>Ga0306921_10003484_pt1 | contig 15969 bp, 19 predicted proteins | sample sta12Cox44000080_FD_203760 | JGI IMG/M metagenome (GOLD analysis project Ga0306921, IMG submission 203760) | Lab enrichment of tropical soil microbial communities from Luquillo Experimental Forest, Puerto Rico - statoxic.12C.oxic.44.000.080 (v2)... | ecosystem: Environmental > Terrestrial >...
TATTTTCTTGGCCGTTGAGTTCGGGTGCGCGTGGCGGGAGCTGTAAGAGCGAGATGTTGTTTGGAACCTGGAGGGCCTTGGCGCCATGCCAGCCGGCTTGATCGAGGAGGAGAATAGCGTGAGCGCCCGGAGTGATTTTGGTTGCGATCTCATCGAGGTGAAGCTGCATAGCTTCGGTGTTGCAGGCCGGCAGCACGAGGGCGGCGCCGGCTCCACGTTCGGGGCAGACCGCATCGAACAGGTAGGTCGATTTGACGTGCCTCTTCGGTAGTCTCGGCCTCCACGCACCATTCCTCGATCCGCGTAACGTGCACGATGGCGTGGAAAGTCCTGAGCTTCGTATTCAGCTTTCGTGCAGCAACGGCCATTAGGCTTCTCCCAGCGCGAATCGTTTTCGACATGCATTCTAGCGTTGCTGCTTCCGGAGAACAAATTGGGAACCACTACTCTAGATTCAGCGGCAAGGTCTCTCGACCCGGGATTCTTGACAGGCCATGTTCCATATCGGGTGAGGCAGCGTCGGCCGGCGCGCGCTCCCTTGGCGCCTCGATCTTCTGACCGGACTGCTTCTTCCTCAGGAGCTCTTTCAGCGCATCTTCGTAGTGATCCTCGAACTCCTCAGGATTGAAGTGGCCAGACTTTGTCTCGACTATGTGCGATGCGAGCTCCATCATATCCTTCGGAATTCTTTCATCCTCAATGTCATCGAAATATTCGTCCTCCTTGCGGACTTCGTACGGATATCGCAGCGTCATACCGAGCAGCCCCTTGCCGCGCGGTTCGAGTGCGATGACATGCTCACGGGAGGTGAAGACTACCCTGCCAAGCGCCACCATCCCTTCCTTACGGATCGCCTCCCGAATGACCGCAAACGCCTGTTGGCCGACTTCGCCATCGGGAACAAGGTAATAGGGGCTGTTTAGATAGAGTTCGTCGATTTCCTTCTTCGGCACGAACTCGTCGATCTCGATTGTTCGCTTGCTCTCAATGGCGATGGCTTCAAGTTCTTCTGGATCGATCTCGATGTATTGCCCTTTGCCGACTTCGTAGCCCTTCACGATGTCGGATGAATCCACCTCGTCGCCGGTCTCCGCATCCACCTTGCGGTATTTGATGCGATTGCCGGTCTTTTTATTGATCTGATTGAAGCTGATTTTCTCTCGCTCGCTGCTCGCCGGAAATAGCGCTACCGGACACGAGACGAGGGAGAGCTTCAGGTAGCCTTTCCAATACGCACGCGGGGCCACGATCTAACTCCGTCGCAATTGTGGTTGGTTTCGCGGCGCCGACCTGCGCGGATGATCGCCCGAGTGATCCGTTCGGAAATTACACGGTCGAAATGAATGAGGAGGCTCAGCGCCCGCCCGCCCACATTGATGAAGATGCGATCGGCCTTGAGCACAACACCGTCCACTGCCACTTTCTTCGTCCCGACGAACTGGCCGTGGCCTTCATAAACAGTGCAGCCTTTCAGCGTCTTCAGCGAGTGCTCGACTCCCCGCCGCGATGCGCCTGCGACAGCATCCTTGCGCGCCTTGACCGCCCTCATATCAACCCCGACGGAGCCGCCGATCGTCACCCCGTAGTCGCCGGCGCGACGCGCCAGATAAGCCGCGTAAGCACTCGCGACGAGCGTCTTGGTCGGCGTGCATCCGGTATTGACGCAAATGCCGCCGAAGAATTTGCGTTCGATCACGGCCACCTTCTGGCCAGCAGCTACAAGGCGCCGCGCCAGTGACGGGCCGGACTGCCCGGTTCCGATGATGACGGCGTCGTAATCGCCCATGGTCTGCCTCATCGAGCTAAGTCGGCTTGACCCTTGCGGTGAACGCCTCGTGCCTACTCCGCGGCGACCGCAAGATTGGGCATTGCTTCGTGCAGGATTACGCCTTCGATCGGATCAAATTCCCCCTGCCAAGGCGCCTGCTTGAGTGCTCGCATCGTGGCCTCGTAACCTGCCTCTCGGCGCGTGCCGATACCGGATGGACTAAAGTCGATATCTTTAGTGTGGTTCTCGTTTTCGAGACGCGGCGCCAAGAGGCGGACAACGTGCATCTGAGTCACGCAGCCATAGCCGGCCAGTTCGCGCACCGCCTCGCTCTTGCGTACATCATCCGGAATGTGCCGAACCAACTGGCTGATCACATGGCGCAGTCGATGGGTCTGGTGCTGCCGGGTGATGTGGCTCGCAATGCGGCTCGAGTATTGAATGTCCTTCTGACGATGGAGAACTTCCCAGATTGAGTGTGGCACCGGCCCCTCCGGATTCCACAAGTGAACGGCGAAACTCAGAGAGTTGCGGCGAGGATTATCGTCAAAAATCACCTCAGTCGGTGTATTGGAAAGGATACCGCCATCCCAATAGAAGTCGTCGTCGATACGAACGGCTGGAAACGCCGGCGGCAGCGCTCCGGATGCCATGATTTGCTCGGTGGTGATCTCGGACTGCGAACTGTCAAAATAGTGCATCATGCTGGTGCGGACATTCGCAGCACCGACAGTCAGCCTTGGCGGCCCCCTATTGATGATCGAGAAGTCTACCAGTTCGGCGAGCGTTTCGCGGAGCGACATACTCGAATAGAAACCAGCGCGATCCACTCCCAACGGGATGTGTGCGCCCCAGAATGCCGGGAGATTGGGCTTGAAGAATCCGGGAATACCACTGACGAGTGTCGACCAGTACGACCACGCGTCGGAGAGTCCCGTCCACGCTGGCACGAACGGCCATGCGCTGGGCCGCTCCATCCTCTTCCAGAACTCATCGAGTATTGTGAGGCGGTCTTGAGGCTGATTGCCTGCGATGATGCTCGCGTTGATAGCGCCAATCGAGGTACCGACGATCCAATCCGGCTCGACTCCTGCCTCGTGCAGCGCCTGGTATACACCGACCTGGTAGGCGCCCAGGGCTCCACCGCCCTGAAGGACGAGCACAACTTGTCCGTTCGCTTTTCTGCGAAATTCATTGACCGCCGCTTGAACCATTGCTTTGGACATTTCACTCATCGCAGTCTCCACATTGTCGACAATGACTGAACTACGCTAGGCATGACCGGCGCTCTCCCCATCTCAGTGCGCAGTCCAACCGCCATCGACGGGCAATGCGATGCCTGTAATTGAGGCAGCGGCGTCGGAAGCGAGGAAAACCGACAGTGCGCCCAGCTCTTCGACGGTGACGAAGCGCTTGTTGGGTTGCTGCGCGAGCAGCACGTCGCGGATCACTTTCTCACGTGGGATATTATGCGCCTTGGCCTGCCCGTCGATCTGTGCCTCCACGAGCGGCGTATAGACGTAGCCTGGGCAGATCGCGTTGCAGGTGATGCCCTGCTCGGCGGTCTCAAGCGCGATCACCTTGGTGAGGCCGACGATGCCGTGCTTGGCGGCGACGTAGGCGGACTTGAACGGCGATGCCACCAGGCCATGCGCGGAGGCGATATTGATGATGCGGCCCCACTTGTTCGCGAGCATGGACGGGAGTGCCAGCCGGGTCGTGTGAAAGGCCGACGACAGGTCGATGGCGAGGATCGCGTCCCACTTTTCGGGCGGGAAATCCTGCAGCGGGGCCACATGTTGGATGCCCGCATTGTTGATCAAAATGTCGAGCCGGCCGGATGATTTGAGGGTGTTTTCGATCATCTCGCGGATGTCCGCGGGCTTCGACATGTCCGCAGGCGAATAGGACACCCGGACCTTGAAGTCCGAAGCGATTTTCGCCTGCACATCCGCCACCTCCTCAGGCTTGCCGAAGCCGTTGAGGACGATTTCGGAGCCGGCTGCGGCCAAGGCCCGGGCGATGCCTAAGCCGATCCCACTCGTGGACCCCGTCACCAACGACAGCTTGCCCACAAGTGCCTCTTGGCTATTGATATTTTCCGGCTTGATGGCGATGTTCATGGCTTGAAGCCTCCTGGTTGGGGCCGTGGATCCCCGCCGCTCGGCGGGGCCAACTTGCCGCAGGGGACCAATGCAGCGCCAATGCCAATTGGCTAATGGGTTGATAGAGTCCTGCTATGGAAACGCATTGCGATATCGCAAGCGGCCCTGCAGGAGCGGAATCCAATAGGCCGACAGCCTCTCGGGCGGGGCAATCGTAGCCACCTTGATCTGCGGAGGCGATTAAGTATGGCTCCCCATGCCACTTCACAAGGGCGTTCGGTTATCAAGCAAGTTACGTTGCTTCGCGCTCGATGGATGTGTCTCCTGACGATCGAGCAGTTCACGATTGCAGGTTGAGCCATGGAAATGCATCAAGTCCGTTATTTTCTCGCGGTCGCACAGGAGCTGAACTTCTCGCGCGCCGCTGAAAAGTGCAACGTCTCGCAACCGTCTCTCTCGCGGGCGATCCAGCAGCTGGAGGGTGAGCTTGGTGGCCACCTCTTTCACCGCGAGCGCCATCTGACACACCTTACCGATCTCGGCCAAATGGTTCGGCCTCATCTTGAAACAGTCTACAACGCAGCCGTCAAAGCAAAACAATTGTCCCAAGATCTAAGTGAGCTGAAGAGGGTGCCTCTCAAGCTTGGCATAATGAGCACCATATCCCCGGACGAAATTGTCGACCTCATTGCGGCGCTCAAGACGCGGCATGAGGGACTTGAATTACGGCTCTGCGATGCAAACGCCAAGGATCTGCGGGATCGCTTGCTTGCCGGTGATCTGGAGGCGGTAATCTACGCGCTGCCCGGTGAAGAAATCGATGAGCGAACTCACGTTATGCCGCTCTTCAGTGAGCAGATGGTCATCGCCGTTCATCAAGGCCATAGGCTCGCAAGCGAGCGTGCTTTCCCGGTCAAGGAGCTAAACGGCGAGTGTTACATACATCGGATGAACTGCGAGTTTGCCGGCTATGCCGACCACATTCTTCAAGAAAAGGGTGTAACCTGCACGCCAACGTATTGGAGCGAACGTGACGATTGGACCATGGCCATGGTCGCCGCCGGTTTAGGATTTGCCTTCATGCCCGCAAATGCCGTCAAGCATCCTGGCGTGGCCGCGCTGCCCGTCGTTGAACCTGAGTTCTGGCGGCAAGTGAATCTTGTCACCGTCAGGGGCCGACCTTACTCGCCCGGTGTTGGCGCGTTGGTACGGGAGGCCATGCGTAAGAAATGGTTCGGTAACAAAGCAATTGCGGCTCGCTTGGCTGAGGAACGTTCGCCAAACATTGCAGAACCGGTAAGCTGATATAGCTTTGCCATGGAGATGCATCAGGTCAGATACTTTTTGGCTACGGTGAGCGAGCTGAATTTCACCAAGGCGGCAGAGAAGTGCCACGTGACGCAGCCGTCACTGACTCGCCCCATCAAGCAGCTCGAGGACGAACTCGGCGGCGATCTCTTCCGACGCGAGCGGCCCCAAGCGCAGCTGACCGAGCTCGGCCAGCGCATGTATCCACACCTCAAGCAATGTTACGAGAGCGCGCTCGAGGCGAGGTCGCTCGCTTCTGCCATCAAGAGCGGCGAAATCGGCACGCTCAAGCTGGCTTTGTCCGAGACCATCAATCTAGAGCTGCTGACGTCGCATCTGACTGAGCTCGAGCGGCTGTTCAACCGGCTGGAGATGAAATTGTTGCGCGGCACGGCGCCGGAGATCGTCAAGCTTCTCAAGTCTGGGGAGGCCGAGCTCGCTATCGCCGCGGACCTGGAAGAAGGCTGGGAGCGTCTCGATCGCTGGCCGCTATTCTCCGAAGAATTTGGCCTAATGTTCAGCGCCAAGCACCGCTTCGCATCGCGATCCGCCATCGATGCCGATGAGCTGCGGCAGGAGCAGTGGCTGCGCCGCACCTATTGCGAACTTGCGGAGAAGGCCGCGACACTCATTCGCAGCCATAGTCCCGACGTCGATCGTGGCCACGAGCTCACCTCGGAGGGGGATTTGGTCGCGCTCATCGAATCCGATTTGGGCGTTGCATTTGCGCCACGCAGCTCTTGTCGCCGAACATTGAAGCAGGCGCCGGTCAAAGGTGTGGAATTGCGCCGTACTGTCTATCTTTACGGCGTGGCAGGCCGGCAGCGCACCGCGGTTGCGTCCGCCATTCTGAAAATGCTGCGGGCGGCCGACTGGTCGCGCTATATCAACTAGCTTGCGCTTCTCAGCGCCTCGATCATGTCTTCGATTGCCATGCGCTTGCGATAGTCGGGATCCACGAAGCGCGCCTTGACCTTTCCATCGGTACCCACGACAAAGGTAGCCGGGATGGGAAGCATCCAGGACCTATTGCCTTGGTAACTCGGGATATCCCGCCCGGCCGATGAAACCATCCGCTCCATTTCCGCCCCGATCCAAATCACCAGATTCAGGGAAAGCGCATAGCCGTTATCCATGTCCGTCAGGATCGGAAACCGCGCTTTCGATTCGGATTTGAATTTTTCAGCGAATTGTTGGCGGTCGGGCATGATCGCGACGATCTGGCAGCCCTCGCCCTCGATCTCCGTCTGCGCCTGTGCCAAGGCCTTGGTATTCAGGCGGCAGTAAGGACACCAGTGCCCGCGGTGAAACGTAACGGCGACAGGCCCCTTGCTCAACAGCCTGTCGAGGCTGATGACTCGTCCTGTCTCATCGGGCAGATGAAAGGGCGGCATCCGCTCGCCGACGTGTGGGGCATTTTGCCCGGCGCCACTCTGTTGCAGCCGCGTTACCAAACGATCCACACCATCGGCAAAAGGTGGGCTCAACGTCCGCACCGCCTGGGCAAAGCTATCAAGCCGCTCGGCCAGCGATGCTTCCATATCGCAACAATGCCGGAAGGCCTCTTCGAGAGCTTCCGTTAGTGGCCTTGACATCATTCAAGGGCTCCGAGGCGTGGAGATAGCTGCAGCAGTATCGCGGAGGGCGGGTGTTTCTCGATGAACGTTATCAGAATGCGCCATCTCACGCCTATTTCCAGCTCTCTTGACGACGGAGCCCCACTCCAAATGCGATGGGGACGCTCGACCGCTGACCGCGTCGCCTACCTCGGCAGCCGCAGACGGCGCCGTCATCACGGCAGGCAGCACGTCTTCGATGCGTGAGCCGGAAATGCCGGTGATCAATCGAGTCCCGCGCTGAAAGGTAAGGTAATTCCAGCCCCAATTCATCGCCACCGTCAGGCGATTGCGGAAGCCGATCAAAAAATAGATGTGTGCGAGGCTCCACAGAAGCCATGCCGGGAACCCCGAGACCTTGAATGTGCCCAGCTGCGCAACCGCGCGCTTGCGGCCGATCGTGGCCATGGACCCGAGGTCACGATAGTGGAACGCCGGCAGCGTCTTACCCTGGGCGCGCGCCACCAGCAGATTTGCCACATAGCATCCTTGCTGCTTGGCGACGGGCGCGACGCCGGGCAGCGGTTGGCAGTCCGGACCGGTCGCAGCAGCCGCATCGCCGATCACGAAGATATTCGGGTGACCAGGCACCGAAAGATCGCCCTGCACTTTGACGCGGCCAGCGCGATCACGTTCGGCGTTGAGCCATTCGGCCGCAGGGGAGGCCTTAACGCCGGCAGCCCAAACGATCGTACGCGTTTGCAGGCGCTCTCGTCCGAGCGAAACGCCTGAGCAATCGCAATCCGTGACACCAATCCCGAGGCGAACCTCAACTCCCAGCTGTTCCAGTGAGCGTCGGGCCGCTTCCGACAGCGAGGGATCGAACGGCGCAAGCAGTCGTGGACCGGCCTCGATCAGAACGACCCGCGCGCAGCGGGGATCTATCAATCGAAAATCGGCGGCCAACGCGCGCTTTGCCAATTCCGCGATGGCGCCCGCCATCTCGACCCCGGTCGGACCGCCGCCAACCACGACAAAGTTCAGCAGGCGGCGCCGCTCGTCTGCGTCTGGCTCGGTCTCGGCGCGTTCGAATGCAAGAAGGATGCGGCGACGCAAATAGGTCGCGTCGTCGATCGTCTTCAAGCCGGGCGCGTAGGGCGACCAATCATGCCCAAAATAGGCGTGCTCGGCGCCGGTCGCGACGACGAGATAGTCATATCGGATACGGCGGCCTTCCGCGACCACTTCGCTGCGCGCGGTATCCACGCCCGAAACATTTGCCAGAATGACGTTGGCGTTCTTCTGCCGATGGAGAATTCCGCGAATCGGAGACGCTATGTCGCCGGGCGACAGAGCTGCGGTCGCGACCTGATAGAGCAGCGGCTGGAACAGATGATAGTTGTGGCGATCAATGACGGTTACGTCGAAAGGGGCCTGCGCCAATTGCTTGGCCGCCGAAAGGCCACCGAATCCCGCCCCGATAATCACGCCGCGACGTCGCCGTGGAGTAGTGTGGATGGACATCACGATGTGCTCGCCTGCGTCTGCATTGATCTGTCAACATTTATGCTGCTTCCTGAATGGCCACGACTGCGTTGACCTCCCGAAGAAGCGCTAGGTTGGAGCACACCTCAAATTTGGGCGTGGCATCCGTTGCAATAGCCACGGCCGTTGCCACCATTTGCCCTTCGGACAATGCGCGAACGAAGGCATAACCGCCGGGCGGAAGGCGCCCGACTTCGACTTCAAGGAACGGCCGTGCTACCAGCGCAGCCTCGCAGCCCCAACGGTCGATCATGCCGTCGCCCGTTTGGCTGCTCTCCCAAATCGTCACGATCGGGAAACGCGACTGGACCAAGCAAACCGACGGATGCAGAACGACGCGCAATGCATGGAGTCGTCGTGTCTGCAGTAGCGACAAGGCCGCTGCAGCGATGGGTCGGGCATCGGCCGCGTACCGAGCCCGCCATCGTGCCATCTCAAGCTCGGCGATGTCCGCGACATATTCGATTGATGCGAGAGTGCCCTGGTTACGGAGAAAGCCTGGAAAATTATCGCCGTAACTGAAAGGAAGGGGGACACTTGGCGGTTCGTTGAGGATGAATCGCCGCGCCACGATGCGAAACGACAACTCCCCTACCAACTGGTGGACGACGGGATACCGGGCAGCTAAGACTTCGATCGGGCTTGTGCGATCACAATAAGCCGGAACATTCCGCAGGTCTGAGAGCGGCTGTTTATACGACCCTACGAGGGCGTCGCGATCGAAACCGGTGACGCTCTGGTGGATGCTTCCCATGGCGTAGTCCTCCGTGCAGCGCCATGTCGCAAGGCCGCATTTCGTCGCCACATCGGCAACGGTAAGCCACGCTTCGGCGCGCTCGATGCGAGCAGTGAACAACGGCGCACGCAATTGCGAAAATATCGATTGGCTATCGAAGCGATAGCCCGGCGCTATGTGCGTTTCCGCACGTTCTATCCCGGCGTTCGATAGCGCCGCGCTATCGAAATCGAAGCTATTCGGTATTTAAGTTCTAGGCTGCTGCAGTCCATCCTGGCCAGCGATGCAGATCATCCGTAAGGAGAAAGGCCATGCTCTCGCGTCTGCTTCAGTTTGGTTCAATCCTTCTGCTGGTCTGCTCCCTGACCACATCGCCGCTGAGCCTCGCGCTGGCTGGTGACGATGGCATTGTCAAGGTCAAGAGCGCCTATTCCATGGGTGACACGATCGAACGCCTGAAGAAGGACATCGCCGATAAAGGCATTAAGTTGTTCGATGAGATCGACCAGTCCAAGCTGGCGGCCGATGCTGGCATCAAGCTCCATCCATCAGTGCTCCTGGTCTTTGGTAACCCGCCGCTCGGCACGCAGTTCATCACGGCAAACGCCAATGCCGGGCTTGACTGGCCCGTGCGGCTGCTCGTCTTCGAGAACGATAAGGGCGAAGTCTGGACGGCCTATACCGATTTCGATTGGATCGCACGGCGACACGGAATCAAGAACCGCAATGATCAGTTCAAGATGGCGTCCGGCGTTATCGCTTCCATCACGTCGAGCGTGAAAGGCAAGTAGCAATTAGGGCGACGGCCGGCTCCGGCCGGATCGTGCAGCTGCTAGCAATGCAGGGCCGTGAGCGTACGCGGGGGACGCATGGACGATGTGAACGCGTTCAAGACACTTGAGCCGGTAGTCGATCACGCGATCCGGATCGTTGGTAGCGGGATCGAGATCTTCGGTGTTCTGATCATCGTGACCGGCATCGCCTGGTCCACTTTCCGCCAGCTGCGGCAGCGGATATCGGATCAGGATTCCGAGGTCTACAAGATCCGCATCGGTCGCTCCCTCCTGCTTGGCCTCGAGGTGCTGGTGGCCGCCGATATCGTGAAAACCATCGCGCACGAGTTGACCTCCATGAGCCTCATTCTGCTCGCCGGACTCGTGTTGGTTCGCACCTTTCTGAGCTGGACGCTGGTGTTGGAAATCGAAGGCCGCTGGCCTTGGCAGCGAGAACCCATGTCATCGAGAGCTCACGCTGGAAGAGAAATCGATGCGCGCTGAAAACACGTTGTGCGGAGCCGCCGCAGCGGCGACGGTCGAGCCGCGTACGGGCCTTTCCGTCGCGAATCTCCTCCACTTACCTCAATAAGATGCCGTGATAGTCGGTATTCGCGCGCGATAGCGGTTACGTATCGACTCGAGAGCCATTCGGCATTTCCGTTCGATATGGTTTCGGCCGATTGTCGGCGTCGCTGTAGCCCCCTCAGGCGAGGCACAACAGAGGAGATCACGAACATGGCCAATCGCATCACACGCGGTCGAGCGTGGGGTCGACGCATCGTTTTGGCGGCTCTCACTGCGGGATCCGCGCTCATCGGCATATCGTCGGCGGTCGCCGGCGAGTGCCCGACTGGCAAGATGAAGGCCGACGTACGTCAGCCGGCGACCCATGCCGGCAAGGGTGTCACGGACACGGTGCTCGCTGCCATCGATCTCGAGAAGGAGCCGGCGAACATCAAGGAACGCCAGCTGCGATTCCGCAAGCTCACGATCGAGCCGGGCGGCATCGTGCCCTGGCACAGCCACTCCGACCGTCCGGCGATCATCTACATCGCCGAGGGCGAGATCGTCGAATATGCCAGCAACTGCGCCGATCCGATCGTGCACAAGGCCGGCGACATCAGGCCGGAAACGAGCGGCACCGCGCACTGGTGGCAGAATCTCGGGAATAAGACCGTCGTTCTATTCGTGGGAGACGTGCTTCACGACAAGAACGACAAGAACATGTGACGGCCAACGTTGTCTAAACAAGGCGTGACACCCGAGCTTTGGCTCCTCCAAAGCTGGGCGTCACACCGCAGGATTGAGGAGCCCGCCATGACGCAGGCCGTATCGACCATGGAAATGGCACGAATGGAGATGCCGGAACACTCCTCCGGAGTGTTGCTGCGCTCGGCCGTGATCTGCTTGACCGCCTTTCTGACGGTGGTGGACCTGTTCGCGACCCAAGCGATCCTTCCGTCCCTAACGCGGGCCTATCACGTCACACCGGCGGCAATGGGCTTTGCGGTGAATTCCAGCACCATTGGCATGGCGGTCGCCGGACTGGTCGTCTCTTTGTTCAGCCAGCACATCGACCGCAGATTGGGGATCCTGATGAGCCTCGCCTTGTTGTCGATCCCGACCGCACTGCTGGCGATCGCGCCGGACTTGACCACCTTTACGATGCTCCGCATCGCCCAGGGCCTTTGTATGGCGTCCGCCTTTACGCTCACTCTTGCCTATCTGGGCGAGGAATGCAGCGCGGCCGATGCCGCCGGCGCGTTCGCCGCCTATATCACTGGCAATGTTGCGAGCAATCTGATCGGCCGTCTGATCTCGGCCGCGGTCGCCGATCATCTGGGCCTCGCCTCGAATTTCTACTTCTTCGCGGCTCTCAATCTCGCCGGAGCGGTACTGGTCTATTACACGATCGCGCAAACCACGCCGATGTTGCAAATGGGTTCGGCTGCGCGCTCTCCCTTCACGGCATGGATCACGCATCTGCGTAATCCGCGACTGCGTGCGGCGTTCGGCATCGGTTTTTGCATCCTGTTCGCCTTCATCGGCACCTTCACCTACGTCAACTTCGTCCTCGTGCGGCCACCGCTGTCGCTCGGCCCGATGGAGCTCGGATTCGTCTATTTCGTGTTCCTGCCGTCAGTCGTGACGACGCTGTTGGCCGGCCGCGCGGTTCATCGCTGGGGTACCCGACCAACTTTGTGGGGTTCGCTGGCCTTGGCCGGCGTTGGCATGCCGCTGCTTCTGCTGCCCAATCTCGCGGCGGTCTTGCTAGGCATGGTGCTCATCGGAGTGGGGACGTTTTTCGCCCAGGCCACGGCGACCGGCTTCGTGAGCCGAGCCGCAACCGCGGACCGGGGCTCGGCCAGCGGCATCTATCTCGCTTGTTACTTCGCCGGCGGTTTGGTCGGTACTGCGATCCTTGGTCAAGTCTTTGACCGGATCGGATGGCCGGCATGCGTAGCCGGGATTGCACTATCGCTCGGCATGGCCGCGGTTCTCGCCCTTCGCCTGAAAACGGCGGAATGACAAACTACCACATAGGAGAGTGACCCAAGGCATGTGAAGGACGTAGCAAGACGATGGCATTTTCTCCCGTGGAGCGCTCGCGAAGTGCATGAACGGTCAGAAAGAAAGCAGGCGATGAGCATCATTAAACCGCGCGTGTCGAGTACCCGATCGGGACATGGGCTCCTGCTTCAGGTCGCCGGCACCGTCGGATGGGCTCTTGCCGCCGTCGCACTCATTACCCTCGCCTACGAGCTCAATGCGTATTCTGAAAGCGGCGCGTACCGCGCCATTCCCCTCGGCGAACTCTGGTTCAATGTCCACGTTGCGAGCCTCAATTTGGTTCAAGCAGTCGTCCAACGGTATCTGCATCCATTCCTTTGGGACCCTATCATCACCACAGTTCTGCAATGGCCGGCGTGGTCACTGCTTGGCGCCCCGGCTGCGATTCTCCTTGCAATCGCACCAAACCGGAGGCGCTGACCCATGCTGATCAGACGGAAGAAAGGTTGGGAGCTATCGGAAGCAGCCGCAACGCCGCAAGCCTGCTACGTCGACCGCCGTCGCCTGCTCGCTGGCATGGGCATCGGCGGCCTAATCCTCGCCGCTCCTGCGGCTCTGCAGCGCGTCGGAGCCGGCCCCGATGCCGCGTCCAGGACGGCGCTCCTTCCTCGCGCCGCAATAGATGATCCCTCGGAGGAGCTTTATCCCGCGCCGGGGAACACGCGGTACGAGGTCGATCGACCGATCACGGCCGAGAAATACGCGACGACATATAACAACTTCTACGAGTTCGGCTCTCACAAAGAGATCCACCGCCAGGCTCAGGAGCTGCGAGTTCGCCCTTGGGAGGTGCGGATTGACGGGCTCGTCGAGCGCGAGATGACCATCGACATCGACCTGCTGTTGCGGCGCATACCGCTCGAGGAGCGCGTGTACCGGCATCGGTGCGTCGAGGCGTGGTCGATGACGGTCCCCTGGACTGGTTTCCCTATGAAGGCACTCGTTGATCTTGCCAGGCCGCTCACAGCTGCGCGTTATGTCGAAATGCAAACGTTTTTCGATCCGAAAGCGGCACCCGGACAGCGCCAAGCATGGTATCCATGGCCATACAGCGAGGGGCTCACGATCGAGGAGGCAATAAACGAATTAGCTTTCCTTGCGACGGGGATATACGGCAAGCCGCTGCCGAAGCAGAATGGCGCCCCGCTACGGCTTGCGGTGCCATGGAAGTACGGCTTTAAGTCCATCAAATCGATCGTGCGGTTTCAGTTTAAGGCCACGCGCCCTCGCACGTTCTGGGATTGCATTCAGCCCGCTGAATATGGCTTCTGGGCAAATGTCAATCCGCACGTGCCGCACCGGCGCTGGAGCCAATCGACAGAACGCGTGCTTGGAACCCAAACCCGAATCCCGACGCGACTTTTCAACGGCTATGGGGAGTTCGTGCAGCACCTCTACGACAGACTTGCTGGCGAGCGGCTGTTCACATGAAAACGACGGCTCCATACGTACTCGGGCGAGTCATGGCTCGTTTCACTTGATCTAAACAACCGAATCAACATTGCGCATTGTCCGAGGAGCTAAGCATGTAGACATTTCGTCACAATATCCGCTGAGGGGCGAGGGCGTCCCGATTATCAGCCGAGTCGTGGAGCACGGAGAGACGGTTTACGTAAGCGGCATGCTGTCCAACCCGGTCGGCGACATCGCCACGCAGACCAAACAGGTCGTCGATCGACAGTGCCTGGTCCCGAAAGGCGTCGATCCGCTCTTCGTCCCGCTTTAAGGAAGTGAGATTCGTCGATCCTTGCGCGCTTTCAAAGGCAGTCAGCGCTATTTGATCTGAAGGCCTATCAGAGCGTGATCATCTGGGCGACCGCTTCAGGGTTCTCATTTCGCCAGCCGATCTGAAGACAGACGTGGCCGTAATTCCACAGCACGGGAGATAGGAAGACAGGGAGCGGTGGTTCACGGATCTCATTAGCGGCGATGCGCGCCGAGCAGGATGAAGAACAGGCGATGGTGGTCCAGGGGGGTTGCCCACTCCTGCAATACCTCACGGCTATCGACATCATCAAGAAACGGCATTTCAGTTTCCGTCTCCTGTGACGCTTAATAAAGCAACGCTGCCCCCGGCCCGCTGTCTAACTGACAGCACGGAGCTCCGTCCGGCATAAATCCCACTCGGATGTCTCTGATAGCGAAAGGCTTGGGGCTTCTATTTCGCCGATCGCGGCCACCAAAGCCGCGTCACGAATTTCGGGAAAAACCGATGCAGACGAAACGGATTTATCAGGTACAGCATTGGCTCAATGGGCAGTGGAGCCGTGAACACAACTGGTGCAAAGTCGAGGCATTCAGCGAAAAAGAGGCGGCGGAGAAAGTGTGCGGCGCTGCACTAACCGAAGCAGGCAAGCTCGCGCAGCTCCGCGCCCGCGTCCTTACCTTGGGCGATCTCAGGCAACGTCGCGCAACGCAGTTTTACGATTATCTGCCTGCACCAACCCCACTTCGGTCCTCAATCCCCACAGCCGCGAACCGTCGCGAGTGCGCGTCTTCATCGAATGGCTTAGCGTGAATTCGTAAACTTTCTGATGAGGAGTGGCCGAGCAGGAGGGCGCCTTGCCGTGCGTCTTTACAATGAAACAGTCGGAGAGCTGGATGCCGGAGATTGGCACGTCCAGTTCGATGAGCGGGGATGATAACGGAGCGTTGCCACATGGCCCAAACTACCCCGCCCATCGTCGACTCTACCCAAGCGTCAGTTCATTGCGACGCATCAATTCGGTCGCTGGAAGTACAGCGGACACTGCACAACATCGCGTCGGATCGCAGTTCGGCGGTTTCGCTGTTGCTTGATTACAATTTCCCTGTTCCTCGTTGAAAATTCCCTGATACGCATTTGGAAATTCCCTGTTCCGTTGTGTAGCGAATTTCGCTGTAAGCCATTGAATCCGCCCGTTGATCAGACACGAAAACCGCCGTGGATGGCCGGATTCTGCAAAATTCCCTGTTATTTTCCCTGTTAGCAGGGAATTTGGTGGGCTGCGGTAGAGCGCGCCGTCTTTCGATGAGGCCGCGACGCTGAGACAAGCATAGAGCGTGTTCGGATCCTGCGGCGAAACCTTGATGTCGCGCCCATAGGTGAATGGTGAGAAGCGATCGACCCGTATGTCCTGCCACGTCTTGCCCTGGTCCTTGCTGCGGAACAGGCCCATGCGCACGGCGATGATGATGCTGTCCGGATCGGCGGAGCTGGTGCAGACGGCGTGCCCGTCGAGCATGCCTTCGGCATCGGTGTCGCTGACGAGCTTGCTGCGCAGACGCGGCTCTGCTTGCGCCAGGCGCAAGAGGTCGGCGCTGCAATCGCTCCAGCTTTCACCGCCATCGGTTGAGCGCATTACGCCCGAGACTTCGAGTACGGCAAAAATCTCGCGGCGACGGCGAGGGTGCGGCGCGAACCGCATCACGCGGCAGGAAAACGGCATCTTGGCGTGGATTGGCAATTGCGGATCCGGCATGCACTTCCAGCTCGCACCGGCATCCTCGCTGCGATAGATCGAAACCGGCGAGCCGCCGGCCAGCATCCACTTCGGATCGGCGTCATCCTGCAGGAATGACCAGACTTGCACGCCGCGGTCGGGAAAGTCGCCGCGGCGGAAAT
>Ga0306921_10003485_pt1 | contig 15968 bp, 12 predicted proteins | sample sta12Cox44000080_FD_203760 | JGI IMG/M metagenome (GOLD analysis project Ga0306921, IMG submission 203760) | Lab enrichment of tropical soil microbial communities from Luquillo Experimental Forest, Puerto Rico - statoxic.12C.oxic.44.000.080 (v2)... | ecosystem: Environmental > Terrestrial >...
ACACGATCGAGAGCGGAATCTTCGTGCCGTCCTTCGCGGTCGCCTGCACCTCGTCGACGGTGAGGTCCTCGAGCCCGGTGAAGTGGGTCTCGACGTTCAGCGGGCTCAAGGTCACCTGCTTCGAGACCGGCTGGAACTCGTAGCGCTCGGTCGGCTTGGTCCACGAGGTGATCACCACCTCGCCGTCGTTCGAGGTGGCGTCGAAGCCAAACGCGAACACGGAGCCGGTGCGGGGCAGCGGCACCTGCTCCGACTGGCCGGTCGCGTACGCGTACTCGTGCACCTGCCGGTTGATGCCGTCGGAGGTGGTGTAGATCAGGTAGTCCCTGGTCCGATCGATGCGATCGATCGTGTTCTCGCCCTGGGAGACCACCACCTTCGCGTGCGCCACGTCCGGCTTCACCAGACTGGTCATGAGGATCTGGTAGCGGGGCGCGTTCTTGTGCGACAGCAGGTAGACGTCGTCGCCATGGACGACGGCGTCCGTGACCTCGTCCGCCGGCGTGAGCAGGGACTTCCAGTGGATCGTCGCGGCGGTGAGCTCGCTGGCGGGGGCAAAGAACACAGTCTCCTCGTTGCGCACCGTCCCGGGCACTCCGAAGATCCACTTGAAGTCGTCGCTGAAGCCGACGAAGGGAATGTCCTCGGGCTTCATGCCGAGCGCCGGATATTTCGCCGCCGATAGCGCGGTCAGGTCAGTCTTCGGATCGGTGCCCACCTTGTGGAAGAAGCTGGAAGTGTTGAGCTCGCGCTTCTTGTCGTGGACGTCGCTCGAGTTCATGAGGTTGTAGGTGAACCCCGAGCCGTCCTTGGTCCAGCCGCCGATCCCCTGCCAGCAGGGCGAGATGGTCTCGGGCGCGAACGTGCCCCTGTCGACGTCGAGGATGCGGATGGTGGCGGACTCCGATCCCTGCTCCGCGACCCCCAGCGCCATCTGCTTTCCATCCTCGCTCGCCGCGTGGAAGGCGACCGAGACACTCTTGCCCTGCGCGCCCTTGGTGGGATCGAACAGGAGCACCTCCTTGCCCTGGATCCCGTCCCGGTAGTAGATGCGCCCCACGTTCTCGGTGGGCAGCGTCTTCTTGTAGAAGTACCGGCCGTTCTTGCGGCTCACCTCGCTGATGACCGCGGGGCGCATCGCGTCGAGGCGAACGTAGTCGTTGAGCAGGGCATCCCGACCGGAGATGCGATCGATGACGCTCTTGGCGTAGTCCGCCTGCGCCTTGATCCAGTCGGTGGTCTCCCTCGAGCTCAGATCCTCGAGCCAGCGGTAGTCGTCCGAGAGCCTGGTATCGAAGTAGGTGTCGGTGACCGGCGCCTTCCGAGCGACCGGCGGCTGGGCGAAAGCGGCCACGGCGGACAGCACGAGCATCGAGGCGGCCAGCGAGGCGGCGAGCTTGTGTTTCATGACGGTCTCCTGAGGTGAGGGAACCCCGGTCGGCACAGGCCGAGCCAACCGGGGAGAGTACCAAAGGCGCCGGCGTTCCGGCCACGCGATCTCACGGGATCGTCAGCTCCACGGTCGCCCCGGTCTGATCCATCTTGATCGTCTTGCCGCGCCGCAGCAGATCCACGAGGTCGTCGCCGACCGGGCAGGACGCGCTGTAGAGGTAGACCACCGCCTCCCCGCTGTGGGCGCCCGCCTCGAGCTCGGGGATGCTGCGCGCCAGCCGGACCCGCCGGTCCACCAGCGCGGCGAGGGCGGGTGGCGACGGCGCGGGGATGTTGGTCACGACCGCGACCCCGCGGGGCAGTGCCGTGCCCTGCGAGTAGGCCACCGCGAACGACTCGGAGACTCGGCCGCGCTGATTGGCGTCGTTCCAGTAGGCAATCCCGCCGTCGGCCACCAGTCCCATCGCCACCAGCGCCGTGCCGGCGAGGGCCCACCGCCCGGAGTACAGGGCGACGAGGCCGTACAGGCCTCGCAGCCCGAGGGCCAGGGCCAGCGAGGCGAGCGGCAGGAGCTGTCGATTCTCGTAGGGATGCTCCGTGGCGTGCTGGGACATCAGGACGTACCAGAGGCCCGACGCCACCGCGAAGGTGATGAGCACACGAGCCGCGAGCCCGCGCGCCGAAGGCGGAGCAAGCTTTGCCCAGGCGACCGCCCCGAAGGCGCCGAAGCCGGCCATGGTGCCGAGCCCGATGCCCATGTAGTGCCCGGCGTCCCACAGCACGTGGCGCGCGAGTGCCGCGACCGTGAAGTGCCGCGCCAGCGAGCGCTCCGCGGCCGCGCCGGCGAGGTCGGCGACGCTGGCCGGGAGTCCCAGCGTCCAGGCGTTCTGCAGCAGGTGCAATCCCACGCCCAGCGCCGGCATGAGCGCGAACAGAACCAGAAGGCGCAGTCGTTCGCCTCGCAGCCCGGTGGCTCCCAGCCCCAGCAGAAGGGCCTGTGAGAAGGGAATGTAGTCGAACCCCACCAGCGACTGCGCGAACAGCACCATGGCGAGGCCGGCGGTTTCGAGTCGCCGATGCCGGGGGCGGGCCACGCGGACCCCGAGGCAGAAGGCCGCCAGGCGCAGGAAGTCCGCGTAGCCGTAGTCGTGCAGCGAGTCGCCCAGCCAGATGAACGAGAAGTTGAGGGCATAGGTGGCGACGCCGATCACGGCGACGGTTTCGTCGAAGAGCGCGCGCAGGGCCAGGAACCAGAGCAGGAGTCCGGCCAGGCTGACCGCGGCCGAGATCAATCGCCAGCCACGCAGGTCGACGAGTCCCCATTGCCGGAAGAGCCCGTTGAGCAGATAGGGCACCGGCGGGTAATGGGTGTAGTACTCGTCGCGCGCCGGCGGCCGGGTCGGCTCCGGGACCAGCACCGGCAGGAAGTGGAGGGGCGCGAAGCCGAAGTCGTGGAAGTTCCGGCCCGCGACGACGACGTCGCCGTCCGAGTACGCGTCCCCTCCCTGCTCGAGCGGGCGTCCGGCCCGGGAGAGAAAGAGCACTCCCGCCACCACCACCGGGACCAGCGCGAGCGCGACCGCACGCCATGCTCTCCAGTGTGCGACGGCCATGAGCGGGCACTCTACAGCATACGAGGAAGCCCGCTGCGCTTGCGGTCCCCCGCGCGGGGCCGTCCTGCGTCCGACGGCTCGCTATCGTCAGTGGCCGACGCCGCCGGGCCGGGGCGTCAGGCGCACCCCCAGCCCATCATTCCTCGTTTCCGACCGACACTTCGGCGATGCGGGCATGGATCTCCACCGATCCGCGCGCCGGTTCCAGAATCGCGATCTGGATCTCATGCAGGCCGTCGCCGAAGGCCAGGGTCGACTGATCGAACTTCGATGGCACATGATCGGCCAGATTCGTGTACGAAGCGGTGGTGGCTTTGGTGGTCTTGAAGGCGATCTCGTGAAGCACGGCGCCGTGCTCCGTGACCCGCAGCCGATAGCTCTGCGATCCCCGCATCGTGGCGTCGAAGTCGAGTCGGCTGAGGAGCTGGAGGGTCGTGGGTCCCACGAGGCGCAGCGTCACCGGCTGGCCCGGAAGCACGCTGTAGTAGGGCAGGAGCTTCTCACCCTCCGCGACCGTGACGCTGCGAGCCGCGACCACCGGCGTCAGGGTCACCATCGGGGACCCCCCGCCCGGTGATGCCTGCTCGAGCCTCACGAGCACCGAGCCCGCATGGCTCAGGCCGAGCGTGATCTGATGGCTTCCGGCGGGGACGTCGAGCATCATGTGCCGGCTCTTGCCCACCGCGCTCTCGCCGGCCGCCAGCCTGACCACCGTTGCCGCCGCGCTCTCGGTGTCGAGCGTGCCGAAGGTGGTGGACCCTTCGGTCGCGTTGAGTCGATACGTCGCGACCTCGTGCGAGCCGGCCGGCAGCTCGACGCGCGAGATCACGCGCAGCCGGATCGGACCCTCGAGCGGCACGACGACGGGTGACTCCGCGGTCACCCGAAAGTAGACACGCGGCTGGTCCCGCACGATCACCTCGACGGGAACCGCCCGTGGCAGCTTCTCGATCGCCGTCCACTTTGCGCCCTGCGCGGCGCCAACCAACGCGGCACTGCCCAGCAACGCCAGACCCCATGGCTTCATGTCGCCTCCATCCTCTCCGGGTGGGGGTGGCCCGCCAGCTGCTGGCGGATGTCGTGCCTCAGGAACACCAGGTTGGTCGCGAGCAGGATCGCCACACACAGCGCGACCAGCCACAAGTTGTAGCGATAATGGATAAACAACAGTCCCGCGCCGGGCTTCACGGCGCTGCTGCCGGCATCGATGATGCCGAACTCGCGCGCCAGCTTCTGGACCTGGAGGAGATGGATGATCGGCATGCGGCGCTCGCCCAGCACGTTGATCACGCCGCGGTTCGGGTAGTTGCGTGCCGCGATCCGGTGCGTGAGCCCGGCCGGGATGAGACGCCCGTTCTGCGCGCCACCCAGGCTCGCCACGCCACCGCCCACGTTCACGTACAGGCGGATGGAACCGCCGTGCTCGCGGGCGACCGAGTCGTAGAGTGCGACGCGCTGCCGGACAGCCTCGAGCACGCTGGACGGGTCGAGGAGGCGCACGCCATTCCGCCGGATCGCGTCGTTCAGGAACTGGCGGCCCGCCGGCGAGAGCCCACGCCCCACGTCGCCCCCTCCGCCCAGCGAGGCGGCGGCGGAGCGATAGGGCCACAGGCCGCGCTGCACCAGCACCGACTCCATGTCCAGCCACGTGAAGTCGGGATCGGTCGCGCCGAACATCGAGGAGCCGAGCGACGTGATGATCACCGGCTCCGCGCCGATCGCGCGACACGCGGCGAGGACGGCGAGGTTCAGGCCCGGCAATGAGCCGGTCATTCCGACCGCTACGACGTCGTGGGCCCGCACGCCAGCCTGAAGCATCATCTGGGTCACCGCCGCGGCGAAGTTGGGATGCGCCGCGAGGGCCTTGGCTGCCTGGGCACCCCGGTCGGTCGTGGTGAGGGTGAACTGCGGCCCGATGACGCCCGTGCCGTCCGGATCGTTGCGACGATCCACGACGATCCCCCGCTCCCGCTTCGCGTCGCGGAGGGTCTGCTCCGCGCGCTGCATCAGGCTCACGGCTTCGAGCTTCATTCGATAGGCCTCGGCATGAACCGGGTGAACCGAGCGTTCGGTGAATGCGTAGAGCGTGATCGAGAGCGCGGCGAGACCCGCGAGTGTCGGGGTGGAGGCGCGGGACAGGCTCATCGAATGAGACTCCCGCCGGAGAGCAGCATGAGCATCAGTCGAACCAGCACGGCGGTCGAAGTCATGACGAACAGCGTCGGCAGAACGCCCTGGCGCTCCATCCAGTTGGCGATCAGCCCGGGGAGCACGTAGCCGATGGTGCTCAGGTCGAGGGCAACGCCCGCGGGCCGTAAGGCGAGCAGGCGCGACAGCGCGCCAAAGGTGAAGCCCAGCAGCACCGTGACGACGATCCGGCGGCGGCCGTAGATCAGGACGTAGCGCGAGAGGATCTTGAGGGTTCCGAAGGTCACGAGCGAAACCAGCACGGTTCCGATGATGCGCAGCGGCTCGTGGATGAGGAGCGCAAGGTAGCCCGGCACGACCATGCCGCCCGCGGCCAACCCCAGGGTCTCGGAGAACATGAGACTGATCACGAGCCCGAGCCCGATCGCCTCTTCAACCATGGGACACCGCTCGATCGCTGAAGTGGTGCACGATCTCCTCACCCAGCCCCACGATGTTGCCCACTCCCACGATCACCCCCTGGGAGCCCACACGATCGAGGACGTGCTCGTAGACCGCTTCGGCTCCCAGACCGCCCAGGTTGCTGAGCCGTGAAGGGTCCACGCCGTGGCGGGCGGCCTGGAACGCCACCAGATCGGTCCCCTGGCCCGAGAGGACGACGTGGTCCGCGGTGAGCCGCCGGCCGACCAGCTCGGCGAGCTGCTCCGAGCGCTGAAGTCGGTCCCGGCGACAGTTGGCGAGCACGATGCGCTGCACGCCGGGCCGAGCGACGCCGAGCCCCAACCGCTCCCAGATCAGCAGGGTCGAATCGGGATCGTTGGCCGCGAACGCGTTGACGAACTCGACTCGCTTGGACCCTGAATGGACGACGTACCGTCGCAGCGCGCCGGGGTCCGGCCGGGCATGGTGCATGCCGGCCAGCGCGACCGGCCGTGTCACGCCCTGGTGTTCGCAAACCGCCAGCGCGAGGGCCAGGTTCTCGGCGTGCTCGACGTAGGTGAAGCCATCGAGATGGTCGCGGGTGACCATCCCCGCGTCGACTTCGTGAAGCCGGGTGCCCCGCCGTCGCGCGACCTTCTCGAGAATCCACGCGCGCTCGTGCTCGGTGGTGAAGAGATCACCGCCGGCCGGGCACGACTGCGCCAGCGTCCAGGCGACGTCATCCACCGTCGGCCCCATCAGGTCGAGGTGGTCGGCGCGACAATTCGTGATCACGCCCACCGTGCTGCGCACCAGTCGCAGCTCGGAAAACGGCTGGAGCTCCGGCGAGACCGCCATGCACTCGACGACCAGCGCGCGAGCGCCGGCTTCCACCGCGCGCCGAACGATGCGCGTTTGCTCGATGATGTTCGGCTGGCCGACCCGGTAGACATCCACCTCGCGCCCCTCGAGGCCGATCATGCGCGCCATGGTGCCCGTGGTCTTCGCAAAGGTCGGGATGCCGCCGGCCCTCAGCCCGGCGGCAATCAGGCGCGTGACCGAGGACTTGCCACGTGTGCCGTTCACATGCACACGAATCGGAAGACGCGAGAGTCGCCGCTCGTGAGAGCGCGCCTCCCACACGCCGTAGGCCGCGAGGCCGGCCGTGAGCGCCATCGGTACCAGCACGAGGGGATCTACCCCGCTTGCGTCACGTTCCCAAGCAAGGTCCGTTTGCGAGTATCGCGGCGTCGCTCCGGGCGCCGCGTGCGTGAACAGCGTCGCCTCATTGGGCATGAGTGCGTACGCTGAGGTTCGGTGCCCCGCGGCCCGGCGGCGTGCCGGAAGAGTGGACGAGCGTCACCGCTTCGAGGCGCACTTGCGCGCGAGCCTGAAACGGAAACGTGCCGCGCCCTGTTCCGACAACGGCTCAATCCTACTGCTTCGTTGTGATCGAGGCGCAACAGAAATGCGTCGGCTAGGTATCCCGCCCGTGCCCTAATGGAGTGACCGTAGGTCGAGCGCCTACATGATCATTACAGGCGTCGCCGCACTCGTTCGGATCCATCCGTTGGTGATTCGAAATGTTTTCGTATGGCGAGCGGGCGCGATTCTCGTATCCTGCGCACGGCCGCTGTCGTGGAGCGATGATGTTTCTCGAGCGCGCCCGTCCCGGAATCGCTCTGGCAGCCGCTCTGGCCGCGGTTCTGGCCACGCATGCCGCGTGCGCGCGATCCGCCGTTCTCCGGGGTACCCTCGCCGACAGCACGACGCATGCGCCGATCTCCGGCGTGCAAGTTCGTGTCGTGGCCGCAGCCGACAGCGCCGATGTGCGGTCGACGTTCACCTCCGACGACGGTGCGTTTCGATTCGCTCAGCTCCCAGCGGGCCGATGGGTGCTCCAGGCCATGCGGATGGGGTATCTGGGCTTGCGGCGCACGGTGGTGCTGGCCGATCGGGATCTCGACCTCGGCACGGTGGCCATGAGTCCGCTGGCACTCCGCCTCCAGGAAGTGGTGGTCAAATCGTCCCCCCCGCCCGCGCTCCAGGTCGCCGACACCACCGAGTTCTACAGCCGAGCGGTCCAGACCCACCCGGATGCCAACGCCGAAGATCTGGTGACGAAGATGCCGGGCATGACGGTGAGCAAGGCCGGTACGGTCAAGAGCAACGGGGAAACGATCGAGCAGGTGCTCGTCAACGGAAAGCCGTACTTCGGCATGGACCCGACGGTGGCGCTGCGCAACCTCCCGGCCAGCGTGATCGAGAAGATCCAGGTCTTCGACAAGTTGAGCGACCAGGCCGAATACAACGGCTTCGATGATGGCGAGACGACCAAGACCATGAACGTCGTCCTGCGTCCGGATCACGCCCCCACCTTCGGCAAGGCCTGGGCCGGCAAGGGGGGCGACGGGCGATACCACGCCGGCGGTCATCTGAACTCGATCAGCAATGCGTCGCAGTTCGCGGTCATTGGTCTTTCGAACAACACCAACCAGCAGAACTTCTCCACCCAGGACCTGCTCGGTGTGCTCAATGCCGGCAATCATCGGGGCGGCGTCTTCGGCGGCAGCGCCGGGCGGCGCTTCGCCGGCGAGCACAACGGACACCGGGACGTCAACACCTTCCTGGTCGGTGCGCAGGACGGCATCACCACGACGAACGCGCTCGGCGCACACGCAGACGTCCCCATTGCACACCGCGTCGAGCTCAGCCAGAGCTACTTCGTCAACGCCGGCGACAATCACAATCAGCAGGATGTGATCCGTCACTACGCGGTGCCGCTGGATTCCGCCACCACGTACACCGAGCAAGTGGGCACCACGAACCGGGGCTACAACCACCGGTTCGATGGGCGGATCACGTGGATGGCCGACTCGACGTTGATCGACGAGCCCCGACTGTACCTCCAGGGCCACCACGCGGCGCGCGATCTCACCGCCGAGAACGACCTGGCGCCCGGCCAGCCGCTCGATCAGACGAGCGACCAGGGCAGCACTCAGGCCTCCGGCCACAACCTCTCGAACCACCTGCTGCTCCAGCACCGGTTCGGGGCTCGCCGACGAAGCCTGTCCTTTGAGGTCGGCACCATCCACACCCTGAAGGAGGCGTCCGAATCGCTGCATTCGACCGTGGACTACGGCGCGGCGACGGCTGGCGCGAGCGGCACGCTGGAGCAGCGTTCGCATCTCCACACGACCTCGACCACGCTGGATGCCCGACTGATCTATACCGAGCCGGTCGGGAGCCACGGAGCGCTCCGGTTCTCCGTGGCTCCCGAGCTGAACGAGAGCCAGTCGACGCACAGCTTCTGGCAGCCCGACTCGGCGGGCACCGTGTTCGGGGTTCCGGTGGGCTCGCCGCTCAACATCTTCCGCAGCGTCACCGCCTCCCAGGGCATCGGACTCGGCTACATCATGCGCAGCCAGGGGCTGCGCCTGTCCGTGCACGTCAGCCTGCGCCGCACCACGCTGCAGACCGAGCGGGAGGAGTACCTCTCGCGGTCGACCTCCCAGGTCCGGTACGATGTGCTGCCGTCGTTCGTGCTGAACGACAATCTGCCGAACCACCGGAATCTCCGCGTCTCCCTGACCACCACGCGCCCATCGCCGACCATCGGCCAGCTGCAGGACGTCGTGGACAACGCGAACCCGCTGGCGCTCACGATCGGCAATCCCGCGCTCCAGCCCCAGTACGTGCAATCCCTGCTGTGCCGCTACTCGACCACCGACCCCGTCCATTCGCGCAGCCTGTTCCTGGGGCTCTCACTGCAGCGGACGATCGATGCGATCGGCCTCGACACTCAGACGGCGCGCCGGGACACCACGATTCTCGGCGTGCCGCTCCGTCGTGGGGTGCAGCTCATCCATCCGCTCAACCTGACGAATGCCTGGAGCGCCAGTAGCTTCGCGTCCGTCAGCCTGCCGGCGGCCGTGGTGAGAAGCCTGCTCAATGTCACCACGGGCGCGACGTGGAATCGAACTCCCGGGATGGTGAACCAGGTCCTGGGTCGGACCGATGTCATCGTGGTCAGCCAGAGCATCGTGCTGGCGAGCAACGTCAGCCCGGCGTTGGATTTCACCTTCTCCTACAATGGCGAGTACAACATGGCCCGCGCGACGTCGAGAATCATCGGAAGCTCCAACTACTTCACCCAGGAGGCAAGCCTGCGTCTGAACATGCTGAGTGCGCGGGGCTTCCTGGTGCGCGAGGAGGTCAATCACACGCTTCTGAACGGGGTCACCAATCAGTACGGCATGGACGTCGTGCTCTGGAACAGCAGCGTCGGCCAGAAGCTGTTCCGGAATCGGCTCGACCTGCGACTCACCGCGACCGACGTTCTGGCGCAGAACCGAAGCGCCAGCCGTACGGTGACCGAGGCCTACGTCCAGGACACGAGGAACGTGACGCTCCCTCGCCATCTCATGCTGACGGCGACGTATACCTGGGGTCAGTGAGGGAGCGTCCCGCCCCTCCCCCATGCGGCCGGTCCCCCCGCCAGGACCGCGAGCGGGAGCTCCCGGGGATTCCCACCCGCGGGGACGGCTGAGCCGGCCCGCTGCGACCGGGCCGCGAAAGATCTGGCGTCGACCGGCCTCCCGAGGGCATAATTCTTCTCCGCCGGGCCGTCCGTGCCCTGCTCTCCACCACCAACCGAGGAGTTGCCCATGAGATCCCCCCTCAGGTCCACCGCGGTTGCTGCACTCGCCCTCCTGGTTCTCGGGCTCGGCGTCCTGCTCGCGAGCTGCGGGAAGAACTCATCACTGGTGACGTCACCCACCCCTTCGGCCCCCGAGGTGGCCATGGGCCTGAGGGTGTCACCGGGTGAATTGCAGGTTGCAATGCGGGTCCAGGAAGAGAACACCGCGGACCTGTTGCGAACGGCGGGCGTGGTCGGGACCGCGATCACCGCGGATGTCGACGGGCAACCCGCGATCATGATCCTGACGGAATCGGCGATGGGCGGACGTCTCCCGGCCCTGATCGGCAAGTACCACGTGGTCGAGGAGGTCACGGGCAAGATTCACGCCCTGAAGGGCGGGGGGGGTGGCACCAGCCACACGACCCTGCAGACCCCGCCGATCCAGCTCGGCACCTCGGGCGGGAACGTCAACGACATCGCCAACGGGTTTTGCTGCAGCGGCACGCTCGGGTCGCTGGTGCACATCGGCGTGACGCAGTACATCCTGAGCAACAGCCACGTGTTCGTGGGCGACGTGGTTGCGGGCGGAAACGGTCGCGTGTCGCAGATCGGTGACAACATCAACCAGCCCGGCCTGGTGGACAACAACTGCAGCGCCGCGAACACCAACATCGTCGCGAACGTCTCCTCGCTCTCGACCGTCTATCCCCCGACCAGCACCCCGAACGTGGACTGCGCCATCGCACAGGTGATCGCTGGTGAGGTGCAGACCAACGGCTCGATCCTCGAGATCGGCACGCTCTCGGCCACCACCGTGGGAGCCTCGGTCGGGCAGGCCGTCAAGAAGAGCGGACGAACGACGGGACTCACGCGCAGCACGATTTCCGGTCTCAACGCCACGGTCAACGTGGGCTATGAGACCGAATGCGCCGGCACCTCGTTCACCAAGACCTTCACCGGGCAGCTGCTGGTCAGGAACCGGCGCTCCGCGTTCCTGAACTCGGGAGACTCGGGCTCCCTGATGGTCGAGGACGTCACCACCAATCCGCGCGCGGTTGGGCTGCTGTTCGCCGGCGGCGGCGGCATCGCGGTCGCCAACCCGATCGGGGACGTGCTGAGCTTCCTCGGCGCGTCGATGGTCGGGCAGTAGCCGTCAGTGGGAGGGCGGCGTCATGGCGCCGCCCTCCCCCGCCATTGGCGCGGACGCGGCCCGGTCCGCTGGGCCCGGGGTGGCGGGGCTCGTGATGGTGCGAGTCGCCTTGCGCGCCGGCGTCACGCCCCTGGTGCTGTTTCTCGGGCTGGCCCTATCCGGCTGCCAGCCTCAGGAGCATGCCGTGACCGCGACCCCTTCACGTACGCTCACCGAGGTCCTGGGCGCGCACACGCCCGAGCTGATGCAGACGCCGGGGGTGGTCGGGACGGCGGAATCCCGGCTCGAGGACGGACGCCCCTGCATCCTCGTCATGGTGGTCCGCCTCACGCCTGAGCTGCGCGCGCGGCTGCCCCGCCAGCTCGAGGGCTGGCCGGTGCGGATCGAGGAAACCGGGGAGATCCACGCCCTGCCCGACACCGCGCGATGAGGCGCGCGCCGCTGTTCGCCGTCGTGTCGCTCTCGGGCGCATCGGTGCTGGTGCTCGAGATCCTGGGGACGCGCGTGCTCGGCCCGTTCTATGGCGTGAGCCTGTTCCTGTGGTCGGCGCTGATCTCGGTGACGCTGGCCGCGCTCGCCGCCGGCTACGCGCTGGGCGGACGCTGGGCGCTGCGCTCGCCGAGCGCGCCGCGACTCTCGCTGCTGCTCTTCGGCGCCGGTCTGTGGGTGCTCGCGATCCCCTGGCTGCGCGGTCCGGTCGTCCACCTCGCGCTGGGGTGGGGACTGCGCCCGGGCGTGCTGGTGACGGCGACGCTGCTGTTCTTCGTACCCCTCGCGCTGCTCGGCATGGTGGGCCCCTACGCGATCCGGCTGGCCACGCACAGCGTCGACGAGGTGGGCCGCGTCAGCGGCGATCTGTTCGCGGTCTCGACGCTCGCCAGCGTGGCGGCCGCGGTGGCCACCGGGTTCGTGCTGATCCCGAGCCTCGGCGTGAACCGGCTGCTCGAGCTCGTGGCGGTCGTGCTGTTCGCCGCCGCCGCGATCGCGCGCGCCGCCACGTCGGGCGTCCGCGGGGCGCTGCTGCCGGCGGTCGGCGCGGCTGTCGCGCTCACCGGGCTCCTGCACCGCGAACGCCTGGCCCCCGGCGTGCTCGCGAAGGTGGAGAGCCCCTACGCCGAGCTGCGCGTGGTCGATGCGAAGGGGCTGCGTTACCTGCTCGTGGACGGCGCTCCCCATACGGTGCTCAATGCCCAGAGCGGCGCGCCACGCCAGGCCTACGTGTACGCCGCGGAGATCGCGGCCGACCTGTCGCCCGAGCGCGGGCGGCTACTGTTGCTCGGGCTGGGCGGCGGGGGCGCCGCGCAGCTGTTCGCGCGCCGGGGCTGGCAGGTGGACGCGGTCGAGCTGGATCCCGTGGTGCCGGGGCTCGCGGCCGGCTTCTTCGGGCTCAAGCCCCATCATGCGCACGTCATCGTGGCGGAGGGTCGCCAATTCCTCGAGCGCAGCCGCGATAGATACGACGTGATCTTTTTCGACGCGTTCGGGAGCGCATCCATTCCGTTCCATCTCGTGACGAGGGAGTGCTTCGCCCAGGCGAAGGCGCGGCTCGCGCCGGATGGCATTTTCCTGATCAACGTGGAAACGGTGGGCTGGCAGGATCCGCTGGTCCACGCCCTGTTCGCGACGTTGCGCCATGATTTCCGAACCGTGCTCGCGCTTCCCACCGCCGAGCCACCCGATCAGCTCGGCAATGTGGTGCTGATGGCCGCGGACCGCGACCTGGACATCGCTCCCGAGCGCCTCGGCGACCCGGTTGGGACGTTGAGCGACGAGGATGAGCACTTCCGCGTGCTGAGCCGTCACCACGCCTGGGAGAACCGCTACCGGCCGGACCGCGGCCGGGTCCTCACCGATGACTGGAACCCCATCGACCTGCGCGCCGAGCAGATCAACCTCGAGGCCCGCCGCCAGATGAAGGCCATCCTGGCCGACTCGCTCTTGCGTCCCTAGAAGGACGCTGGGCGGGCTCGAGAAAGCAGTCGGTCTCGGCCGCGCTTGGCCCTCAGCGGTCCCCGGTCCGGGACGGCCTCGTTTGACGGGGCGGGTGCGCCGGCGGGATTCTCATGGCCGTCAGCCGGTCTCGCTGAGGGCTCGTTATGCGCTGCACCCTCGTGTCCGCAGCCTTCGCCGTCCTCGCCACCGCCGTCGGGTTCGCACCCGCCGCGGCGGGTGGTGGGGCTCCGCCCGATCCCTGTCCGTCGAGCGTCATCCACTTCGTCCTCTGCGACATCTCCACCGACGTCGCGCGGCTCGACACGACGTGCTATGCCGGCGGTGGGGCGCCCGTCAACCGGGCCTTCTTCGATCTTTCCGCAAGGACGCTCGGGGCCTACCTCCAGCCGCAGTTCGGCACCGACAACGGATTCCTTCGCGTTGCCGAGCGCTACTGGTTGACCGGGGATGCGCCTGGCGCCCCGGTCACCTTCACGCTCCGCATGACCGTGACCCCGCATTTGTTGGCCCACTGGACGGACGTCCCGACGGCGGCGAGCATGACCGCGACCCTGGAATTGGATGGTGCCACGCTCGCGACCGCGACCCAGTCGCGCAACTGTAATTTCAGCGGATGCACGGACACTGGAGACCTGTCGGTCCCGCTGACCGCGCAGGTCACGATCCCGGAGGGCCAGGCGTTCGAGTTCTCGGCCGGACTGTCCGGCTCAGCCTCCGGAAACATCGACTATCCCGCCAGCGCGGGGGCGGATGCTCAAACTCCGTTACCGCTGATCGGGCCGCGGCCGGCGCCGTGCTTCGGGGCAATGCAACAACGGCCCAACGAGCGGCTACGGCGAGCGGGTAACGCCGCGCAGAGTCCTCACGCGTCGCGTCGCCGGCGTGGCGGTGCAGTCCTGGAGTGACACACAATGCCCGGCAAGACGTTCTCGGACGCAAGGAAGGCCGCCGCCAGGCGGGTCACTACGAAGCCGGCCCTGCCGTTCGTAAGGACGTGAGGTGGAACTCACCCTTCTATGGTATGAAGGGGCAGGGCTGGTTCCTCAGCTTTCACTGCTTCAAGAGGTATGTGAAAGTGGCGTTCTTCCGCGGCGCGTCGTCGGGTCCCATGCCGCCTGGCGAGTCGAAGGACAGGAACACGCGTTACCTCGACATCTACGAGCACGACACGCTGGACGAGAAGCTCGTGGCAAGTTGGATCCGACAGGCATCGGAGCTGCCCGGCCGGGTCCCGTAGTCCACTGCTCCCGATGACCACCCTCATGCATGAACCGAGATGCGCGGTGATCACCGGCGCGGCCCAGGGAATCGGCCGCAGGACGGCCGAGAGGTTGGGCGAAGCCGCCTACCGTCTGGCCCTCATCGATCTCCGCATGCCGACGGAAACGCTCGAATCACTTCGCTCCTCTGGCGTCGAGGCTTTCGGCCACGCGGGGGACATCACCGACGAGCACACCGTCGCGGCCTTCGCCAAGGAGACCCTGGACCGCTGGGGCGGGGCGGAAGTGCTCGTGAACAACGCCGGCATTGCCTTCATCGCTCCCGCAGAGCTGACATCCGGCGCCGACTATCGACGTGTTCTCGACGTGAATCTCGTCGCCCCGTTCCTGCTCGCCAAAGCGTTCGGCACGCACATGCTCGCGGCCAAGCGCGGCTGCATCGTCAACGTGGCATCGGTGGCCGGGCTCGTCGGGGTCGCGGATCGAGCGGCATACAATGCCTCGAAGCATGGGCTGATCGGGCTGACGCGTACGCTCGCCGCGGAATGGGGGGCACGCGGCGTGCGCGTCAACGCCGTCTGCCCCGGCTGGGTCAAGACCGAAATGGATGTCGTCTCGCAATCCGGTGGTCACTACACCGACCGCGACATCACCGGCCGCGTGCCCATGGGCCGTTTCGCCACAGCCGACGATGTCGCGAGCGCCATTCTGTTCCTGGCCGACGAGAAGAAGAGTGGGTTCATCAACGGCGCTGCGCTGACGGTCGATGGCGGATGGACGGCCGATGGAAGCTGGGAATCGCTGCGCCTGAGCCACCGGTAGGTCGCGGCAAGGCGCTCAAAGCCCCCGCGTGCGGCCGCCGCGCAACGTCGCTGCCCGCGCTGCGCGACCGACCCCCGGCTGCGCTCGTAGTCGTCGAGCGCCGCTTCGCCGGCTCGACCCGCCACGACATTCGCCAGGGGTGTGTCCGAGGGCGCTCCTTCCCCCTCTCTTCTGCTGCCCGTGTGCCTTACCGTCCCCAGTAAGCAAGACTGCCCCAACCGCGGCAAGACTGTGGGGCAGTGTGTAGCCGCTTGTCGCCCAAGTCTGTCGAAGTTGGTGGCCCCGGGGTGAGTCGAACACCCGGCACGCGGTTTAGGAAACCGCTGCTCTATCCGTCTGAGCTACGGGGCCACGGGCGGGCCACTGTGCTGCATTTGCTGCACGTTACGCAAGGCACCTCTGGCACTTTCGAAGGTGCCCCGAAATTGCTTGGCTACGGTCCTGGCTACGGTCTCGGCTGCGGTTCTGTCTCCGGTTCTCATCCCGACTCGACTCCCTTACCGCCAGTCCATCCGAGGTGGGAAGTACGCGTAGGTGGTCTCTTCCCATACCTCCCTTGGGAACACGCCGCTTTCCACTCTCCGCTTATTCACCCTCATCCCCTTGAC
>Ga0306921_10003490_pt1 | contig 15963 bp, 14 predicted proteins | sample sta12Cox44000080_FD_203760 | JGI IMG/M metagenome (GOLD analysis project Ga0306921, IMG submission 203760) | Lab enrichment of tropical soil microbial communities from Luquillo Experimental Forest, Puerto Rico - statoxic.12C.oxic.44.000.080 (v2)... | ecosystem: Environmental > Terrestrial >...
GCCGGGGCCGATGTGGACGCTGCCATTTACGTTGCTGATCTCGATGCGCGTCCCGCCGTTGCCGAGCTTGCCGTCGAGATGACGTCCCATAAACTTGCCTTGGACCGTAAGCGGGAAGTCGGTAGTAATTCCGCCGTTAACGGTGGAGACCGTCACGTCAGCATTGGGCGAGGAAGGCAGCCCGAGCCGGACTGCTCCGTTCACTGATTTCAGCTCGATGCTCTGGACACTCTCGAGCGAGCGATAATACGCGTCGATGGTTCCGTTGACAGAAGACAGTTCAGCTTGGCCAGCGAGGTCGTGAACCATGGTCTTGCCGTTCACCAGGCTGGAACGAATGTCTCCGGAAACCTGGGACACAGTGAGAGAGCCGTTAACCAGATCGATGTGGTCGAGCCGAGCGGTGAGCGGCACGTGCAACTCGTACGTAACGGCGGCGGCATTGTTGTTGGTGTGATTCTCGGGATAGCGAGTGCGGATGCGGACGTAGTCGCTGCCAGCATCGACTTCGATCTTGGCTTCGTCGAGTTTCTGCTGGTTCGTGGCCTTCTTGACAGCGTCGATCTGGACTTCGTTGCGCTCCCATCCGGTGATGGTTACGTTGCCGTTTACGTTTCCGAGAGAGACGCGGCCGTTAGAGGGCAGCGGAACCGTGCGGTGAAATTCTTCGGTCACCTGCGCGCTGGCCGAGATGCACAGCGCCACCAGCGCCCCCATTGAAATGAGCCAAATCAGAGATGGCTTGCCGTGTGGCATGATTCCTCCTGTCGCGGGTTAGACGGAGCGAAATGGGCAGGGTTAGGGGTAATTGTTAAGCGCAATCGCAGTTAGTTCGATAGCCAAAAACTAATCATTAAAGGGAGGCCAGCGATTGCGCTCTTCGGGAAGAAGCGCGTCGTTGGCCGAGAGTCGGCCAGACCTACTCGTTAGAAATTTCACAGGGGCTTGCGCTTGGCCTACAAAGGCATCGCCGTCGCTAGGCGACTGGTGACGGGCAAGTGGGGCGTCGAAGGGGACACCTAATCTGTAAAGCGATAGCGAATGAGATCGTAAACTGCACGCCAGCCGTCCTGCCAACTGATTTTCTTGCCTTCGGCATAGGTACGGCCGTGATAGACGATCGGCACTTCGTAGATGCGCGCGCCGAGCTTGGCGACTTTGACCGTCATCTCGGTTTCGATACTGAAGCGGTCGGAGTGCAGGTGCATGCGCTCAATGAGATCGCGTGTGAATACCTTGTAGCAGGCAGTGACGTCGTGAATGGCGATGCCCGTAAGGACGTTGCAGATCACCGAAAACAGGCGGTTGAACAGGTAGCGATAGTAACGGGACACGCGGTGCGATCCGCTGTGAAAGCGGTTGCCGAAGACGGCGTCGGCGTGCCCATCCAGGATGGGCTTTAGCAGTTCAGGGTAATCGCCGGGGTCATATTCGAGGTCGGCATCCTGGATAAGGACGATTTCACCGATGGCGTGAGTGAGTCCGGTGCGAACGGCGGCGCCTTTTCCCTGGTTCTTGTCATGGAGCGCAAGCTTGACGATGTTCTGTCCGTTGTCACCAAGTTCACATTGCAAGTTGCTTTGCTGGAGAAATTCGCGGGTGCCATCGGTGGAGCAGTCGTCCACGAGGATGAGCTCTTTGCGCAACGGCACTGGTTGCTGCGCCACCTGTTGCAAGAGCTGCACCACCGTCTGGCGCTCGTTGTAGACCGGAATGATGATGGAAAGCGTGTGAAACCGATCGGGGCCAGTGTGGTCAGTCGGCATGAAGGGGTTAGCGAGCGCCTTTCAGTTTGGGAGTGCGCGGCTTCGCCTGCGCGAACAAGTAGACGGCGAGCATGGTCATCATCGGCTCAATCGGATGTCGATAACGGGGTAGCGGGAAGCTTACATAGTAAACCAGCGGGTAGAAGATAAAGAGGGTGGCGAAGAGAAAGACACCATGCACGCGGTTGCGCAGGGCAAAGAAAAGGCCACCGAAGGCCAGCAGGGAAGTGGCCAGGAAGAGCGAAGTGCGTGCCTGCTCGAGCGCCTGGAGGAGGGCGTCGCGGGGCTTGCCGTCGCCGTCAAAAACGACGTGCCAAAACCTGCGCGAGGCCCAACGGTCGGGATGCTGCTCGATCCAGGCGGCAGTGTTGGAGACGCGCGGCAGGCCATTCCAATAAAAGACGAACCTGCGAAACGTCACAACCAGGAACCGCCTGGGATTGTCGGCAATCCATTGTTTCGCGAGCGATCCTTGTTTGGCGCAGTAGGCAGCTTCTCCCCTTTCCTGGTATTCACGGTAAAGGAGCGGGTTTTGGCTGGGGTGGTACATGGCCACCCAGATGCCCTCGGCGAGAGGGTTATTGCCGCAACGAAGTTCAACGCCTACGTTGTCGCGTACAAACATAAACTTGTGGAACACCACGTAGTCACGGACAAGCCACGGCATCATCGTTATCCAGAAAAGCGCAGCGCCGGCGACAGCGGGTAGCAGGAAGCGCTTGCTACGTTTGTACAGTTGCCAGGCGAGCCAGCATCCGGCGAAAGGCAGGAACGAAAGCATGGAAGGGTTGCTGAGGCCTATCACACCCCAGAGCACGCCAAAGCCGATCCATGAGGTGACGCGATCGTCGCCTTCCATTTCCATGGTGAGCATGAAGGCGAGGGTGAAGAGCAGCGTGGTGAGGCTGGTTTCCCAAACCTGCCGCACAGACCAATAAATGATGTAGGGCAGTAGCGCCCAAATCCATCCCGACCAGGCGGCGATAGCTTCGCCAAAGATGCGGCGCGCGATGCGATAGACCGGCCAGCAGGTCAGCGCAGCACACAGGCTGTTAAAGGTCAACAAGGCAAACGAGGCGGCGTGTGTGTAGCTTCCGAAAATGCGGAATGCCACAGAGACGATCCAGGGATAGATCGGCGCGTGCCACGCAGACGGTCCGGTATCGCCGCCGAAGGGCGTGCTGAAGCCGTGTCCGTTGGCGAGGGAATAGGCGATGCGGCCGAGCTCCCATCCAAAGCTGAAGTTCGCGTCGGTGGTGCGGAACCTGTAGGAGTGCGCCAGGGCGATATAGAGCACGCGAACGACAAATCCTATGAGCACCATCCAAAGGGGCGATTGGAGCCTGTGGGGCCATCGGGAGTTCGGCGGAGCTTGGACGGTACTGGATGGCGGCGCGGATTGTACCGGTTGGGGAGTCGAACTCATGCGGCAAGAGAAATTGTACCGAATTATCGCTTTACATTTGAGCCGGGCGCGTTTCTCCGACCCACAGGGACGTGGTGCGATACGAATTTCCGCGATTTGGTGTACAGTACAGCGAATTTACGGCGAGCGAATAGAAGTCATGACGAGATCGCCAGATTTGGCGTTCGCAAGATGATGAGGAGGAACAATGGCGGGCCGATCGCTTCCTTTTCGGTATGAAGTATCGGTTTCGGGCATCACCACAACGGTGACATGCCATGGAAGCCTGTTGAGCGATAACGTCGACGAGTTGAAGCAGCTGGTCAAGCCCATGATTCCAATATGCCGACACATCGTAATCGACCTGAGCGATGTTAATTTCGTGGATAGCGCCGGTCTGGGCGCGCTCGCGTCACTGAAACTGTCGGCAGCATCAGCGGCGTACTGCTCGCTCGAGTTCACCAATTTCTCGCCGCTTGTGCGAGAACTGCTGCACACCACGAAACTAAGTCAGTTGATTTCGTCGAATTGAGTCTGCTCGGTCTGAGTTCGCTCGGAGTCAACCGCGAGCACGCGCCCGCGGTTGACGCAAGAAGCCGGCTAGCGGACGAGTTGCAGCGGATTCGTCCCCTGGGCCCCCATCAGATACCAAGCGGTAGCTCCGATGTGGAGGTAAGGGAAATAGTTGAAGCCGAAACCTGTGTTCAGAATGCTGGTCGAGGCGGTGAGTCCCTGGCCTACCCCTAAAGGCTGGCCGTTCACGGTTTGCCCTGCACCCAGGCTGTTTTGTGCAACCTGCACATTCTCGATCAGAGTGTTGGCCAGGTTCCTGTCACCGTGGAAGCTGGGAATGTCCTGTCCCGGCGGCAGTCCCCGGAGATACAGCGCGGCAATCAGATGGCCCGTACCCTCGATCCAGACAGCATCGGCGTCAACTGTGTTGTCGCCCAGCACAGTGCCCAGTTTGCTGAGGCTGGCATAGGTCATTCCCGAAACTCGCAACCGTAGGCCACCGTTGGTGCCCCAGCCGTTGTTGAAGGCGAAGGTAGTATCGGTTGTGGCCAGGTTCGTCTTCACCCAGTCAATCGAAACGGCATAGTTCGGGTCCTCGAACGCGAGGTAAGACCAAGTCTGACAGTCCTCCGGGCTGTTGTTGAAGAAGATATGAGTGGGATCGGACGTTCCCGTCCAGAAATGTCCGGACGGAGCATCGAACATGGCTTCGACGAAGGCCAACGCATGCTGCGCGCCGTTGAGCCAGGAACTGTTTCGGCCCAACCTGGCCAGCATCGTGTACAGCGCGTATACATCGATGTTGTGCTCGGTAGATTTGTTGGTTTGTCCGTTGCCGAAATAGTAGCCGCCGGGCGGGACGTTCACGTTATCGCGCGTAGTGGTTTCGATGAAGTTGGCGGCCCAAAGCGCGCCATTGAGATACTTGCTTTGTCCAGTTACGTTATAAAGTTGAGCGAGCGCAATTGCCGCCCAGGCCACATCGCCGACCGCGCTGCCCTGAAAGAACGACAAGCCAGTGGTGACGTAGACTCCGTTGCTGTCGGCTACGCCAGCGAAGTATGCCTGGCGGAAGCGGCCGTCATTCGCGGGGTCATTCTTCTGAGCATAGAGGAGAGCATCGCCAATAATTTGGGCACGTGTTGAGTCTCCCCATTTTCCGCGCGCAAGGTAAGCGAGAGCCAGCAAAGCATTGTCGTAGACGAAGGCAGTGCTGAAGAACGTACCTCCGGCGATTTGATCGCAGTAGCTTTGGCATAAGCGGATGGTGGAACCCTGCGCATATGCATCCATCATTTGATTCAGAAATAGATAGGCGTTGCCTATCGATGTTTGAAAAGTCGAGCCACCGACGCCGGGACCGACGCCGGATCCGACGGCATCGCTGGCGTGGGCCAGGGGCACTACAGACGTGGATACCAAACCAGCTGTTGCGGCTGCGCCCAGCCCCAACTGCATAAGTTGACGTCGGGATAGTTCATTCTCATTCATCGGAGTTCTCCTTCGTGGCTAGGCTTGCGCACTGGCGGGATGCGCTACAGATGTCCACATTGTGGTGTTGATTACCGACGGATTGCCAAACAGAATCCGCTGATTGCGTTGGACGAGGCAGGCGCACGGGATATAGTGCCAACCCGCTAACGCGAATTGTGCTCCGTGCCAAGCTGTCAGACAAGGGTTTTCTGAGGTTTTCTGAGGTATTTGTACATTGGGCTACGGCGGGGGCTGTTCTGGATGCACACTTTGGTGGCCGGCGCGAACCTTGGGTTGTAGCATCCGGCCGGCAAAGGCGCCTTGTACCCGGCGCTGACAGAAGCTTAGACTTGGCTTGACGAGTATGGCAGTCGGTGACGGGCGTCACAGCCCGCGGGTAATGCAATTGGCGAAGATGGAAGGTCGGTAACCTCGACGTTGAGAGGGTTTCATGGGTTGGATTAACAACCGCTTCGAGAAGAATTTTCTGGTCACTACGGTCGATTACGTCTTTAACTGGGCGCGCAAGTCGGCCATCTGGCCGATGACGTTCGGCCTGGCTTGCTGCGCCATTGAGATGATTGCCGCCTCAACCGCGCGCTTCGACATTGCGCGTTTTGGGTCAGAGGTGTTTCGTCCCAGCCCGCGGCAGAGCGACCTGATGATCGTGAGCGGCACCGTAACGCTGAAGATGGCTCCAGTGGTGAAGAGAATTTACGACCAGATGCCCGAGCCGAAGTGGGTAATATCGATGGGCGCGTGCTCGTCGGTGGGTGGACCGTTCAATACGTATGCGGTACTCCAGGGGGTGGATCGAATTGTGCCCGTGGATGTGTATGTGGTGGGATGTCCACCGCGCCCGGAAAACTTGTTTTACGGATTGCTGCGACTGCAGGACAAGATCGACCAGATGAGTATCGCCAAAAAGCCCACTGAAATCCGGCTACGCGAAGACATGGTCGATAACTTCAAAGAACAGATTCGGATTGCGCAGGCGAATTTCGCGAATCCAGAACAGGCGGTTCGGCCGCCGGAAGTGCCGGTCGTCGGCGTGGGAAGATAACTTCGCACAGAGTCACAGAGGCACTGAGATATTTAAGTTCCACCCTTTTCGGCGAACGAGGGTGAAAAGTCCTTCGGCTCGGCGACCTTCTCGCTCAGGATTTCACCAGCTGGGGCTCGCGGGCTACCTCACCCCAGCGAACAGCTCAAGATGGGCACCAACAACTCGTCCAATTCCGTCCCATGATTCCCGTGAAGAGCGGCAATAGCCTGTCTGTAGCTTTTGGTGCACAATACCAAAATGGTCATTTATTTCCTGCGGCACGCAAATGCAGGGCAAAAGCACTTCAGCAGTCCTGAAAAAGATGAGAAACGTCCGATCGACAAGATCGGGGAAGTACAGTCCCACGACGTAGGACGCGCGCTGGCCTACATCGGCGTCACCGTCAATGTGATCATCTCCAGCCCGCTGACTCGGGCGGTACAGACGGCCTCGATCGTGGCCGCTGAGTTGGGCCACGAAGAGAAGGTCATGCTCGACGTGGCGCTTCGACCGGAAGCAACATTCGAACAGTTCAGGGCGCTGCTCAATCGCCACAAAGACAAGCTTGCCATCATGGTCGTGGGGCACGATCCCAGCATGACGGAGTTTGTAAATCGCGTACTTTCAGGCGGGCGGCCAATGGCAGCGATTGAAATGAAGAAGGCGGGTGTCGCGAAAGTCGAAGTGGAATTGCGCCGACCCGCGATCCTGCGCTGGTGCATGACTCCGAAGGTCGTACAGAGAATTCAGCACAGCTCAGCCAAGAGATCGCGCCCGAAGACGGACTTGAAATAGTTACGTTCCCGCCGGACAGCCCATAGCTCGAGTTCCAACCTCTCCGAGTCCGCCGGGGTGAGAACGAGATGCACCGGTCCTTCGTTGCTTACACGCACAAGCAGATCGCGGACTGCGCCGCGCCGCCCCTGATCGAGTGCGCGCGCCAACCGCAACAACGCAACGGCCTTCGGAACCTGCAACTGGTCAGTGCGGGGAATGGTCTCGAGGATTCGATCGCCTTCGGCCGGAAGCGAGTTGCCGACATAACGCGCAATGGCCGCGATGATGCGGCGTTGCACCGGCGTGTATCCAAACAGTTCGGAGTTGGCGATGATGTAGTAAGTGTGGCGACGGCGTCCGGCGCGATTGATGTAGGCGCCGACTTCGTTGAGCATGGCCGCAGCTTCGAGCCAGTCGGCATATTGCGGCGGCAACTGGTGCGCGGACTGCAAGCGACGATAGAGTTGAGCCGTGAAGTCGCGGGTGCGCTGCGCAAACACCAGATCGGCGCCATAATGCTTCACAACAGCCAGCAACGCGTCGCGACGTTCGGATTCGACGCGTTCCTTCATGGCAGGGCTTTGTGCATAGTCGGCAAGCATCTGCGCTAACAAGCCGTCGCGCAATCCGAGCGGAAGGTAGCGGAAGCTGCGCAGCCAGCACATCTGCATCAACTCCGCGAAGACCATAGCGCCGGCGACGATGATCTCGGCGCGCCGCGGGCCGATACCAGGAAGCGAACGCCGCTCTTCGAGGCTGCGCTTGACGAGTTCCTTCAATAGCTTCGCCACGGCTGCCTGCGGCACGGTGTGTGGTTTGGACTCGTCGTATCCTCCGACTTTTGCTTCATACAGGCCGGCAAGCGCGGCGGGGGTTCCCGAGGTTGCGATTGCGGTCTGCACATGCGCTTCGGTAATGCGCTTCTGAATGCGCGCGATTTCGCGCTGCACGAACAGGCGCATCTGCTCCAGTTCGGACTTCTTAGGGGGATCGTGGTGCAGAAACGTCTGCGTGAGGCGCACTGCTCCGATCGGCAAGCTGACCATGTCTTTAATATGCGACGAAACCGAAATCGTGAGCTCGCAGCTTCCGCCACCGAGATCGATCAGCAACGCTCGCTTGCGCGAAATGCCAGCATTCGACACCAGTCCCAGATGGATGAGGCGGCCTTCTTCGAGGCCGGTGATTACCTCAGCTTTCCATCCCGTGGCGGAACGCACCCAATCGAGAAAGGCGCGGCTGTTGCGCGAATCGCGCAACGCGGCGGTGGCAACAACGCGCACGCGGTCGGCAGCGTAATCCTGCACGGCACGATGAAAACGCTTCAGTACGCGAATCGTCAGGGCCATTGCCTGCGGATCAAGCGCTCCATTGGCGAAGACGCTCTCGCCGAGACGCGTCACTTCGCGATCTTCGTGCAGGGCCTGCAGGCGTCCGCGAACAACTTTGGCAATCTTCAGGCGGACAGAATTGGATCCGATATCAACCGCGGCAAATGTGGGCATGCGTCAGCGGAAGTGATGACCGATGGTTAGTGGATTCAACACTCGTAAGCACGATAGCCGCCTCGTGAAGGAATGGCAAACTTTGCCGTATTCTGGAGGAGACGAACGCAGTCGAGTCCGGAGGACTGGCCGCAGCATTCGACCTATACAGCTTTTGTAATTTATGCAACGCAGCGATCCGCTCCGCAGCGAAATCGAAGCAATCGAAGCCGATGTGCGGGAGGCAGAGAAACAATTCACCCCGCCGGCCTCGCCGCGATCGCGAGTTGCCACAGCGGTGCGGGCGCTGCGGCACCGCAATTTTCAGCTGTTCTTTGCCGGACAACTCATCTCGCTCATCGGAACCTGGATGCAAACGGTCGCGCAGTCGTGGCTCGTCTATCGGCTGACGGGATCAACGTTGCTGCTCGGAACCGTAGGATTTGCCGGACAGATTCCAGTGTTCCTGGTCGCGCCAATTGGCGGAGTGATCGCCGACCGCACGAATCGTCGTCGCGTGGTGATCGCCACGCAGACGGCGTCGATGGTGCTGGCGTTCATCCTGGCAGTGCTTACCCTCACGCACCGCATTCAGGTTTGGGAGATTATGGTGCTGGCCGCTGGCCTGGGAATTGTTAACGCGTTCGACATACCTGCCCGACAGGCGTTCCTCATGGACATGGTGGGGCGCGAAGATCTGATGAACGCGATTGCCTTGAACTCTTCGATGTTCAATGGTGCGCGCATTCTCGGCCCTGCGGTTGCCGGAATCGTCGTGGCCTGGGTCGGCGAAGGCTGGTGCTTTTTCGCCAACGCCGTCAGCTATATCGCGGTGATCGCCGGGTTGCTGATGATGAAGATCAAGCATCCCCTGAACCTGGCGAGCGAAGGATCGCCCATTGAGCACATCGTCGAAGGTTTTCGCTTCGTGCTCGACAAAAGACCGATCAAGTCGATTTTACTGTTGCTTGGATTGGTAAGTCTGGTGGGAATGCCGTACTCCGTGCTAATGCCGGTGTTTGCCAGCCAGATCCTGCACGGCGGCGCCACAGAACTTGGCTTGCTGATGGGCGCGACCGGGGTAGGTGCGCTGTTGGGAGCATTGAGCCTGGCGGCGCGGGTCGGCGTTCGAGGACTGGGGCGCTTAATCGCGATGTGCGCCGGCGGATTCGGAGCAAGCCTCATCCTGTTTTCGTTCTCAAGGCTTTTCTGGCTGTCGATGGTGTTGCTGGTACCCGTCGGCTTCACCATGATGGTGCAGATGGCGTCGTCGAACACTCTGCTGCAGTCGATGGTCCCGGACCAGATGCGCGGGCGCGTGATCGCGCTCTACTCGATGATGTTCATGGGCATGGCTCCGTTCGGAGCGTTCTTTGCCGGAGCGGTCGCACATCACATCGGCGCGCCGTGGACCGTCGCGATCGGCGGTGTCGCCTGTATTGCAGGCGCGATTGCGTTTTGGCTCGATCTGCCGAACTTCCGCGCACAGGCGCGTGAGTTGGTGTTGGCGCAGGGAATGACAGCAGGCTCGCCGCCGGGCGAGATGACTAGCGGCGGATTGTCTTGAGGTTGCTCGATGGCGCTATCCCAGGTTAGCGCAGAAAGTCGCGGCGCGAATCCTTCGACAAGCTCAGGACAGGCTCTGGGGGCGCTCAACTTAGTGCGGCTTGCTCTTCGGAGAAGGCGCGGAAACGGTGGCGACACCCAGACGCTTCAGGCGGTCGCGTGCCTGCGCGGCTTCGGCAGACCGCGGATAGCGCACGATGAGACTGTTCAGTTCGCGAATGCCCGCCTCACGCTGTCCAAGTTCGAGCAAGGCGTATCCCTTCTTCAACTGCGCGGCTGCTGATTTCGGGCTGCCTGGGTACTCTTCCAACACCTTGTCATAGTCTTTCGAGGCGGCATCGAAATTGCCCTGGCGATACTCGATGTCAGCGAGATAAAACTGCGCTTCGCCGGCCTTATCGGTGCTTCCGTAATACTTCAAGTAATCGTTGAACTCCTGCGACGAAAGGTCATATTTGCCGGCGTTGTAGTCGCGCAGCGCATTGTTGAACAGCACGTCGGGAGGCGGCGCCGCCGCCGCCGCCGATCCACCTGCCGGAGCTCCGTTCGGCAGCGCTGCCATGCCTCCGGGAGCAGCATTGATGTTTTGACCGTTTTGCTGCATGTCGTCGAGCTGCTTGGTGACCTTGGCCAACCTGGCCTTCAACTCATCGACCGAATCGTGCAGTGATTGAATCTGGCCGGACACCTGCTCGAGTCTCGCGTTGGTGTCGGAAGACTCAGTTTGCGATTTTCGCTGCAGGTCGTTCACAGTTGCGCTCATCTTGTTGACGCTGTCGGTGCTCTGCTCAACGAGGTTGCGCAGGACCCCCATGCGCTCGTCCAGGGTTTGCTGCAGGCGAGCCACCTGGTCGGAGAGCGTCTGTACCTGCGTCTGGAGCTGAACAATTTCCTTGCTCACTGCAAAGGCGGGATGCGCGGTGGTCAACACGATGGCCGTCATAACCAGTCTGGTGGTGAGTTTTGGTGCTCGCATAAGAATTAATCCTGACTTGGTGATGCCCGTGGGAGCCTGGGTGCCGCCCTGCGGGGCTCGGGGCTCTTCACTCAATGCTACCCCGGGCTTACGCCCGGGGCTAACACAAATGCCGCCCTCCGGCTGAGTATGCGTCGGATCAAGCCGGATTACGGCGATGTTACTTCGAATACACGAAGTGAGCGCGGCGGTTTTGCTGCCAGCATGACTCCGTGCTCTCAGTACAGAACGGTTTCTCCTTGCCATAGCTGATAGTGCGAATGCGGGCAGCGGAAACTCCCTGGGCAACCAGTGCTTGCTTGGCCGCGTTGGCGCGGTACTCGCCCAGCGTGAGGTTGTACTCAATGGAGCCGCGCTCGTCGCAGTGTCCCTGGATCACAAATGTCATGTTCGGATGTTGTTGGAGGAAGCGTGCGTCGGCCTGCACCACAGGTTGATACTGCGACGTAATCTCGTAGCTGTCGTACTCGAAGAAAATGTCCTTCATGTTTTGCGAGAACAACTGCGCGTCGCCTTCCGTAGTCGCAGTCGTCGGCGGTGGAGCTGCAGCCGGAGTAACGGTCACCCGGGCAGTGGCTTCGGTCGTGCCGCTGTCATTCTTCGCAACGAGATGATACGTGGTCGACTCCGACGGTGTGACCCGCGTCGAGCCCTTGGAATCGACCCTCCCGATCCCGTCGATGGTAACGTCGCTGGCGAAGTCTGTATTCCAGGTAAGAGTCGAAGCCCCGCCGGCAGCGATGGTGTTGGGATTCGCCGTCAACATAGCAGTTGGTGCAGGCGGCTTAGCTGCCGGCGGCGGAGGTGGCGGTGGCGGCTGCTTCTTCTTACAGCCGGCGGCCAGGAGGATCAGTGCCAGTGCGGAAATGATGTAGACCCATTGAGTCTTTCGTGCTTTCAATGTCTTGCCTCCAATTGCGAGAGCACTCGCTTCAGTTTCGGACGAATTGGGCTCTATGCTACTTAAAACTCCAGTTCGGCTGCGTATTTTCGCCGGAGTTGGTTAACTGGCGTGCCTGGGTTCCGTCAGCCAGCATGCTCCAGATTTGGGTGCGGCCGCTGCGGCTCGATTGAAAGACAATATGCCGCCCATCGGGCGACCACGACGGAAAATCGTTGCGTCCGCCATCGTGCGTGAGTTGTACCCACTGCCTGCTGGCGACGTCCATGACATAGATGTCGCTGGCCCCGGGAGCCCCCGGGCCATAATTGCGAACCCACGCGAATGCCAGGAACTGTCCGTTCGGCGACCACGAAGGCGAGACCGCATAGCCCTGGTCGGTGACGCGGACGACGTTGCTGCCGTCGGACGCCATGGTATAAATCTGCGGCAGACCCGTGCGTCCACTGACGAACGCGATCTGGGCATTGGTCTTGGGATTCCACGAAGGCGACACGTCAGGGCCCTTGCTATTGGTCAGCCTGCGTAGATCCCCGCCAGCTACATCGACACTGTAAATTTCGGCATCGCCAGAGCGAGATGAAGAGAAGGCCAGCAACTTATCGTCGGACGACCACGCGGGCGACAGGTTCGCTCCCTGGTAGCGTGGAAACGATACCATCCGGTTAAGCTCGAGCGAGTACATCAGGATTTGCCACTCGTTATTCGACACAGAAGAAAACGCAATGCGCGAACCGTCAGGCGAAACGTGCGGCGACAGAGCCATGGTCGCGACGTTCGTGATCTGCTTCTGGTTGGAGCCGTCGTAATCCATTTGCCAGATCTCTTTGGTCCGGCTGCGATTGCTGACGAAGTAGATCTTGGATTCGGCGATGCCGGGAATGCCTCCGCCGAGCCGGAAGATGATTTCATCGGCAAAGCGGTGAGCGATGACGCGTGCGTTGTCTTCCGTCGCCTGCTCGCGATACTGCTTGCCGAGCACTTGTGGGGACTGCGCGTTCTTCACATCGAAGAGCCAGCCTTGCACTGACAGCGATCCTCCTTGCACGCTGGCGTTGCCGAAGGCCAACATGCTGGCGTTCGGCGGCGGATCGCTCCACTGCCCGAGATTTACTTCTTGCGGAGTTCCGGGATTCGCCACCGGATAGAAACTCGGCGAGACCATGTCGAAGATTCCGGCGGCCTGCAGGTCGTTCCACAGCGTAACGCTGAAAGCAGTTGTGAGACGCTTGCTGTCGGGGTCACTCGCGGGCTTGAAGTCAGGAACCGCAAGGCGGATCTTCTCCACGCCTAGCCCGGTACCGGTTCGAATCCAATCTTGCGATGAAAGGGTAGCGCTGAATGCGCAAACGACAATTGCCGAGAGGATGATGGTTGCGAATCGTTTCATTCCCACTTCCAGAATAAACCAGTTCTCCTATGATGTTGTGCTGACGCCGTGCGTTTACTCGACACGCGCTCGATCAGCGGCGATAGTCAAACCAGAACTCCACCGCTACGTAGGTGCCGTTATATCCAGCAGGCAGCGGTCCAAACGTATCGATGCGCTGCAAGGCGCGCACGGCAGACTGATCCAGTGACGGAATTCCGCTCGATTGTTCCACACGAATGTTCGAGGGCTGCCCGGAGCGATTGATCTCGAAGTAAATGTAGACGCGGCGCGCATCGCTGATTCGCGGATCAACCTCGTACTTCATCCAGTTGTCCGACACCTTGCGGCGCACCACGTCGACGTAATAAGCAAAGCGGCTGCCGAAGTCGCCTTGGCCACCTTGAAATCCGAAGCCGCCTTTCGTTGCACCTGAGGTGAACGAGCCGTAGGGACCACTGACCGGGCCGCCTTGTCCGTAGGGAACCAGGTTGTCGGGCTCGGCCTTCGCTACTTGCTTCGGCGGTTCCTTCTTTGGCGCCGATTCCCGTGGACCCTGTTTCTTCGCCTCGCGCTCGGGAATCGGGATGGCCTTGGGTTCCTCCTTCGGAGTTTCTTGCGGCTGCGACTCGGAGAGCCCCGTCGATTCGTTGGCGAGAACATTCTGCTGCTCAGGCTGCGGGTTGGGCAAGGGGATACTGCTTACCAGGGTGGCGCTCATCGCGCCTCCGCCGCCTTCGGTTCCACCCCAGTTCTCTCCACGACTGCTCGGAATCAGGTAACCGAAAAGCGCGAGCGCAAACAGGGCAGTGTGAAGGGCCACAGATCCGACCATCGACAGGCGTGAGACATGATCGGAGGGAAAGATGTCAGCGTCGGCTGCCATTCTTCTCCAGCGGCTGTGTCACGATGCTTACGTTGGTGATGCCGGCTTGCTTCACGGCGTCCATGACAGTGGCGAAGGCGCCGAAGGGCACGTCCTCATCGGCGCGGACAAAGACCGACTGCCCTTCAGGATCCCGAATCTTCTGGCGCAACTGTGCGCCAATCTGGTTAATGTTGATGGGATCGTTCCCGAGGAAGACCTTCTGCTGGCGGTCGATCGTGATCACCAGCCGCTCCTCTGTAATCTCTTTCACCGTTTTCGTGTGCGGAACGCTGACTTCGATGCCCGATTGCAACACGGGTGCTGTAACCATAAAGATGATGAGCAGGACCAGCACAACGTCAACCAGAGGAGTGACGTTGATATCGGCGAGTGAGGTCTGCGTACGTCCTTGTGCGTTGGTGAAGGCCATCAGCGGCGCTCCACACTCTCGTGGACCTGGCGCGCGGCGCCACTTTGGGCGCGCTCCACTTCGTTGATGAGCTCGAGGCCGAAATCGTCCATGCGAGCGCCGAATTCGCGAATATGCTGCGTGAACAGGTTGTAAGCGATGACCGCCGGAATGGCTGCGAACAGTCCTGCGGCAGTAGTGATCAAGGCCTCTGAGATACCCGGCGCAACGGCGCGCAACGTTGCAGCGCCGGCGGTTCCTAGTCCATGAAAGGCATCGATGATGCCCCACACGGTCCCGAAGAGGCCGATAAACGGCGTCACTGCCCCGGTCGTTGCCAGCCACGGCAAGCGACGTTCCAGACGCGTTAACTCTTCTGAGGATGCAATCTGTATGGCGCGTTGCAAGGCTCCAACGCGAATCGGTTGGGGCGCCTGCTTGCGCAACTCGTCGTAGGCGCCTTCAAAAACGGCGAGCAGCGGGCTGGGCTTGAACTGTTCCGCCACAGCCGCTACGTCTTGCAGGCGTTCGGATTTGCGGAACATCCGCATGAAGCGGTTACTCTGCGCGCGGGCTCGGCGGAAGAGTCCCCACTTACTGAAAATGATGGCCCAGGAGGCCAGGCTGAAGATCAGAAGAATGACCAGTACAGTCTTGGCGACCAGACCGCTGGATTCGATGAGACCGGAAATTTCGCCCCCGATGGCGGAGGCAAGCAGTGGAACGAGAACGATCATTGATGGGTGTCAGCCTCGCATTCGCACACAATCATTATAGGTGTTGGACGCGGCCGGATTCGGAATGGTGGCCGGGGTTTCCTGGAGAGTTAATGAGCTGCCTTGCTGGGCAACATTCTGATAGGTCTATGAAAGCGGTTAAGAGTGTTGCAGTTATACTCGAACAGACTCTATTGGCTGTACTCGCTCCGCTATGGTTTCAAATTTTTTGTGGAGATTTCTTTCACACTACTTCGGCGAACGGAGTGATGAGGTATTTTCCTGCTAAACTGCCACTAAATTTCCGCGAGTCGAGAACGCACTGTGCTGCTGGAACTGCGGGTTGAAAACTACGCGGTCATCGACAACGTTGCCGTGGAGCTTGCGCCCGGTCTCAATCTCCTGACCGGCGAAACTGGTGCTGGCAAATCCATCCTGATTGATGCACTGGCATTGCTGCTGGGCGACAAAGCCTCGGCCGATGCTGTGCGCCACGGAACTGACAAGGCGGTCGTCTCTGCCGTATTCGAAGCCGACTCGAAGGTGTTTGACGCGGTGTTGGTAGAAAACGGCATCGATGCGCGCGACGAGCAGCTGATCCTGCGGCGGGAGATCGCCACGGGTGGCAAAGGAAGAGTGTTCGTTAACAACCAGCCGGCCACGGTCGCGGTGTTGCGGCAGCTTGCTCCGCATTT
>Ga0306921_10003492_pt1 | contig 15957 bp, 17 predicted proteins | sample sta12Cox44000080_FD_203760 | JGI IMG/M metagenome (GOLD analysis project Ga0306921, IMG submission 203760) | Lab enrichment of tropical soil microbial communities from Luquillo Experimental Forest, Puerto Rico - statoxic.12C.oxic.44.000.080 (v2)... | ecosystem: Environmental > Terrestrial >...
GTAGCGACAGCCGGTTGCTGGACCAGCTTGACGCTGCTTTGACGCGGTCCCTGCGACGATCCGCCGAGCGGTTTACCGACCGCCGCAAAATCTTCGATCCCCTGACACAAAGCGGTCACGCTTTGCCGCGACGCTGCGTACAATCTGAAAGGTAAGGAGGGGAATCATGGACGGGCGCTCTGAGTGCTGTCGCTATGAGCCGAGCCTCGAAGATCTGCTCGCGGACGAGGTGATGGAGCCTGTACTGCGCAGCGCCGGGCTCGAGCTGCAAGAGCTGCGTGAAATGATGATGGAAACCGCCCGCCGCATCGAGGATCGGGCACAGCGAAGCGATGCAGAGAAGAACGCCGGAGCACAATAACTAGGTCACCAGCTCCGGGAACTCGAGACGGACCCGCAGCCCAGGTCGGTTATCAGCCAGCTCGATGGTGCCCTGGTGCCGCCTCATGACTGCCCTGACGAGACTGAGTCCGAGACCGTTTCCCGGGGTGCTGCGGCTTCGCTCGAGACGGACAAACCGGTCGAAGACGGTCTCCCGATCTGCTTCTGCAATACCCTGGCCCCGATCAGTCACCTCGAGAGCGGCGCACCCTTCACCGCGCTGGACCCGGATCTGAATTTCTCCGCGGTCGGCGTATTTTAGCGCGTTGTCGAGCAGATTGGCGAGTGCCTGAGACAGTAGGTGCCGCGAGCCGCGGACTTTGACGCCGGGCTCGGCAGCGAGCGACAAAACGAACCCCTTCTCCTCGGCGACCGGCTCATAGAGTTCGGCTGCCGACCGGGCCACCTCTGAGAGGTCCAACGCTTCGCTCTCTTCGCGCCGCGCTCCTGACTCCAGTTCGGCAATGCTGAGAAGCGCATTGAATGTCGCGAGCAGGCGATCGGCTTCGTCGATCGCCGCGCGAATGGCTTCGCTCTGGCCGGAGCCGACGGCGGGATCGAGCAATGCCAGTTCGAGCCGGACGCGCAGGCGCGACAATGGGGTCTTCAGGTCGTGGGCGACATCATCGGTGACTTCGCGCATGGCGGTCATCAGGCGCTCTATCTGATCGAGCATGCGGTTGAGGTTGGCGGCGAGTTGGTCGAACTCGTCGCTCGTACCGTCGAGCGGAACGCGGTCCGACAAATTTCCGGCCATCACGCGCTCGCTGGTCCGGTTCACCTGTTCGACTCGCCGTAGCAGATTGCGGCTCATCGCCGTGCCCCCCAGGAGACCCACGCCGAGAGCTACCAATCCGGCCCACACCAGGGTAGTCCTGACACGGTTACGGAAGCCTGTTGCGTCGCTGATGTCGCGACCGACCAACAAGCGGTAATTCCCCGGAATGATGAACGATGCGCCTTGCGCCGGGTGGGCCTCGATCCGCTCCTTGACGCGCGCCGCGGTCGAGAAGGACAGCCGGCCCGTACGGGCGGGCACCCCCGTCGGCCACGCGGCGATATTGCCGGCGAGCGGCGCGCCGCTGGGATCGGTCACCAGATAGAGCATTCCGTCACCTCGATCGCCGGCGCTGCGGGCCGCCACGATCTGGACGAGACCGCTCAAACCGCGCTGAGCGTATTGCTCGGCAAGACCGGTAATCTCGGCGTCGAGCGTCGCCTCGGTTTGACGCTCGACAAAATCCGCACTCGTCCAATACACAAACAGCAAAACCCCCAGCACCGAGACGGCGAAGACCAGAAAATAAAGGGCGGCGAGGCGGAAAGCATGCGTCCGGAGCAGCCGCTGCGCGTTGCCGAACACGCGCCGCGGAGCGGCCCACGCTCCCAGAGTGGGCGCCACAAGCTTTTCAGCGCTCATCGGGAGGCTTGTGGCTCGGGGGGGCGTAGACAATAGCCGGCGCCACGCACCGTGTGCAGCAAGGGACTGTCGAAGCTCTTGTCGATTTTCTGCCGCAGCCGGCTTACGTGAACGTCTATGACATTAGTCTGGGGATCGAAGTGATAATCCCAAACGTGCTCGAGCAGCATCGTTCGGGTAACGACATGGCCGGCATTGCGCATTAGATATTCCAGCAGCCGGAACTCGCGCGGCAACACATCGATGGGCTTGTCACGGCGCCTCACCGTCCGCGTCAACAGATCTAGCTCGAGATCGGCAACGCGCAGCTTTGTCGTCGCCGCCGTCCCTGCCCCGCGCCGAAGCAACGCTTCCAGACGCGCGAGCAACTCGCTGAAGGCGAAGGGTTTCACCAGGTAGTCATCGCCGCCGGCGCGCAAGCCCTTGACGCGGTCATCGACACTGCCGAGCGCGCTGAGGATCAGCGCTGGCGTGGAGATCCCGGCAGCGCGCAACGCTCCAAGCATCGCAAGACCGTCCATGCTGGGGAGCATGCGGTCGAGAACGATGGCGTCGTAACCGCCGCCGGTCGCGAGGAATAACCCTTCGCGTCCATCGCCGGCTCGGTCAACCGTGTAGCCGCTCTCACTCAAACCTTTGGCCAGGTAGAGCGCGGTTTCGCGGTCGTCTTCGACGACTAGCAGCTTCATCGCATCCTAATGTCGGCTGAGCTCTAGCGATGACAACGAAGTGGTGTCCAAGGGCGTAGTGAGCAAGCAGAGGGACCGAACACACCGATCTCTGCCGCCCGCCGGAGGTGCGACCTGCCGTCCTGTTAAGGTTTAGGCTTGACCCGGACCGATTTGGTACGATTTATAACGTACTAAATCAGTCCGAATTTGGACCCGCCCGGATCGGGCATCGAGGAAGCGATGATTATCCTCAGCAAGCTCGCCGATTACGGCGTCATTGTCGCTACCCACCTCGCCGCGTTGCCGGACCGCCAGGTAACCGCCGGTGCGGTCGCTACAGCAACGCGACTGCCCCAGGCAACTGTTGCTAAGCTGTTGAAGAGCTTGGCCCATGCCGGTCTGTTAACGGCGACCCGGGGTGCCTCCGGCGGTTATCGTCTGGCTCGCGGGGCAAAGGCGATTTCGGTCGCCGAGGTGGTCGCGGCGATCGATGGCGATATCGGCCTCACCCAGTGCTCCGTGCATGTCGACGAATGCACGCGCACGACCTACTGTCCGACACGACCGCACTGGGCGGCGATCAACCGCGCGGTGGGACAGGCCCTCGCGGCGGTTTCGCTCGATGCGATGGTTACCCCGGCCGCCTTTGTTCCCCGAATGCCTATACGGCCCACTTCGCCAGAAACTGACGAGCCTAGATACTCTGCATGACTGCCTCGACAGATACCCTCCAGACCGTCCGATCGCTCTCTCAGGAGGGCTACAAATACGGCTTCGTGACCGATATCGAAGCCGACGAGGCTCCGCCCGGCCTCAGCGAGGACACGATCCGCTTCATCTCGGCCAAGAAGGAAGAGCCGGGTTGGCTCCTCGAATGGCGACTCGCCTCTTTCCGCGCGTGGCAGAAGATGACGCAGCCAAATTGGGCGAAGCTTCATCTGACACCGATCGATTATCAAGCCGCCACCTATTATTCAGCGCCGAAGAAGAGCACGGGTCCGAAATCACTCGACGAAGTCGATCCGGAGCTGCTGCGAACCTATGAAAAGCTCGGGATCCCACTGCGCGAGCGCGAGGCGCTCGCGGGGGTGGCTGTCGATGCGGTGTTTGACAGCATTTCGGTCGCGACAACCTTCAAGAAAGAGCTCGCCAAGCTCGGCATTATTTTCTGTTCGATGGGTGAGGCGGTGCGCGATCATTCGAATCTCGTCCGCCGCTATCTTGGTACGGTGGTCCCGCAGAACGACAATTTTTTCGCGGCGTTGAATTCGGCGGTCTTTAGCGACGGTTCTTTCGCCTACATACCGCCCGGCGTTCGCTGCCCAATGGAGCTTAGTACCTATTTCCGGATCAACGCGGCCAAGAGCGGGCAGTTCGAGCGCACACTCCTGATCGCCGATGCCGGCAGCTATGTCAGCTACCTCGAAGGCTGTACGGCGCCCCAGCGCGACGAGAACCAGCTCCATGCCGCCGTCGTCGAGCTGATCGCCCACGAGGACGCTCAGATCAAATATTCAACCGTGCAGAACTGGTATCCGGGCGACGCCGAGGGCCGCGGCGGGATTTACAACTTTGTCACGAAGCGCGGCGCCTGCCGCGGTGCGCTCGCCAAAATCTCGTGGACCCAGGTCGAGACCGGCTCGGCAATTACCTGGAAATATCCAAGCTGTGTGCTCGAGGGAGACCACTCGGTCGGCGAATTCTACTCCGTAGCGATCACCAACAATCGCCAGCAGGCGGATACCGGGACAAAGATGATCCATATCGGCAAGGACACCCGGTCGACGATTGTAGCGAAAGGGATTTCGGCCGGTCGCGGGCAGAATACCTATCGCGGTCTCGTCCGGGTGCAGCCGCGGGCACAGGATGCGCGTAACCACACACAATGCGATTCGTTGCTGATCGGCGACCGCTGCGGGGCGCACACCGTGCCCTATATCGAAGTGCGCAACCCGTCGGCCCGCGTCGAGCACGAGGCGACGACCTCGAAGATCAGCGACGATCAGCTCTTCTATTGCCGCCAGCGTGGTTTGAGCGCCGAGGATGCGGTCTCGCTGATTGTCAACGGCTTTTGCAAGGAGGTGCTCAAGGAGCTGCCGATGGAATTCGCAGTCGAGGCGCAGAAGCTGCTCGCCGTGAGCCTCGAAGGCAGCGTCGGTTGAGGGTAGCGTTATGACCACCGCGGCACCGATGCTCGAAATCCGCAATCTGCATGCGCGGCTCGCCGATGGTCGCGAAATCCTGCGCGGTATCGATCTTTTGGTGAATCCGGGCGAGGTGCACGCGATCATGGGGCCGAACGGCTCCGGCAAGAGCACGCTCGCCGCCGTGCTCACCGGACGCGAGGGCTACGAAGTCAGCGACGGGACCGTCACCTATCTCGGCCGCGATCTCCTGGCGATGCCGGCCGACGAGCGGGCGCGCGAGGGGCTCTTCCTCGCCTTTCAGTATCCGGTCGAGATCCCCGGTGTGAACAACGTGTATTTTCTGCGCACCGCCATCAATGCGCAGCGCCGTCATCGCGGCGAGCCGGAACTCGACGCCGGCCAATTTCTTCGGGCCGTGCGCGCCAAGCTCAAGCTCCTCGACATCGGCGAAGACCTGCTGCAGCGCGCCGTCAATGTCGGCTTCTCCGGTGGCGAGAAGAAGCGCAACGAGATCTTTCAAATGGCAATGCTGGAGCCGCGCCTGGCGATACTTGACGAAACCGACAGCGGTCTCGACATCGACGCACTCAGGCTGGTTGCGCGCGGCGTCAACGAGCAACGCGCACCGGACCGCGCCATCGTCATGATCACCCACTACCAGCGCCTGCTCGGCTATGTCGCGCCGGATCGCGTGCATGTGCTGCAAGACGGCCGTATCGTCGAGTCGGGCGACAAGGATCTCGCAGTAGAGCTCGAGCGGCGCGGGTACAGTCTCGTCGGTAATGCCGCCTGAGAATGCCGCCTGAGCGCTGCAGAACATGTCGATGAGCGCAGTTGTCGATTTCCCTGTCAGACCCGAGGCGCGCCCCTACCTCGATGCGTTTGCCGGCCGCCCGAGCGGCGAGCCCGAATGGCTGGGCGCACGCCGACGACGAGGTCTCGCCCGCTTTGCCGAACAGGGTTTTCCAAACCGTCGCAGCGAAGCGTGGCGATATATCGATCTGCGCGCGCTCGAAGAAAAGCCGATGCTTCCGGTGGGCGTAGCGCGCACCGTGGCCGGCGCGGGGACCCGTGACCGGCTCGCCCGGGGCGCATTTGCCGAGGCAGCATACCGCCTCGTTCTGGTCGACGGGCGGTTTGAGCCGGAACTGTCCGCGGTCGAGGGGCTGCCCGCGGACGTCTGGCTCGGCGGCACGGCAATGACGATCGTCGAGCGGCCGGACCTGGTTCGTCCCGCTATCGAAACATCGCTGTTTGACGCTGAGCGGCCGTTTGCCGCGCTTAATGCCGCATTCTTCGGCGACGGCTTTGTGCTCGACATCCCGCCCGGAGTCACTCTCGATCGACCGATCGAGATCGTCCATCTGGCATCGGGTGGGAGACCCGGATCGCTGCACACGCGAAGTCTCGTTGCAGCAGGGCGGGGCAGCCGCGCGTTGCTCCTCGAGGCTTTTATCGGCGAGGGCAGCTACTGGCGCAACGATGTGGTCGAGTTGCGGCTCTCCGCGGAGGCCGAATTCAGCCGGGTGGCGCTGGTCGAGGAGGCGGCCGAGGCGCTGCACATCGGTGAGTTGCTGGCGCTACTCGGACCCACCTCGCGGCTTTCCAACCTAGTCCTGCTGCTGGGTGGTCGCACGGTGCGCCACGAGGCCACAATCCGCAGTGACGGCGAAGCGACACAATGCGCGCTCCGCGGCGCTTTCGTGATTTCGGGGCGCCAGGAGGCGAACATCGTCACTACGGTCGACCACGCCGTGCCGGCGGGCGAAACCCGTGAGGTCTTCAAAGGGGTCGCCGCGGGGCGGGCGCATGGGGCCTTTCAAGGTCGCATCATGGTTAGACCCGGGGCGCAAAAGGTCGATGCGCACCAGCTCAGCCAAAACCTGGTGCTGAGCCCGCATGCCGCCATCGACACCAAGCCCGAGCTCGAGATCTACGCCGATGACGTGAAATGCAGCCACGGTGCCGCGGTCGGGGATCTCGATGAAGCAGCGCTCTTTTACATGAGGACACGCGGCATCGGGAGTGAGGAGGCGCGGCAGATGCTGATCGAGGCATTTGTCCGGGAAGTAATCGAGCCTTTAGGCCCAGCGCCGTTGCGCGAGCATTTGCTGTCGCGGCTCGCCCGTCGTCTGGCGATGTTGGAGAAATCAGAGTGACGACGGCGAGGCTGCACAGCGTCTACCCCGGAGCCCCCATCTTTTCCTCCACCGCCAGCGGGGGAGCCCCCGGCCGGTCGCCGGCCAAGGCGGGCGTTCCGGGGGTAGGGACGGGGTTTGACCCGCGTCAGCTGCGTCGCGAGTTTCCAATCTTTGCAAACAACCCCGGCCTTGTGTTTCTCGATTCCGGGGCCAGCGCTCAGAAGCCGGCTTCGGTCATTGATCGTGTCGCCGACTACTATCGCGCCGATTACGCCAACGTTCATCGCGGGGTCTACCGTCTGAGCGCCCGGTCGACCGAGTTGTTCGAGGAGGCCCGCGAGAAGGTGCGGCGGTTTTTAAATGCCGTCGATCGGAGCGAAATCATCTTTGTCCGCGGTGCGACCGAGGGGATCAACCTCGTTGCCCAGAGCTGGGGAGCAGCGTTCCTCGAGGCCGGCGACGAGGTGCTGATCAGCGAGCTCGAGCACCATTCGAACATCGTTCCGTGGCAGATGCTGCGTGACCGTCTCGGCATCCGGCTCGTCGTGTCGCCAATCGATACAACCGGCGGGCTCGATGTCGCGGGGTTCGCGGCACGTCTTTCGCCGCGCACGCGTCTTGTCGCGATGACCCATATCGCCAATGCGACGGGCGCGCTGGTGCCGATCGAGACGGTCATTCGTCTCGCACACCGGCAGGGCGCCAAGGTATTGATCGACGGATGCCAGGCGGCACCGCGGCTGCCGGTCGACGTGCAGGCGCTGGGCTGCGACTTCTACGCCTTTTCCGGACACAAGACTTATGGGCCGACCGGGATCGGGGTGCTTTATGGTCGCCGCAAGCTGCTGACGGCTATGCCGCCTTGGCAGGGCGGGGGTGAGATGATCCTTAATGTCACGTTCGAGAAGACCGAATTCCAGGATCCGCCCCACCGGTTCGAGGCAGGCACTCCGGACATCTCGGGTGCGATCGGGCTCGGCACCGCGATCGACTTCATCGAGGCGCTTGGACGCGACAGCATCCTTGAGCACGAGGAAGCGTTGACCGGCTACGGTGTCGACCGCTTGTCGCGCATCCCCGGTTTGCAGCTGCTTGGTGCCGGCCAGCGGCGGCTCGGCATTCTTTCTTTCGATCTCGAAGGGGTGCACCCACACGACCTCGCCCAGGTGCTCGACCAGCATCACGTGGCCGTGCGGGCCGGACATCATTGCGCGCAGCCGTTGCTCGAAAGCCTCGGCCACCCGGCGACGACCCGCGCCTCGCTCGGTGTTTATAATGACGAGCGCGACATCGATCGGCTGGCCGAGGCGATCGAGACGGCCCGGGAGATGTTTCGGCGATGATGGATCTGCGCGAACTGTATCAGGATATCATCCTGGACCACGGGCGGCACCCCCGTAACTTTCGCAAGATCGACCAGCCGACGCATTTTGCTCATGGATACAACCCGCTCTGCGGTGACCGGGTAACCGTCTATCTGTCACTCGACGGGAACCGTATCGCCGATGCCGCGTTTCAGGGCCGCGGCTGCGCGATCTCGACCGCGGCGGCCTCGCTGATGACCGAGGTGCTTAAAGGCAAGACGGTCGAAGAGGCCCGCGCCCTCTTCGCGCAATTCCATGCCAGGGTCACCGGCGGTGAGGCCGCCACGCTGCCCGAGCCGTTGGCCGAGGAGGCCGAGCGGCTCGAACCCTTGACCGGGGTGAAGGCATACCCCGCTCGCGTCAAGTGCGCGACATTGTCCTGGCACGCGCTCGAAGCCGCCCTGAAGGGCGACGGCGCCGGCGCGACAGTCAAAACGGAGTAGAGGGATGGATCGCGATCTGTTTGACTTCGCGCCGAACACGGCCGCGGACGAGGCCGAAGTCGAGCGACCGGAAAGCGGCGAAGATGATCTAGCGCTGATGACGCCGGTGCTCGCGGCGCTAAAGACCGTCCGGGATCCGGAAATCCCGATGGATCTCGTCGAGCTCGGTCTGATCTACGAGCTGATCGTCAAGCGGGGCGGCACGGTTTATGTCGAAATGACGTTGACGACACCCGCCTGCCCGGTCGCCGCAAGCATGCCGGGCGAGGTCGAGGCCGCGATCCGGGCGGTCCCCGGCGTCACCGATGTCCGGGTCAAGCTCGTCTGGACGCCACCTTGGGGTCCGGAGAAAATGACCGAGGAGGCGCGGCTCGAGCTCGGCATGATGTGACGCCCCGCTCGATCCGCGAAGCGTGGTCGGATCTGCCTGACAGCGCCGGCAATGGCCGACAGAGCCTATCGCGGCGGCGCCGGCATTTGCCCGGTAGCGCCGGCTTGGTAACCGGCGTTGTAGGATGCTGCCTGGTCTTGCTTTACCTTATTGAAGATCAGTCCGCCCGCTAGGCCGGCAGCGGCGCCGATGCCGGCGCCGAGGCCCGCATTCCCGGCGATCGCGCCAATAACAGCGCCGCCACCGGCGCCGATTGCGGTACCGGAAAGCGCCCGCTGCTGGGTAGTGGTCATGTCCGCACAACCGGCCACCGGCACTGCCGCCACCGCCGCCGCGAGAATGAGCTTTTTCATCGGGCCCTCCGCCTGCTGGAGGCGGCCTCCGCTGGGCATGGAAATCTTTCCGCCAAGTATACGAATACGCCGTCGATCGAAGGCATATCGAGCCGTCCCGGCTGCTCGTTCGCCCATGTAATAAAGTTGGTCAGTTCGGTGCCTCTGGGCGGCCGCGGTGACGGCAGGCAAAACAGCTTGCGCGCGCCCCTTTGGTCCTCGTGCGCCTCTTCGACAATTACCGCGCCCTCAACAAATCCATGACAGAAATTAACCGATGCCGTCATCTTCGGGTCGTCTGGGGCGGGGGCGCAAATGGCGATCAGGTCGCGCACATTATTGGGCGGGAACTGCGCATCCGTAACGGCCGCCGGCGCTAGCCTCGGCAGTGTGACGGTTGTACCGGCCAACAAGGCTGCACTCACCAGCAGGCACCTCGATCTCATACCGATCCCCTGTCTTGTCATCGCGTGCGATCGGTTAGCCGAATGCGCCTTCCTGCGTCAATTCTGTTGCGCGATTCCGGGCTCCATCAACCGATCCTGCATGAGACCAGGCATCCCTCCGGGGAAAATCGCCGGCCGCAGCATGGGCCGGCGCCGGGAGTGTCGCGAGGTGGATTGATCTGCCTGCCGTTGCCAAGCGCCTCGGGGTATGCTCAACTCCAGTAGTCCCCGCCGCTAACCCCTAACCGCTGCATGATGACCCGCCGGGCCCTATTGCTGCTGGCTGCCGAAATAGCGGCAAGCCTGCCCGCATTCCCGACCGCAGCCCAACTCCAGCGCTTTAACACTTCCGAGCTGACAATTGTCAGCGGGACGGGCTCACACCGCTTCACTGTGGAAGTCGCCGAAACGCCCGCTCAGATGGAGCAGGGTCTGATGTTCCGACGGGCTATGGCCCCGGACGCCGGCATGCTCTTCGAATACCAGGCGCCAACTGTGGCGACAATGTGGATGCGCAACACTCTGATTCCGCTTGACATGTTGTTTGTCGATGCAAAGGGCCGGATCGTCAACATCCACGAGCGCGCGGTGCCTCAGTCGCTCGACATAATCTCGGCCGCGGCGCCGATTCGCGCGGTCATCGAGTTGAACGGCGGAACCGCGGCGCGTCTCGACATATTTCCGGGCGACTTGGTGCAGCACCCTTTCTTTGGCAATGCGTCGTAAGCGCCATACCGCGAGCGGGGTATTTCCCCGCCAATCTGATGCTGTCTTCGATCGACGAAAGGCGGCCTAAAGGAAGTCCGCGAGGAGGTCAAGAAAGCTAGCGAGCTGGTCGTGGTGGACCCAGTGACCGGCACCATCGAACGAGACCACGCGGGCATGTCGGAAGTGGCGCAAGCGACCGTCGGTCTCCGGGTTCGCAGCCCAGCTCTCCTTACCATAAACGAGCAGAGTGGGAGAGTTGATGCGTGCCCAGAGCTGCTCGATCTCGGTCTGCGGCATGCCGTAGGCCGAACTGGCGCGCGTGTAATTGTCGAATTTCCAGCTGTAAGTGCCATCTTCATTCTGGTTGACGCTATGCTGGGTCAGATGGCGGGCCTGCTCCGGCGAGAGATGCTGGTTGGCGTCCTGCATGCGCTTCAGGGCGTCGTCGATCGAGGCGTAGCGCCGCGGCAGTCGTCCCGACAGCCGGCGGGTCTCCTCGATCCACTCATGCATTCGCTCGGCGAGCGGGACCCGCGCCCGCTCGGCGGTCTTTTCCGGCGATGCCCCGACGCCTTCGATCGCTACCAGGCGGCGCACATTGTCGGGATAGATGCCGGTGTAGCGCAGCGCGATGTTGCCACCGAGCGAATGACCAACGATGGTGACCGGCGCCAGTTCCTGCTGATGGATCAACTGGGCAAGGTCATAGATAAAGGCGGCGAGCGTGTAGTTTCCGTCGGACGACCATTGGCTGTCACCGTGGCCTCGCAGATCGGGGGCCAACACATGCCAATCGCGGCGCAGCGCAGCGGCAACCCAGTCCCAATTGCGGCAGTGGTCCCGGCCTCCATGCAAGAGCACCAGCGGGCGCGCCCCCGGGTTTCCCCAATCGACGTAGTGAAGCCGCAGGCGCTGCGAGAAATAAATGCGGGAGGTCGGTCCGGAGTTGTCGAGGGCCATCTGTGCGTCTCGTTGGGTTCGGGTCAGAGAGCGGCCTGCCGAGCGCTGCCCTAACATGCGAAGACCCCCGCGCGCTCGCAGGCGTCAGGCGGGGGTCATTGTCGCGAAGTATCCCTTCGCGCTCGGGTTGGAAACCGAGCTAAATCTTGGACTTTACACTCGGTTGCCGATGCCAAGCGGTCGGCAACTCGATCTCACCGGGTGGCGTCATGTTTGTTGCGCACCCTCCCTCAAAGTTGACGACAGAAGTGGTTTATGACTCTCGCTGCAGCCCGTCAAGGGGCAACCTGCGACCCCTTGCTTGCTGGCGCTTGAAACCGATCGAGCCGTCCTCTATCTTGTTGGCACTCTCGATCGGCGAGTGCCAGCTTCGCGTTCGAGAACATGCTATTTTATGGAGGGATTCCGTGAAGTTTCGACCGTTGCAGGACCGCGTGCTGGTCCGCCGCATCGAGGAAGAGGAGAAGACCAAGGGCGGCATCATCATCCCCGACACCGCCAAAGAAAAGCCGATGGAAGGCGAGGTGCTCGCCGCCGGACCCGGCACGCGCGGCGATGACGGCAAATTGCACCCGCTCGATGTGAAAGTCGGTGACCGCGTGCTCTTTGGAAAATGGTCGGGCACCGAGATCAAGATCGACGGCGAAGACCTCGTCGTGATGAAAGAAAGCGACATCATGGGCGTGGTTGCATAAGGGAGAGGGTGATGGCAGCAAAGGAAATCCGGTTTCACACCGACGCGCGCGAGCGGATGTTGCGCGGCGTCGACATTCTCGCCAATGCGGTTCGGGTGACATTGGGTCCGAAGGGTCGCAACGTCGTCCTCGACAAATCCTTTGGCGCACCGCGCATCAGCAAGGATGGCGTCACCGTCGCCAAGGAGATCGAGCTCGCCGATAAGTTTGAGAATATGGGGGCGCAGATGGTGCGCGAGGTGGCCTCGAAGACCAGCGATCTCGCGGGTGACGGCACGACGACCGCGACCGTGCTTGCGCAAACGATTGTGAAAGAAGGAGCCAAGGCGGTCGCCGCAGGGATGAACCCGATGGACCTGAAGCGCGGCATCGATCGGGCAACCGATGCGGTGGTCAAGGAAATCGAAAGGCGCTCGAAGAAGGTGTCGACCAACGACGAGATCGCGCAGGTCGGCACCGTCTCGGCCAACAATGACACCGAAATCGGCAAGATGATCGCCGAAGCGATGCAGAAGGTCGGCAACGAGGGCGTGATCACCGTCGAGGAGGCGAAGAGCCTCGAAACCGAGCTCGACGTCGTCGAAGGCATGCAGTTCGACCGTGGCTATGTCAGCCCGTATTTCGTGACCAATGCCGAGAAAATGGTGGCCGAGCTCGAGGAGCCCTACATCCTTCTCCACGAGAAGAAGCTGTCGAGCCTGCAGTCGCTGCTGCCGTTGCTCGAATCGGTCGTCCAATCGGCAAAGCCGTTGCTGATCGTCGCCGAGGATGTCGAAGGCGAGGCCCTGGCGACACTCGTCGTCAATAAGCTGCGCGGCGGTTTGAAAGTCGCGGCGGTCAAGGCGCCGGGGTTCGGTGACCGGCGCAAGGCGATGCTCGAGGACATGGCGATCCTGACCGGCGGTCAGGTCATCAGCGAAGACCTCGGCATCAAGCTCGAAAACGTCACGCTCGACATGCTGGGCAAGTCGAAGCGCATCCGGGTCGAGAAAGAAAACACGACGATCATCGACGGTGCCGGCCAAAAGGACGACATCCAGGGCCGCTGCACACAGATCCGCCAGCAGATCGAGGAGACGACCTCGGATTACGATCGCGAGAAATTGCAAGAGCGCCTCGCGAAGCTCGCCGGCGGCGTCGCGGTGATTCGGGTCGGCGGAGCGACCGAGGTCGAGGTGAAGGAAAGAAAGGACCGGGTCGACGACGCCACTCACGCGACGCGGGCGGCGGTCGAGGAAGGCATCGTTCCTGGCGGCGGTGTAGCGCTGCTCTACGCGGCCAAGGCGCTCGACGGGTTGACGCCCGAGAACAACGACCAGAGGGTCGGCATCGACATAGTCAAGCGCGCGTTGCAGTCGCCGGTTCGGCAAGTCGCCGAAAACGCCGGCACCGAAGGATCGGTCGTGGTCGGCAAGCTGCTCGACTCGAACGACCTCAACCGCGGCTTCGACGCGCAAACCGGCGAATATGTCGACATGGTCAAGGCCGGCATCATCGATCCGACGAAGGTGGTGCGGCTGGCTCTGCAGAACGCCGCCTCGGTGGCGGGGCTCTTGGTCACAACCGAAGCGATGGTCGCCGAGAAGCCCGAGAAGAAGCCGATGCCGGCGATGCCGCATGGCGGCGGAATGGACGGGATGGACGACTTCTAGTCTCGCCGGTCTACAAGCGTGGCCGGCATCCCTCACGGGGTGCCGGCCTTTTCTTTTCGGCGATGGACGAAATAGGTCTCCATCGACCCTTTGCCTTTGACCTCGAGCGGACCCGGGGCTCGAAGTAGAAAGCTTCGCCCAACGCCTGGCGTATCGTCGCGGAGATGTGTACCCGACCGGGCAGCCCGTAGCTTTCCATGCGCTTGGCGGTGTTACTGTGTTGTCCCGGACGTCGTAAACGAAGGACGGCGCCGCGCCGATAACCGGCAATTGCCCGTCGCCACGGCCGGTAGGCCGGTGATATCAGCATCGCTGATATCACCCGCGCGCGACTTGAACCCTGTGGCACCCCGCCCAGAAGCGAGTGGCGGCAATGGTCGCCTCGCGCGCGGGAGCGCGCGAGGCCCTGAGCGATCAGAACCAAGCGGTTGAGATTCCTGCATTCTGCCTTGTGAATGCAGGACGGAGCAGGAGGCATCAGGCGTATCGGCAAGAATGTCCGGCATATGCGACGCGTTCCACCAATATGGCTTTGGAGAGAATCGTAAATTATATGTTCCTGGTATGTTCTTGTCAAGACCATTACGACAGCGGCGGCGAGCCAGACGCCTTCGTGGAGCGCCCGCGCTCATGCCTTCAGCTTACATTTCGAAGCGGCAACCGACCGCACGGCTTTCAGGTGGTCGTACCGTTTTGTGACAATTGGGTTCTTGCACACAAAGGCCGCATTGCCGGTCAGCATGCAGCAGAAATATTGCGACCATGGTCGATCGACGGCACTGTTGAGAACAAGATGGCCAAGCTCGCGGGCGCGCAACTGCTGAGGCTCGGGCAGAACTGCGAGGTAAGCATCGATCTGCCCGATACGAATAAATCGAGCGCCTTTCGCCCGGGTCGGTGACCCCAGCGGATCTCGCGGACCGGTCGAGCCCTATTCCCGCTGCCAGCACGTCGAGAAAATAGTTGCGCACTCGATCCGAGCACTTGGCCCCGATGCTCTTGCCCTTGAGATCGGAAATCTTGCGGACCGCGTCGCTCGCGAACAGCTCGAAGCGGCCGATGTGCACCCCGGCCAGCACGGTAAGCGGCGCTCTGCTGTCAATCGAGGCAAGTTCATCGTGAAATCGCCTTCACCGCGCGCGATCAGCTGTGCGGTGTCGGCATGCTAGGAGGCTTAGAGATAGCTGATATCGCCGAGGCCCTCGCCGCGCAGCAACTCCTCGACGGCATTGCGGCGCAAGACAAATACCGGGATCGCGCACCAATCGGACAGCAGTCGTCTCCGGCCCCCCTTCAGCTGCGAGCGCTGACGGCGCGCCGACGAGGCCAGCGGCTCCGGCAAAGGAGAGGGAGAAAGCGCCGGCGGCTTTGAAGGATCGCTATCGAGAAACTCCCTGGCTTCGGCTCGCAAATTCCGCAGGGAAAAGGGCCGGCGACGTGGTTCCGCACAAGCGGATGGTGCCCGCGAAGGGCTCTTGTTCGACGCCGGCTGCGAGAACGATAGCGAAGAGCCAGCGCCGCGTCCATTCTCCTGCGACAGTATAGCTTTGCGCTGTGCGGCACGGCCGGCGCATGACCCGGCCGTTTGGCGTCAGTGCGGCGGCATCGGTATCCAGACCGGCGGCTTGCCGACAAACTTCATCCGCTTCCCGACTGTCTCGTCAGTCACGTCGAACGGCTTGAGATAGACGTAGTAATTGTCCTTGCGCTCGAACATGTCGTTCGTTGGAGCGCTGCTTGCACTGACCAACATCGTATCCGAGAAGCGCACATGCATATAGTTCGGCAGCAATTGAGCGAAATTTCTGACCCGGGCCTCGAATACATAGCGGTATGTGTGCCTGCCCTCGATCTTCAATACGCTGCCCGCCCCGTCGGTAGGTGTCAGCGGTACTTCCTGCCATATTTTCCCGACCTGAACATAGGCCCGCATATCGGGTGACATCACATAAATCGGCTGCTCGCCGCCGATGTTGGACAGAGACATCGCCAGCTCATACTGTCCGTCGCCCAGATCGGCGACCGACTGAACCTCGCCCAGAAGGCTCGACAACGCCAGCTCGGCCAATTTTGTGAGCTGAGCTCCGTGCGCACGAACCTGCAGCTCCTGATATTTCGCTACTGCGAAATCAACCAGCAGAACGCCCACGAAAATCGCGGCTGCGGCTACGAAAAACGCCCGGGCATTGCGCCACAGATCGCCGCC
>Ga0306921_10003493_pt1 | contig 15957 bp, 17 predicted proteins | sample sta12Cox44000080_FD_203760 | JGI IMG/M metagenome (GOLD analysis project Ga0306921, IMG submission 203760) | Lab enrichment of tropical soil microbial communities from Luquillo Experimental Forest, Puerto Rico - statoxic.12C.oxic.44.000.080 (v2)... | ecosystem: Environmental > Terrestrial >...
CGTAAATGTCAATGGAAACGGTTCGCGTGACGCCCGGCAAATTGCCGCCGACCATAAGGACCACGCCAAATTCGCCAAGCGTATGAGCGAAGCTGAGAACTCCTGCCGTGATCAGCCCGGGCCAGGAGAGTGGAAGAATGACCCGAAACAATGTGCGAGCACGACCGGCGCCAAGAATAGAGGATGCATCGAGCAGCCGCCGATCCAGCGATTCGAACGAAGAAAGGAGTGGCTGCACGGCGAAGGGCAAGCTGTAAAAGAGCGAGGCGACGACAAGACCTGGGAACGTGAACGCCAGGGAATGCCCAAACGCCTGTTGCCAAACCCGGCCAAGAAATCCGCGTGGACCGAGAGCAATAAGAGCGTAGAAGCCAAGCACCGTGGGTGGAAGCACCAGCGGAAGCGCAACAATCGATTCGAGAAGAAATTTTCCCCGCCAGGAAGTAAAAGCGAGCCAATAAGCGAGAGGGAGCGCGATGATCAAAAGAATGCTCGCGACGGTAAGCGCCAGGCGTAACGAGAGAAACAGCGCATCGAGACTCATGGCCTGCGCACACTAGGAGTGGAAATCTGGGGCACCGTAAAGCCATAACGAGAGAGCGTCTCGCGAGCAGCTTTCGTCTGGAGAAACACGAGGAACGCGCGGGCGCCTGGTTTATTTGCCGAAGATTTCAGAAGAACAGCCGCCTGTTCGAGAGGCGGATAAAGATCAACCGGAATTTCCCAATATTTTCCATTTTTCAAGGCTGGCGAAAGTGCGAGGGAAAGCGCCAGAATGCCCGCCTGGGCACCACCCGATTGCACAAACTGTGCCGCCTGAGAAATGTTCTCCCCGTAAACGAATCTCGGCTTGAGTTGCTCGTATAGCCCTATCTTCTTCAACGCGGCAACGGCGCCGCGGCCATAGGGGGCGTATTCAGGATTGGCAACGGCGATTTTGTCGATGTGAGAATCGAGAAGCGCTTTCCATCCGAGTTTGGCCGGGTCGAAAGGAGAATCCGCCGGCACCCAAAGCACAAGCCGCCCGAAAGCGTAGGTGTGCAAAGAGCCGGCTTCCGCCTGCCCTGCATCAAGGAGTTTTTGCGGATAAGCGATATCCGCGGAGAGAAAAAGATCGAATGGCGCGCCGTTTTGGATTTGCGCGAAGAAGTTCCCGCTAGAGCCGTAGGCGATGGCGAGCTTGACGCCGGACTGCTTTTCAAATTGCGTGGCGAGATCGGGGAGCGCAAATTGAAGATCGGAAGCAGCGGCAACGCGAATCTCTTGGGCGTCAACGAGTGGTACGCCGGAACGGAAGAAAACAAACAGCCCAAACAGCACTGCCAAAACAGACCGCTCTACAAAGAGACCTCGCCGCGAGTTCTGGTTAACGCCCATATTCGCGATCCCTCAGACGCGAAGGATCATCACTTCGGTAGATTTGATCAGCGCTGCCGCGCGCTCGCCCGGCTTCAGTCGCAATTCCTTGGCGGCGTCGGCCGTGATGATGGACGTGATGTGCTGCTCGCCGATGGCCAGCGTAACCTGGGCGAGGAGGCCGCTGAACTTTAGAGCGACGACGCGGCCAATCAATTGATTGCGGCCGCTGATCTTTCGAAACCCGCCACGACGGGAAGCAATTTCGCCGCGCTCCAGCTTCTTCGGGATCAGGCGGTCAATTTCCGATTCCGGCACGCGGTGGTGCCCGCCGGGAGTCTTCGCGCTCTTGATCTTTCCGTGATAAATCCACTGCTTCAACGTGGGATAACTGATGCCCAGAATATTCGCCGCTTCGCGGGGCGGCAGGAGTCTTTGCATGGTTTACCTCCGGGACAGTGGCAGAATACCTCATATAAAAGCGCTATTACAATACGTTTCTATACGTTTCTATTCTGTTTCCGGAGGCTTCGCTAGTTGCGCAGCGGCTTGCCGGTTTTCAAGGTGTGCGCGATGCGTTCCTGGGTTTTCTTTTCCCCACACAGGGAGACAAAGGCCTCGCGCTCCAGATCGAGGACATATTGCTCGCTCACGAACTGCGGCGCCGACAGCGCCCCGCCCGCCAGTATGTTCGCGAGCTTGCGCGCCACGTGCGCGTCGTAATCCGAAGCGTACCCGCCGCGCACCATCAGATGAATAGCCATCTTGGCAGCCGCAAGAAACGATTCGCCGAGCACCTTGATTTGCGTGGTCTGCACGCCTTCCTGCCAGGACGAAGCACCCGGCTTCCACCCGCCGCGCGCAAGGGCGAGGGCAGTCTGCTTGGCGTCGGCCACCAGATGGTCACGATTCATGGAGACAGTATCGTTACGGCGCAGGTAACCCAGATCGCGGCACTCTTCGGCGCTCGTGCCCACCTTTGCGGTAGCAATGCTTTCGAAGACCGGCTTGAGCGCATGGAACAGGTCAAGGTCGTCCCCGGACGCCGCATTTTCGTTGGCGCGAATCAGCATTTCTTTGGTACCACCGCCCCCAGGAATGAGCCCCACGCCGGCTTCGACAAGTCCGATATACGCTTCCGCGGCCGCGTGAATCCTGGCCGAGTGCAAGCTGATCTCGCACCCGCCGCCGAGCGCCATGCCCTGCGGCGCCGCAACCACCGGCTTTGGTGCGTATTTGATCGCCAGGTTCACGTTCTGGAATTGCTTCACTGCCATGTGCAGTTCATCCCACTCCTGCTCCTGCGCGCCCACAAGCACGAGCATCAGATTGGCGCCTACCGAAAAGTTCGGCGCCTGATTCGCAATGACCAGGGCCTCAAAATCTGTTTCCAGTCGCTTCAGCCCCTTGTGAATCATCGCAATCAGGTCGGAGCCAATCGCATTCATCTTGGAATGGAATTCGCAACACACCACGCCGTCACCGAGATCAATAAGACTGGCACCAGGATTGCGCTCCACTTCGCGCCCCGCTTCCCTCAGCGTCTTTAGGATCAAAATTCCCGTGGGTTCTTCCACCTTCTTCGTCGCACCTGTGGCCAGGTCGAAAACCTTGGTGACACCCTTTTCCGATTCGTAGAAACTCTTGCGGCTGGTGGCAAGAGCCCTCTCAAAAATGGGCGGAAGCGCGCGGCCTTCTTTCCGGATCTGTTCGGCAAGAATAGGAAGACCAATCGCGTCCACAATCTCAAAGGGCCCCAACTCCCAGGCAAATCCCCACCGCATGGCGCGATCCACGTCCACAACATTTTCAGAAATCTCCGGCATCCGCCGCCCCGCGTAGAGACACATTTCCGACAGCCCGCCCCAGATAAACTGTTGTGCCTTATCGGTCTTCTGTCCCTCGAAAAGCGGTGCCAGCAGCGTCCGAAGCCGCTCGCGCGTGTCTTCGATGGCCTTCCCCGTTTCAATCGAAGCAAAACGCACTTTCTGCCGCGGGCGATACTCCATCGTGTTGACGTCAAGCGTCAAAATCGTTTTTTCGCCCTCGCCCTTCACGCGCTTGTAGAATCCCTGCCCGGTCTTGTCCCCAAGCCAGCCGCGCCTCGCCATCTCCTCCACCAGCGCGGGCACTTTATACGCTTCCCGCGATTCGTCGTGCGGCGCGGTCTCATAAATATTCCGCACCACGTGAACGAGAACATCGATGCCGACAATATCTGCAGTGCGAAAAGTCGCCGACTTTGGCCATCCCACCGCCGGACCCGTGCAAGCGTCCACTTCTTCAACGGTCATGCCCAGCGAACCCATCAACCGCAGCGCGTTCAATATCGAAAACGTGCCGATCCGATTGGCGATGAAGTTCGGCGTGTCTTTCGCGATGACCACGCCCTTGCCGAGCTGTCGGTCGCACACATCGGAGAGCGTTGCAATCACCTCCGGCGAAGTCTTTGGCCCCGGAATCACCTCGACGAGTTTCATGTAGCGCGGCGGATTAAAAAAGTGTGTGCCTGCCCAGTGCTGCCGAAATTCCTCGGGAAGCCCCTCGGCGATCAAATGAACCGGCAGCCCCGACGTATTCGTGGTAACGATGGACCCGGGCTTCCGGAATTGCGCCACTTTCGCGAGCAACCCGCGCTTGATTTCCAGGTTTTCCGCTACAGCTTCAACGATCCAATCCGCATCAGCGATGCGCGGGAGATCATCCTCGAAATTCCCCACGGTAACTTTGGAAGCCAACGCTGGCGTAAAAAACGTGGCAGGCCGGGACTTTTTCGCTGCTTCGAGCCCGGCAAGCACAATCTTGTTCCGGTCGCCAGCCGCCGCATTTTTGGGAACGATGTCGAGCAACAAGCACGGCAACCCGGCGTTCGCGAAATGAGCGGCAATGCGCGCGCCCATCGTACCGGCGCCAAGCACAACTGTCTTCTGAATGGGGAGGGTCATGAACAGGCCTTGTGAAACGTTATGGGACGGTAGAACAGGTTACAAAACCGGCAAGCCCGGGTCAAACAGCTGTTTGGTGAGGCCAGCAAGAACTAGAATGGGGAACATGGGCAAAGAGAATTCGGGGGAAACGGCCAGCCTTCTGGAAGCCGCCAAGGAGTTGTTTCGCTCGTTTGCCTACGGAGGCAGCCAAGAAAACGCCAAGCGCCCACGTGTGGGACTGGCGCTCGCGGGAGGTTTTGCGCGCGGTATCGCCCATATCGGCGTTCTTCGTATATTTCGCGAAGCCGGGATCCCCATTGACGTCGTCGCCGGTACAAGCGTCGGCGCCCTCATCGGCACCGCGTACTGCGCGGGAACACCACTCGAAGTCATGGAGGAAGTAGCCCGTAACGCAAAATTCACTGATTTTGGGCGTTGGTCCCCGTCGTGGCTGGGCCTTGCGACCAATCAGCGAATGGAACTTCTTCTGGAAAAAATGACACACGTAAAGCGATTTGAGGAATTGCAAATACCTCTGGCCATCGCCACGACCGACATCAACGCAGGTTTAGCCGTGTACTATCGCGGCGGTCTCATCGGCCCGGCCCTGCGCGCCTCTTGCGCGTATCCGGGGCTATTCGCTCCCATTCAGTTCGATGGCCGGACGCTAGTGGACGGATTCCTTACCGCGCTCGTCCCCGTCGAAGGGGCTCTCCTACTGGGCGCGGAAATTGTGATCGCCGTTTACCTCGAGGCCGGCATGGTCGAAAATCCCCGGACCTTCACGGATATTCTGAGCCGTTCGTTCAACATCATCCAGAAACATGCCGACCTCGAGTGGCGCCAGCACGCCGATGTGATTATTGAGCCAGACGTGACTCCCTTTGTCTGGGACGACTTCACAAAGACTCCCGAAATGATTCGCGCCGGTCATGAAGCCGCTTTGCAAGCCCTCCCCGCGATCCGCGCAGCCATCGAGGGCAAAAAGGCTTCTTCGGACGAATAGCCTTTTTCCGTCCCAACGCGGGAAATTCACGAAGCTGGAGAGCGGAGCTTTGATCCCTCTTTTCAGAGAGTGGGACCGTTCCACGCCGAGCCTGTAGCGTGGAACCGCCATGTGGAGTGGTCAGTGAAGAACGTTCAGCGTTCATTGGACGCGTTGTTTCAAGCACGGATGATATGCCCGTGCATCGCGCAAATGCTGTCAGCACCCGTTCATGTGACGAAAAATTAACAATTACGTGACGGAATCCTGACGGTTGACTGCTTCAGAAGGTGGGACGGGGAGAATCCAGGGTTTTTAGCTGAAACAGGCCGTTATGGCCCTACGCCAGACGCACCACTTCGACGCGGACCGGTTGCCCTTCCCCCTTGCCTCGCTGCGTCAGCCAGGCGGCCAGGCCCTCAGCAAAGCGTTCAGGCGTAAGGTGAAGTCCGGCCTCTAGGCGGCCGTCGGCAACGGGAAGTGTGTCATCGAACTCCGCGGAGTTCGTGAAGTTGCGCATGCAGAACTGGTCAAGCCACTCGAGCGGGCAGGGTTTGCGCTCGCCGCGAATCAAAACATCCACCTTAAGTTTCTGCGCGTACACGAAGAAATCATAGCACCCCAATCCAGCGCAAAAATCGGCCCTTTCTTGTCCCTGTCTAACACCTATCTCAGCGTCGAGATTCACCTGACCTTGCTTCCAGGCTGACGGCTAACATACACTGGGCTTGTATTTACGGAACCACAGGAACCTGCCACTCTGGGAAGTCCTCTCCAAGATGTAAGGACCGGGAATCGGGCTCTCCGATTCGTTTCTCAGATGCAGCGCATTTGAAATTCCGGGGGTAGATTGTGGGAACTCCAATGGAAACCTGGGTGGACGACGCAGCCCGGTTGACCAAACCGGACAGGGTCGTCTACTGCGACGGGTCGGAAGCGGAAAACCAATCCATCCTGCAGGAAATGCTGAAGCAGCCGGATTCCTTCCGCTTGAACGAAAAAACCTACCCCAACTGCTACCTTCACCGCAGCAATCCCAGCGATGTAGCCCGCACCGAACACCTCACCTTCATCAGCACGCCGAAAAAAGAAGATGCGGGCCCGACCAACAATTGGATGGATCCGGAGGGTGCCAAATTCAAGGTTGGATCGATTTTGGACGGCAGCATGCGCGGCCGGACCATGTACGTCGTCCCGTACATTATGGGTCCGGTCAAATCTCCGATCAGCAAGGTCGGCGTGGAAGTCACGGACAGCCCCTATGTTGTGGCCAACATGCGCATCATGGCCCGCATCGGTAAAGTAGCCACTGACCGCCTCGGGAGCTCTTCGGATTTTGTGCCCGGCCTGCATTCGCTCGGAGACTTGGACCCCTTGCGCCGGTACATCGTGCATTTTCCGGAAGAACGCCTGATCTGGAGCGTCGGCTCCGGATACGGCGGTAACGCCCTGCTCGGCAAAAAGTGTTTCGCCCTGCGCATCGCCAGTTACATGGCTCGCCAGCAAGGCTGGATGGCGGAGCACATGCTCATTCTCGGGCTGGAATCTCCCGGCGGAAAAGTCATGTACATGGCCGCTGCGTTTCCGAGCGCGTGCGGCAAAACCAATCTAGCAATGATGGTCTCCGCGCTGGAGAGCCAGGGCTACAAGGTCTGGACCCTCGGCGACGACATTGCCTGGATGCAGATCGGCTCGGATGGCTACCTTCACGCGATCAATCCGGAAGCGGGATTTTTTGGCGTTGCTCCGGGCACGGGCAGAAAAACCAACCCGAATGTGATGGACGCCATCAACCGCAACACCATTTTCACTAACGTGGGCGTAACCCCGGAAAACGAGCCGTGGTGGGAAGGGATTGGTGGCGATCCGCCGGCCGGGCTCGTAACCTGGCGCTCCGAGAAATGGGACTCGTCGAAGGGAGCCGCGGCGCATCCGAATTCGCGGTACACCGTGCCCGCTGGCCAGTTGCCGAGCATTTCTCCGCAATGGGAAGCGGCCGGAGGTGTGCCGATCTCCGCCTTTATTTTTGGAGGCCGCCGGGCGCGTTTGGCCCCACTCGTCTACGAATCCTTCAACTGGCAGCACGGCGTTTTCGTCGGCGCCACGATGGCGTCGGAAACGACGGCCGCCGCCACCGGTGACGTCGGCATCACGCGACGCGACCCCATGGCCATGCTGCCCTTCTGTGGTTACAACATGGCCGACTATTTCCAGCACTGGCTGGAGATGGGCAAGCGCATTCCGCATCCGCCCAAGATTTTCCATGTGAACTGGTTCCGCAAGGGCGCTGACGGAAAGTTCTTGTGGCCTGGGTATGGAGAAAATGTCCGGGTGCTGAAATGGATCCTGGAACGCGTTGAAGGCAAGGCCGCGGCGGAAGAAACCCCGATTGGCTACGTACCCACAAAAGGCGCATTGATGCTCGACGGTTTAAGAATCTTACCCGAATCCCTGAACGAACTCCTCCGCGTGAACGGAGACGACTGGGAAGTGGACCTCGGAGACGTCTGGGATTTCTTCACCAAGTTCGGCCCTCGCCTGCCCCCTGAACTCCTTCAGGAATACGCCGCCCTCATCCGCCGCTTCGCAAAAAGCGTCTCGGCCTAAGCCCAGCAGCACCGCCCGGCATTTCTCAACTCCTTGTAGTGGCCAGCCTTCAGGCTGGCTCTTGGGTCTTCTTTGTCAAAAGTGGTATTCCCGCCTCGTATTTTCATGTCTCGAAAAACTCAAGTAAAATCGTCTGGGCCACCCGTCAGCTTCAGATAGGCCGCTCTGGCACTCTCCACGTTCCATTGTGGTCTCGTTAGAATCAGAGTTGTTTCTGACAAAGGAAGCACACTAGAACAGAAAGAGGCGATCGCGGGATCCCGTGGAGCAAGAAATATAGGTTAACCAAGGAGCGGATAGCCCAACTTCTAGAAGATTTTCTCGATGGCAGTGGTAAGCCACTGGCTTGGGACGGCTTCACCTTGGGGATGTCATTTGAGGATCAATATCTGGAGAAGATTCGAAATTAGGTGCGCGGGGCTAAGCGAAGGGTTCCCTCCTGAGAAACCCAAGGGCAGCAGGTAATCCGCAGCTCTAGCAACCAACTCAGAAGTTCGTCGATTGCACGGCGGAGGGATTTTGGCGGATGGCTTGCCCTTTGCGCTTTGCCGCTTCAGCGAAGGTTGGGTCTTCTCTTCTCCGGTTTTTGACACCTGCTTACTTACCGTCGCCGTCGCCGTTTCCTTTGCCGTTTCCTTTTCCCACTTTGAAACTTTTCTCTATGCTCTCCGTATCCTCGATGGCGAATACTTCTTCCCTTTTCGGTACTCGTCACCCTGGCCCGCTCAGTCCGATCTGTTCGTAAGTCCAATCCTTCCCACACTTAGGCAAAATTGAAGAGGAATGTGTTATCTACTCAGTTAAGTTGAAGTATGACCGTCGTAAATGTCGGTGCGCCGACATTTCCCCTCGCCACTCCCCACTTTCACAAGATGGACGAGATATCGGGATCAATCGTGACGTGCGATACGAGTTCCCCGCTGATCAGCAGGCTCTGCCCCTCACTCCGGGAAAAGTGCAGAAAGCGGCTGATATGATAATCCTCGTCAAAAGCGCTGAAGAGCGCCTGCGCCTCCGCGGGCGCGAGTGCAAACGAAGTCAGCGCCACGGGCCGGCCAAAGCTGCCCCCAACGGCAAGATAACGGTCCACCACATCCCGAAGATTCAGCATCGGCGCTCTTGAGCGGCTTCGTCGCTCATATCGTTTCCTCTCCCGGAGTGTATCGCGGCCCGCACAGTAGAAAAAGCGGTGAGTTTGGCGCAAGGGCAAAGGATTCGGTAAGATGCTGGGCGGAACTCTTGCGAACGAAAGGAACACACCATGAGCTTGGCCGTTGGAGCAACAGCGCCGAATTTTACGTTAAAAGACCAGAACCAAAAGGAAGTAAAGCTTTCCGACTTTGCGGGAAAGAAGAAAGTTGTGTTGGTGTTCTACCCGCTCGACTGGAGCCCCACCTGCACGAATGAGCACGCCTGCTTTGTCAATGACATGAAACAGTTTGAAACCCTGGACGCAGAAGTGCTCGGCGTCAGCGTGGATAGCGTGTGGTCACACAAGGCCTACGCCGAAAAAATGGGCATCAAGTATTCCCTGCTCGCGGATTTTCATCCCAAAGGCGCGATGAGCGAAAAATACGGTGTCTATCTGGGCGACAAAGGCATCACCGGCCGCTCGATCTTCATTGTGGACAAGCAAGGTAAAGTGGCCTGGGCCAAAAATTACGGCATTCCCGTGGTGCCGGACGTGAAGGAAGTAGCGACAGCGCTGGGCCAAGTGAAGTAGAAAGCAACGTTCAAGCGGGTTTCGGCGCGGCAGAGCGAATCAGTGACTTGCCGCTGCGGGCGCTTTGGCAGGCGCGGGTTTCTGGTCTTGTGGTATATCCGGCTTCATCGCCGGGGCCGCAGCCGCACGAGCGGCAAAAGAACGCACCAACAGCACGAGCTGCCAGCGCTGCTCTTCCGTCAGCCGTTTCCGGAACGAAGGCATTGGTTTCCGACCCTGCGTGATCTGGTAATAGATTTCCCCGTCGGTGACTTTGCTCATTTTCGACGCATCGGTCAGATCGGCCGGCGAGGGATCGTACATCATCGCATCCGAGCCGTCGCCTTTTCCCGTATCTCCGTGGCACTTCGCGCAATTCTCCGCAAAAATCGGCTTGGCCGAACGTATAGCCACGTCCGAAGCGGCGAGCGGATTCTTGCGCAGCTTTTCTTCCTCGGGAATAATCCACGGCTTCTTCTGGAAAATCGCGAGTCCGATGGCCACGAAGATCAGTCCGATCGCGCAGGCAAAAAGAATCTTGCGTATTTTGAGGTTCCGTTGCGGGTTGGCGCTCATGGGCGTAAAGGAGTTTCGCACAAGTGTAGCGCTAGCGGGAAGCGCGAAACTGGATCACGAAGCGCGGAAGATGAGCCAGAGCAGCTCGCCATTGAAGAAAAGGATCATCGCGGAAACGAGCCAGGCGACGGCGATGGTCGCACGCGAATTCACGAACTCACCCATCTTTCGGCGCTCGCTGGTGAATTGCACCAGCGGAATCACCGCGAATGGCAACTGAAAACTCAGCACCACCTGACTGAGGATCAACAACGACGTCAACTTGCCTTCGCCAGCGATACCGATGACGAGAACAGCGGGAAGAATCGCAATCGCGCGCGTAATGAGCCGGCGAACCCAGGGCTTCACGCGAATCTCGAGAAATCCTTCCATGACGATTTGGCCGGCGAGCGTGCCCGTCAACGTGGAATTTTGTCCGGAAGCAAGCAGCGCAAGGGCAAATAGCGCGCTGGCAAAACTGGCGCCAAGGACCGGGCTTAAGAGCTTGTAGGCTTCCGCGATATCCGCAACTTCGCTCAAACCGCGCGTGTGAAACGCCGCGGCGCCCAGCACCAGAATCGCCGCATTGATAAAAAGCGCGAAACCAAGCGCCATCGTGGAATCGAATACCGCGTAGCGGATGGCTTCGCGCCGCTCGCCGCTGGAGGACCCAAACGCGCGTGTCTGTACAATGCTCGAGTGCAAATAAAGATTGTGCGGCATCACCGTAGCGCCCAGGATGCCTATCGCGATATACAACATTTCTTTATTGCGCAGGATCTCCAGGTGCGGCACGAAGCCGTGCGCCGCTTCCAGCCACAGCGGCCGGGCGAAAAAAATTTCGTACGCAAAACAGACCGCGATCGAAGCGATGAGCGTCACAACGAACGCTTCGATCAGGCGGAACCCGCGGCCTTGCAACGCCAGCACCAGTAGCACGTCGAGTGCCGTGAGCACCACGCCCAGGAGGAGAGGCAAACCAAACAGCAGCTTGAGTGCAACCGCCGAGCCGAGGACTTCGGCGAGGTCACACGCGGCAATCGCCAATTCGCAGACCAGCCAAAGAAAAATCGCGGTCGGCTGAGAATAGTGATCGCGGCAAGCTTGCGCGAGGTCGCGGCCCGTGGCGATGCCCAGTTTCGCGGAGAGCCCCTGGAGAAACATCGCCATCAGGTTGCTGATGAGGATGACGCTCAGAAGCGCATAGCCGAACTTCGACCCGCCGCCGATGTCTGTGGCCCAGTTTCCCGGGTCCATGTAACCGACCGCGATGAGATACCCGGGCCCGGCAAAGGCCAGAATCTTGCGGAACCATGACGAATTCGCGGTGACCGGGATGGTGCGGTGAACTTCCGGGAGCGATGGCAGCGTGAGAGCGCGGCGCCAGGCGGATCCGCTGGCCGTGGATTCTTCCTCGGCAACCGCCGGCTGCATTCCGAGACGCCTTTGAAACCAGTCTGCCATGCTTTATATTAACTATAGTGAACTTCTACCCTAAACTATAATTAACCTCGTGGCTTGTCAATAGGACTTTCCCCTGCGGGCACTTTTCGAGCGTTGCGACGCTCACGCCTTACACGCTTTACCCATTTGGCTGTGGTACCTTGGAATGGAATTCCCTGGAGAACTGAGATGGATGAGAAGCAAGCAGCACCCGCTGGACAAGTGCAAATCAAGGCCGATGAAAAAGAGCTGCAAGGCCAGTACAGCAACCTGGTGATGATTCATCACCACCCCGAAGAATTCACGCTCAATTTTGTGTACGTCTTCCCCAACGGCTTGCAAGGCAAGCTCGTGAGCAGCATGATCGTCAGCCCCGGACACGCAAAACGCATCTGGCGCGCCCTCGGAGAAAACATCTCGCGCTTTGAAGCGGAATACGGCCCCATCAGAGAAGGCCCTGAGGGCAGCGCACCGCCACCAAACATCGGTTTTGTGCAGTAGAACGGAGGCGGCGTGCGATTCAGCGCGGCGAGCGACCAGACGATCCTCGTTTACCTTGGCGAGGAGATCAGTCGGGAATGTCAGCAGCGGGTCGTTCGATTGCTACGTCTTCTTCAACAAGGGCCACTTCCCTGGGTGCGCAATCTCCAGCCTGCATATTGTTCGCTGCTTGTGCAGTTCGACTCTTGCGCGGTGGACCACGCCGAAGTCGAAGCCGCGCTTCGCGACTGCGAGTTGCGTGCCGAAGCGATACCCATCCCAGAACCTCGGATGGTGGAGATTCCCGTCTGCTATGGCGGCATTTATGGGCCTGATCTCGAAGATGTTGCCGCCGCCCATGAACTGATGCCCGCGCAAGTGATGGAGTTTCACTCCGCGCAGACGTATCAGGCGTACTTCCTGGGGTTCGCCCCAGGATTCGCGTACCTGGGAGATGTCCCTCCGGAAATTGCCACGCCGCGGCTTGTCACTCCTCGAAAAAAAGTGCCCGCGGGAAGCGTCGGAATCGCGGGTAGGCAAACAGGCGTATATCCTTTCGCGACGCCGGGAGGCTGGCGCCTGATTGGGCGAACACCACTCCCGATGTTTCGCGCGGACCGCGAACCAATGAACCTGGTTTCTTTGGGAGATGCAGTGCGGTTTCGGCCGATCACGCAGGATGAATTCACGCAGCTGGAACCGCGATGAATTTCCTGGTGGTGGAAAATTCCGGACTGCTCACGACCGTGCAGGATCTCGGCCGCGATGGCTTTGGGCCTCTCGGCGTGTCTCCGTCGGGCGCCGCGGATCCGGTGGCTCTGCGCCTGGGAAATTTGCTGTTGGGAAATGAGCCCGGCGCTGCTGCGCTGGAAATGACGCTCGACGGTGGAAGTTTCACGTTTCCAGGCGGCGCGGCGATTGCTCTGGCTGGCGCCGATTTCCCGGCAACTCTGAATGGCAGACCCGTCGAAATGTGGATCCCTCACGCCGTGCACCCTGGCGCAAACCTGACGCTGGGCCAGACGCGCACCGGCGCCCGCTGCTATCTTTGCATCGCCGGCGGAGTTCAAGTGCCGGCATTTTTGGGCAGCGCCTCGACGCATCTCTTGAGCGGATTGGGCGGATTCCAAGGACGGGCGTTGCGCAAGGGCGATTTGTTGCCGATTGGTACGCCAATGAAAGTGCTCCGCCGCAATAAGATTGCGTTGCCCGTGTTGCAAGCCTTGAAGCCGGGCAAACTCCTGCGGGTAAACGTGGGGCCCCAGGCCGACTGGTTTTCGGAAGAGACCTCCCGCACTTTATTTCAGAGTGCGTTTCGCGTGAGCGAAGAATCCGACCGCACGGGATTGCGCCTCGAAGGACCAGCTCTGAAAACCACGGCAACAAAAGAAATGATCAGCGAAGGCGTATCGCTCGGAGCCATCCAGATCACGCCGTCGGGGCAACCCATCGTTCTCTTTGTTGAGCAGCAAACGGCCGGAGGCTATCCGAAGATCGCGAATGTGATCGGGGCGGACTTGCACAGCATTGGCCAGTTGCGACCGCGGAATGAAATCCGGTTCGCACAAGTTTCTCTGGAGGAAGCGCGTTCGCTTTGGATCGCTCAGCAAGAACTCCTTAGGTCCGGAGAAAAACTCTTCGCATGAAACAGGTGGATCTCAATTGCGACCTGGGCGAGCTGCCGGAAATGCTTGCTGACGGAACCCAGGAAGCTCTGATGCTGCAGATCACTTCCGCGAATGTGGCCTGCGGCGGCCATGCGGGTGACCCGCGCATGATGCACGAAACCATCGAGCAAGCTCTGCGCGCGAACGTAGCAGTGGGCGCGCATCCGGGTTACGAAGATCGCGCGAATTTTGGGCGCCTGGAATTGTCGTTAAGCCCGGACGAAATCGCGGCCTCGGTGCACAAACAATTGTTGGCACTGGCCGCGATCGCGGAAGCCTGCGGAGCGCACATCGGCCACGTGAAGCCGCATGGCGCGCTCTACAATCAAGCCGCGCGCGATCCCGAAATTGCCAAGGCGATCACCGCCGGCGTGCGCCGCTGGCGAAGCGATGTGGTGCTCGTTGGCTTGGCGGGATCGCGAACGCTCGCTGAATTTTCTGCCGCCGGCTTCACCGTAGCCGCGGAAGCTTTTGCGGACCGCCGCTATGAAGCCGATGGCAGTCTGCGCCCGAGGAAATTCCGTGATGCCCTGCTAAGCCATCCGATCGAAGCTGCCGCGCAAGCCTTGCGCATCGTGCAGCAGGGGAACGTCGTCGCATCCAATGCCACGGTCGTGGCCCTGCAGGCGGACACAATCTGCATTCACGGGGACACGCCCGGCGCCGCGAAAATCGCTGAAGCCGTCCGTCAAGCCCTGCGCGAAGCCGGAATCAGGCTTCGCCCCATCGGCGACAAATAAGGGATCCCATTGCTCACACGCTGCGCCCCAACATACATTTGGACCGATGAATTGCCTCGCATAGCGATGTACGATAAAGTAGGAGAGTCGTTCGCCACGCGGTTTACGGGCCTGTAGCTCAGGTGGCTAGAGCGCGCCCCTGATAAGGGCGAGGTCGGTGGTTCAAGTCCACCCAGGCCCACCATTCCTTTCAATCAGTTAGCGACAGGTGGTTTTTCTGTGGGCTTCGACTGTGCCCCATTTTGTGCCCCATCTGCCCCAAAAACGGCCTGTGTCGGCTGCGCTGCGATAGCGTCGAGGGCTGCACGCTTTGCCTCCATGCGAATGTGCGAGTAGTGCTCAATCATCGGCTGACGTGCCCCGCAATTGCCATAAGCGTGTGCTCGCTTGCCTGAGACTCCGCCAGCTTGGTGATGCAGATGTGCCGTAGATCGTGGAAGCGAATCTGTAGGCCAGCACGCCTGAGGGCCGCACGCCAAGTGGAACGCCACGACTTGATAGGCCGAGAGGGGTCAATCCTCTCCATATCTGGATTCTTTCGTTCGATTCCCGCTGCCTGGCACGCCGGGAAAACATAGTCCTCCGCTTTCGATTCGACGAGGCGGCCTGCCCACTTAGCGAGTGCGCCGAACGCTAGCTGATTAAGGGGAATCACTCGCCCGCTGCCTGCCTGTGTCTTGGCCCTGCCGACCGTAACGGTGCGCTTCTCGAAGTCAATCTGACTCCATCGCAGAGTCCGTATTTCGTTCTTGCGGAGCGCCGTGTTGAGGGCGAGGGTCACAACGGCATTGAGCAACGGATTTGAGCCGCACGCGGTTAGTAGCCTTCGCCACGGACGCAGATTTTGCAGCCGTCGCTGGCGTTTTTCAGTGATCGCGTCGCTGTTCTGAGTGGCCCTGGGCCCGCTTGCGATTTCCATACCCGTCGAGTATGGGGCCATCACTCCACACCACACCCATGCCACCTCCGAGGTTTTCGAGGACGCGGTAGTGCGAGATGGTCTGGCCGACAAGTTCAGCTTCGCTAGCCATTGGCGGGAATGTCACGGATATGCCCGGCAAACGGTCAACTGTTGGACGCTTCGAGAACGGAGTCCCCGCGAGAGTGGCCGCGAGTAGGACGAGAGCGCCGTCTCCGGGACGATGCGCACTGGACCAGCCCTTACCACCAGAAAAAGGAGAGAGGGAGCGCTCTGAAGCAACGTAGGCCCGTGGAGCACATCTCCACAGTGTCAACCTAGCACCCAATGCAAAGAGAACAAATTAGACCGTATCGAGCATATTCTCTGCAAGCGTTTTACCAGTTTCATAGGCTCGAAGATTAGGTAGTCGAGAACGAAGGGTTTGTAGACGAGCACCGTGCCCAGCGCGCACAATTCCACTATGGCTATCCCGTGAGATAGCGTCTTCTTCTTTGGCAGGAGCGGAGAGCGTGCTGGAAGTTACATTAAACAGGCTCGAAGATTAGGTAGTCGAGAACGAAGGGTTTGTAGACG
>Ga0306921_10003494_pt1 | contig 15952 bp, 12 predicted proteins | sample sta12Cox44000080_FD_203760 | JGI IMG/M metagenome (GOLD analysis project Ga0306921, IMG submission 203760) | Lab enrichment of tropical soil microbial communities from Luquillo Experimental Forest, Puerto Rico - statoxic.12C.oxic.44.000.080 (v2)... | ecosystem: Environmental > Terrestrial >...
GAAGCTCTTGGATTTTAAAAAGAGAGACGTCGCCACAGCTTCTCCAAATCTCTGTCCAATCCGTGCGATATGGCAAAAAGATTCCCAAGGAGCTTGGGGAGCGCTTTCCCGCTTTATCTTGAATGCGCTGAACGAAAACGAACCGCCCACAGCGCCATGAGTGGCGCAGGAGAGCCCCTCGATTGGGACCTTTCCGTCGTCGGCTGAAGCAGCCAAAAATGTACCGCAAATCAAACCCGCCGCCGTTCACTCTTCAGCGGGAACGCGCATCCGGCAAAGTGCTAGGGTTTATCAGGTCTCAGGCCCTAGCCGGCACGCGACGCTACAAACGAAGCAACCACCTCATGCATCGGTGTCCAAAGTCAATCGGCTCGCAATACATTAGCGGGCAACCACCAACAATGCACTTGATACCATTTGTTTTGCACTCCTGGACCGCCTCATTTGAGACACTGCCCTGACCAAAGGAGCGGTGGAACCACACCTGGCCGACGCCACGTTCGCTGCATTGCCGTACCAACTCGACAGAGACACTCGGGTGCGTTGCCACCAAGACGCCATCGAGTGTTCCAGGAATCGAGCGAAGATCGGGGTAGCACGCTGTGCCCTCAACCTCGGATGCTCTCGGGTTGACCGGGAACACCTCGAACCCAGAGTCTCGCAGCTTACGATAAACGGCGTTAGCCGCCTGCATCGGCTCTCGCGAAACACCTGCTACCGCAAAGCGTTTGCCACGAAGAAATTCGGCGATTAGGTCGGGAACTCTAGCCATAATTTTGCGAAGCGCAACCTCCTCCGTTGGACTCTACTGTAGGGCGGTCCTTGAGTCTGTGATCAGCGTCACTCTAATTAGGCCGACGGACCGGTACGGTCGAATTGAGAAATAGAGGCTTTCGCTAATGGCTTCGTGTAACCATTGAGAGAACGGGAGCAAGTTGGCCATCAGCTAGTGCAATTTCGCGTACTCTGCCTTGGCTGGCTTCAGGATTGGGATGTCTGGGTCGGCATCTTTCCAAAGTGTGAGGAAATCCTGATATGCATCTTGGGCCTTCGCGGCGACTCCTTGCAAGGCGTAGGCACGGCCCAGTTGGAGTTGCGCGAGCGCTTGTATGAGTTCGACTGTGAATACATCTGTCCGGCGAAGGATTTTCTGAAACTCGGGTATATGGGACCCGGATATCCATTCTTGTATGGGACTGCGGACCGCAAAAACTCGATCTTCCCCCAGGCAGACTATTATAAAAGAAGATTGACCGCGAGAGCGGTCTCGCAGTTTGTTACATCAAGTGTTTCCCGTATCCCGAGTCAGTAATTCACCTACTTGACTCGCCGTGTGGATGGATTATCCTCGAGCGTACCAAGTGACGGAGAGCGTGCGTCCCAGCTAAGGTCAATTCCTTCTGACAAACAAGCAGCTCGACCGGTTGAGATTCACAGAAGCGTGATTGTTCAACTGAAAACGAGCGCCGTTTAGAGTCGCGCATGCGCGACGCGTGCTTTGGTCAAGACGCGTACACCAACTGAGATTACGCCTTATGCGATATGGTGGGATTGTCAATCCGGGGATGGAACGTCGATCTTTTTTTGCATCATGCCAAGGGAGTCGTCAAATCTAGGGTGAAAATACTACAGCGAGAGGACAACTTGGTCGCACAACAACCTAGCTTCAGGGCATACCAGTCTCGAGATTTCTCACATGAAGCTTCCTCAGGGGCCGGTTCGCCAGGACCAGATACAATCTTCGCCGCAGGAGCAAACGAGTCGCTCGCGAAAAGGATAGCGGCTGCGCATAAATCTGCGGCTGGACTCCTGCTGACGGACTCCTCGCTGAATCTCATTTGCTTCAATACGGAAGCGATGAAGGTCCTCAGTTATCCGGATAATGTCGAGAGGCTGGGGCGCCCGAAGGATTTTCTCGCCGGAAAGGTTCGCTCGATCTTGCTAAGGCCAGAGTCCTTGAATGAATCGCCTTTTGTGACCGAGTTCCGGTCGGGGAGGAGGCGGTATTTTTGTCGGGTTTTCCTCGTGGCCTCTGACTCCAGGGATCCTTCCCGGCCAAGTTTAGCGGTCTTGCTTGAGAGAGGTCCTTCCCAAGTAATCCCACTGTCGCAAGTCTCCCAGCAATTTAACCTCACGCAGCGCGAGAGAGAAGCGTTGGGCTATCTGCTGCAAGGCCTCAGCAGCAAGGCGATCGCGAATAGCATGAGCATCAGCCCCAACACAGTAAAGGCTTATATGCGAATGATCATGGTCAAGACGGGCGTCTCTTCCCGACCAGCAATGGTAAGCAAGATTCTCTTGGCCCAACCGCGGTTGTAGACTCCTCTTTCTGCCCACCCAGTCCCGGTCAGGTTGCAGTAGTATTTACTGATGCGAATAGCAAGCGTCTTCGACCAGCTTCGACATCGTAAGATTCGCCTTTTAAGGAAGCGCCGTTAGTAGTTTAGCTTTGCTGCTGCCTTGGCGGGTTCCACTAAGACGGCTCGCAGTGATCCCGCCGCACGGTCCGCAACCGGCGGCGCGCGGACTTCGCTCAAGCTGCAATCTTGAACTTGTAGACCGACTGGTTGTTTCCGGGACAAACGCCATCCAGGGCAAGGCGATGAGCGATTCCGCATCCTTACCGTTCGTGTGCGCCCTGGAAATTTCTGACACGAAGACGCATCAAATCTGCGAGAGCGAGAGAGTCACAGGGAATTGCCTAACGGCGCAACTATTACCCTAATCCAACGGACTAATCGGATCGATTAATCCCCGGTAGAAGGGGTTCTTCCTTAAGCCAGTTTGGAGACGTTACCCAATTGTGGGCTTTCTTCCTGTTCGCTAGCCTGACTGCGAATTAGCTCGTGCAAGCTTTGCTCAGGCGGTTCAACGCGGTCAGAGAGTCCCCCTGGCCAATCGCACCTACCGCACTCAACTTGCCGCGCTTTTCTTCGAGTTCGGTCCCCCGACTCCTAATCTAACGGAGGTACGGTTATGAAGCAGCTGTTCCGCTCTTTCGCGATTTCCACCGCAGTCATTCTCCTTACCTTCCTGCTCTTCTCAGGCACAATACAAACCGCGCAGGCGCAAACTTGCTCGACGCCGACGATCGACATGAAGCTGCTGGTGGTCAGCAATGGGAAAACCGAGGCGGATTTCGCGGCGATCAAGCAGATTCTCGACTATTTGGGCACGCCTTACGACGTGTTGGACATGAGTGCCAGCACAGGAGGAGTCACTTCCACAATGTTGTCCGACGGTAGTTGCCACGGTTACTACCAGGGCGTGATTTTCACGTATGGCGGTTACATTTACACCCTCCCCGGGATGTCGACCCTGACCTCCTATGAGCAAACGTTCGGGATCCGCCAGCTGAACTGGTACATGTACCCCAACAACGATTTTGGGTTCAACTACCCATACAGCGGGGTCATAACCGCTTCCGGTACGGATAGCGCTAGCTTTACCTCGGCAGGAGCGTCAGCTTTCTGGTACGCGAACACCGCCAGTCCGGTTGCCATCTCGAACGCCTACATCTATCAGGGCACACCTCTAAGCCCGTTGCCGGCGGGAGCTTCCGTAACGCCCCTGCTCACGGATGCCTCGGGCTATGTCCTCTCACTGATCTACACCCAAGCCGATGGGCGGCAATATCTGACTCAGACGTTCGACAGCAGTCCCTATCTGATGCACGACTTGGTCTTAGCGTATGGTCTGATCAACTGGGTCACGAAGGGCATCTTTCTCGGCGAATATCACACCTACGCCGCCGCACAGGTGGACGACTTCTTCATCAATGATTCCGAATGGATACCCGGCACACCATGCACTGATCCCATAACGCACGATCGCACGCCGCCGGACTCCACCTCGCTCCCGTTTTTCAGAATCAAGTCGGCTGACATGACTCCGCTGGTGGCTTGGCAGAACAAGATAGAAAGCGACCTATTGCTGGCAAATTTTAGACTGACCCTAGCCTTCAACGGAGTAGGCACCACCGGCAATACCGATTGGACCGGCCTGCCCTCCCCTGGCGTTGCGAATGACGATTTAACGACCAACGTGCAGAACTATCAACAGCACTTCCACTGGATAAGTCACACTTACGATCACCCAAACAGCCTTAACGGTTTGCGTAAGTCCGATCCCTCCGGTGATCCTAACACTCCGCAAGTAGACTCGATCGACCTGGAGATCCTTACAAACCAGTATGTAGCCAACGGCACCGGGCAGAACCTGGACCCGGACCCCAGTGACAGTGTGAGCACCATTCATTTGACGGACTTCAACCCGGCGGACCTTGTATCCCCGGGCGTGACAGGTCTAAACGATACCTCGGTTCCATCTTATCTGGTTCAAGATGGCGTCAGTTATGTGGTAACTGACACGTCGGTCATCGGGCAACCGAACAACGGTCCAAACCCATCGCCGAACGTGGGCATCGTGAACAGCTACGCCCCCAGCCTTTACGAAGTACCGCGACGTCCCAACGATGTCTTCTTCAACGCGGCCAACTGGTCCGACGATCAGGCGGAGTTTTCCTGCATCTACAACAATCCCGTACAGCCGCCCTACAACACCTTCAATGCAGCACAGATTCTCGATTACGTAAGTTCGAGCTTCGTTACGAACATGTTGATCGGAGACATGGATCCGGAGATGTTCCACCAACCCAACTTGCACGACTATGACGGTCAAGGTCACTCGCTGATCAGTGATACCTATGATCAGACTTTCAGCAAGTACGAACGGCTCTTCCAACGCGGGGTCGTCAGCCTAACGCTCGATCAGTTGGGACAGAACATGAAAAATCGCCACGCTTACAACTTGTCCATGGCGACGGCCAGCCTCACTGGCACCGGATCGAATCAGACAATCAACATCACTGTGCCTGCGACGGCTGCGGTTCCGAGCGCGATCATCCCCGTCACCGGCCTGTACAGCAGTGGGGCGGAAGCTTATGGAGGACAATACATTTCTCACGTACAGCTGAGCAGCGGCCAAACGATATCGCTCGCAGTGCCTTCCGAACGTCTTCTCCCATCCGCATCTTCACTGACGTTGAACCCAAGCAGTGTAACTGGTGGTACGCAATCAACCACTGGCACGGTGACGCTTAGCGGGCCGGCCCCCACAGCCGGCGCGCAAGTTATGCTTTCCAGCAGCAACGCGGCAGCGAGCGTGCCTTCCAGCGTGACCGTTCCTGCCGGAAGCAACAGCGCGACATTCACGGTCAGCACCAGCCCGGTGGCCGCACCGACCGTGGCCACTATCTTCGCGTCCTATGATGGCGTAAGCCCATCAGCCTCGCTAACGGTAACACCTCTTCCAACTGCTTCTTCGCTGACGTTGAACCCATCTAGCGTCACTGGTGGTGCCCAATCTTCTGTGGGCACGGTAATGCTGAGCGGGTCGGCTCCCGCAGGGGGTGCGCAAGTTATGCTTTCCAGCAACAATGCGGCAGCCAGCGTGCCTTCCAGCGTGACCGTTCCGGCAGGAAGCAGCAACGCAACTTTCACGATCAGCACCACCGCCGTGGCCTCGTCCACTCCGGCTAGCATCTCCGCGTCCTATGGTGGTGCCAGCATTTCGGCCGTGCTCACCGTGCTCCCTCCAGTCCCATCCGCGCTGACTTTGAGCCCCACGAGCGTTACTGGTGCTACATCTTCTCCCACTGGCACAGTGACACTTAACGGGCCAGCTCCGGCAGGCGGCGCACACGTTCTGATTTCCAGCAGCAGCGCAGTTGCCCGCGTCCCGGCCAACGGCGTGACCGTTCCAGCTGGTGCCATTACTGCAACCTTTACGCTGAGCACCAGTGCAGTGGCGACATCAACCACGGTCACCGTTTCGGCATCGTTTGGTGGTGGGACGCAGACGGCCACGCTCACTGTGCTACCGCCGATCCTGTCCTCGCTGACTCTGAATCCCACGAGTGTTATCGGTGGTCCGCTGGGAAACTCTACCGGCACGGTAACGCTGAATGGGCCAGCTCCGGCAGGGGGTGCCCAAGTTATGCTTGCTAGCAGTAACGCAGCGGCGAGCGTACCGGCCAACGGTGTTACCGTTCCGGCTGGAGCTACTACCGCAACCTTCATGGTGACTACGAGTGTTGTGGTCGGCTCAACTTCCGCAACCATCTCGGCGACGTATAACAGCACGACTCAATCAGCAAATCTTACGATGACATTGTAGCGATACGGAGACGTCAACAACCAGGTGACCTCGGGCCAAACGATAGTAATGGCCCAGCTTTAGACAGGTAGAAAGGATTGCCGTGAGCCAGATATTCGAGGCCTTGACCATTGCACACGACCCGGTCGTGGACAAGGTAGAGTCTTTGTCGCCTGGGCCGGGGGAGCCCACGGATGGCTCCTGCGAACTTTTACCGACAGTCTTCACTCCCTCAAAGGTTGATGTATTCGGTAGACTGAAAGACCATACCGCCCAGCTTCCTGGCCGGTTGAACTTATCCCATAAGAGAATCAGAAATTACTTGATTCTTGCTTCCTTTGTGACGGCGCTGGTGTTGTTGGGAACAAACCATGCATTCCTCCGGCATGGAAGTGCATTTGCCAACAGCCAGTCCATCTACGGCGTGGTATTTGAAGGAGCAGTTCGCCCGTCCAATGAGGTCGAGATCACTGCCGAGTCAACCGGCACGGTGTCCGACATCTCGGTCAAGGTGGGCGATGTCGTCCAGCAGGGTCAACAGCTCCTGCGTATGGATGATCGCGAGGCGCAATTGGGTGTCAAGCAGGCGAGAGTCGACCTCGAGGCGGCGCAGGCAAAACTCGACAAATCTCGCGGGCAGCTGGCCGACGCGGACGCCCGTGTGGCCATATCGCAACGCCAAGAGCAGTTAGTTCCAACCCGGCAGTGGCGGGATTCTCCGGAACGGGCGGGAGCCGCTTACGACCAGGCTTTGCTCAATTACAACCGTGCGAAGAAACTGTTCGAAGCTGGTCTCATTGCCGAGCAAGAGCTGGATATTCGAGGTAGCGAACTGCGGATGGCCCGGGATGACCTGGAAAACGCCAGGCAACTGGCGGCTGTTTCCGCGCAGCTGGCTCACGATCAGGCCGACCAAGCCGACTTGCAAGCGAAGGTCACGCGAGAGGAAGTGCAAGCGGAATTACGCCGAGCGGAAGTGAACTATGAGCGCGCCGAGGGGCAGGCCGACGCAACAGTCGTGCGTGCCACGACAGCCGGTGTAGTCTCCGCAATCCCGATCCGCTTGGGAGATCGTGTTCCTGGTGGGGTAGTCCTTGCGCGGTTGGCCAAACTGGATCGGATGATCGCGGAAATCCACGTGGCAGCCCAGATGATCTCGGAACTCCGAGTCGGCCAGTCGGCTCTAGTGAGCCTGCCGTCGTTACCCGCTCGCGAGGTGGAAGGCAGAATCCGAGCCATTAATCCGCTCCCCGCCGAGAACATGACGCACTTAGTCGAAGTCGAATTCGACAATCCGACTCTCTTGCTGGTGGCGGGCCAGCCTGCCGAGGTTAGGTTCGTGAGACCATGAGCCGTCAAACACCGATTTCCGTTCTTCTAACAACAGAAGGAACCTATCCGTTCTACAAGGGCGGTGTGAGCACGTGGTGCCATCGGCTCACGCACAACCTCCCAAACATCAACTTCACTGTGCTCGCCGTCGTTAGCAACCCGTCCCCTCAGCCAAAATACGATCTCGCCCTCAATGTGCGGGAGGTGATCAAAGTGCCGCAATGGGGCCTCCTCGAACCTGCAGAATATTCCTATCATCAAGCGGCTTCAGTGGTGCTGCGTAATCGATGGAATACCACTCCACAAGTCACCGCTTCCCGTTTCAAACCAATCTTCGAACGATTCCTGGCTCTTTTGTTCTCTTCTGATTGCGACAAAGAAGAGCTGGGCCGCGTGTTGCTCGAATTGCATGGCTACCTTCAATGGTTCGATTATCAGAAAACCATGAACTCTCTGGAGCCTTGGGACGTGTTTCGGCACGCGGTGCGTGCCGCATGGGAGTGTCGCCCCCCGGGCACGGAACACCCCACTCTCGCAGAATTGAAGCAAGCCTATCGCTTGCTGTATCACTTGCTGATGGTGCTTCATTTCCCGATTCCTTCGACAGACATCACGCATTCATCGGCGGCATCGTTCTGTGGCTTGCCTTGCGTGCTGGCAAAACTCGTGGATGGCACACCTTATGTGCTGACTGAGCACGGAATCTATCTTCGCGAACAATATTTGAATCTCCGTCGTCAAGTGAAGTCATTCTTCGTTCGTTGGTTTATTTACCGAGTGATTGAAAACGTGGTCGAATTGAATTATTACTTTGCCGATTTGCTGGCCCCAGTGTGCGCCTACAATACGCGTTGGGAAAGGCTTCTAGGCGTGCCCCAAAGCCGTATTAAGGTGATCTTCAACGGAGTTGATCCCGAAAAATTCTACCCCTGCAAGCAGGAGAGCTGTAGCCGAGCGCGCGTTTCGAGCGTCGGTCTTATTTATCCTCTCAAAGGACAACTCGAGCTCATTGACGCAGCTGCCATGCTCAAGCCAAAGTTCGACAACCTGGAAGTGCGCTTTTATGGGGCGCCTGCCGACCCCGAATATTTCGATTCCTGCATGTCGAAGGTCGCTCGGTTCGGGCTGGACGACTGCGTTACGTTTGCGGGTTCCACCAAGGAACCGTGGAAGGTGTACAACGACGCCGACGTCATGGCTTTCCCTAGTATTTCAGAAGCCTTTCCCTACGCTGTGCTGGAGGCCATGTCGTGTGGAGCAGCGATAGTTGCTTCGGACGTCGGAGGGGTGAAAGAAGCCCTGGGTGATTGTGGGCTCCTTGTGCCTGCCAGGACGCCGCACGCGATGGCCGACGCCATTGCTTCCTTACTTAGCAATGCGACAGAGCGCAAAAGATTAGGCCAGATGGCTCGGGCGCGCGTCCTCGAGCATTTTACCGAAGAGCGATTCTTGAGGTCTTACGAAGGCGCTTACTGCAAATTGCTCTCGTGCCGGCCCGAGCAATCCTTGCCGGCATATACCTCGTGATCGGAGCGTGTGTGTTGTTGTGTCGACTAGGGTTGACAGTCATGACGCTCGCAGGGTCAAGCTTGTTCTTCACGCCGTGTATTGTCCCCGATGCTACTGCCGGTGCGCGCCTGGCGATCTATTACGGATATCCCAGTCTGGTAAATGGCGCAAACGGAGATGTGGAGAAGGCGGCGAGTGTGTTCAGCAGGTACGACGTGGTAATACTGGGCGATGGCCTTGAGTTTCCGGACAAACAGTTCGCGCGCTACCCCACAGGGGAGCCAGAGGAGCACGAGAAGGTCTTAAGGATCATCGCGGCCGTCCGAGATCGCGGGTCAGGGACGCGTTTTTACGGCTACGTCTGCTTGGGCGAGATCCCGTTCGGCAAGGGCCAAAAAATATCACTTACGCCCGAACAATTGGAAGAGCGTGTGCGCCTGTGGAAGCAAATGGGTGTGGCAGGTATTTTTCTGGATGAAGCTGGCTATGATTTCGCCGTAGTTACTCGCGAGCGACAGAATATGGCGGTCAGGATCGTCCACCAGCTCGGCCTCAGAGCCTTTATGAATGCGTACTTTGTCGACCATTTGTTCAGCCTTGAAGACAACCTCCCTTACGCGGCTGGTGGCGCGAAGAATCCTGAACATTTGCCTCCCCTCCTAGATCGCCGTGATCTTTTCCTGCTGGAATCATTTCAAGTAAGAAATGGAAACTATGAAAGTGCTCCGGAGTGGCAGGCACGCGTAGACCTGGCTCTCAAATATCGCCGACGCTATGGGGCCCGCGTTTTTGCCACGACCACGACGACCGAGCAGGAGCCTTTCAGGGCAGAAAAGTTCAATTATGCATGGTGGACTGCCCTTCTCTACGACTTGGATGGTTTCAGCTGGGGAGAACCGAACTTTGCTGCGGTGAGCAACGCGTTACCTGATCATCGTTGCAGCTTGGAGAGCACGATACTCCCGTCTTTCGAACAGTCATCCGCGGTCCGTTCTGATAACACACACTTCTGGAGGAAAGCGGGCAGCTATTTAGTCGTCGGAGATAGCGTCACGCATTCGTTTCATCGCCTCCCCTTCGATGCCACGCTGGAACCAAAGGACAGCGAAGCTTGGTTAACTTCTCCTCGGGGAGGATCACTTTTGACTTGCGGGGGCGGTGCATGAATCATGCAGAGCTGCATATAAATGGCGAAGAAGCGGTACAGGTCGTGCATGCCCACGAGGTTGCAGCCCTGATTGAATCTTTGGGATGTACCGATCAGTTCGCGAGAGACAGGGGCTTCCCGGATATCTTTTCCCTAGCCGAGCATCTGTTCACGTTTCTCCAGCAAAACCCTGCTCTAGAGGAGACCGCCAGCCAGAAGCTCGGGCGGCTCTCCGTCTGGGCAGAAACAAGACGCGCACTGCGCAAGTTTTCACTCACCTTGGCCTACGCGATCCCTTGGGCGGTGATGCTGACCTTAGAGTACTTGCGACCGGACGCACTGCGGGTCTCTCCCGAGATCGCGGGAGCGTTGAGTCTTTCCCTCATCGCCAGTCTTATATCGACCGGCGGGTTCGTCCAGATGATATCCCGCTCCGGGAACTTCCATTACGGGTTAAGAGAGCCCGTTGTCGCGCATCGTACCTGCTTCTCACTGCTGAACCTTGGGCTAACGAGCAGTCTTGTTCTCGCCTTGCTTGGCATGCTAGCGGGTTCTTACTTTCATTTATTTGCCGCCTACTACCTTGTACTAGCGGCCGTCAGCTATTTGGCCCTGAGCCTTCTGTGGATGCTCTGCGCGGTGCTGTCTGTGCAGGGAAACGGATGGTGTATACCGCTCGTTTTCTTTCTCAGCGTTCTCGTCGGTGGTTTGATAAAGGTTCTCGCCAACCCGGGACCCACCGTTCTATTCATCCTCTGCCCATTGCTAGCGGTGTCGTGCGCGCTAGGTTGCGTGATGGCCGGTTCTTATGATGCACAGAGAAAGAACCCGCAGAGCAAGGATAGCGCTCGTCCACGAGGCGACATCATGTTCATCTCGCTTGTGCCTTTCTATTTCTACGGAACTATGTATTTCAGCTTTCTCTTCGCCGACCGGCTGACCGCAGGGAGCGCGGTTCCATGGGTTTCCGGCCTAAGTTTTGGAATAGACGCCGCATATAAAAGTGGTATGGATCTGGTGCTGCTGTCGTTCCTGATTACCGCCGCACTTGTGGAATATCTCGCCGACTCATTCTTGCGGTTCTGGCAAAGGCTGGCTACGGAACTGCCGGAAGCCGCAAGCCAACAACTGAAGATAAGTCTGCGGAAGCGTCACGCGGAATCGATGTTGGCTATCCTTATTGCGTTCGTGGTGATTGCCTTGAGCGCTTGGTTGGTGTTTTCTCGTTCGACCACCCTGGGCCTCGCCCCCAGCTTATTGCAAACTGCTGCGCTCGGCGGTCTGGGTTATCTCATGCTAAGCACGGCTTTGTTGGAAATCATAATTTTGGCCAGCGTGAACGCTATTTCCATGGCCTCGCTGGCAGTAGCAGTCGGGGTCGCAGTGAACCTGCCAACCGGATACGTGCTCAGCCATTTGTGGGGAGTGCAATACGCCGCTGTCGGGCTGCTCGTCGGCTCGGCTGTGGTTCTCGGGATATCTAACGCGGCGGTTAGACGTGTCCTCGGCCACCCTGATTATCATTATTCCATTTCGTGAGCTTTGCCGATGCCTCGACTGGACGCACTAAGGGCGTTTTGGATCCTCGGTATCTTCCTTACCACGTTTTTGTGGCTGCCAACCTATCTCTTTTCGGACAGGCCCAATTCTCCTAGGGTCATTCGCATTGCGGGCAACTGCGCCCGTACTGTGCTGGGTGTGACGATCCTAGTTTTTCTCTTGAGCAGTCTGAGAGTGCTCGGTGCGGTTACGGTTGTTTTGTTTTTTTGGGGAGCGATAGGCTTCGGCTGGTTTCGCAAGCGTGCTGGGACGCCTGGCCGTTTGCTGACGAAGCTGCAGGCAACCACGATAAACATGATCCGCCAGGTTGAATCTCGGTTGTTTGGCCTTTCGCGCCTCTCCCGCAAGCGTCCTTCCGCGTCTGCCCACCAGCCTTGGGGACTACGGATAAACCGGTGGCTGAGAGTCCTGGAAGGCAAGGAATTGCTGGGCGCATGCTTTGTGGTGGCCCTGTCCATAACCGTCGTTCTGCGCAGCGAGCAGGCGGTTCGAGAACTGCGTTTTGATCAGCCGGAGCAATACTCGACCCTGCTGCGGGCACGAGAATTGATGCTTAATATCCACGCTTCCCGCCGGCCGTTTGTATTTCCGGCCATGATTGCAGCCACGTCTTCGCTTAGTGGTACGGATCCCATGCAAGTGACGCGTTTCTTGACGCCCGCAATTGGCCTGTTAGTTGTTCTGGCCACCGGCTTGCTCCTTCAGGTATGCGCCCGTGTGGGTGTTGGATGCGTGGCCGCAATGTACTGCCTAGGTGCAGCTGCGTTCCCGCCTGCCGGAAACCAAACGGGAGTGGCCATATCCGCCATGCAAAAAATGGAGAGCGTCTTCAGCAGCTCCCCGGCTACCACCCGGGCCAGGCCCGAATTTGCGCTGGGTTTGCTGTTCGTTCTCTTGGCTCTCGTTTTTCTCGCGGATTGGTATAGGAACCGACGGGGTTGGGATTCCTTGCTCGATTTCACTTGCTGCCTGTTTTTGACGGGCATCGTTTCACAGGTGTTACTCCTGCTATTGGTGATGGCGGCTGGCGTTCTGCTGATTCGACCAATGGCGGGCCTCTTCGCTTTCGTGCTGTTGTGTTATGGGTTGATCGCTTGGGCGACTTTGCGCACCGGCATCACGATCCCTGACGAAATGCGCGCGATCTTGCCGATTTCTGCCGCCATCTTCGTGGGTTGCCTGCTTGCGTTTATAGAAGCGCAGTTAGCGGCCCGGGCCCGCTGGAAAGCTGAAACGGTACTGCTGGTTGCCTGCCTGTGCGTTGCCGTAATCTGGTTACGACCGCAAAGGTTGATTGGACGATGCCTCGAGTATGAAGCCGCAGCCCGTGCGACCGAGGAAATCGCGCATAGATTTCCCCGGCAGACCTGGGTTGTGGCAGCACCTGTAGAGCAGTTAGCTGAAACATTTGGCCTGGGAGGCCATGAAGATCTGGCCGAGTTTGTCGAGAAATATCGCGGCCAGGTCTCAAGCCCGCAGTTCCAGTTTCCGGATGCACGCGAGGATTTGTTTATATACGTGGAGAAGAGACCGTTTCAGATTTTCTCCCGGGAACCCGAAACGGTTTCTTTCTCCGTGCTGACCGACCCCACCTACCGCAATTATCGCTCACCGGCAGGACGAGCCAGCCTGGAGGCGGCGGCGCTACGGCTCTGTGAAAGCTACCGGCGGTACCACTCCCACACCGAAGTATTTTTTGAGAACGAAGTCCTCCGTATCTACCACGTACATCGGCAACCTGCTTCGGACACCAAGGAAGAACAGTGAGGACATCATGAACTCACGATCTCAATATTTCGGGCAAAATCATGTATAAAGAATTTTACAAACTGCGGTTTAATCCCTTTGAAATTACCCCAAATCCCTCTTTCCTGTTTCTCACCAGGAGGCATCAAGAGGCGTTGGCTGCCCTTTACTATGGTGTTCAGCGACGCAAGGGATTCGTGGCACTGACAGGGGACGTGGGGACCGGCAAGACTTTGCTGATCCGTTGTCTTTTGCGCATGCTCAAGAATAGCAACACCGTCTGGGCTCATGTCTTCAATTGCCGCTTGTCGTCGCTCGAGTTCCTTGACTACGCTGCCACGGAATTCGGGCTTGCCGCATCGGGCAAGACCAAGGGCCAGCTTCTACAGGACCTCAGCAAGTATCTCTTTTCCCGCCACCAGAGAAAATTGACAACCGTGATTGTGGTGGACGATGCCCAAGGACTCTCGATTGAGGTCCTCGAAGAAATCCGGCTTCTGAGCAATCTGGAGACGGAAACAGAGAAGTTACTCCAGATATTGCTTGTGGGGCAGCACGAGCTCGATGAAAAACTGGATTCCTTTGAGCTGAGGCAACTGAAGCAAAGGATAGCCCTACGCTCTCACCTTGAACCATTCAACTTAGAAGAGACGAGGAGTTATATACGGCACCGGCTGCGGTGTGCGGGTGCCCCTTCGGAAGCGCATGACCTGTTTGCTGATGAAACGATCGAAACAGTGTTTCGTCATACTCGCGGCGTCGCACGACTGGTCAACACAGTTTGCGAGAACGCCTTGATCGCCGCCTTCGCAAGACAACTAACCAGGGTGCCCCCGGATATCGTTGACGAAGTAGCCTACGATCTCCGCCTTCTGCGCCTCAATGCGGCGAATCCATCGCGGGCCGAATACGATAAGAGCAACTCTGGCACTGCAACTTGCATAAGCATCGCCGACAGCAGGACAGCTGACAGTTGACAGGGAAGGATGTAGCGGTGAGGCCAGGCGTTCGAGAAGCGATTCTGCCGCCACCGGTGATCTTCTCAACCGCTTGTGGCAGAGGTGGAGGTTGGCTGGCGGACACTGGCAGGACACCTTCACCCTGGACGGAGAAACCACAAACCGGTCGCGGCGACGACCCCCGCTGTTGTCATGAGTTGGTGCCTGAAATTCGAGCAGATGAGCCGATGTGTCGTCGGATTGTCGGCTCCATTTGTTCGGTCCCAAGGGACTAACCTTGTGGTCGTCGGAGAATGCAACATTGGCAAAGTGCTCCGGGCTCAAACGCGATCTGGAAAAGGTCCGCGAGGCTGCGACCGGCCCCGTAATCGTTCCCCAGTGTCTATCCATGGTTGTCCCCACAAAGAACTGAGGGTTTCCCTGCATTGACTGCCGGCCTTCGGTTACCAGTGCCTGGTCGCCTCGGTCGCGGACGTTGTCCCGCACCAGCGGATTAGTGAGCATGACGAACTCTATGCGCGGGTCAACTGGAATGAATGGAATGGCGGGAATATCTTCTTGAGAACAAGAATAAATTTCGATTCCAGAAAAAATCCTCGCATTCAGGCGGCTGACCTGCTCGCTAGAGAAACTATGAAGCATAGAAGTCCGGCATTATACTCGCTCTTTTGCCTATGATCAAAAGTGAATTCAAGAGGGTGCTCTGCGGAAGTGGCACTATTTTGAATGGAGTGTTTTAAAGTGCCACAGCGTTGGCAGAGGAACGAGAGTAGGTCATGTAGCGAGCGGGAATAGCGTAGAAGAGCGGCCCCAGAAAGACGATGACTGCGAACTTCAAGCGTAGGTGAAGCTGCGGATTCAAAGGGCAGAGGACAAGGAATCAGGGTTTGTGATGACCATATTTGTTGTTTGTTCGTGGGTTTCGGTAATGACCGCCCTTGTGATGGGAGTTAGTGGAACCTGCATAAGTTCCACCGTGTGACTTGCTATGATGGCCACCACCATAGTAGGTTCCCGATCCCTTGGAATGCTTTTGGGCAAAGGCCGGGATGAACAGGCCGAAGGACAACACCGCAACTGCAAGAAGCTTCAGGATTTTCATAACTAGGTTCTCCCGCTTTACCTCGGCGTTGGTGACTTGTTTGTAGGATGAGCCTAAAATGCAAGGACGTCAAGGGCAGTCATTGCCAGACGAGTTGGCCCACTTTGAATAACTGGCCCAACTAGCAACTAGCAGTTGTATCGAACCGCTATCTCCTTCTTTCGATGTCTTTCACGATCGACCTAGCAAGCGGCCTCTTGCGTTAATAGCCGCCAGTGCGTTCCCCATGTTGTATCCAAGATTGAAAGCAGACAATTATGGAGCGGGCGATGGGAATCGGTCCGAAGCTTGGGAAGCTTCTATTACTGCCATTCATCGTACTTTCGTACTACTTATCCGTACCACATAAGATGGCCTGAGAGCGCCATTGTGGAGCGCAAAACCAGCGTTTACGTTCAATTCGAGAGCGCGTGCGATAGCCGGCCCTTGTCGCCACGCCCA
>Ga0306921_10003495_pt1 | contig 15951 bp, 23 predicted proteins | sample sta12Cox44000080_FD_203760 | JGI IMG/M metagenome (GOLD analysis project Ga0306921, IMG submission 203760) | Lab enrichment of tropical soil microbial communities from Luquillo Experimental Forest, Puerto Rico - statoxic.12C.oxic.44.000.080 (v2)... | ecosystem: Environmental > Terrestrial >...
TGCGGTTTCGGGAGCTAACGCGCCTTGGCTTTACCGCTGCCGTCCGCACCGCTTCAGGCGAAGTTTCCCAAGTTAGGTCGTTCGATCCGACTGCTGAAGAAACTCTATTTTTTCCTCGCCTCGTTGGCGGTTGAGGGCATGTTCCTCGTTCGCCGATCCAGATCGGATGCAGTACGCGAGCTGTACCGGAACTTCTTTGCCGAAAACACCAAGGAAGCTCGTGGCAGGCGGCTTCTGCGAGAATGGCTCTCGCTAGATCAACGAGCCCAGTTTGATGATAAGGACTATTTTGAAGTCGTCGGTTGCGACAGCCGGAGACGATATCGGATATATAACCGCATGACCAACCGGAATGTGACGAATGTTTATGAGATCGACGACGCAGGCCGACCCAAAGTGGCTTGGTGTTTCCTGCCGACTGGCCGGCTAGTAGCGGCTGATATCATGCTTGCTCAAAAGATTGCCCTGGAAACGAACGAGCACAACGCGCTCGCGGTAGCCAACGCATTTCCGCCACGAAAGCTGACATAGTTCGGGCTACACAACAGGCGACGATTTCTTCAAGAGATTTCGCAGGTGCCGGATAACGTCGGCTGCGCGTTGACTGTCGCGCCCGATATCGGCAGCTATTTCCTTCACTTCCATCAAGTCCGGCGCAGGCGATTGCAGCACCGCCTCCAACGTCTCGCTATTGGTAAGAATGGCACCCAATGGCTGGTTAATTTCGTGCGCAATTGTCGCGGCGAGTTCACCAGCCACCGAAATATGGGAGCGTGCCGACTGGGCCAACCATTGCCGCAATTGCACTTCTAGGCGGTGGCGCTCATGCAAAGACCGTCTATCAGCGCGCTTTGCGCCAGCAGCCACCTTAGGCATGATTACTTTTCCCGATGCCATCCACGGAAGCCGTCCTACAGGCAAACGAGGCCCGGACTACTCTGACACTCTCCGGACCTCGCGGGCCGAAGCGGTGGCAATGGGGAACGATCACCGCTCGGCTAACGCCGGTTAGGTAGGGTTAAGCCTAGCCGGCTCATTCTTGCTTGATACAATAAACGCGAAGCCCCCCGCGGTGTTCCCCGATCCAGCGGAGCCCCCAACAAGGTGGGCCGCTAGTAGAGGCGCAATGCTGGCACAGACCGCGCGCAGCTTTCGGGCTCCGCGCCCTTTTGGTGGAGGATGAGTTCTCGAAGGGAGTTTGCGTACTCCTCAATTATCTTCTTGCGAGCCTCATCCTTGGCCGGTTCCTCCCGCTCTTCATCTGGATGTTTTTTTTCGCAGGAAATGCACCCGCGCTCTACCTCCATCCGTGATGTCGGCCACGCCACCAGCCATAGTGATGGCCTCGACCATGGTGCCAGCCATAATGATAATGATGGCCATAGTGTACGGACACAACTCCGGATTCTGTCGCGCTGGGCGGCGCCAGACGAGCGATTGGCATGGCAGAAGCGGGCAAACTCATGGATACAGCGAAGATCGCAGCAAGTACTATCAATGGGCGTTTCATCGGCTCTCCTCCTTTAGCCGCCGCAAGACTTGACGAAAGGTAAGTAGCCTCGTGCCCAGATGTTCCCGACTTTTTTGCCGTGTTCCTCTGTGAACCGATATTCACAATGGAGCGGCAGCTTTCCGTGTTGTCCCGTCTACGAAACCAATCCTCGCTCCAGTGAAACCCGATGCAGGCGTCGGTCGGCGTCGAAGCCGCCATGGACACTGGCGCACGCCGCCTACTCTCGCTGGAAGGTGCATTGCTGGCGAGTCATCGTCGGCAAATCGCCGAGCGCGCCATAACGACCCGGCCGCCGATCGTTTACGGAAGCAGAGCGTTTCCCGAGGCGGGCGGATTGATCTCGTACGGGGTACGACCGTCGACTCGTCGCGCCTCCGAGTACGTGGACATAATTCGCACGTAAGCAGCCCCGTTTTTTCATGGGCGCGACCATAGCGAAATCGCACCTGCACCGCGCAAGACGTGCGAGCGATGCGGTAAATCGGACGAGCCGGAGCGATCCAGCGCCCGGTTTTGCTCGCCGGCGTGCAGGCAGAGTGCCTATCGCAAGAGGCTTAGCGTGACGCTTAACGTAACGGCCACTGACAGCCGTACTCGACGCCGATACGTCTGATTATTGGAGTAGATCGGAGCTGATCCAAAGACGGCCAAACCTGCGCGAATGCGCCATCCCCCCTGTACCTTGGCGAGAGATTGATACCCAACAGGTTCCCTTGACTTGGATCAAATGCCGACGTCGCGAAGAGGCAACGCTGCGCATTTCCTACCGCACTTATTGCTCAGGATCACCGGGAGAGTGGCATGTTGGTTTTGGGGCGCATCGTGTGCACGCTGCTGAGTGTCGTGCTGCCCGCCACATGCTCCGCTCTTGAAATACGACGCGTGCAGACCTGCTCAGGGATGGTCTTGCGGTTGCGCGGTGACATTTACGAAGGTGATTTTTCGCGGTTAAAAGCGCATTTCAGAGGAAAAGAAGCCATCGTTGGTTTTGATCTAAGTTCTGATGGGGGAATTCTCGAGGAGGGCCTCCGTATCGCAGATCTTACACGCCGCAAAAAGCTTACCGTCTATGTCGGCGGCGAATGCAGCTCCGTTTGCGCGGATGTTTTTTTTGCTGGAACGAAGCGATATTTTGGAGTCGATGCAAAGATCGGTGTCCATGCTGTTTCTAACGATCAAGATATCGAAGACGCCGGATCTAAACTTCTGACCATCAAGCTCGCGAGGCTCTGGGCAGAGCAAGGTATTCCCCACTCGGCCATCGGCAAGATGGTCACCACTCGCCCCCAAACGATCACTTATCTGGACCGAGCTGATTTGTCGGCTCTTGGCGCGTCAGAAGGAGATCCTTTTGCTCACAAAGCCGAAAAGTCGAGTGAGGAAGGACAAGCGCAGCAACAAAGCTGCGCAACTCAATTGCATGCCGGCAGCAGCCTGAGGCGTAAACTACTGAGTATTCAATAGACATCACCTGAAAGTTGGTCGCATATTGGTGGCGTTAAGAGCAAGAATCGCCTCCGGTACCGTGGATGGGCGTAGACTTCGGTCGGCGCACGATGTCGAGCGCGACGGTCTGGTGCGTGTCGCAGCCGAGGCATCGCACTTCGAGATAAAGGTAACCAGCATTGAGGGCATCGCCGAGCGTCGGCGACGGCTGCGCCGGACCGCGATAGCCGAGCATGCGCGTGTTCCACGCTTCGCAGGCAAGGCGGTCGGCTTCCTTGCGGGCAGCGGCGGCTCGCTCAGCCGAGGCCCGGACGGAAGGACCGAACATGCTCTCGCGCGATTTGGTGCCCATGGCGGGAGGATGCGCCAGCCTTGCGGCCGTCGGCAAGCCGCTACAGCTTGCGGCTGGCAGGGAAACGCACGCTACAGTACGCGGCTCATCGCCGGATGCTTCCGGTTCTTCACCTTGACCCAATACTTCGACCGACCCGCCTGGTAAGGCCGATCCCGTCGCTTGCTCACCAGTCCCTCCAATCCCATGTCGCAGGCGGCGCGAAACAGGTCGAGTTCGTGCTCTTCTTGGCCTCACCGAATGCTCGTCGGAGAAGTTGACCGAGTAACAGACGTGCTTCGTTGACGTTCATCGGATTTGGCTGTGGCTTGTACTTTCGCTTCGCATGCCGAGCCGCGTTTGCGGTCCGTTTGAGGCGGGTGATCTCGTCTGCTGGCGCCCAACCCTTTGAGACAAACGCCCCTTCTCCCCCGAACTTCATAATCAAGCTTTCCAATGCTTTATAGATATCAAACCAATCGGCTGATCTGCCAAAGTAGATCAAAGCATCGTCGAGCAAGTCATCGTCTTCGGCAATTTCGGTCCAGATTTGTACTTCGGACGGTTGCGGACCGGGATGGCTGGCTTTGCCGTCAACTCCAAGCACCGTACCTATGGCACCAAACCTATCGCGATCTTCGTACAAGGCAGCTTCGAGGAACATGGTACGATGAAGCTGACCGTCAGGCGCGATCTCGATGACGCCCCCGAACAGGAGTGGTTTTGCTCCTTGAGACAAGGCGACGGCTCCATTTAGTCGCTCGATATGCGCTATCGCCTGGTCGCGAACATCAATTGCTGTCGGCAAATTATCTAGGGAAGAAGATCGAAGCACCATATCTTTCCCGTGCATTTCAACCCACGGATCGAACGGCTGCTTCAATGTATTTGCCCAATCTGCCAAGTCGGCAGACTCGCCCTGTACGACAGCTCCCCATCCCGGCGTTGTCATGCTTTGTGTCTTTCTTGTTTGACTTTCAATCGAGCATCTCGGGAGCCGGCCCGGCAAGATGGAAAATCAAGCCTCATCGAGCAGCTACGCCGCCGATTGCGATGAAACAGTCGAGCATCCGGCTCAATAGCCGCGCTGGTGCGCCAAATGCGCTTGTGTTGAGGATTAAACCAGAAACAATCTGGGGATGTGCGTAGTTTTCGAGTGTCGTTGTCTAACCTTCATAAAAAGGTTAGACAACATGTATGTAAGCTATTGGAATCATTGATGTAAAAAAACTATGGCGATCCCGGCAGGACTCGAACCTGCAGCCCGCGGAGTAGAAAGCCGCATAGTCGCCCCGCACCGCGGCGAGCGGAAACCCATTCCCATCATAGACTCGGAAATGCCCTGACACAGCATTGCACAGTCGAATCGCCTCTTCGAGCATCGCGTCGAAAGCCGGGCGACGAGCTCCGGGGGGCCGCTTCCGGCTCGACTGCCAGCGGACTCACCATAGTTTTGCAGGCCAGTTCGGAACGGAAATAATGCCACCGATGTCGTCGTCGATGACTGGTGTCATAAGATCGCTGCAGGCCCATACCAACGCGTCCATCCGGTCCGGCGAGTAGCCCGACCTCTTTCGATCAAAGTCTGTCGTAAACGCACACATTTGGTCCTCAAGCTGTGGAAAAACACCGACGTGGTGAACCTCGTTGCGCTCGTACTTCGTCGCGATCGGCTCGGCGCGAGCCAGCTTACCGCGTGAGGCGTGCACTGCTCGGAAGGGAATTTCTGCGTCGAGCACGCGCAATGTCGACTCGACCATCTCGCCACCATTATTGACTTCCGCGACGATAAGGTCGCATTGCCGGGCGCGATGGAGCGCGATCGCCCGCTGCGCCCACTCGTGGGGTTTGTAAATTCCGGAACCGTCCTCAACCACGTAGATGTGACGGCGTTGATCCATTCCGGCAACGATGAGGCCGGTTTCGTCGGAATCCTCGTTAGAAGTGACCGCCGGATCAATTGCCACCACTATGCGGATCAAAGTCGGGACCTCGTCCGGCCGAATGCGGTTCTGATCGATATTGATGCACGACCAGAGCGCGCCGGGCGTGTCGTCGAGAACCTCCGCGTTTAGCTCTTGCCGACCTAAACGAGTGCCGGCGTATCGAGCTTTGATCGCATCCAAAAAACTCGGCGCTAGGTTATCAGCGTTTTCGAAAGTACTTCCCGACGTGACGACCACATCGGGTCGAGCCAATAGTTCTTTTACAATTTTGATTGGTCGTGGGGTCGTTGTGACAAGCCAACGTGGATGAGCGCCCAGTCGAAGTGCGAATTCGAACATGGACCATGTGGCCTCTGCGCCTTGCCACGCGGCAAATTCGTCGCACCATCCGAAATCAAATTGTGGACCCCGCAGTCGATCTGCCTCTTCGGCTGAAAAGGCATGGGCGATCGCACCATTTGGCCAAGCGAGTTTTCTCTTCGAAGACTCAAACGTTGGCTCAAACCATTTTGGCGCGGTTCTTAAAATGCCCGCAGGACCTTCAATCATGATGTCTCTTACGTCGGCCGCTGTCGCTCCGATAAGCGCTATACGCGAGACAGTTCCCGCTTCGGCTAGCTCATTGGTGTAATTTGAGCCGACCCAAGTCTTCCCAAAGCCACGACCCGCCTTAATGAGCCAGCCATTCCAATTTCCGGACGGGGGCAATTGCGAGTGGCGCGCCCGCGCCCGCCAGCCGCCATCAGCTAGCGCGTCCGCTAGTTTAGCGGCGAGGCTAGGCGGCGGCATGTTCAATTAATTTGCCGATTGCCGGCGTCCCCGTGGCTGCCTGTGCGTTTTCTGAGTCGAGGCTGCGCAGAGCAGTCACTACGGCGTTCCGCGCCTCGGGGAACGGCGCTAGCGCGCGCAGTAAGGTTGCTTGCACGCGGAGGAAGTGGGGATGCTCGGCCAGGACCGTCACGGCGGTGACGTTGCCGATGTTATACGTTGTGGTCTTCGCCAAGTCTCCCAACTCGCCAGAGACGCGAGCGATCACCTCCAATGTCGTCGTGAGACGGCCGGCGACATAGGCAGCACCGCGACCATCCCCGCCTTCTGTCATGTTGGCGAGAATGCCCATAAGGACGGTGCGAACCGCTTGGAGATGGTCAAGCACCGAGCCGCCAGTATCAGCCGCCTTCGCGGCTAGTTCCTGCAACTGCACCGGACCGGCCAGATAGCCAGCCTTCATTTCGACGCTGACGTGGCGATTCCAATGTCGCCAGATCGCGTCGCGATCCAAGCCGAACTTCTCTGCCAAGCTATCGAGGGAGGCGCCGCCAGCGCGTAATAGCTCTAGCCTCCACCTTTCCGGGTGTCGGCAAACTTGGCAACGGCGTGAAATAGCGCCCATGGATGCTTTGCTCTCGTGTGTCCGGAGAGCCCGCTCGGTTCAAAGACCGCCATGGGCAGGTCGGCGCAAATTAACCGACACCCGAACCGTACCGCAAAAAGCCGTCGCGCGCAAGCGAGGTTTGTACGCAGTCCTGTGCGCAGTGATAGTCGGTGCGCAGAAACCTCAATCGTTGTAGGCAAACAGGGCGGAAAATGCCTCCGCGATCCCGGTTTTGACAGAGGGACAAGGTGCAACAAGAGTGCCCTTCTGTCGCGAAGGCAGTCGAGCTCGCCGCAGGTGCGATGGCTGGTGTCATTGTCATAAGTTCCATTCTATCCTGTGTCGCTCAGGGCGGTCGCTGAAACCGTGAAGTCTCTCTCAGTACTGTGTTGGCCCTCAGGATCGAGCGGCTGCGCCGTGTCCCACACCGCATTCAGCGGATTTTCAACGGATCGCCTAACCGCGGTTACTGTCGCCCCTGGAAAGACTTGCTTGGTTTTCACGATGTGCGGATGAGCCGACAGCAACCGACCGATCTCCTCGAGCGTGTAAACTGCGACTTGACGCCCTTCGGCATTGACAAGCGCGGCATGGCTATCATCGGACACAATGGCCGCTACAGAGCCGTCAGCAAGCGCGACCTCCCAAACCTCGCGGGATAATTTTAACGCCCCAGCAGACTCCGCAGCGTGATCTAGAGCTATCCAGGCGTTGACCATGCGACCGGCTTCGCGGCGCACGGCTTCGAGCTCGCCGTGCCAGATCGCCTGGTTGAAGAGGTAGCGTTGCCGATCGAACTTTTCGCGGAGCTCCGGCGAGACGAGGAGCCGCAAGCGATCGGCGCCCCATTTGGTTTCCATCTCGCATGCCGTCATTTCCGCGCCGTCCACGTAGGCGCGGCCAGCAATGTAGCTGCCGTTGGTGCGCGCCCAGGAACGCTCGCCACCTAAAGGGCGAGCGTCCCGAGTTGGCGTTGCTTTATCTTTCATCCTTGCCATTGGTGGCTGGCCTTTCCTTTGCGACGTACGCGCCGCCCAAGCGGCGCGGGCGTCGCATATAGAGGGAGACTTCCGCACTTCCGCATTTTGACCTCCGCAATGTTTTCAACGACTTGGCAGGCTAACTTCCGCAACTTCCGCGGTACTTCCGCAGAACTTCCGCACAATGATTTCAAAGACTTAGAGACCAACCTCCGCAGACTTCCGCAAACATCAATCGATTGATCCCGTGACCTTGATGCCCTTTGCCTTGGTGTGACTGTCATAAGGTTCGATCCCCAAGACGCCGTTCATCAGCCATGTCTCGATCATGTGTTCCGCCACGCCATACTCAATTTTGAACGAGGCTGAGATGACGGACGGCGCGTAGCGCCCCTGGGCCTTCGTCTGCGGATAGGGCGACCAAGGCTGTTTTTTGATCCACGCATCGTTGGCTGTGCTAAGGATCCTGCGGCAAGTTTCCTTGTCGGGCCATGCCGACACGGTCTCTTTGGGGGTTTCTTCGGTTGCTTCGACAACCAAAGACTTATTGCCGCCGATATCGCCGAGCTCGATCTGCTCGACTTTGAAGAATTGCTCCCAACCGTCTTCGGCGGCTTTGATTTTGACGGCCTTGATGGAGCCCAGCATTGCGCCTTCCTCCCGTTTGACTTCGATCAGGAAGTCTCCCGCGCCTGGGAAGACCGTAGAGCCGCGGATGTTGCCGTTGCGGCTCGTGTGGTGCACGCCGATAACGGTGGCCTTGAAGCGTTGCCTGACGGCATCACAGGCCGCCACAAACAGGGTCATGTCCTTCTGGAGGTTCTCGTCCGCGCCGGGCAGAACGCGACTGACCGTGTCGACGAAGACAGCCGATATTTCGGTGTTGGCGAGGGCGGTGATCGCCTGCACCGTGGCAAGCAGCTTTCCGACATCCTCTGCATTCATGAAGTTGATGGTCTGCCGGATCAGGTAGAATGGGCTGTCATCCGACAGCACCCTATTTTTCTGCTCCCATGCCTGAATGCGGAATTTCAGATCGGATTGTCCTTCGCTTGATATGTAAATGACGGCGCCCTGGCGCTGTATTCTGCGTCCCCACCAATCCGGCATCCCCATCGCAAACGACAGGCCCATGCTTAGGGCTATGAATGTCTTGAGACAGCCCGGTGGTCCGTAGATGAAGCCAAGCGCCTGCTCGATCACTAATCCCAAGATCAGCCATTCCGGATCTGGCATGTTCTTGATCTGCGGGATCGTCAGGTATTCAAAAAGGGCACCGTCCGGATCTGTCTTGGCTTTCTCTTCTGCCTTCGCCGATTCAGCCTCGAAGTCAGGATCGGAATTTGATGTGCTGTCAGGCTTCGACTTGCGTCCTTCGGCGGCTACTTCCGTATCCCACTGCTTCATGGCAGCGCGCCACTTTCGCCAGAACGCCGACGGCCCGCGACCCTCGCGCTCGAGGGCGTCGGTTTTGTCTGTGCCTTCCAGTCGGCTTTTGACACCGCGTTCGTAAATGGCATATGCCGTCTGGGCATGAAGGCGCTGCTCTTGCTCGGCCGGCTTTGTCGGTGAAGTGCGCCAAAGATCAATCACCGCGGCCCAAACCAGATCGGCCATATACTTTTCGCGACCATCAACACGATTGCCGAAACCGTCGAAGTCGCTTCCGGGTGATGCCGTTTGTTCAGCCCTTCGGGCGCCTCCCTTGTCGCCCCCATGCTCATTCACCAGCTTTTCGATTTCCGAAAGTAGCCATTCGGGTGCGGCTGCGACTTCGATCTCAAACGGCGCGCATCCCGGCGCCCATGTGTAGTGCTTACCGCTCTCGTGAAGCGAGCTTGGCATCATGGCAAAACCGCCTTGGCCGCGAATATCGACGCCGATCGGTGTCCGGTTGGTTGGTGCTTGCCAGTCGGATCGCGCTTGGAAAAGAAGCTGGCGGCCACCGCCACCGGTATTCTGTCGCCAGGTTTCCGGATCGATGCCGTTGTTATGCTCGGTGATGATGGCATGCCACCACGACGCCGCGGACGGTCCCTTCTGGTCGTCTAGGTCGATGACGAAGACGTTTCCGGAGGCACGTCCGGTCAAGATGCCCATGTTCTGGCGCGACGCATGTTCGCCGCCGGCGCCATAGCATCGCTCGAACGTAGCGTCTGGGATGAGGCTTTCCTGTAGGGTGATCCATTCAGCCAGGCGCGGGCGCTTCCATGAAACGCCCGCGCCGACTTCGTCGGGCATGTAGGACGGAATAATCTGCAGTCCGCAGGCGCGATACATCGCAGCCCAGTCGGCCGGACTGGCAAAGTCCGGATCAAAATTTTCGTGAGGCGAAGACATCATCGGCCCGCTCGCGCTGATTCGACTTTCCTGATGATCTTCTCGGCGACGACGATTTGCTTTTCGCTCAACTCGTAATCATAGGCGTAACGCTTGGCGACATCGGACGCGAACTGGTATTCCCATTCGGTGAGAACGAAGTCGAGATCTCCGATGTCACCGGAAATATCGTGCAGCGCCTTCAGGATCGGGTTTTGCCGCGGAGGCGGTGCGGATGACTTTTCGCCAGACCACGGCTGCTTTTTCTTTCGGCTGGATGTGCCATAAATCAGCTCTGCAATCGTCAGTCCTGCCTTTTCGGCCATTGCTTGGATCATGCGGGCTGCGTTTGCCCGCTCGCCGTCAAATGACGAGCCGAGCATCCCAAGCAGCTTTTCCAGCCTGGATTTTTCAGATACTTCCACAACGCACCTTTAGTTCTTTGGGATCTACGGAGGACGGGGTGCAGGGGTCGGGAAGGTTGCAGCCAACCCGACCCCACACATTCGGCGACTAGCCGAAGTCGTCGTCGGAAGCGGGAGGGCCCGGTGGCTCAATCTTGGTGGAACCGGTCCAGGGAGGCGTCGCCGCTGCCGGCGCAGCATGTCCATTTGAAGCCGCAGCCTTCGCCTTCGGCACGAAATCCAGGTCACCGCGCGGCGCCCATCCTACGATACGGAACGTCGGCACATAGTTCGTCGACGACTGCGCGCCGGTTCCGCTTTTGATGGCCGTGGTCTTTTCGAGAACGATCACCGGCAACTTGCCGGCGTTCGATGCCTTGGCCGCTTCGTATTCCCGGTAGACGGCTTCGACGCCCCTCAGGAACGCCTTTGACGTTCCCGCGATCTCGCGGATAGGTTTTGAGCCGCCGCAGTCCTTGCTGAGTTTCAGCATGAAGCGAATGCCGTGCTTGTGGCGATCACTCGGACGGTCGGGAAGGCGAGAGCCAATCGGCACCAATGTGAACTGCGGTGCCGCACCGGCAGGGAAATCAATCCAGCCGACCTCGATGTTTTCAAAATCGGCAATAGCCTTGAAGTTGTTAGTGATGTCGACGAGTTCGGAGACGAACCCGTTGCCGGTGTCGATGCGTTCCGTCCGGGAGACACGGCCGGCCCGCGCGTCGTACTTGATGTTCGGTGTGAAATTGCCACCAGCTGACGGCTCGGTGGAGAAACCAAATATTGACATTTCTTGTAGTCCTTCTTTCAGATGCCGCCATAGGCTGGCGGCGTTGCCACAATCGAATTCAGATGCGCCAATGCTCGTATGCGAGTTGCCGTGCTACCGGTCCGCTCCAGTAAGGGGACTGCAAATCGGGCGCGGTGATATCGAGGTAGAATTGCGGATCGTCGCTGAGCTCCATAAACCTCTCGACCCGCAGCGCGATTTGACGAAGGGCTTCGCGGTGCTCGCTCAGGTTTTCGACACGAAAGGTGGTGTGCTTGTGCGGCGAGACGTAACAAACGCGACCGGTGGCATTACCGTCGGTGTAGAAACTAATCTGCCGAGCATGTTCAGTTTTCACCGAATTAAAAATTCGCTCTGACGTCTTGAGATCGACGATGATGCCATTGCCGTGCTGATCCCACCGATAGTCCCAATAGCCAACGATCGGCAGCGCCAGACCCTCGGGTCGCCATTCGATATAACCCTGGCAGGAAGTCGGTTTGCCGTACGGTCGCAGCGCGCTGAGCGCGTTCTCAACCATGCCTGGAATAGTGTCACGGTGCGCGTCACGTCTCCCGTCCGCAGACAATGCCGACACTGTATCAAACTTCTCCAAGGCGACGGCAACACAGTCTTCGACCGGTGCGTCCAGGCTGAGCAATCCATGCGTCGTGCCATGCTCGACCGCCGTGCCGCGATGCGCGGGTGCGCCGACAGGCTGACGCACGCCGACGATTTTCTCGAGGCAATACATTGCGGGACTAACGCAGAAGAGATTCAAGCTGGAGGGGGAATGATGTTCGATCTGCATGGTGCCTCAGCGATCCGTGCAGAAGGTCTGGCTAAGACCATCTTCCTGCGCGCGGGTGTCGATAGGTGCGGCGATTTTTGCTGCATGGTCATATAACCGGGCCTGCACTTCGGGCAGATGCTCGATCAAAAGGCAGATCGCGGAGCGACCGATGACCAGCTGGCGCGGGGTAGGGCGCCAATTGCGTGCGCCATCGCGCTCGTGAACCCTGAGCTCGCACTTGTTCACGCCATTGTAGGCACGGATGGTCAGCCAGAGCTCCTCTCTTGAGCTCTTCGGGATCCTGGCGATCAGACGTTGCTTCCGTGGCGCAGGCGGGTTATTGTCGCGGCCGACTTGCTGCTGCTCAGCTATGTCATTTCCGCGAACGTCGGCGCCTGGCAGCGCCGGCGTTTGCTTTTGAGAGGCCATGATCTATGCGGCCTCCGTTGCAGAGCGGGCGGCAGCGATCTTTGACGCAATCCATGCGTCGATCTCTTCCGCGTCCCAGGCACGCGATTGCTTGGATATCGGGAAATTCTTCGGGAACCAGCCCTCACGCATCCCCCGGTAAATTTCGGTGGTGCATAGTCCGGTCCGCTCTTGGACGCTGCGAATGCGCTCCAATCGTTTGGACATTTTGTTGTGAAATCTCCGTTGCGTGCGCTTAAGTGCGCTTGCGTTCGGAGGATTCGTCGATTTTGCCCAGCGTTGGAAGCAAGGATAACGGAGAACTTCGTTACCGTCCGTTATTGTTTGTAAGTCTCTCCGTAGCGCTTAACCAATCGGCTGACCTCGCTTTCGATATTTCCCTTCCGGTCTTGCAAAACAAACTTCGCCGCCGCGGTTTTTGAACCAGCCTTCCCACTCGTTAGGATCGTGTACATTTGTTCGACTAGGGGTGCATCAGTTGACTGCTTACCTGTGCCTCGCGGACGGTGATTCGCCTTTGGGGCTGACGCGATCGAATCCGGCCCAAGATTGATGGTTTCATCTTTCGCCACCCTCGACCGTAGGCTTGAAAATTCATTGCGAACGTTTTCGAGGTGGGACTTCCATACGGAGATCACGAGAGCGAGAGCCGGCGGCAACTGCTCGCTCGGTATAGCATCGCGCTTGGCAGTGCTGCTCTTCCAGCAGGGTCGAGCAAACTTCCAGAACTCGGGCTGGAGAGCTCTATTGTCTGATCTCATCAGGAAGTGAGCTCCGCACTCATCAATATGTTCTTCAAAGTATTCGTGGGCGACCGCAGGTAGGTCGCCTCGACGTAGGTGGCCTAACAGGAAGTCGGATGCTCTTTGAAGATCATCTTCCTTGCCCTGCACATCGTCTTTCGCGCGCCTGTCGTAGCCCAGATCGGTAAGGAATAGACGAAACGCTTCGGCCAAGTCGGTTCTCATTGCGCAATCCTTAGCCCAACGACGTTGTCGGCCCTTTCGCGTGGCACCGAGGCGCAGTAATCCGCCCAATCCTGCATCAGCCGCCGCCGCTTCTCGCGCATGTCGCCGCGTCGGTAAGCTGCTTCGACCTTGTCGGAGACCGTGTGCGACAGCGCCATCTCGGACATCTCGTTCGGATAGCCCGTCTGCTCGCTGCACCAGTCCTTGAATGTGCTTCGAAAGCCGTGAACGGTCGCTACTTCTGCGGAATAGCCCATCTCTTTGAGCGATTCGGCCATTGCCATGTTTGACAGGCCCTTATCCACTTTGCCGCCCGGAAACACGTAAGCGCCCTCACGTGGCAGATCGGCCAGGATGGCGAGCGCGCGATCGGAGAGGGGAACGAAATGGTCGCGCTTGCGACCGCCCTTCTTGCCCTTCAGGCGGGCCGCCGGGACCGTCCACAGCATTTCCCTGCTGTCGATTTCTACCCCTTGAGCACCGATCGTGTCGCCTGTGCGGGCTCCAGTCAGAATTGTAAATTCCAGCGCCCGGGCGCTGATACTGTCGCGCTCTCGCAGCTTCGCCATGAATGAAGGCAGATCGGCATAGGGCAGAGCGGCGTGATGCTCCACCGGAGCCACCTGCGCTCGTTTGGGCAATAGCTGGTCAAGGTGCCCAGTCCAGCGTGCGGGGTTTTCGCCTGTCCGCAGCTTGAGCACTTTGGCTCGGTCCAGAACCTTCTCGATACGACCGCGAACCCGGCTTGCTGTCTCGGTCTTGCTCGTCCAGATTGGCTGCAAAATTTTTATGATGTGGGCCTCATCAACGGTCGTAACGGGAAGGCTGCCGATGAGGGGATAGGCATAAGTCTCCAGGGTCCTCTCCCACTGCTTGGCATGCTTACGGCTTTTCCAGCCGGATTGGTGGGCATCGATGTATCCCTTGGCGCAGTCACTGAAGGTCATCGCCTTCGCCTTCTCGGTGGCCAGCGCGGCCTTTCTGGCGTTGCGTTCTTCGATCGGATCGATCCCGTCCTTGACCCGAAGGTAGGCCGCATAAGCCTTCTTTCGCGCATCAGCGAGTCTAATGCGGCCAACCTCGCCCAATCCCATTTTCCGAGCGCGACCTTGAATCATGAACCTGAAGACCCAGGCCTTCGTAACTTCTCGCTGGTCGCCTCTGGGACTGACCTGCAGGTAAAGGCCGCCGCCATCGCCGTAGAGTCCGGGCTCTAAATCCTTACGCTCCACGAATTTGGCTGAAAGCTTGTTGGTCGCTCGCCCCATAAAATCCATCCGTCCAACTCATGGCGCGTACATGTGTACGCACAAAACGAACGTGGCTGTGTCCGCTCTAGTGCGCAAGGGTCCGCACAGGCAATCACAGAAAAGTCCTAAGAAATAATAAATATTGTGCAATAGTGCGCAAAAGTACGCAGCGGTTAGATACGGACACTCTCTCCGCCACAACGGTACATGCCGGCACCTCCCCTATCGGCCAACCGCCCTCGCGGGTACCATGGTCTTGTCCTGATCTGGGGGGGCCAATGAGACGACGGGAATTCATTGCGGTCTTCGGAGGTGCGGCGGCGGCTTTACCCCTTGCCGCGTTGGCGCAGCGACAGACGCCATTAGTCGGCTTCCTGAACAGCGCCTCGCCCGACACCTATCGCTTCAATGCTGACTCCTTTCGAGAAGGTCTGGCCAAGGCTGGCTTCATCGAGGGCCGCAATGTTCAAATTGAGGAACGATGGGCTCGCGGGGACTACAGCGCATTACCGACCCTTGCGGCTGAACTTGTCGCGATGGGCGTGGTCGCGATTGCCGCCACAGGAGATGTCGCCTCCGCGCGGGCAGCGCAGCTGGCGAGCAACACGGTGCCAGTTGTGTTCACGATTGGTGGTGACCCAATCCGCCATGGACTGATCGAGACCATTAACCGCCCTGGAGGGCACGTGACGGGCATCCTTTTTAATCAGAATGTGCTCGGCGCAAAGCGAGTTGAACTACTCACGGAGATTGCCCCAAAGGTTTCCCGCATTGCCCTTCTGATGAATCCCACGAATCCCAATGTCAAAATCGAAGAAGCGGATGCTCAAGCAGGAGCAAGGAAGTTGGGCCTTGAGACGATCACGCTTAATGCCAGAAGCGCGAGCGAGATGGAAACCGCGTTCGAGCAGTTTGCTGAGCGCCAAGGTACAGGCGTTGATTACTGGGACTGATCCGATCCTATTGGACCGGCGCGACGCAATTGCTTCGTTTGCGCTGAGGAACAGGGTGCTGGCTATGGGCTTTGTGAAGCAGATCGCCGTGGCTGGTGGCCTCCTGAGCTATGGTCCGAGCATCAGTTGGATGTACCGCCAAGCTGGGGATTACGTCGGGCAAATTCTAAAGGGCTCAAATCCAGCGGAAATGCCCGTCTTGCAGCCGACCCACTTCGAGTTGGTGATTAACCTGAAGACCGCCAACGCGCTCGGCCTAGTGGTGCCGCCAACGCTGCTTGCCCGCGCCGACGAGGTCATCGAATGAGGGCTTCCTTTGCTGCGGTGCATGAGTCCGCTTGTGATGCTGTGGACGGCTCCTCCACCCGGCACGCGAGTGCCATGGATTTGGGGGCTGTTAGGGCTCCCACGATCTGGAGGAGCTACCCATGCAAACGGTCATGACAATCGGTTTGGACATTGCGAAGTCAGTTTT
>Ga0306921_10003498_pt1 | contig 15947 bp, 13 predicted proteins | sample sta12Cox44000080_FD_203760 | JGI IMG/M metagenome (GOLD analysis project Ga0306921, IMG submission 203760) | Lab enrichment of tropical soil microbial communities from Luquillo Experimental Forest, Puerto Rico - statoxic.12C.oxic.44.000.080 (v2)... | ecosystem: Environmental > Terrestrial >...
TTCAACAAGATCATCCAGACCAATGGCTACAACGCCCTCGTCGAGCGCATGAAGACCAAGCAAAACGAGTTCCTCGAAGAGAGCAGCGGCAAGCGTAAAGCCCAGCAGTAGCGTGTCCGAGGCCGCGCCGGCGTCCTCCGCGAAGCCGGCGCGGGGCACTGATCGGCCTCGTTGCGCTGTCTGTCTTCAAGGCGCACCCATCGGGTCAACGCGACGTCACGTCCTCCCGAGACTACGGAACCGCTCAGGGCTGTGGTAAGCTGATGCGTCAAAATCAACCAGACTGGGGAGGTCCACGTGGGATCAGTACGCGTCGCCATCGTTGGAGTCGGGAACTGCGCCTCGGCCCTCGTGCAGGGCGTCCACTACTACCGGCACGCGCCTGACGACGGCTTCATTCCGGGGCTGATGCGGCCTCGCCTCGCCGACTATCACGTGGGCGACATCGAGTTCTCCGCCGCCTTCGACGTGGACGCCAACAAGGTGGGCCTCGACCTCTCGGAGGCGATCTGGGCCAAGCCCAACAACACCGTGCGCTTCGGGGAGGTGCCGCATGTCGACGTGCCGGTCCAGCGTGGCATGACGCACGACGGTCTCGGCCACTACCTTTCCCAGATCATCACCAAAGCCCCCGGCCCCACCGTGGACATCGCGGGCATCCTCCGCGAGACCCGCACCGACGTGGTGGTCAACTTCCTGCCCGTGGGCAGCGAGATGGCGACCAAGTGGTACGTGGAGCAGATCCTCGACGCGGGCTGCGGCTTCGTCAACTGCATTCCCGTGTTCATCGCCCGCGAGGAGTACTGGCGGCGGCGCTTCCAGGAGCGCGGCCTGCCCATCGTGGGCGACGACGTGAAGTCGCAGGTGGGCGCCACCATCGTGCACCGCGTCCTGACCAAGCTCTTCATGGACCGCGGCGTGCACATGGAGCACACCAGCCAGCTCAACGTGGGCGGCAACACCGACTTCCTCAATATGCTCGAGCGGTCCCGGCTCGCCTCCAAGAAGATCTCCAAGACGGACGCGGTCCGCTCCCAGCTCGCCCACGAGATGGCCCCGGAGGACATCCACATCGGGCCCAGCGACTACGTGCCCTGGCTCAACGACCGCAAGTGGGCCCACATCCGGCTCGAGGGCCGCTCCTTCGGCGACCAGCCTATCAATGTCGAGATCAAGCTCGAGGTGTGGGACTCGCCGAACTCCGCGGGGGTGGTCATCGACGCCATCCGCTCCTGCAAGATCGCCATGGATCGCGGGCTGAAGGGTGCCCTCTTCGCGCCCTCGGCATACCTGATGAAGTCGCCGCCCGAGCAGTGGTCGGATGAGACGGCGCGAGTGCGGCTGGAGCGTTTCATCGACGGCGGGGTGTAGCCGGATTCTCATCCGGTTCTACAGGTCGCGCGGGGCCCGGATGATACACTTGGCCGAGCGCATGGTCGCCATCGGATGATTGTCATATCGCGTACGGGTCGACTTCTGCGGCGCCTCGTGCGGCTCTCCTGTCGCCGCCCGGTGGTGACCACTGTCATCTCCCTCCTCCTCGCGGTGGCGGGAGCGACCTACACTGTCCGCACCCTCACCTTCGGCACCTCGGGCCGCGACCTCCTCCCTCGGGATGCCGGCTATATCGTCCGCTACAACCAGTACGCGCAGGAGTTCGGCGAGCTCGAGGACATCGTCATCGTCATCGAGGCGCGCACCTTCGAGGCGGCCAAGGCCTACGCGGCCCGCCTCGTGCACGAGCTCCGGAACTCGCCCATCAAGTTCCCCCGCGTCACCTACCGCGTCGACCCCCAGCGCTTCGAGGGCCGCCACCTCCTCTACTTGCCCACCGAGCAGCTCAAGGAAGTGCGGGATCGCATCTTCGACTACCAGGAGTTCATGGAGAGCTTCGCGGGCGACCCGAGCCTGGCCCGGCTCGTGGAGGGCGCCAACGCGGCCATGGCCTCTGCCTTCGTGTCGAATCTCTTCGACCTCGGCCTCGAGAAGGGCGGCGGAGAGAACACAAAGTTCCTCCAGGTGGTGCTGGAGCAGATCGGAGACCGGCTGGACCGGCCCATGCCCTACCGCTCGCCCTGGGGCACCCTCTTCTCGCTCGGGGAGCGGCCACCCGAGGCGGGCTATTTCCTCTCCGAGGACAAGAGCCTGCTCTTCGCGCTCGTGGAGACGCCCAAGAGCGACAAGGGCAGCTTCATGGGCAATCGCCGCGCCATCGAGGTGATCCGCGGCGTCATCGCGGACCTCAAGCCCGACTTTCCCAACGTGCAGGCGGGGGTGACGGGCGGCCCCACCCTTTCCAACGACGAGATGGTGGCGGCCTTCGAAGACAGCAGCGTGGCCACCGTGCTCGCCTTTGCCCTGACCCTGCTCGTGATGCTGCTGGCCTTCTGGCGCGTGGGCAAGCCGCTTCTGATGCTGGGCGTGCTCGCCGTCACCCTCTGCTGGTCCATGGGCATCATCACCCTGACGGTGGGTCACCTGACCATCTTCTCGGTGATGTTCATCTCCATCGTGATCGGCATCGGCATCGACTACGGCATCTATTTCCTCTTCCGGTACGAGGAGGAGATCTTCCTCGGGCGCAATCTCAAGGAGGCCCTCCAGCTCACGGCGGCCCGCACGGGGCCGGGCATGCTCATCGGGGCCCTCACTGCGGGCGTGACCTTCTACGTGCTCATGCTCACGGACTTCCGCGGCATCCAGGAGCTCGGGTTCATCGCGGGCACGGCCATTCTCATGGCCTGGCTCGGCATGATGACGCTCTTCCCCGCTCTTCTCGCGATCGTGGATAGCCATCATGCGGCGCGGCCGCGCAATCAGGCGCCGCGCGCGCATGCCCTTGAGCGGATGCACGTGCCCGTGCTCGACCGCATCACGGGCTACCCGAAGACCGTCCTCATCGTGGCCGGCCTCGGTACCCTCGCCTCCCTCGTGGCCATTCCCTGGATTACCTTCGACTACAACCTGCTCAACCTCCAGGCCAAAGGTACGGAGTCGGTGGTCTGGGAGAAGCGCATTCTCGCCGCCACGGGGCGCTCGGGTTTCAACGGACTCGCCTCGGCGAAGACTCTCGAGGAACTGCGGCGGAAGCAGGAGGCCTTTGAGAAGTTGCCTTCCGTCTCCGACGTCGACTCCGTACTGCGCGTGATCCCCGACAACCAGGCGGAGAAGATCGCCATCGTCAAGACCTTCGAACCGATCGTGTCCCCCGTGCGCGTGGGGCGCTCGAGCCCGGTGGACATCGACCGGCTCCTGCGCGCCCTCGGCGAGCTCGAGCGACGGCTCGACATCTTCGCCACCGAGGGGGGAGACAAGCTCCCCGCGGATCTCAAGGATCTGCGCGCCAAGACCAAGGCACTCATCAAGAAGCTGCGCACGGCGGACCGGGAGGTGGCGGAGCCCGCCCTCACCCACCTCCAGTCTCAGCTCTACCGCGACTTCACCAGCAAGTTCTTCGACCTGCAGCGCAACCTGAATCCGCGCCCCGTCGGACTCGCCGACGTCCCGGAGGAGCTCCAGCGCAAGTTCATCGGCAGCCGCGGGGACTTCCTCATTCAGATCCATCCCAGGGTCGACATCTGGGAGCGCGAGGGGGCGCGAACCTTCGTGCAGGAGCTGCGCTCCGTGGATCCCAACGTGACCGGCGCGCCCATCATCACCTACGAGGCCATCGGCTACATGGAGCGCGCCTACTACCAGGGCACTCTCTACGCCTTCGTGGCGGTGGGCGTGCTGTCCTTCCTGATGATCCGGCGCGTGCGCGAGACCCTCCTCGCCCTCTTGCCTCTGGTGCTCGCGCTCTTGTGGACCATCGGGCTCATGCGCGTCTTCGGCATCCAGTTCAACATGGCCAACGTGTGGGGCCTGCCCTTGATCATCGGCGCCGCATCGGAGTTCGGCCTCAACGTGATGCTGCGTTATCTCGAGGGACGCGATCACGGGGGACCGCTGGTCGCACGCAGCACGGTGATGGGCGTGGCGCTGAGCGGGGTGAGCACCATGGTGGGCTTCGGCAGCCTCTTGATCGCCCGCCATCAGGGCATCTACAGCCTGGGCCTGCTCCTCACCCTGGGCTCGGCCTGCGGTCTCTTCGCCGCCCTCGTCGTTCTCCCCGTCATCCTCCGTCTCATCACAAAGCGCGTCGTCGAGCCGGCTGCATCAGCCGTAGCACGCTCCACCGCCGCCTAGCACCGACCGCCAATAAGGTCCATCTGCGTCTACTCAGCCCCTCGTCTCGCTTCGGCGAGGGGCCGCCGCTCAACTCGAGCGGCGGGCGCCCTCGCCTGCGCGTGCAAGAATGTCCACTTTCGAGCGCCGGCTTTGCCGGCGCCATCGAGGGGGAAGGTTCGGAAGGGGGGCGCAGCCCCCCTCCGAGATCAGAAGGCGTCGGGGGCGGCGGCGATTCTTTCCAGGTCCGCGTGAGTGTAGGAGCCGAGGCTTCGGAAATCGAGGTCGGTGTAGTTCTTGATCCAGCGGAGCGCGACCTTGACCGACTTGCGGTAGCGGGCTTCGGTCTCCGGGTCCTTCCTCGGCAGGAGTCGGAGGATGTCCTCGACTTCCTCCGCGAGGAGTCGCTTGACCATGGCGAAGTCATGGACCCGCGAGGCATCCGCGGAGTCCTTCGCGTGGTGGCGAATGCGCTGGGCGATTTGGGCGACCGACATGCGCCCGGTGGCGAGATCTTCCATGAGTGCGGGATGCACGCCGGGCTTGCCGGCGAGGCTGTCGATGCCCTTGGCGCCGCGGCCGCCCAGCCAACCCTCGACGTACTCGATGACCATGCGCGCGTTGCGCCGCGTCCCCTCCACGGTGATGGGGCCCGCCGGCACCTCGATCTTCACCGGATAGTTGGCGGGATCGGCCATGGCCGCGGTGGGCTTCTGCCCGGCGGCCACGGCCTCCTTGAAAGGATCGCCCGCCGTCTTCATGTGGAAGATATGGGCGACCCAAGCGCGAATGAAGCCTTGCGCGGCCTCCCACTCTTTGTCGGCGCGAATGGCCTCCGCGGCGACGCGGTTCACCTCCGGATCGTTGCTGGGCAGGGCGGTGGCCATGCCGCCGATGGGCACCGCGCCGCGCTTGAGGCAGATCGCCACCAGCCGGCGGAAGATGTTGGCGAGAAACGGTGTGGTCTTGATGTCCACCCCGAAGCGGTCGGGCCAGACCGACCTCGGATCGGTCATGATGAACTCGAAGATGGAGGCCTTCAGATCCCAGCGGGCGGCGTTCAGGCCGGCCGCGTAGGGGCCGAGGGCGTAGAGCATCTCTTCCATGAGGAACACCGCGGGGAGCGACTCCACGAGGGGAATGCCGCGGATCACCGCCTGAGCGAGGAAGGGCAGATGCCGGCGGCTCGCGTCGAAGAAGTCGCGGTACCAGGCGACCTCCTCCGCGCTCTCCACCTTCGGCAGATAGAAGTAGATGCCCTGGCCCCGTCCCGACTGGGCGCGTCCCGCGTAGAAGAGAGTGAGCGCGATGCCCAGAATGGCGGCGGGCACGGGACGGCCGTCCACGGTCACCTCGGGCTCGTCCAGATGGAGGCCGCGCTCGCGGTGCATGAAAAAGGGCAACTCGCCGGGCGCGATCTGGTACGAGCGATTGCGTGCGGTGTCGGTGAAGGCGAGCTCCCGGTTCACCGCAGCGAGGCGGTTATGGGCGGCGCGCACGGTGTCGACCAGGCGATGGCCCGCGGAGTCCTCGTCGTCGTCGAGGTCACCCTCCGCGCGCTCGCCCTCGGGCCCCGGATTGAGCGCATTGATGAACATGCTGGTGATGGAGCATGGCCCGGAGATCTCGATGCCGGGACGCTTGAGGTCGTCCGGCACGGGCGGCACCTTCCAGTCCCCCGTGGTGGCGGCCGAACGAGGCGGCGGGCCCGGCAGCGTTCCCTGTTCGAGGGCGCGCCGGAGCACGGCGTCCCGCTGCCGACGCAAGGCGTGCACCCGCGGCGTGAACTCATCGTGCATGGCGCTCAGGTAGGTGCAGAAGTCGGGCGTGAAGAGCTGCGCCGCCCCCTCCACGGGCCCTACGCGGACGCGCGTCGATGCGGTCATCTTAGGACTCCCGGATCGTCGAGGGGGAAGGCGCCAGCCTGGTCACTTGCACCAAGTTCGAATGCAAGGCGGGCCCGCCGCCGACGTCGGCGACCCGATCGTCGGTGATGGCGTTGACGCCGCGGCCGCCCGTCTGGTGCTTCGACCACCAGATGCCCTCGATCACCGTCACGCCGGGCCGTGTGTCGTCAGTGACGGTGGCGTGGAAGCGAGCCGCCCCGCGCTGGCTTCGCACCTCCACGAGATCGCCCTCGCCGATGCCGCGCGGGCGCGCGTCGTCCGGGTGAAGGAAGACCGACGGGCCGCGCTGGCGCCGACGCATCTTGGCCGACTGGCTGAAGGACGAGTTCAGGAAGAACCGATTGGGGGGCACGATGCACTGGAGGGGAAAGTCTCGAGTCACCGCCGCGTTCTCCGGTCCTTCCACGAGCGGGGTCCACGTCGGCAGGGACGGCAGCCCCTCACGCGCGAAGGCCTCGGAGACGAATTCGACCTTGCCGGAAGGCGTGGGGGCGCCGTTCAGGAATGGCCGGTAGGGCCGCCCCACCACCAGGCGCACCGAGCGCTCCTCGCGGAGCCGCTCGTACGTGATGCCCGCCACCGAGGGATCGCCTGAGGCGAGAACCTCCCGGATGAGCATGGGCTCGTCCTTGGCGAAATGCTGGTCGCGCAGGCCCAGGGCGTGGGCGAGGAGCCGCATCACCTGCCAGTTCGAGCGCGACTCTCCCTCCGGGGCCACCACGGGCTCCGCGAGTTGGAGATAGAGGTGGCCGAAGGACTTGTAGAGGTCCACGTGCTCCATCGAGGTGGTGGCGGGAAGCACGATGTCCGCGTAATCCGTGGTGTCCGTGAGGTGCTGCTCGTGCACCACCGTGAAAAGATCCTCGCGGCGCAGCCCCTGGAGCACGAGCTCCTGGTTGGGAGTGATGGACGCCGGGTTGGCGTTGTAGACGTAGAGCGCCCGCACGGGCGGGCTCAGCTTCGCATCGGTGAGGGCGCGCCCGAGCTTGATCATGTTGATGGTGCGCGGAGGTGGCGTGGGCATGAGATCGCGTCGCTCGAGGGCGGCCAGGTCGAGGCCGAAGGCGCGCGTGGAAGAGAGCAGCGCGCCCCCCGCGGGATGTGCGTAGGCTCCGGTGAGGGCAGGCAGGCAGGCGATGGCTCGGCATGTGGCGCCGCCGTTGTCGTGGCGCGAGAGCCCGATACCCACGCGGAGGAACGAGGCGCGGGTGGCGCCGTAGCGCCGCGCGAAGCTCACGATGCTCTCCGCGCTGAGCCCCGTGATGGCGGCCACGCGCTCCGGATCGTACTGCTTCACGTGACGGGCGAGCTCGTCGAAGCCGAGGCTGGCCCGCTGGACGTATTCGCGATCCACGAGCCCCTCGCCGATGAGCACGTGCATCATGCCGAGGGCGAGGGCGCCGTCCGTGCCGGGGCGGGGCTGGAGATGGAGGTCGGCGCCCTTGGCCGTCTGCGTCCGGTACGGATCGATGCAGACGATGAAGGCGCCGCGGTGGCGGGCGCGCTTGACCAGCGACATCAGGTTGATGTGCGAGTAGCTCGCATTGATACCCCACAGCACCACGAGGTCCGCGTCCACCATCTGCTCGGCGTCGTTCCCCGCCACCGTGCCCACCGTGGCCGCCCACCCCGCGTACGCGGTCGTGATGCAGATGGTTCGGTCGAGTTGGGAAGCCCCAAGGGCATGGAAGAGCGGGTGTCCTGCCCAGAACTGGAGGAGGCCGAGGGTGCCACCGTAGGAGTAGGGCAGGATCGCTTCCCCGCCCCACTCCGCCATGATGCCGCGCCATCGGCGCGCGATCTCCTCGAGGGCGGCTTCCCAGCTGATGGGGGCAAAGCGGCCCTCGCCCTTGACGCCCACGCGCCGGAGCGGCCTCAGCACGCGGGTGGGCGCGTAGAGACGCTCCGCGTAGTCGTGCACCTTGCCGCACACCACGCCCTGGGTGAAGGGGTGGCCCGCCTCGCCGGCGACGGCGGTGACGCGCCCGTCTTCCACGGTGACGGACAGCGCGCACTGGGACGGGCAATCGTGAGGGCACACGGAGGGAAGGGTCTCGAGCATCGGGGCAACAGAGTAGCACAGTTGGGTGAAAGCCCCGGCCCGGTCAAAAGGACCGAATCGACTGGCCAATTTCACATTGGGCGCCGGGAACTCGAAGGCTGCGCCGCAGGTTTGTCCGGCGTACACTCAGCTTCCTACACGCTAACGCGGAGGCTGTCATGACCACCACAACCTGGCGAAAGCTCGTGGGCTTCCTCCTGGCCCTCCTGATCGTGCCGACACTCGCCCTGGCCGATGGGGGTGGCGGTGGAGGTGGGGGCGGCGGTGGTGGGGGCGGGGGCGGCGGCGGGCGCGATGCGCTGACCAAGACGGAGGATCCCGACTACGCCTCGGCGGTGCAGGCCATCGACGCCAAGCAGTACGCGCGAGCGATTCCCTTGCTCGAGAACGTGGTGAAACGCGATCCGTCGAATGCCGACGCCTACAACTGGCTCGGCTACGCCACGCGCAAGAACGGCGATCCCAAGGCGGCCATCCCCCTCTACGAGAAGGCGCTGGCCATCGACCCCAAGCACCTGGGCGCGCACGAGTACATCGGCGAGGCATATCTTCAGCTCGACGATCTCGCCAACGCCAAGGAGCATCTGAAGCGGCTCGACAAGCTCTGCTTCTTCAGCTGCGAGCAGTACCGCGACCTCAAGAAGGCGGTGGAGGCGTACGAGAAGAGCAACGGTAAGGTGAAGCCGACCGCCGCCTCCAACTGACTTCGCCCCTCGTCGCCACTCCGCGCCCGGTGCCGGCCCATTCCGGCCCGGGCGCTCGCTTTTTTGTGGTTCGCACGAAATCCTGGGGGTAGCCAGCCACCACCGCGGGTATAGTGCTCAGATGCCCGGGCGGGTCGCGCGGCTGAATCCTTTCAAGACGAAGGCGGCGCAGCGACTCGCGCTGCTCTTCGGCATCGTCTACTTCGCGCAGGGCATGTGGTATCTGCCCAACCAGACCATCACCATCTCTCTCAAGGACGCTGGCCTGTCCGCGGGACAGATCGCCACCTTCTTCGCCATCACCGTGGTCCCCTGGCTGATCAAGCCCGTGTACGGGCTCCTCTCCGACTTCGTGCCGATCTTCGGCTATCACCGCAAGAGCTATCTCCTCCTCACCTCGGGCACGGCGGCGGTGGCCGGCTTTCTCCTTGCGCTGATGGGGGAGCACTCCTATGCCAACATGGCCACGCTCTTCACCCTCATGGCGCTTGGGCTGGCCTTCACCGACGTGCTCGTGGACGCCCTCATGGTGGAGAACGGCAAGCCCCTGGGGCTCACCGGCGCCTTCCAATCCGTGCAGTGGGGCGCCATCATCCTCGCCTCCGTCCTCGTGGGGGAAATCGGCGGTTACCTCGCGCACCACCGCAAGCTGCACGCGGCCTTCTTCCTCTCCGCGTGCTTTCCCCTGCTCTCTCTGGTGATGTCCACCTTCTTCGTGCACGAGGCGCCTGCTCGCGGCGATCGCGGGAGCTTCCGGGAGACGTGGCGGGCCATCCGCTCCGCCCTCCGCGAGCGCGAGACCTGGCTGGTGGCCGGCTTCATCTTCTTCTGGACCTTTAGCCCATCTTTCGGGCCGGCCTTCCTTTTCTACCAGACCGACACCTTGCGCTTCGACCAGCAGTTCATCGGGCACCTGGGCGCGCTCTCCTCGCTGGCGGGGGTGGTGGGCGCCTTCATCTATGCGCCGCTGTCCCGTCGCGTCCCCCTGCGCCGGCTCATCAACCTCTCCATCGGCATCGCCACCGCGAGCACGATCGCCTATCTCCTCTACCGCGACCGGACGTCCGCTCTCGTCATCGACACGTTCTTCGGCTGCATCGGCATGATCACCCGACTGTCCATCCTCGATCTGGCCGCCAAGTCGTGCCCGCGCCATGTGGAGGCGACCTTCTTCGCCTTTCTCATGTCCGTGTACAACGGGGGCACGCAGATCTCGGAGAACGTGGGCGCCCGTCTCTATGACAGCTACGGCTACACCACCCTCGTCCTCATCTCGACCATCACGACGGCGGCGGTGTGGCTGCTCGTGCCGTTCGTCCGCATCGATCGCATCGAGTCCCGGGCCCGCCACGCCGCGATGCCGCCGACCTGATGCGGCTGCTCCGGCTCGGCCTCCTCCTCGCAGGAGCGGCGCTCTTCGTCTGGCTCGTGGTCAGCATCGGTCCCGGCGCCGTGGTGCAGGCCTTCCGTGATCTCTCGTGGCGCCTCCTCGTCATTCTGGTTTTTCCCTTCGGCATGACCACGCTCCTCGACACCCTGGGCTGGCGCTACGCCTTTAGGCGAAACGCGGTGCCCTTTCCTCCCCTTCTCGCCGCGCGGCTTGCCGGGGAAGCCTTCAACCTCACCACCCCCACGGCTTCTGTAGGCGGCGAGGCGGTGAAGGCGTGGCTGGTGAGACCGTGGACACCGCTCACGGAGAGCCTTCCCTCCGTGATCATCGCCAAGACCACCATCGTGATCGGTCAGGCACTCTTTCTCGTGATCGGACTGGCGGCGGCGGGAATGGCCCTGCCCTCGGACTCCCTCGTCATCCGTGGCATGCGGTGGCTGCTCGTGGTGCAGCTCCTCGCCGTGAGCGGCTTCGTGGTGGTGCAGGCGGCGGGAACCCTGCGGGGCAGCACGCGATGGCTCCGGAGGATCGGGTGGCTCTCCGACCGCCCCCTCGAAGCGCTCGGCCAGATCAACGACGAGCTCGCGCATTTCTACCGGCGCGAGCCCGGCCGCCTCACCCTGTCGATCCTCTACCACTTCCTCGCCTGGCTGATCGGGGTGCTGGAGCCGTGGCTGATCCTGCGCTGGATCGGTCTCCCCGTCTCCCTCGCCGAGGCGACCGCCATCGAGGCCTTCAGCACGGGGATCCGCTTCGCGGCATTCCTCGTCCCCGGCTATCTGGGCGCGCTAGAGGCGGGCCACATGGCCATCTTCGCCGCTCTCGGCCTGGGCGCGCCGGCGGGGCTGTCGTTCACGTTGATCCGCCGCGTGCGCGAACTGGCCTGGACGGGCCTCGGCTTCCTCCTCCTGATCCCGTTGCGGGCCCAGGCGCCCACGTCACGCCAGACCTCCAGCTGATCGCGGAGGACAGCCGGAACGGTTTCACGAGCGCCGCACGCGCGACGGGGGCGGGTGACGGCGGAGGCGGGGGAGCGCCCCGGCGGAGTGGGACCCCCGAAGCCTGTGCGCCGCCCGCAGGGCGAGAGGGTGACGCAGCGGGAGCGCTCCCCGCCCCCCGACGGGCCCCGCCCCGGCTCGCAGCGCTACGCGTTCGACGCGGCCGCGAGATGCTCGGCGATCACGCGGACAGCAATCTCCACCGCTCGCACGCCGAGGCCGGGATCCATGCTCGGCTGGTCGAGTCCCGAGGCGGCGACCATGGCGGGAGAGAGCGGCACGTGCATGAAGCCCGCAATGGTACGGCGGCCTCCGGTGGCGATGGTGTGCAACGTGGCGTAGAGCGTCTGGTTGCAGAGATAGGTGCCGGCGGTGTTCGAGAGATAGCCGGGGATGTCTTCACGGGCGAGCACGTCGAGGATGGCGGCCAGGGGCAGCGTGGAGAAATAGGCGGCGGGCCCGTCGACTGCGCACGGCTCGCCGTTGGCTTGATACCCCGCGTTGTCGGCGAGCTCGTAGTCCATCACATTCACGGCCACGCGCTCGAGGGCGAGGCGGGCACGCCCCGCGGCGAGGCCCACGTGGAGCACGGCCTGCGGCGCGAGCTCGTCGAGGAGGCGCGCGGCCGCACGGGCCGCCTCCATGTGATGCACGGGCAGGATGGCCGTGCGCACGGTCTGCCCTGCGATAACCTTCCCGTCCACCGTTTTGGCGATCTCCTCCGAGGGATTGGAGGGATGTCCGCCGAAGGGCTCGAATCCCGTGACAACGATCATGGTTCTTTCTCCCAGATCATGATTCATCCTCGCGCTCGCCTCGCTCAGTGCGCTCCACCATCTGCCGGGCCGTCTCGTAGCTCTTCTTGAGCCACGACAGCGTGCGCCCCGCTCCGCGCAGGCCCTCGACATGGCATACGACCCAACCCTTCCCGCCCATGCGCGGGTGCGGGGCAAACATGCCGGAGTCGATGGCCCGCCGCTGATCCTCTCGTCCGAGGCGCACCCAGAGGTCGGTGTCCTTGGCCCGCAGGGGAAAGCAGGCGAAGAGCCGCGGCCCCACGAAGTAGCCCCAGCGTCCGAACATGGGCGTGATCTTCACCTGCGGCCACGCGCCGAGGATCTCGTTGAGGGCGCCCGCGGTGCCCGTACCTCCGCGGGCGAGGCTGCGGCGCGTGCGCCGCCCCCCGCCCAGCCCGCGAACGCGGCGCGGGCGCGTTATGGCCAGACCTGCGAGTAAGCGGAACGTGTCACGAAGATGGGGGGCCACTGTCTGGTCATCAGCAGTGCTTATCTCTGCCTCGAGAGGATGGTCTTCACTCCTCCACCTCCAACAGAGAATGCACCCGCGCCGGTTCCAGTCATCTCGTCTCCATTCACTTGCGCTTCGACGACGACAAGCCCCCTGGAATCACGGAAGCGAAGTATGTCGCCAGTGATTGTTCCCTCGATGGGACCGCTGAGCGGTCCCAGCCCTCCAGTTCTCATGGTAAATTGCCCCGTTACCTTCGGTCCGCTCTGCTGAAGCGTGACCTCGAAGGGCTCGATACCATAAGTCCCTCGCCACACGCCGGTCACATCGACCGTGACGAGCGTTTGCTCGATCCAGTCGGGACGCGCACACCCGGCAGCACCCAGCACGAAGAAAAAGAGCGTCAACCACGTCGTCGCCATCCGACTTCCTCCCCCGATTCCCTCGCCCAAAGCTCCGCTCGCTTGGGCCACTATCGAGCGAGGAACTGACCGACGAACGGCACTACCAACAGCGAGGGCCAGACCTGCGTGTAGGCGAAGCGCGCGGGCTCGAAGACTTGCCGGACCACTGGTCGTAGTCGCGGCGCCGCGCCTTCGTGTGACTGGACCCCATCATCACGGAAGATCTTCTCGTCTTGCACCTCGTACACGGCCATGGAGCCTCTCTGAGGATTGCTTCACTCTAGCGCTTCCCGCCCGCGAGCCGCCGCGCCCCGGGCAGGCGACGGAGCCACAGCATGCAGCCGAGCCCGAGCACGCCGCCCGCGCCCAGCACGGAGAAGGCCCAGCCCCACCCGGCCGCCCCCGCGCTCCGGCCGCCATACAGATCGAGCACGCGCCCAAAGACGATCGGCGCCACCGCCCCCGCGCCGAATCCGAGCAGCGAGCGCACGGCCAGCGCCGAGCCGAGGCGCTCCGGCTTCACCGTCTCCGTGATACCGGTGGAGTATACCGGCGAATCGCCGAGCGCGGAGAAGCCGTAGACGCTTCCGACGACCACGATGAGAAGCAACGGCGCCGCGAGCATCCAGCCGAAGGCGAACGAGCACGCGCTGCTCACCTGCATCATGCCTGCGATCACCGCGGTGCGTCCCCACCGGTCCGACAGCGCGCCGCCCGTCGCTGACGCGAAGATGCCCATTACGTGGAAGATCGCCGAGAGCGAGGCGCCGAGGCCCGCCGCCCGCTCGAGGGTGGCCCCGTGGACGGCGAGGGCGGCCGCCACGAAAGCGGGAGTCCACGCCCACATGCCGAGCAGCTCCCACGAGTGGAACACGTAGCCCCAGATCATGAGCTGGGCCGGCCGGTTGCCGGACAGATCCGTGTCGAACATCCGCCGCGCCGGCGCGGGTGCTCTCGGGCGCGGCGCGCGAGCGCCATGGAAGCGAGAGCGCGAAGCAGAGGACCGGTCCCAGGGCAAGCACGAAGAGCGCGGCCCGCCATCCCAGACGCGCCACCACCGCGCCGCCCACCACCAGGGCGAGCACGTAGCCGAGAGATGACGCAGCGAGGAACCAGCCCATGGCCCGGCCGCGCCGCACCGGCTCGAAGCGCTCGGCGAGCAGCATGATGCCCGGCGTGTAGATACCGGCGACGGCCACCGCCACCGCCCCGAACAGGACCAGCGCAGAGAGATGACCGTAGGCAAGCGCCGGGATGAGCAGCGAGACGCCGGCGGTGAGACCGGCCGAGACGATGAAGATGAGACGCGGGTCGACGTGGTCGGCGAGGGCAGAGACAATAACCAACGCCAGCGCAGTGCCGAGCTGATAGGCCGACGAGATGGAGCCCGCCGCCGTCGAGGAGAGTCCCCACTCCCGCTGCACCACGGCGAGGACGGCGGGATACGCCATGGCCATGGTCGAGCCGGCGGCGCGAGCGGCACAGAGGCCCACGAGCCAACTCGCGTCGCCCCACCGCGTCTCGCTCAGGTCACGGCTCCCGCGCGATGGGCGTGGCGTCAGTGAGAAGGGCGGCTACGGGAAGTGGTAGCGGGAGATGTGCAGGTGGACGTTGTTGCCGGCCTCGGGCTTGAGGGTAATCTCACTCGCTCCCGAGAACATCACCGCGTCGATCTTCTTGAGCCGATCCGCGAGGGCGCCCATCTCCGGTGCCACCATGGACAGCGCAGCCATCCCGAGGGTGCCACCCACCTCGCTGGCGGGCACCATGAGGAGGGTGCCGCCGCCCGACCAGCCGAGCATGCTACGCGGGCCGTCGTTCACCGCGACCTCGGGCAGTCCGAAGATCTGGTGATAGGTCTTCGCTGTATCCTGCGGCTCGCGGCAGCCGATGACGAGGCGCTTGAAGCGCACGGGCGACTCCGCGTGGGCGTCCCCCGGCGGCGGGGTGGTCAGCTCCACGAGTACGCCATGGCACGCGTTCGGATGGAGGAAGGCAATGCGTCCGGCCAGGCCCTGACGTGGCCTCTCGTCGAGGAGGGGCACGCCTTGCGCCTTCAGTGCCCCCAGGTCGGCGTCGATGCTGGGCGTCTCCAGGCACAGGTGGTGGAGTCCCTCGCCGCGCTTGGCGAGGAAGCGCGCCACGCCGGTGTCACCACGCGTGGGCTCGAGGAGTTCGACCTCGCTGTGGCCCGCGGCCAGGAGGGCCGCCCGCACGCCCTGATCGGGAAGCTCCGCCTCGCGGACCAGCGGCAGCCCCAAGGCGTCGCGCCAGAATGCGTACGCTCTCGCCAGGCTCTGAACCACGATGCCGACGTGGTGGATGTTCTTGACCATGGATCGCCTCAGTCACGGCTCAGCGGTCAGACGGCGCTGACTCGTTGCGACGTACCAACCTAGCCGAGGCCCCCCGCCATTGCAAGCGCTTTCCCCTCGACAGGCGCACTCACGCCGCGGCGAAGAGCTTGCGGAACGACGACCAGCGCACGGGGGCGATTTTGGCGAGGCCTGCGGCTTCCCTCACGTGCGCGTCGGACTTGAGTCCTACGAGAGCGGTGCCCACCCCCGGGGTGGATCGAACGAACTGGAGCGCCCGCTGGGCGTCGGTGGCGAGTCCTGGCATCACCTCGGCGAGCACGGGAGGGAGGTTCCGCACGAGCTGGCCCTGGTAGATGGACGCGGAGGTCATGACGTACACGTCGAGCTTGCGCGCGGCCTCGAGGAGCGACACGGGCTCGCGCTCGCCCGGCTGCGTCGGAGCCGTGAAGGCCTCCGTCATGGCGAGGTTGTAGGGAAGCTGGACGACGCGGAAGTGATGGTCGCGTCCCGCAATCTCCTCGGCCAGGGCGAAGAGGTCGGGGAGCGAGAGGGCGCCACGCTCCGAGGGCGGCTGGCGGAAACCACCCCATGTCGCGGTGCCATACACACCGATCCGCCCGTCCCCCGCCGCCCGCTCCAGGAACTCGAAAGCTTCACGTAGGCGGCGACGGAAGATCGGGCGAGGAATCTCCCCGAGCTGCGTCTCGGGATTGTGGAGGTAGTAGACGTCGATGGTCTCCACGGCGAGG
>Ga0306921_10003499_pt1 | contig 15942 bp, 11 predicted proteins | sample sta12Cox44000080_FD_203760 | JGI IMG/M metagenome (GOLD analysis project Ga0306921, IMG submission 203760) | Lab enrichment of tropical soil microbial communities from Luquillo Experimental Forest, Puerto Rico - statoxic.12C.oxic.44.000.080 (v2)... | ecosystem: Environmental > Terrestrial >...
GAGTTGATCAACCCGGCGCGGCCCATGTAGCAATTCGCCACCTGGTACCGGGTGAGATCGATCGGGTGATCGCTGGTAAGCTCCGTGTAGATCCTCTTATCGAATTTGCCGTAGCTCGAATTGCCCACGTTGAGTGCTTCGTAGCCTCCGTTATTCTCCGGCAGCTTCTGCTTGATGATGTCGGCCTGGATGGTCACACCGAGGTGGTTGGCTTGGCCTGTCAGGTCCGCCGCGAGGTGATAGTCCTTTTCCTTTTTGAAGGCGGGGTTCCGCAGGTAGCACCAGAGAACCGTAGCCATGCCGAGTTCGTGCGCTTCCGCGAAGGCCCGGCTGATCTCCAGGATCTGCCTGTCGCTTTGCTCCGAGCCGAAATAAATCGTGGCGCCCACGGCCGCCGCTCCCATGTCGTAGGCTTCCCGGACCGTGCCGAAGAGCACTTGATCGAACTTGTTCGGGAAGGTCAGCAACTCGTTGTGATTGACCTTCACGATAAACGGAATCCGGTGTGCATATTTGCGCGCAACGGAGCCGAGCACACCAAACGTGGAAGCCACCGCGTTGCAGCCCCCTTCGATTGCGAGCTTCACAATGTTTTCGCCATCAAAGTAGTCGGGATTCTTCGCAAAGCTGGCGCCGCCGGAATGCTCGATGCCCTGGTCCACCGGGAGGATCGACAGGTAACCGGTCCCGGACAGCCGTCCCGTGAAGAAAATGCGGTGAAGATTCGTGAGGACGCGCACATTTCGGTCCGAGGCTGCGTAAACGCGGTCGATAAAATCCGGACCAGGTACGTGCAGCCGCTCCCTGGAAATCTTCGGATTCTTGAATCCGAGGAGTGATTCCGCCTTTGCGCCCAAGAGTTGCTCGATCGAACTAGCTGTTGCGATTGCCATGATGCTCTCCTAGTTAACTTCGAATTCCCGTTGCCAGCATTGAGCCGGCGGCCTGGTCAACCAGCCAAAGCAGCTTGCCGCTCGCTGGTTGAATCAACTGTGCCGGAAGTTGCTCCGGCTCGTAAGGACCTTCCAGGACCGCCTTCAAGGCGCGAGCCTTGTCGGCGCGGGTTACCATGAAAATCACGCGACTCGCCTGGTTGGCGGCGGCAGCCGTCAAGGTGATTCGCTCGGTGTACAGCTTCCCCACCCAGTTGCGAACCACGATCCGATTGGTGGCCTGTAGTGCTTTGGTGCCGGGGAAAAGCGACAGGGTGTGGCCTTCTTCGCCCATGCCGAGGAGCACCAAATCGAAGCGAGGGTACTCGCCATCCTTCAGCTTAAAGTATGCGCGCAACGCCTGCTCATATTCCAGTGCCGCTTTCTCGGTGTCGGCGTACTCGCCCTTAATGCGCGTAATTTGTTCCGGCTTGATCACGCCCTTCGAAAAAAGCGCTTCGTTCGCCATGCGGAAATTGCTGTCGGCTCCGTCTGGCGGCGCGTGGCGTTCATCGCCAAAAAAGAAATGGAGTTTGTCCCACGGGACTTGCGAGCGTTGCGGCTCTTCGGCGAGTTGCGAATAGAGCGCCTTCGGCGTCGAACCACCCGCCAGTGCCACCGTAAAGACCCCTTTTTGCGCGATCGCCTCGGTGACCGACTTCAGGAACTCCTCCGTGGCGCGCCGGGTTAATGTTAGGCCGTCGGGGAAAATCTGAACTTCGCGCTGCGCCGCGGCTGGAATCATATTGCGGTTACCCCTGCTTGCGGAGCGATGCGCCCGCGCTCGTCGATGTCTTCTTCCCCAATCCTTCTCCAGGCCCGCCCATCGCGCTCAAGAAGTTCCTCTGCTTCCACGGGACCCCACGATCCAGCGGCGTAGTTCGGGAAACCTCTGGCAGGCAACGCGTGCCACACGTCCAGGATGGGCTGAATGACGTTCCATCCGGCTTCCACCATGTCGGCGCGCTGGAATAGGGTTGCGTCTCCCGCCATGCAGTCGCGCAACAGGCGCTCGTAGCCGGTGCCATGCTCAACCCCAAAGTACGTTTTGTAGTCGAAATCCATGTTCACCAGTCCAAGGCGCATAACGGCGCCGGGAACTTTCGCACCGAAACTCAGAGAAATTCCTTCATCGGGCTGGATATGGATGACCAGGCGATTCGTTTCAATATTCTTTACCGCCGTATTCCGGAACAGCACGAACGGTGTCCGCCGGAACTGGATCACAATTTCCGTTGCCCGCTGAGCAAGACTCTTCCCAGTTCGCAGATAAAAGGGAACTCCCGCCCAGCGCCAATTGTCGATTTGCAGTTTCAGCGCAACGAATGTTTCGGTATTCGATGTCGGCGAAACGTCCGGCTCGCTGCGGTAGCCTACGACGCGTTCCCCGTCGATTTGACCCTCGCCATACTGGCCGCGGACCATGCAGGTCAAAACTTCTTCTGGACTGAGCGGCTGGATCGCGTGCAGTACTTCCGCTTGCTTGTTGCGCACTTCGTCGGCATCGAACGAAATCGGCGGCTCCATCGCGCTCATTGTCAGCAGCTGGAATAGATGGTTCGGGACCATGTCGCGCAGCGCGCCGGCGGTCTCGTAAAACCCGCCGCGATGCTCCACGCCGACGGTTTCCGCCGCCGTAATCTGCACATGGTCGACATAATTCCGGTTCCATAGCGGCTCGATGATGTTGTTGGTGAAGCGAAAGACCATTACGTTCTGAACCGTTTCCTTCCCCAGGTAATGGTCAATCCGATAGATCTGCTTTTCGCTAAGAACTTTCTTCAGGTCACAATTCAGTTCCTTCGCCGATGCCAGGTCGTGGCCGAACGGTTTTTCCACGATAACTCGTGTCCACTGCCCGTGTTCTTCTTTCGTGAGATTGGCGGCGCCGAGCTGCTCCACGATCGGGGAGAAAAAGCGCGGCGCCACGGCAAGGTAAAAGAACTTGTTGCCGCACGAACCGTGGCTCTTGTCCGCTTCGTCGATCTGCTTTTGGAGCCTCTGGTACGCTTGCGGGTCGAGAAAATCTCCTTTGACGAAGTACGTCCTCTGCGACAGCCACTCCCACTGCTTCAGGTCGATGGGATCGTTCGTGTATTTGGGCAGGTCTTCGCCCAGGCTCTTGCGGAAAGCCTCCGTGTCGATATCGTTTCCCGCGAATCCGATGACCGCGAACTGCTTCGAGAGAAAATTTTCCTGCGCCAGGTTCAGAAGCGCCGGTATCAGCTTCCGTTTTGTCAGATCGCCGCTGGCTCCAAAAATCACCATGACGCAGGGTCCGGCCGCGGAGCGACCTTCCACATGATTCGTGCTCATCGGAGGACTTCCTGTTGTCGGGGCAGTGCTAGCCTGGGCGTGGCCCTCAGTGCCCGGATTTTTTCTCGACGTGACCGCCAAACTGAAATCGCATGGCGGACAAAAGCTTATCGGCGAAATCGGATTCGCCTCGGGACGTAAAGCGTTCATACAGCGCCGCCGTTAGAACCGGCGCCGGTGCGGTCGACTCAATGGCCGCTAGAATCGTCCAGCGCCCTTCGCCGGAATCCGAGACGCGGCCGGAATAGCGGTCCAGGGCTGGCTGCTCGAACAGCGAAATGGCCGTGAGATCGAGAAGCCATGAGGCGATCACGCTCCCGCGCCGCCATACCTCGGCGATATCCGCCAGCTGGAGGTCGTACTGATAATGCTCAGGGTCACGCAGGGGCGTGGTTTCGGCATCGACTTCTCGTTTTGCGTGACCTGCGTTGGCGTGCTTCAAAATATTCAAGCCCTCGGCATAGGCTGCCATGAGCCCGTATTCGATGCCGTTGTGGACCATCTTTACGAAATGACCCGCGCCTGAGGGGCCGCAGTGTAGGTACCCCTCTTCGGAAGTACCCGCTGCCTTCTCGCGGCCGGGCGTGCGAGGAATATCGCCCCGTCCCGGCGCCAGCGCCTTGAAGATGGGGTCCAGCCGTTGCACTGTGCTGGTTTCGCCGCCAATCATTTGGCAATACCCGCGCTCGAGGCCCCAGACACCCCCACTCGTGCCGACATCCACATAATGAATGTTTTTCGGAGCGAGTTCCTTGGCTCGGCGAATATCGTCGATGTAATAGGAATTGCCGCCGTCGATCAGGATGTCGTCCTTGGCGAGCTTCGGCACGAGTTCCGCGATGCTGGCGTCAACAACCGCCGCGGGCACCATCAGCCAGATGGCGCGCGGCTTTTCAAGTCTGGTGATGAAATCGTCCAGCGAAGCAGCCCCGGTGGCTCCTTCTCCGGCCAACTGCTTCACCGCTTCTGCGCTGCGGTCAAACACAACGCACTTGTGCCCCGCTTTTTGCAGACGGCGGACCATGTTCGCACCCATTCTGCCGAGGCCGATCATGCCAAGTTGCATCGTATGTATTCCTTTGCGAGAGGTCTTTTTCAGCGTACTGCGACGAGTGAACCGATCCCGGTCCCAGGAAATCATCCGCCTGACTTACAACTTGTGACGACTTAGTGAGTGCCCGCGGACTTCCCCGTTGCTTCGAGCAGCGTCTTGAAAGCCTCGGCGAAAAGCCTCACGCCATCGACGAGAAGCTTGCCGGTCACTTCCTTCATCGAAATGCCAGCCTTCGCGAGGTCTTCCATGTGTTTGGCCGCTCCGGGTACATCCTCGGTCAAACTGTGGCGAAGCTTGCCGTGCTCCCGGAAAGCGTCGAAAGTCGCCGGTGGAATCGTGTCTACCGTGTCCGCGCCGATCAGTTCTTCGACATACAACACGTCCCGATATTTCGGATTTTTCGTGCTGGTGCTGGCCCACAGCAGGCGCTGCGTTTGGCCACCCTTGGCGGCGAGTGCTTTCCAGCGCGGCCCGCCGAACAGTTCCTGATATTTCTTGTACGTAAGCTTGGCGTTGGCGATGGCGATTTTGCCGTACAGGCTTTCCGCCAGTTCCTTGGTCGGTCCCGTCGTCTTGCTTACAATTTCGTCGAGCTTGGAATCGACGAGCGTGTCAATACGGCTCACAAAAAAGCTCGCAACGCTCGCGGAATGACTAATGTCCAGCCCTTTCAAGGCGCGCGCTTCCAATGCGGCGAGGAATGCCTCGGCGACCTGCTCGTAGGCCGATTGTGCGAACAAAAGCGTGATGTTGATGTTGAGCCCGTCTTCCAGCAATTGCCGGATTGCTGGCAGACCCTCCGGCGTCCCGGGCACCTTAATCATCAGGTTTGGTCGGCCGACGGTCTTCCACAGCCGACGCGCTTCTTCGAGCGTACCCTTCGTGTCGCTGGCTAGATACGGGGAAACTTCAAGACTGACGTACCCATCTCGGTAGTGTGTGTGCTGGTAGACGGGCTTGAAAATGTCACAGGCATCCTGCACGTCGCGGATGGCGATTTTTTCGTACAAGCCCTTGGCATCAAGCGTCTTAGCTTCCGCCGACGTTAGAATATCCGCGTAGAGCTTGCTGTCGACAATCGACTTTTCGAAAATGGCGGGATTCGACGTCATGCCGCGCAGCCCATCATCATTAATCATCTGCTTCAGCCCGCCTCCCGTGAGCAGGTCGCGGCGAATGTAGTCCATCCAGGGCGATTGCCCATAGTCGAGCAGGCCTCTCAGCGGATTCACGCCTGCGGTCTTCGGAAGTGTTACTGAGGTGGTCATAAAACTTCTCCTTTTACCTTCAAGGGCTCCTAGTTGTTAGATTGTACCCCTCCGGGCCGAGTTACAGTTCGAGATTTCAGCTTTTTAACATCTTTCGCTCGAGGGTGTCCAGTTTGGCCAAGCGCCGCACATGCCTCTCCTCGTTGGTGAATTTCGCGGCCAAAAACGCCCGCACTACGTCTTCGGCGAGTTTCTCCCCCACAACGCGCGAGCCCATCACCAGAACGTTCATGTTGTCGTGCTCCACGCCCTGATGCCCTGAGTAGGTGTCGTGGCAGATTCCTGCCCGGATCCCTAAAAGCTTATTGGCCGCAACGCTTGCCCCGATCCCGCTTCCGCAAATCAGCACCCCACGTTCGGCTCGCCCATCGAGGACCGCGCGTCCTACCGCTTCGGCAAAGTCTGGATAATCCGACGGGTTCTCATTGAACGCACCGACATCCAGTACCGAATGACTCAGCAAACGGATCAAATCGCCCATCGCGTTCTTCAGCCGGAAGCCCGCATGGTCGGAGCCGATAACGACCTTCATGACCTGTTACCTGCCCAAAGTTTGTTTGGCCGCTCCAACCACTGCGTCTGCCTCGAACCCGAATTTCTTCAGCAAGTCCTTCAGCGGCGCCGATGCGCCGAAAGAATGCATTCCGATGCTCTGGCCCCTCGGCCCGACATAGCGATCCCAGCCGAGCGTCGCAGCCATCTCGACCGAGACACGCGCCGTAACGCTCGCGGGAAGAACGCTTTCCTTGTAGGCGGCATCCTGGGCCTCGAACAACTGCCAGCAGGGCATGCTCACAACTCGCGCCTTGATTCCTTCTGCCGTCAACTTCTCATAGGCTCCCACGGCAAGATGCAGTTCGCTGCCCGTGGCCATGAGAATCACCTCGGGTTTGCCTCCCGCGGCATCCGCGAGAACGTATGCGCCCTTCGCCACGCCCGATGCCGCGGCATACTTTGTGCGATCCACTGTCGGCATCGCTTGCCGGCTGAGTACCAGCGTCGAGGGCCCATGGGTGTGCTGCAGCATGGCTTTATAGCATTCCGTAACCTCGTTGGCGTCTCCCGGCCGGAACACCAGCATATTCGGCATGGCTCGGAACCCGGCGAGTTGCTCCACCGGCTGGTGCGTTGGGCCGTCTTCGCCGAGCCCGATGGAATCATGCGTAAAGATGAACATCACCGGAATTTCCATCAATGCTGCGAGACGCATGCTCGCTCGCATGTAATCGCTGAAATTGAAGAACGTCGCAGAAAAGCCGCGCAACCCGGTGAGTGTCATTCCGTTTACGGCCGCACCCATTCCGTGCTCGCGCACGCCGAAATGCACGTTCCGGCCACCAAACTCATCGGGGAAAAATTCCCCCGCGCCTTCGAACGTGAGATTGGTCTTGTTGGACTTTGCCAGGTCCGCGGAACCTCCCATGAGCCATGGGATGTTCTGTGCAAGCGCGTTCAACACCTTGCCCGAGCTTTCGCGGGTTGCGATCCCTTTCGCGTCGGCTGCGAAGGTCGGCAGATTCTTGTCCCAGCCGTCGGGCAGCTGTCTGTGCTGCATCCGGCAAAGTCGGTCGGCCAGGTCCGGAAACTTTTTAGCATAGTCCGAGAACAGAGTTTTCCATTTCGCGTGTGCTTCAGCGCCCCGTGTGCCCACTCCTTCCTGAAAGCGCTCGTAGACTCCATCCGGTACAAGGAACTTCGCGTCCTCCGGCCAGCCATAAAACTTCTTGACCAGTTTGACTTCCGCTTCGCCGAGTGGCTCGCCGTGCGCTTCGTAGGAATCCTGCTTGTGGGGCGATCCATAGCCGATGTGACTGTCCACAACAATCAGCGTTGGCTGATCGTTGTGCTTGAGGAAATATTCGTAGGCCCGCGAAAGCTGCAGAAGATCGTTTGCGTCCGCGACCCGCGTCACATTCCAGCCATAGCCTATAAAACGCGTCATCACGTCTTCGCTGAACGACCAGCTTGCAGGGCCGTCGAGCGTGACGCGGTTGTGGTCGTAAATCCAGCACAGGTTCCCGAGTTTCAAGTGACCCGCAATCGACGCGACTTCTCCGGCCACGCCTTCCATGACGTCGCCGTCCCCGCAAACCGTAAATACGCGGAAGTTGAACAACTCGAACCCAGGCCGGTTGAAATTTGCCGCCAGCCACTTGCTGGCTATCGCCATACCCACGCTATTGCCGCAGCCTTGGCCGAGTGGCCCCGTCGTTGTCTCCACTCCGGTCGTAAGATGCGACTCCGGATGCCCTGGCGTTCGGCTGCCAAGCTGCCGGAACCTTTTGATTTCATCCATCGAAACAGAAAGTTCTTTCTGAACTTCTCCCTTCGCGTTGACCAAGCGAACGCCGGCAAGATGCAACGTGGAATACAGCAGCATGGACGCATGGCCCGCGGACAGGACGAAGCGGTCGCGATTGGGCCACAGTGGATCGGCCGGATCATATTCGAGGAAGTATTGCCAAAGCGAATAGACCACCGGCGCCAATCCCATGGGAGCCCCGGGATGACCCGAATTCGCTTGCTGCACGCCGTCAATCGAGAGCGTGCGGATGGTATTGATACAAAGCTGGTCGATGTTTGGCTGAATCACGGTATCTCCGGACCGGGCGTGGGGGCACCCGCAAAGTAAGAGGCCAGGGATTAGATGCTCGCCCTAGAAGAAGGTTCGCCCGGAATTGTACTGCAAAAGAGAATCGCCCGCCTGCCCGCGACTAACTAAATGAAGGCCACGGGTCGAAGTCGAATCCGCCCTCACGTCCACTTAAAGAGTACTCGCTGTATCGAGCGTTCCGCCTCTCTGTAAGCTGACTGAAATCAAGCCTCGTAGCGAATAGCTTGTATTCAAGTCGGGATGCGCGCGACAGGTCCGCCTCGGAGAAAGTTCCCGAAATCAACGCCAATCGTGGCGGCTTGCATCCTTTCCGAATCAGCGGTTCAAGGAAAGTCGATACCATTTGCTGCGAACAAATTGACATGCGAAGTGATCAGGTCGGCGTCGCTCCCATCAAGGCTCCGGCCTTCATCGAGATGTCCTATTTCCACTTGGGCCAGCCAATCCAGGAGTACTGCCACGCCGCCTGCACCGCCTGATAATTACCACCGAACCGAACATATGTGCCGCTGCTGTAGCTGACCTTCAGTGACTGGTGTTTGGAAAACCGCCACGCAACCGTGGCTCCGATACGCGAGCCAGTCTGTCTGGTGTTGAGATTCTGTATGCCGCTTAGACTCGTGATGCCGCCCCACCAGAAGTTGCCATCCAACGAGGCCCACGTCCCTGGCTTGAAGTTGCGGCTCAAATGAGCTTCCAAAGCGCCAACGGGTTCTTCGGTTTGTGGTTGGGGCTCCGGAACGCCGTAGAATGCCGAGTTGGTGGTATAGAACCACACCCCGGCGTAAGCGTCGAGCAGCCAGTTTCCCCATTGCTGTGAGTAGCCAAGCTCTGGCTTAAGGGCCCAGCGGTTGATTCCCCAATTCACAAGCTTTACCGGATCGTATTGCCCAGTCGGTGCGACGATCTTGAGGCTCGCCCCGAGCAGGACCTTTTGCTTCCATCTGGCGAACTTTTCGATGGGCATCGCCGGACCCCCTATCAAGTTCACCGAAAAGCGAGCGCCAAAATCGAGTAAGCCGGAGCGGTACACAGAGATCTGCCGTTGCTGTAGCATTCCTTGAAAGGTTCCGATCCCATACGGCAGGGAAACCGCGATGTTGGCCGATCGTCCAAAGAGGTTAAAGGAATGGTAGTACGTAAAGCTCACGATATTGAAGGTGCCCGTAGCGCCCGTGACAGGAATCGTCCCGTTTAGATTCACTCCACCGTTGAAGTAAGACCATGTCGTCGTGATCGCGTTGAAGCCCGTGGGAGTGATGACATAGGCTCGTGGCGACAGATCCTGTGCGCTAACAGGTACAGCTAGCCCCGTAACAATACCGATGAGCAATAGCCTGGCGACAAATCCCATCGCTAATCACCAAGGAACGGCAAACACACCGTACACCTTATACTCCGACTCTCGATCGATGGCTCTGCTAACCTTTCACATTCCAGACGACCAGTTTCCGCGGTGTCCGAAGAGTCAGTCAGCGAAGCCCAATCGCGATGACACGCGGGCCTAGAGAGCTTACAAAAATAGGAGTCACGCGAGAACCAGCAGGAGCCCGGCGCCGATGGGGCTCTTTTTCTGCATCTACCTGTGAGAATGGTGCGGCTGGTCGGAGTCGAACCGACAACGGGGAAATCCCCAGCGGATTTTAAGCCCGCCGCGTATGCCAATTTCGCCACAGCCGCACCGGGTGTATACGCGGCGCAATCAGAATAGCATGCACAAAAACAAGAGGATATAAGCCCCGGGCGTGACGGCCGTCACAGCCTCCTGTGACCAGCTCGGCTACTCTCCTTTCGAGGCTCTATGGCCACCCACGCTCCCCTCCTCGATGCGCAGCAGCCCGGACCCGTGGCCGAGTTCCCGACGCGAAAGTCCGTTCCTGCCAAGGCAAAAAAGAAACTCATCCGCCGCACCGAAATTGACCATTCGCAGCTCTACCGCCGCACCTTCCAGGGCGTATTTCTCCTGTTGAACTTGTGGTTGGGCACAAAATTTTATTTCTGGGTCCGCCAATTTGAAACCGGCAACCTCCAGGCTAGTTTACAACGCCCCGCTGGTATCGAAGGATGGCTGCCGATCGCGGGCCTCATGAACCTGAGATACTGGTTCCTGAGCGGGCAAATTCCTCAGCTTCATCCAGCCGCCATGTTCCTGCTCCTGACCTTTCTCGCGACGGCATTCCTGTTTCGCAAGGCGTTTTGCAGTTGGTTTTGCCCGATTGGAACGCTTTGCGAATATCTTTGGAGGGCCGGGAAGAAACTCTTCGGCCGGAACCTTCTCCTGCCACGATGGATCGATCTGCCTTTGCGCGGGCTGAAGTATTTTCTCCTTGGATTTTTCGTTTGGGCCATTTCCACGATGTCGATCGTGGGAATCCGCGACTTCATGATGAGTCCTTACGGGCTGATCGCGGATGTAAAGATGCTGAATTTCTTCCGTCACATCGGCGACACCGGCTTGATAGTGCTCGGTGTATTCATCCTCGCGTCGGTCTTCATTCAGAATTTCTGGTGCCGGTTCCTTTGTCCCTACGGCGCGCTTCTTGGCCTGACGTCATGGCTGAGCCCGGCCCGCATCCGCAGAAATGAACGCGCTTGCATCGATTGCGAAAAATGCGCCAAGGCATGCCCCTCCGCCCTTCCTGTCGACAAGCTCGTCCAAATTCGCTCGGTTGAGTGCACCGGCTGCCTCGAATGCGTGGCCGTCTGCCCTGCGCAAGACGCCCTCGCAATGAGTCTTCCGAAAATGCTCGGCGCTCGGCGGTCGCTGCCGGCCTGGGCAATGGCCGCGGGTATTGCGCTTTTGTTTCTCGGTGTAGCTGGTTTCGCGAAAGCGACTGGCCACTGGGAGTCGCCCATCCCCAACGTCGTTTACGAGCGATTGGTGCCAAACGCAGACCAGGCCGCTCACCCGATGCCCGGTCGGTGAAACACCGCGTAGGCATGCAATGACCACACAACGGGCACAAACCAAGCGAGAAATGCCGGAAGCGGAAGTCGTACGCCTGGCAGAGTTAGTTAATTTTCAGGGTGGTGCCGTGGTCAGCCGTACTTTGCTGAAGTGCCCAACCGGAACGGTAACTGTGTTCGCCTTCGATCAAGGGCAGGGTCTTAGCGAACACACAGCTCCATTCGATGCACTGGTTCAAGTGCTTGAAGGCAGCGCCGAAATTACTGTCAGCGGCAAGCCGCTTCAGGCCAGGACGGGAGATGTCATACTGCTTCCGGCGAACCAACCACACGCCGTCGGGGCCAACACGCGCTTCAAAATGCTGCTCACGATGATCCGTTCGTAAGGTGAGTGCACGCGTCGAGGCTACGCCCCGCGCGTTTGCCTTGCTATGCTATAAAATCTCTTCGAACAAATTCCTTCTTGGCTTGATTCCGAGGAGAACTCATGCGCGCCATGGTTGGCCTGTTCTCTTTCCTTCTTAGTACCTCAGCGGTGGCTCAAATGAGTGGCAATGCCCCAGTCCGCGTTTGGCAGGACACCCTCACGCTTCCAACTTACGAAGAGGGCCCTCCCGACATCAATCCGCCCTTCGATCAGTTCGTCAGCAATGGCCGTTACAACTACCCCTACACAATGCATGAAAATCTCAGTGATCATCCGTCTCCCCATCCTTGGCGTGCGCTAAATCTTGAGAACGAATACCTGAAGTGCGTTGTCTTCCCGGATCTAGGCGGTCACCTGTATCGCTGCATCGACAAGCGCAATGGCGCAGACATGTTCTATGCGAATCCCTCGCTGAAGTTCGCGCGCATCGCTTATCGCGGAGCTTGGGCAGCCTACGGCATCGAATTCAATTTCCCCGTCTCGCACAACTGGATGACAGCCTCGCCCGTCGATTTCGCAACCTCAACCGCTCTGGATGGCAGCGCTTCGATCTGGGTTCGAAACATCGACCGCGTCTACGGCATGGAGTGGTGCGTCGAATTAACCCTGCGCCCTGGCCAGGCGCTCCTCGAGCAAAAAACCACGCTCTACAATCCCAGCCGTACGCGCCACCGTTTTTACTGGTGGACGAACGCTGGCGTCCAGGTCTGGGACGACTCGCGTATCGACTACCCGACTCAATTTACGGTCTCCCACGGGTTCACCGATGTCGACACCTGGCCCGTGAACCGCGCTGGTGTCGACCTGAGCATCGTGGGCAACCACAAGGATGGCGCGGTTTCGCGTTTCAGCTATGCCAGCAACGAGCCTTTCATGGGTGTCTACCATTTCCGCACCAACACCGGTCTAGTGCACTATTCTTCGCGCAGCGACTTGCCTTCGAAAAAAATCTTCTCCTGGGGTAGCGACGCCGACGGATTGCAGTGGCGCGAAGCCCTTTCCGACAATCACAGTGCCTATGTCGAAATTCAAGCCGGCCTTTTTCGCGATCAAGAAACTTATGGTTTTCTCGATCCCCAGCAATCCGTCCACTTCACGGAGTATTGGCTGCCGATCCGTGACCTGGGCGGTGTGACCCGTGCGAATCCTGACGCTGTCCTATTTTTGTCACGCGCCACTGCGGCAAACTCATCGTTGATCGCGCTCGAAGTTGCTCTCAATGTCGCCCGCGCATTTCCCAGCGCAAAACTCGTGCTCAGCGACGGAACAGGCGCGATCGCCACAGAAAGTGCTTCACTCTCACCAGCCGTAACCTACCGGAAGCGATTCCCGGACCTGCCGTCCGACAAAACATATTCGGTCCGTCTGACCGACGAGATTGGCCAGACGATCCTCAGTCAAACCGAGGGGCAGTACGACTTCGTGCCGAAAACCGACGTGCTAACAGAATTGCCCCCGGCTTACGTGTATCCTGCAATCGAAAAACGCAGCGAGGGTGATTTCCTCGGGCTCGGCTCCGAGCAGGAACGCAACGGCATGTTGCTGCAGGCCCTCGCGACCTACCGTGCCGGGCTGGTTCGCTTTCCGCGTAGCCTTCCTCTTACCCGGTCCCTGGGTCGTTTGGAGGTTTCGCTCAAACAGTTTCCCGCTGCGGTCGAACATCTCTCGAGCGTGCTGGAACGGGTCAGCAATGATCAGGAGGCTGCTTATTATTTGGGAATTGCCTGTCTATCCGCCAACCAGTTCGACAAGGGGCGCCGCGCCTTCGAAGTGAGCGAGCAATTTGGTACTTTCCGTCCGTCCTCCCTCTATGAGCTCGCGGCTCTCGATGCTCGCAGACACAGTTTCGCAAAAGCTCACGAAAGACTGGCTGCTGCTGCCCGCGAATTTCCGGACTCCGCGAGGCTCGCCAATCTCGATGTCACCCTGCTGCGCTTGTCAGGTCACGAGCAGGAAGCAAGGGATCGCCTGGCCGCACTCCGGAAAGGCGATCCAGCCAATTCGTTTTTGCGCTATGAAGCGGCGCGCCTCGGCCAGCAGGACGAAACACTCTGGTTACATCTTGCCGCGGACCCTGAGCGCATTCTCGAAATTGCCATCCAATACATGCACTTTGGTTTGTACACGGAAGCAGTCGAGATTCTCGCGCGCGACTATCCTTCGGGCGCCGGCGTGGTGAGCGAACCCGGCATGCCCTTACCGCAGCAGTATTCCTTGATCGCCTACTACCGCGGCTATTGCCGGGAACTTCTTCATCAAGACGGCGGTCGCGACTTTGCGGCAGCCTCGCGCATGTCCGCGAAATACGTCTTTCCGAATCGCCCTGAATCTTTCGAAGTGCTCAAACAAGCGCTGGCCGCAAATCCCAATGATGCGAACGCCCACGCTTTACTCGGCGACCTCTATATGTCCGGGGGCATGCAAGATGCCGCGATGACGGAATGGGAAGCAGCCAGAAACCTGAATCCTGCAATACCAGCGCTGCTTCGCAACATGGGCTACACGGTTCTCTATGCCAACAGCTCCCCTGAGCGGGCAGCCGAACTGTTCGTCGAGGGAACCAAGGCGGATCCCGAAAACGCCGAGAATTACCTCGGCCTCGAGAAAGCTCTAAGAGAGGCCGGGCGCTCTCCAGCCGAGCAGGCGGCCGCCTTGCAAAAATATCCAGGGAAGGCTCCGCCGGCGCAACTGGTCTTCCAGTTGGCGCGGGATTTGGCGGCCGCCGGGCATTTTGATGAGGCGCAGCAGACGCTGGCCACGCGTTTCGTCGCCCGAGAAGAAGGCGGCGCAAGCCTGCTCGAAGTGTATGTCGCGATCAAACTCGAACAGGCAAAGTCGCTGTCGCAAAAGAAGCAATGCAGTGAAGCTCGCGTTCTCATCCAGCATCTGACGGATCCAATGCCGCAGCTTTCCCTTACAACCGACGCTCTCGCCGAGGGGTTGCAGTCGCAACGGGCCCGTCAAGCGGTTGCCGCGATCGAAACGAGCTGTCCCAGATGAAACGTTTGTAGCTCTTATGGACGTTTGCAAGGCCCGCGGTCGAAGCACAAGGGCAACGCTATCCACGAACTCAAAGGCGGTGCTGCTCGGCTGGGGGGAGGATGCAGCACCGCCTTTACTTGAGGGATGCGGATCCCGGGGGAGGGATTCCGCTCCCTTACGAAAAAATCAACCGCGGACCGTCAAGACCGGGCAAGGCGCTTTTGTAACCACGCTGTACGCGACGGTTAGGGGCACATGGCCAGCGAGGTTTTTCCGGGCCTTGGCTCCCATCACAATCAGGTTGGCGTTCGATTCCTTGGCTGCGATCAGGATTTCCTCGGCGGCCGAGCCAAAGGTCACGCGAAACTCCGGCTTGCACCAGTCTTCCATTTCGTGCGGCATCAACTGCCTCATGCGCCCGACATTGATTGCCTTTTGTCGCGCAACACTCTCTTCGGTGTACGTCGCTGCGCTCTCAATCACATGGAGCAGGGTCAGGTGTGCGCCATGCTCTTGCGCAAGGGAGAGAGCGTAGGCAGCGGCTCTTTCCGCTCCCGGTCCGAAATCCGTTGCGAACACAATATTATCGAGCTCAACTTCCTTCCTGGTTTGACCCTTTACGGCTGGACCAACCGTTAGAACCGGCGCGCCCGCCTGGCGGAAAATCTCCTCCGCGACCGAGCCGATTAGAATTTTCTGGACCTTGCCCCGGCCGTGTGTTCCCGCGACGAGCAGGTCAATTTCATGCTCTGCGATCAGCTTTTCCAACGTTGGCCACACGTTGCCCTCTTCCATCAGTATTTCATGGGGAAGGCCGCGCAGCTTTCCGGAAATCAATATGTCGGTGATGCCTTCTTCGGCAGCCTGGCGCACTTTTTCGTAGGTTGCTTGGGCCAGCTGCGGTTCGGCAAACTGGAACGGGTCTGGGCTGATCACGTGGGTCAAGTAAATACGCGCGTCATAACGCCGCGCCAGCGCAATGGCGTAGTCCAAAGCACGATCGGAAACTTCCGAAAAGTCCGTCGTGACCAGAATCTTGGTCAGAGACACCTTCTTGCCGGATTCCAAGGTCGATTTAACATGTTCAGCAACTTGCGGCATAACAGCTCTCCCTCCTGAATCAAAATGCCTCATTCGCACCAGAGTCAGGGTGTTCTCATTCATACTTAGGAGTTGCACGCGCGCTGCCAGAGTGCTTTCGCGTTTATCATTCGAAACAAACCGTTTGTGCCGGTCTAGCGACCCTCAACTCGCCGGCCTGAGCCAACTTCCGCAGGAATCTGCGCCGAATTACCTAACCGTGGGGAAAGAAAACTTCCGGAACGTGAGCCCTGCAACGAGGTGATGAAAAACTCCGGCCCAAAATAAAAAGGGCAGCGGCCAGCTAATCGATCAGCCCGTTATGCGGGCGTTCGCGGTCGACTCTTCGACGCCTCGTTCTA
>Ga0306921_10003502_pt1 | contig 15930 bp, 15 predicted proteins | sample sta12Cox44000080_FD_203760 | JGI IMG/M metagenome (GOLD analysis project Ga0306921, IMG submission 203760) | Lab enrichment of tropical soil microbial communities from Luquillo Experimental Forest, Puerto Rico - statoxic.12C.oxic.44.000.080 (v2)... | ecosystem: Environmental > Terrestrial >...
ATACTCGATGGTCACGTTCCGACCCTCGACGTAGCCGCTTTCCGCCAACCCGTGCTGGAAGGCCGCGATCAAATGCGATGTGTCATCGCGCGACCGGGCAGTGAGATAACCGATTACGGGAATCGCCGGTTGTTGCGCGGGCGCCACAAGCGGCCACGTCGCCGCGCCGCCGAGGAGCGTGATGAACTCGCGCCGTCTCACTCGATGACCTCGTCGGTGCGCGCGAGCAGCGCAATCGGCGGGTCTAGGCCGAGCGCCTTGGCGGTTTTCAGGTTGATGACCAGCTGGAACTTGGTCGCGTGTTGTACCGGCAGATCACTCGGCTTCTCGCCCTTGAGGATGCGATCGACATAGCTCGCAGCGAGCCGGTAAAGCTCGACATTGTCGATCCCATAGGAGGCTAACCCGCCGCTGACGACCCAATAGCGAAAGGGATAAACAACGGGCAGGCGATGCTGCTCCGCCAGCGCGATGATGCGGTCGCGCCGAGGGAGCGGACCTGGCAGCACGATAATGCCGCTGTCCGACATGCCCGCAATCGCATCGATAGCGCGCTCGATGTCAGCGGTGTTGCGCACTCCGGTGACGGTCAACTCGACCCCGAAGGCCGGCGCTGCGGGCGCGATCGTGGCCAGATAACCGGCCGACGCCGGGTTGTCTACCTGATGAATGACTGCGACGCGCTTGACGCGAGGCGCCAGCTCTTTGAGCAACTCCAACCATTTCACGCCGATTGCAAATTCGTGCTGCGTGAACCCAGTGATGTTGCCGCCTGGTCGCGCGAGACTGGCGACAAAACCGGCACCGACTGGATCGGTGACCTGCGCGAATACAATGGGAATATCGCGGGTCGCCTGTTGCAACGCGACCAAGGATGTCGTCGCGCCGGCGAGCAGCACGTCCGGCTTGAGGTGAACCAACTCCGCGGCCTGCGCTTTCAGGCGCTCGAGGTCGCCACCGGCCCAACGAGCCTCGATGCGAAGGTTTTTGCCCGGCGTCCAGCCGAGCTTCTCGAGCCCCTGCCGGAAGGCATCGATGCGATTGCGTCCTTCCGGGTCGTTCTCGGCAGTTCCGAATAGCGCGCCGACGCGCGGCATTGCGTCGGCCTGCTGCGCGCGCGCCGCGAGCGGCCATGCTACTGCGCTGCCGAAGATGCTGATGGAATCGCGGCGTCTCATGTGAGGCGGACCCGCCAGACCCCTCTGACCATAGCACAGCACCGTGCGACCGCGACGCCGATGCCGGCCCACGATGGGTCGCAGCGATCCGCCCGCCGCAGGACCATCGCCGGGCTAGATCATGCGGCGAGCCAGAAGGCGTGGCGGTGCAGGAAAGGAATACCGCGGCGGCGGTCGGTTATCTCGACGTTGCCGGCGGGGGCTGTCTCATCGACCGGATTGAGGTCGGCGGCGCCGTGCATGAAGCCCACCATGGGCACTGCCGCGGCGAAGTAGAACAAGCGCGCGTCGTTTCTTGGATTCGAACAAGCCCGGCGAGGATCCATGTTTCTCTCCCATCGGCTCGAACGTTATGACTCTTGAGGGCCGTAGCAGCAGTGTCTCGCTGTCGAGCCGCAAAGTCCTTGGGACAAACCTGAATTGTTCTGAATCTTTGCTTAGGCATCCGATAGCGAATGATTGCTGCACTGCGGGATTTAGGTCCTGCCAATGTTCGCTTTGGGTCAAAAGCGGCGGAGATGACTGAGCCGATGCGGCGGCCTATGTCCGCTTTGCCCCCGAAAGCGGACAAATCAGCAGAGCCTTCAGGATGTCCGCTTAGTGCCAAAAGCGGACATTCGCATTGCAGCAAGATTTTCTTATTCGATGACCTCGTCGGCGGCGACGAGCAGCTTGTCTGGCCGCCGGGATGCGGACTGAGTATTCGGTCCTGATCAGGAGGGGCGCCCATCGCCCTTGACCTGAGTGCGATGCATGATTCGCCGGCTCGCCGGGTCGAACGCATCGCGTCGATGCATGGTGCAGCGATTGTCCCACATGACGAGATCGTCGACCCGCCAGACGTGTTCCCAGGCGAACTCGGGTCGATCAACGACGCTCCACAGCTCATTGAGTAACGCTTCTGACTCGGCGAGCTCAAGCCCAATCAGATAGGCGTTTCGTCGGCGGCCGAGATAAAGCATGCGACGTCCGGTCACCGGATGCGTGCAAACCAACGGATGCACCGCTCCCGGCGACGTGCGCGGATCGTCGGTCGGCGTAATACCTTGACGCACATAGCCACCGCTATTGTAGGTGCCGTCGTGCTTGATCTTGAGTCCGGCAATTCGCTCTTTCAGCCAGGCGGGCAGCGCCTCATAGATGCGATACATAGTGCAAAACGAGGTATTGCCGCCGGCAGCAGGCACTTCGAGCGCATAGAGCAGGCTCGCCTTCGGCGGCACATCAAGGTACGACATGTCGGTGTGCCATACCGCCTCGCCGTCGCCCAAGCTGCCAATAGGTTCCCCTTTCACCTTGACGTTGGAAACGATGTAGATCTCCGGCAGGCCTTCGACGAAGCGTCGGCCGTTCTCCTGGATTGGTGCCAGGTCGAGGGCTCCTAAGCGGCGGCTGAATGCGATCAACTCCTGGTCGCTCAGCGATTGACCGCGAAACAGCAGCACCGAATGGTCATACCACGCGTGCATCACGCGCTCGAACGATGTTGCATCAAGGTTGCGTAGATCGAGGCCCCTGACTTCTGCGCCTAGCGCCGCGTCGGTCGGGACCACCGAAAACCCAGCCGCACTTTCAGCCGGCGCCAAGGTCGTTTCAGTGCTCAATGTCATGGCTCACTTCCCTCCCAGAAGACTTTACCGAGGGTCCAGCTCAGCATGCTTTCTAGGCAGCTTGCTGGCAAGTTCCCTCAAGATCCCTTAGCGGGCTGAGGACTGAATTTGATTTGCGCTCAAAAAATTTGAGCGTTGGTCAATAGCGGCAGATCGATACGGTCACAGCATGTCCGCTTTACCCCCAATAGCGGGCAAACAGGGTGACGCCTCGGGATGTCTGCTTTGTGCCAAAAGCGGACAAACGCACCGCAACAAAAATCTTATTCGATCACCTCGTCCGCGATCAGTAGAACGTCCCGCGGGATTTCCAATTTCAGGGTTTTGGCGGTCTTAAGATTGATCACAAGGTCGTACTTAACCGGTTGCTCGATCGGAAGATCCGCAGGCTTTGAGCCGTTTAGAATCTTTCCGACATAGATCGCAGCGCGCCTGAACAGGTCGATTCGATTACTTCCATACGACATAAGTCCGCCGACTTCTGTGGTCTCCTTGAAACTGGACATCACTGGCAATGTATTCTTAGCTGCGAGTTCCACGATCAGTCTACGGTGTGTAAAATTGAGGCCTCCGGCGCTGGTAACGAGCAGTGCGTCAGGACGATCTGCGCTGATATCAGCAAATGCGCTCTCGAATTCACTGGCCTGTCGCACAGCGAGCGGCCGCAGCGTTACATTCAAGGATTGCGCCGTCAGTTTTAGCTGCTGCCATTGTGCTTTATCGTATGTAAGGTCGGGGTTCGTCAGAACCCCGATCTTAGTGGCCTGTGGAATTGCGTCCTTTAGCAGTTGCATCCGCTTGGCCGCCAAGCGCGCCGAATCGTCCTGCGTCAACCCGGTAATGTTGCCGCCGGGATGTGCAAGGCTCGTTACGATACCTTGGGCGACAGGATCGACACCGTTCAGCATAACGATGGGGATAGTCTTGGTGGCCTGTTTCGCAGCGACTACTGCCGAATTGCTCGATCGAGCCGGACCAGTTCCGCCGCGAAGACAGGGTATCGATCGATTATTCCTTCGGCAAAGCGGCGCTCGATAATGATGTTCTTGCCTTCAATAAACCCACTCTCGCCCAAGCCATCCAAAAATGCTCGGCCTGCCGGTTGTGCTGGGATAGTCGGGTCATTCGCCAGGAAACCAATACGATAGATTTTTCGGGGCTGCTGCGCGCGCGCCGCGAGCGGCAGCGCAGCAACCGCGCCGCCGAGCAGCGCGACGAAGTCGCGACGTCTTACGTCGAGCATCGGGCTTTCCTCCCCTTGCAGGGCTGTCCCGCTGACTCAATCGGTTTGCCGCATGCTCAGCCTGCCGCAGGGAGGTCAGAAAGTCCTTGGGTTAGACCTGAATCGTTCTGAATCTGATGGCGCGGCGCTACTGTGCTGCCAGCCCCAAACGATAGCACACCATAGGGCGAGGAGCCTGCTGCGCTGCGGGATTTCAAAGCGTCGATGTCCGCTTTGGGTCAGAAGCGGCGGAGATGATCGGGACCGTGCGGCGGCCCATGTCTGCTTTGCCCCAAAAGCGGACAAATAGGCAGACATCTCGCTAAGTACGCTTTGTGCAAAAGCGGACATATGCACTGCAGAGGCGGCCGGCATAGCTTGGGCGTTACCTGTGTTCCGCCGATGTCTTGATGAAGTCGACAAACGCCCGCAGCGGCGCGGGCACGAGCCGCCGCGCGATCGTCGCAGCCGTCAGTAAACTAGCGATTGTGATCTCTACGGTCTGCGCGACGGTGGCCGCCACAGGTTCTTCGATGTGAGGCAATGAACGGCGACTTCGCTGCCGGTTGGCGGTGCGATACGACAATCCATTGCCACGCTCGCTAAGCCGTAGGCATCGAGTCGGTCCAGCTGCCGCTTCTCGGAGAGCAGGTTGATCATGGCCATCGATGCAGCGTCCATTGCCTTATTGAGGTCGGCGTTGCGGCCGACGGTGACATAATCGGTCGCCGTCTCGTTGCTCGGCAGCGCTAAAGGCGGCCTCGCCCTTGCGTCCTTCGGATTGAAGCAGAACGTGCCCTTCACGATGTCGACCACCTCGGAGATGCGGCAATCCCAGCCCTGCATCATGATGCGCTGCGCGTCCGTCGCGGAGGCGCGCCGCTCCTCCGTAATGAACTTCACCGTTTCGGACTTGAGGATGTCGAGCGCCTTGTTGAGGTCTTCATCATAGCCGAGCGTGAGCCAATGCGTCGGCGTTTCGACGCGAGGCCATTCGAGCGATCGGCCCTTGACGACATCGACGGTAATGTTGAATTCCCTGAACGCAGTCTCGATGCCCGTCAGATTTATCTCGCCATTGCCTTGCGCACCATGGGCATCGCTCGCCCACAACAGCGCGCCCTTCACGAACACCGGCAAATAAAGGGTCGATCCCACCGTCAGCTCGCGTAGATCCAAATTGCCGCCGTAACGTCCTGGGGGGACGGTGCTGTAGCGGCCCGGTTCGGCGCGTGCGACACCAAGGATACCGGGAAACGGGCGCAGAGGAACGAAAACACCGGGCAGGAACTCAGCAACTTTGTTGTCCCAGTCGAGATAGACGTAGCGGATTCTCCCTTCCGGAAACTCCTTCGGAAATTGTCCGGCGAGGCCGGGGTAATTCATATTCACCCCGTAAGAGCGCGGTACGATCTTGTTGATCTTCACCTTGAGCACATCGCCCGGCTCGGCACCTTCGACATAGATGGGCCCAGTCAACGTGTGTGCGCCGCGGCCCGGCACCTCTTGGCGAATCTTGGCGAGCATGTCCAAGGTCGCGCCGGGCACGAGGCGATCGTGGAAATGCATCATGGTTTCCATGATGACGGTATCGCCCGGCTTGACGGTGAGTACCGGCTTCTGTGCATTGTCGTACCAGCCCAGCTGCGTGGTCTCCATCGTCGCCGGAAGGAGATGAACTTTTCCCGAAGTTCCGGTAGCGACCGCCACCGTTTGCGCGGGTGCCTCATTATGCAAAAGCGCAAGCAACGCGCCGGCGAAGAGGGTCAGCGCTATCTTGGACTCGGCCTTCATTTCACCCTCCCTTGTTTCCTAAACCGAGCGCGGCGTACCCACGCGCGCGGCTCTAGCGCGGCGGACCTGACGACCAGGTATATCCCGTCCCAAACGCCGTCCCTGGAAACGGATTCGGTCGGCAAAAGCCACCGAGCCCCCACACCTGGGCCAGACACTGTTGTTGCGTGGCATAGCTGCAGTTGTCGCTGATGCCCTTCCTTCCATAGGTCGCACACCAGCTTCTGCTGGCGGCGGCCGCCTAGCTCCCTTGCGCGCTCGACCGGCGCTTGGCGTCAGCGTCGGTGAGCAACAAAGCCATTATTGCGATGATAAGCGAAACAAGACCGATCGCGCGCATGCTGGTCTCCGTGTTTCGTCCGGCCGATTGAGAAGGCCGAGGGGCCTGGCGCAGGATAACATACCTTCACAGGGGCCTGCTGCGTTGCGGCATCTCAATCCGGCGGATGTCCGCTTTGGGTCATAAGCAGACAACGGGCCTCATGACCCGGAGTCGAGAATGTCCGCTTTACCCCCAAAAGCGGACATCGAGAGCTTTGTCTGCTTTGTGCCAAAAGCGGACATTTGCATTGCAGGAGATTTCCTGATTCGATCACCTCATTGGCCGCTATTCGCGGAACGGAACGTTATGGAACGTCGGCTGTGACCGGGGGATCAGTCAGCCTTGATGTTGATCCCCCGGATCACCTTGCCCCACTTCTCAGTTTCTTGGGCGATAAACTTGCCGAAATCGGCCGGTGACAGCACCAACGGCGTGCCGCCGAAGTCGGCGAGCCGCGCCTTCAACTTGGGATCGGCGAGGCCCGCATTGATCTCTTTGTTGAGCTTGTCGATGATATCGACAGGTGTGCCCTTTGGCGCGCCCACACCGTACCACGCAGTCACATCGTAGCCTGTGACAAACTCGCCTACGCTTGGAACGTCCGGTAGCGCCTCCGCGCGCATTGCGGTGGTGACCCCGAGCCCACGTAGCTTGCCGGTTCTGATATACTCGATCGACGAGGGAAGAGAGGCGACCGATACGTCCACTTGTCCACCGAGCAAGGCTGTCAGTGCGGGGCTGTTACCGCCAAAAGGCACGTGGACTAGATTGACGCCAGCCATCATCTTAAACAGTTCTCCGGCAAGATGACTTATGGTTCCCGCTCCCGGCGAGGACATATTCACTTTGCCTGGATTGGCCTTCGCGTAATCGATGAACGCAGGAATCGTCTTGGCGGGGAACGATGGATTTGCCAGCATGGCCTGGGGCTGCTGCGTGATGCTCGAAACCGGGGCGATATCGCTGATGAAATTGAAATTGAGCTTCTGGTAGAACGTGGCGTTGATTGCATTCGTCGAGCCGATGAGGAGGAGCGTATAGCCGTCTGGCGGCGCTCGCACGACGGCTTCTGTGGCGATATTGGTGCCAGCGCCCGGTCGATTTTCGATGACGAATGGCTGGCCAAGACGTTCTGATAGCCACTGTCCTATCAGCCGTGCGACGATGTCGTACCCGCCACCGGCTGCGAAACCCACGATCAAGCGCACCGGCCGCGACGGATAGGCTTGCGCCCAAGCGACGCGCGACACAGCCGGCAGCGCGGCCGCGCCCAGATGCAAGAACTTGCGGCGGGAAAGTTTCATCTTGAACCTCCCTTCACATCATTCGATCACCTCGTCGGCGGCAGCGAGCAGTTTGTCCGGGACGGTAAGCCCGAGCATCCTGGCGGTCTGGTTGTTGATGACCAGCTCGAACTTGGTTGACTGCACGACCGGCAGGTCCGCGGGCTTCGCGCCTTTGAGGATGCGGCCAGCGTAGACGCCAATCTGACGAAACGCATCCGTAATGTTGCTTCCGTAACTCATCAGCCCGCCGACTTCAGCAATGTCACGTGAGGCAGACGCCATGGGAACAGCATGGCGCGCCGCCATGTTGGCCAGTTGAAGTCGCCGGCTGTTGAAAAAACCATCTTGGCCGACGAAAACGGCGTCGGGCCGCTCGCGCCCAAAAGCTGCGAAGGCCGCATCGATCTCGCGGCTGGTCCTGGCATTGAAGATTTGGAGCTGTAGTCTCATGGCGCGTGCAGCCGCTTCCACCTCTCTCAACGTGGTTTCTGTATTCGCAGCATTGGTCCGATTGACGAGTACGGCCACGCGCGCCACTCCGGGTACCAGCTCACGCAGGAGCTCCAGTCGCTTCGCCGTCAACTCAACATTTAAAAAATTGACGCCGGTCAGATTGCCACCCGGCCGGGCGAGGCTGGCGACAAGACCAAGCCTGACCGGGTCTTCGGGAGCGCCGAAGACGATGGGGATCGTCGTGCTTGCTGCCTTGGCCGCGAACGCCGCAGCAACACCTCCGGTCGCGGTAATTACGGCGACCTGACGGCGAACCAATTCGGCCGCCAGCGCCGGCAGTCGATCAGGCTGATTCTCGGCCCAACCGTATGCGATCGCCACGTTCTCGCCCTCGACATAGCCGGTGTCCTTCAGGCCCTGACGAAATCCGCGCAGACGGTCCGGCACCGCATCAGGCGACCTGGTGTCGAGAAACCCGATCACCGGCATTCGCTCCTGCTGCGCGCGCGCCGCGACCGGCCACGCGGCGGTTGCGCCACCGAGGAGCGTGATGAACTCGCGCCGCTTCATTCGATCACCTCGTCGGCGCGCAGCAGGATCGCCGTGGGCAGCTCGATGCCGATCGCCCTGGCGGTCTTGAGGTTGACGACCAGCTCGAATTTCGTGGCCTGCTCGACCGGCAGCTCGGCCGCTTTCGCGCCCTTGCAAATCTTCGCGACGTACTCCGCTGCCCGTCGATACATTCCCGAAAAATCGGCGCCGTAGCTCATGAGCCCTCCCAGCTCGACCCAATGCCTGGCGATAAACATGGATGGGAGGTGGTGCGCATTCGCCGCTTCGACGATGCGCGCTCTATATGGTAGGAAGAAGGGACTGGACAGAACCAGAAGTATTCCCGCATCCGCGGCTGCGGCCCCGCGAATCGCAGCCTCGAAGTCGTAGGGCGGATTTTCTAGCCGCAGCGATTGCACCTGCAGGTTCAAGAGATTTGCAGTCCGCTCGGCGGCGACAAACTGGTCGGCACTTTGCGCATCGAACAGCATGGCCAGTCGAGTCCGGTCGGGAAACGCCTGGTTCAGCAACTCAACCTGCTTTTGCGCCAACTCCAATTGCTGAAAGACAAAACCTGTGATGTTGCCGCCCGGCCGTGCCAAGCTAGCGATGTAGCCACGGGCAAGCGGATCGAAATTGATGGCGATGATGACAACAGGGATGAAGCCGCTCACGCCCATGACCGCCTGCAGCGACGCCTCCGGCCCGCTGGCAACGATCAAATCGGGCCGCGAACGCGTCAACTCCGCCGCGACTACGAACGGGCCACGCGGATCGTCCACGCTTTGATAATCGATGGTAAGATTCTGGCCTTCGTGAAAGCCATTCTCTCCCAATACCGTGCGGAATGCCTCATACGGGACGGTTGACGCTGGGTTACTGAGGGTCGGCCCCAGGACGCCCAGCCGAATGAGCCTGCCCGACTGCTGCGCCAGTGCCGTAACGGGCCACGCCGCCGCGGCGCCGCCGAGCAGCGATATGAACTCGCGGCGCTTCATTGGTGATGCCCGCCAGTCATGCAGGCTCTTTCTCCGCATCCTTCTTGTAGCGACCAGCTCCAACAATTTCGGCAACCGTTCCGTCGGGCGCGCGGAATTTTAACGCGCCCTCGCCAGGTTCGGAAATGATCGTACCGCCGTTGGCCTTGATCTTGGCGAGATAACTGTCGCGATCCTCGACTTCGATGCCCCAATGATGGATGCACGGACCGGGGCCGGAAAGCTGCGCCTCTGCGACATCTTCACTGTCGTAGACCATCAAGGCGAGATCGATATTTCCGTCTGTCAGATGTCGCGAGACATGCCCGCGCTCGTATCCTGTGCTGGTTTGGCGAAAGCCGAACACCTCTTCATAAAACTTGGTTGCCTTCTCCAAATCGTCGACTTTGATGGCGATGTGAACGATGCGAGGCATGGCCTTTTCCTCTCTTCAAAAATTCAACTGCATATTGGGGTGAGTGCTGCCGTTCCGCTGACCGGTGATATGAACTCGCGCCTCCTCATTCGATCACCTCGTCGGCGCGCGCGAGCAGTTGCGCTGGCACCTCGAGGCCGAGGGTCTTCGCAGTCTTTAGATTGATTACCAACTCGTATTTAGTCGGCGCCTGCACCGGTAGATCGGCCGGCTTCTCCCCCTTTAGGATACGATCGATGTAGCCGGCCGCGCGCCGGTATTGGTCGACTGCGTCAGGTCCATACGAAATCAGGCCGCCAGCGGCAGCGTAGTAGCGGAACGGGTAGACAGCAGGAAGTCCATTGCGAGCGGCCAGCGCGATGATCTGCCCGCGATGCGTGATCGTCAGCGAGCCAGGCAGCACAATCATGCCGCCATTCGACCCGCGGGCGAATGCTCCGACCGCTGCCTCGATCTCACTAAGATCGCGCATGTCTATCGGGCTCAAGTCCACCCTGAATGACCCCGCCACGGCCTGGATTGCCCCGAACTGACCGGTGCCGGAGGGATTGCTGGGATCACGCAAGACCGCCATCCGGGTGATGCCCGGCGCGATCTCTTTGAGCAGTTCGACCCATTTGGCGCTGAGGCCGTATTCGAACAGGGTGAAGCCAGTGATGTTGCCTCCCGGCCGCGCCAGGTTCGCAACGAAACCGGCCCCAACCGGATCGGAGACCTGCACGAACACCATCGGCATGGTACGCGTCGTTTGCTGCAACTCCACCACGGACGTGACGCCCACGGCCAGGATAACCTCTGGCGCAAGCGCGACCAGTTCCGCCGCGTATTCGCGCAGGCGACCGTCATCGCCGGCGGTAACCCATCGAAAGTCGATTCGCAGGTTGCGACCCACCATCCAGCCTAATTCTTGCAGGCCCTGCAGGAATGCCGCATTCCGAAGCTGCGCTTCCGCATCGTCCGACGGGAGGTTCGTGAGCACACCGATGCGCCGCACGCGCACTCCCGGCTGCTGCGCGCGCGCCGCGAGCGGCCAGGCCGCTGCTCCGCCGAGCAGCGTGATGAACTCGCGCCGTTTTATGTCGAGCATGGGGACTTCCTCCCCGATGCGCTATCAACCCGCCAACCGGCCCGTGCGCCCGGTTTCCTGCACCTCAGCCTGCCAAAGAGAGGCCGGCAAGTCCTCGGGCCAGACCTGAATCGTTCTGAATCGAGGCGGGGCCGCTGGCTCCAGCCGACCAAACGATAGCACGCCGCCTTAAGATACGGCAGGAGCCTGCTGCACTGCGGGATTTCAGTGTCGTTATGTCCGCTTTGGGTCATTAGCGGACGAAGCGAGTGAACCCAAATGCTCGTGGATGTCCGCTTTGCCCCCAAAAGCGGACAATCAGCAGACCATCTAATGTTAGGTTTCGTTAGGTTCGGAATAAAACCCCATGACGCGCGTGCGCCACGTCAGGAGGTGTGTCCGGCCGGTTTACCCCGGTACGCCCGCCAGCGCCGTCGCTGCGCCTGAACAGACTCTGCCTTCCCCATGTGATTGGCTCGGCACCGCATTGTCCTGGGACCGGTGAGCAGCCGGCGTACTTATGTTTTCGGCGAGGTGCGCGTCGCCACGCTAGCCCTGCTCACTTTTACTGCGCTTTCGGGACGCACTTCCTCCGGCGTTGTTATTACCAAATTCTCGGACCACGCCGTCACCCTCCGAAGTTCACCAACGGTCTTTGCAGATACTCCGAGGTTTTTGTCTGCCTCAACTCGCATCTTATCTGGCAAACCGCCAAGAGCGATGTGGAGCGCGGCAGTGCTTTTAGGCTTGTATCGCATACGTTCCTCCCTACCGACTGCTCGTGACGGGTCGAAGATAGATTTCGGTCGGTCAGCCTTACCCGCTCCCTTGTAACGCGCGACACGCGCAACGAGTTCGCAGGATGTCCGCTTTACCTCCAAAAGCGGACAAATAGGCAGACGTCTCGCTAAGTTCGCTTTGTGCCAAAAGCGGACATATGCACCGCAGCAAAAAGCATCGCTATTCGATCACCCCGCCGGCGCGCAGGAGGACGGACGGCGGGATGGTGAGATCGAGCGATTTCGCGGTCCTGAAATTCACCACCAACTCGAGGACATGAAAGGCAACGCGATCGCATCGCAGCGGCTTCGATCCGACGACAATGCCCCTGCGGTGGCCAGGAGGCTTTTGCGCGAAAGGCGCCGCGGCAGTGGCGCCGTGCCGGGATTTTTTGATGGACCTAGTTACAACCCAACGCGGGTTTTCCACTAAGCACGGGCCCTCCTGGTGCGCTGATTTCTCTCCGGCGCACGGGGCGCGCGTGGCGTCGGCTCTCCGCCCCGCTCTCCTCCTAGCGGGGCTGCTGCCCCGATCCGTTCGCGCGTGAGCGCATCGGGGCTCCTAACGCCCGGCGACTATCCTTGGGCGTGCCCGTCAGAATTTTTGGCTCCTGCTCTTGCTGCTGCTGTTGCTGCTGCTTCAACCGCAGTTCGGCACGTCTTGCCAGTTCCTTGTAGTCCTGGGCAATCCGAAGCATCTTACGCTTTGAGTCAGCGTCGTTCATTTGGTCGGCGACCGCGCGGGCCTCTTCAGCACGCTCGCGCCAATACTTGATCGGGACTTTGGTCATGGTCGCGCGATCCATTGATTTAGACGGCCGCCGAGGCTGGACTGCAAAACCCCGTCGGGGGCTTGGGCTCCGACGAGGTTCGGGGCCATCTTTCGCGCCAAATTGTAAGCGAACCGCCATGGCTGACCGCTCGCAAAAGCTGTGAGCAAAAATCGTCCCGACGCTGGGACACTCGACATGCACAAAGGCCGCCCGGGGGGCTGAGAGCCAAGCGGCCTTTGGGATGAATTGCCGGGGGAGTGCCGGTTCCATTCATCGCTGTAAAACTTTAACCTCACAGCGAGAGAGTGTCAGTGATAAATGTCACAGGTTGATGGAATTACAGCAAAGCTATAGCGATCAAAAGTTCTTCACGAAACGTCCGGCACGAATAGCCCATAGGGCATCCGCTCCTGGAAAATACTTGAGCACCTGGGTCTCGCCAGCGGGCACGCTGATCGCCAGCGTGGCTCTTCGGGCGGCAACGGTACAACGTGGGTGACCTGCGGCCGAACCGGATGGTGGGGCGGGAGGGGACGCAGCGGTAAAACTAAATTTCCCGCAGCCTCAACGCGCCTTCGATCTGGTTGAGTTGAACGGCGACGAACGACGCCACAGTTCGGAGCGCGACAAAAGCCTTTGCGATTGATCGACCGTTTTCCAGGCCGACTGAATCTCGTCGCGCAGTTGGGAGACCTCATGGCGGGTCTCCTCGATCAGGTTCCGCGTCTTGATAATAAGAGTGCGATGTTCCAGGTCCATGGGGCCTACTCATAGGCACCCGTCCCCTCAAAGGCGCTCCCGCATTTGGCGCCGTTCAACGACAACCGGCAAAATGGGTATTTGGTTTCCGGCAAAATAGGCAGCTGCGCGCAGCCGTAAAGGCCGAGCGTGATCGCCGGGGTCGCTCTTGGCGAGGGAGTGGCGGCGGCTCTCCGCCCCGCGCCCTCTTTCATAGAAGGGGCCGCTCCGGGCATTTGATTGATTGGCGAAGCCTATTACTGGCGTCGTCCCAGTCATCCGCCAACCGCAGCCAAACCTCCGCCATCCGGGCCAGGGCATTCCAAGCTTCGAAGTCTCTAAACGCGCCCGCCATCTCTAGGCACTGTTGTGCACGTCGCCGATACTCGTCTGCCCTACTCCCCACGATCCCACATCCCCCATTCCTTTAGGTTGCTATGAAAGAAAGAGGGCGCCTCGGGCCGGGCCCAAGGCTCCCTCCAGCGACCTTCTTCGTTCGACGTTCCCTAAGCTCTGGTTCAACGCCTAGATCGGCTGAATGGTTCCCCAGCAGCCGCGGCGTTGGCGAGCGGGCTTTCTTTCGCTCCCCCGCCAGCTCCATGGCTGCCGCGTCCTAACCGCTGTTTTGCCAGCCAGCCGATAGGTTGCAACTATGGGATACGTAGTCGGCCTAATCTAAGCTGACACCGCTGGCCGGCAAAAAACACATTGTGTGATCGCCATCACAGCGCAGCCGCAACCGCGCGGCTAGGATCGTTTTTCGTCGATCGATACCACTACGCAGTTCTCACGGTCGACGTTCCTCCGAACCAACTTGAGCCCCGCTCACGCGGGGCTTTCTTTTTACAGCCCTTGTCGTTGAGGCCACCGCGCGATTGTTTCGAGGGCACGGCTCACTGGCGAACAAAAAGCCCCGCCCGGTGGCGCGCTGGGCGGCCCGCAAAGAAAAGGCCCCGCCGGAGCGGGGCTTAGGATTAGGGATCGCTAGCATCGCTAGCCAAGGTGAGTGTCCTCTCCGCCAGGGGTGAAATTCGGGCGCCAGCCCCTGATCCGCACAAAAAAGCTGAGTGTTGCAACAAGGCCATAACTCGATGGGTGGCGTGCCAAACAAAGAAAAAAGCTCCGGCGCGAGCTGGGGCTAAAGAGCAAACAAAGGAGAAAGTTGTCCAAGCGGGGGCTCGGACGGCGAAGACTATCCCAAAAAAGGGCGCCGCCATCAGTTCGTAATTACCGCTTGGAAAAACGATTAGGGCGCGTCGAAAGTTTCTGACAGAACTTCCGGCACGAATAGCCGATGTATCGCATCGCTAACGACTACGAGCGTCTGGCCGAACACGCTAAGCTACGGGCGAGAAGGCAATCGCAATCTTCCTGAGAGACGACAACAGCTAAGGTGTGCGCATGCATGTGAAAAGTATCGCGGTTGCAATTGCGCTTTCCATTTGCGTAGCAGGCTGCGGACAAGGGCCAAAGGGAGAGCCTGGCGCGGCCGGGCCGCCGGGGGAGAAGGGCGAGGCCGGTCCTGTAGGGCCTTCTGGCCCACCGGGGCCGCCGGGGCCTCAGGGTCCTCCTGGATCCCCTGGCGCTGCGGCGGCTTCAGCGGCCGGCGAAAGCGCGGTGCGAGTCATGCGCTCGAACTGCCAGGCGGCAACGTGCAGAGGCGAATGTAACGAGGACGAGGTTCTGATCGTCGCATATTGCGGTCCGCGCAGAAGTGCAGTCACCCTCGTCAACGAGAGGACGGTCACTTGTCCAAGAGGCGCGGCCACAAGCCCACTCGTGATTGTGTGCGCGAAAGGAGCGCCACAATAACAGAGCGTTTGCTCGGCGCACGCCGGAGGAGGCGAGCACCTCTCGCGTGCAGTCTCCTCTTGGCCACGGCTAGCGCCAGGACATGTCCGTTACGGGTGCGGTCGAGATGATGCGCGAACCACCGGGGCGGCACCACACAAGTGTGCAGACCGGTAGCGGGCTGCGGCGCTCGCACTGCCGCAACGCGAAAAGCTTGGCGTCGACGATGTCGTAGGCGCCGGCATATCCGCTGGAGCCGAGTCCGACCGCACGGCATACCCACGCAGCGGCGTCTGACGAGGCAAGCGGCAACAATGAAGCGGCAACGACAAACGCGGCGAGAGTCCGTCCCATCCGGTTCCCCCCTTAGGTTCTAGGCCCGGCCCAGTGTTCCGGGCGCGCGTCTTCCCCCTGTCGGTTTCGTTTGGCGAATTGAGGGCGGCTGGGAGGGTATAGCAGCCGTTGAAAATGCCTGTAATTTCTTGGCATCGTATCGAAGCGGCTTGGCTCGCCCTAACCGCTCCGGCCGCTCACGGCACTGGATCAAGAGCAAGAACCCACAGCATCCGGCGGTGAAGCGGGAAGTTGAAGAGAATTGGGGAAGGGAGCGCTGGCGATGAGCGTGGCTCCGCCGAGCGGTCAGAATCGGATCATGATCTACGGTCCGAAGAATGACGGCACCTAATCTATTTTGGCGTCACCACACGGACTGCAAACCGGTCTTTCTCGGCTGCTATTGATTGGTGAAGCCTATCATTGGCGTCGTCCCAATCATCCGCCAACCGCAGCCAAACCTCCGCCATGTGGGCCAGGATAGTCCAAGCTTCGCGGTCTTTAAACGCGCCCGCCATCTCTAGGCACTGTTGTGCACGTCGCCGATACTCGTCTGCCCTATTCGTCACGATCCCACATCCCCGTTCGCGCAATAGGTAACGAATGCCGCTAACGGTATT
>Ga0306921_10003503_pt1 | contig 15928 bp, 12 predicted proteins | sample sta12Cox44000080_FD_203760 | JGI IMG/M metagenome (GOLD analysis project Ga0306921, IMG submission 203760) | Lab enrichment of tropical soil microbial communities from Luquillo Experimental Forest, Puerto Rico - statoxic.12C.oxic.44.000.080 (v2)... | ecosystem: Environmental > Terrestrial >...
CAGTCGGTGCTGGAGGTAGAGGACCTGGAACTCGATCGAATGCTCGTCGCGGTGGACGAGCTCGCGGCGATAGGCGCGCTCGCCCAGCGCCGCCGCCACGCGGTCCACGAAAGCGGTGTCGCACGCCGCCTGGCCGAGCGGCGTCTCGAAGCGCTTGCGCGTGAGCGCCAAGTACTCCTCGCCCAGGTTGTGGCCGGTCCCGAACACCACGACGCGCAGCGGCTTTCCCGGCCCCGCCTCGGGGCCCAGCTCGAGATACGCGCGCGCCAGGACGTGACCCTCGCGGCGAGGGTCCAGGTGCGGGGAGAGCAGCGCCCGCGGCAGCGCGCCCGCGGGCGCCTGGGGCTGCCCGGCCTCGGATGCCTGCTTGGCGGCGAACGCGAACTGCTCGTCGAGGAACCTCTCCAGCGGCTCGCGCTCGGCCGGATAACACACGCCATCGAGCGTCGCGGGCCGCACCTCGAGCGGATGCCATTCGGCCTGCGCGCGCGCCAGCGCGGCCTCGAACTTGGGCGACTGGAGCAGGTAGAGGTCATCGAGTTTCGCGATGAACTCGCGGACGATGTTGCCGACGCGCAGGTCCTTGCTCTCCTGCATGACCAGCGCCTGGATGTCGGTGAGCGAGGTGGCGCCGTCCAGGAGCTGCAGGATGGCGATCGTCTCGAAGCCGAGGACGGGCTGGCCGCGTGTGATCCCCAGCGGATCGGTGACCACGATCAACTCGCGCTCGCCGTCGCGCACGGGCGTCAATTGCACCGCGCGCAGCCGCGGGTACTCGGGCAGATCGTCGCGCGTCTCCACCGACGTGCCCGGCGGCAGGATGATGCGCGACATCTCCGCCGGCTCGGGCTCGGCGCCGGGGATGATGAGCCGTGACGGTCTGGCCGGCGGCTCGTTCGGGTCGGGCACCATGGAATCCTCGAGACGGCGGGGCGGGCGGGAAACGCTCTCGCAGAATAGCGGCGCGCGCGGGCACGCTCAAACCGCGTCCTGCGACGTCCTGCGTGCAATCCCGGTCGAATTGGCCCAAGATGCGCGCGCGATGACCACGAGCGCGATGGGAAAACTGCTGGACTCCTACCTCACCGACCTCGAGGGCGAGAACGGATTCTGGCGCGGCAACCGCGACGAGGTTCCCGTGTTCGTCTTCTGCGACGACGAGCACGACCGCATGCGGCTCATGGCGCCGATCGGGGTGGTGGAGGAGCTGGACTCCGAGCTGCTCCACGTCCTGCTCCAGGCCAACTACGACCGTGCGCTGGACGCCCGCTACGCGATGCGGAACAAGGAGCTGTGGGCGGTGGTCGTGCACCCGCTGGCGACGCTCGCGACCGACGACCTGCCGAGCCTGTTCGACCAGGTCGTGACGCTGGTCAAGAACACCGGCACCACGTTCTCCTCCACCGAGCTGGTGTTCCGGTCGTTCCCCGACGACGTCGTGCTCGAGCCCGAGACGGACGACGACGAGGAGGAGTCGGACGAGGACGAGCGCGAGGAGCGGAACGGCCGGGACGACGAAGAAGAAGAGGGCGACGAGGACGACGAGGACGAGCGCGGCACCGATCTGCGAGGCCGATGAACCCCGCGAAAGGCGACGTTCCCGCCATCTCGATGGACATCCGGGTGGACCGCGACACGGTGCTGCCGGGCCGCGCGTGGTGCGCCGAGCGGCCGTATGCACTCGTCGCGATCGTGCACGGGCTGGGCGAGTACAGCGGGCGCTACGCGGCGCTGGCCAGTGCGCTCGCGAAGCGGCGCTTCACCTGCGTGTCGCTCGACCTGCCCGGGCACGGCGAGACGCCGGGCCCGCGCGGCGACATCCCGTCGTGGCCGAAGCTGCGCGACGCCATCGTGCCCGCGATCTTCACCGCTTCGCGCGGCCTGCCCGACCAGCCGGCGGAGCTCAAGCGCATCCTGTTCGGCCACAGCATGGGCGGCGTGATCGCGCTCGAGCATGCGCTCGCGCACCCGAAGGGCCTTGCGGCGCTCGTGCTCTCGGGCCCGGCGCTGCGCACGGCGATCCCGCCGTGGTGGAAGCTGGCGCTCGCGAACGTGGCACGCACGGCCACGCCCGCGGCCGGGTTCCCGAACGGGCTCGATGTGGACGGCATCTCGCGCGACCCCGAGGTGGTGCGCGCGTATCGGGATGACCCGCTCGTCCACGACAAGATCAGCCCGCGGACCTACTTCGCGTTCTCCGAGGCGGCGCAGGCGTGTATGCGGAACATCCGCGGGCTGAAGGTGCCGACGGTCATGTACCAGGGCATGGCGGATCGCGTCGTGGATCCGAAGGGCGCGCTCGAAGCGGCCGGCGCCGCGCCGCACGAGATGCTGCGCTTCGTCACGCTGAGCGACACGTTCCACGAGGTGTTCAACGACACCAACCGCGACAGCACGATCCGCGACCTGCTGGCGTGGCTCGACGTCGCGGTGGTGGTGTGAGATGAGCGTGCTCGGCAAGGTCGTCTCGGTGCGCATCGGCAAGATCGCGCCGTACGAGCGGCGGGCGTGGGACCACATCCAGAACCGGCCGTACCAGACCGCGTTTCGGAAGGCCGAGGTCCAGGGTCCGGCGCGCGTCGGCCCGCTCGGCGTCGAAGGCGACGAGCAGGCGGACAAGCAGAACCATGGCGGGCCGGAAATGGCGCTGTTGATGTACGCCGAGGTCCACTACCCGGGCTGGCGGCTGCTCGAGGGCCTCGGTGAGATGGGCCCCGGCGGATTCGGCGAGAACCTCACCGTGAGCGACACCGACGAGACTCAGGTCTGCGTGGGCGACGTGCTCGAGGTGGGAGGGACGCGGCTCCAGATCGCGTCACCACGAGGACCCTGCGCGGACATCTCGCGCCGCTGGGATCGCGAGTGGCTGTTGAAGAAGGTGGTCGAGCGCCGCCACACCGGCTGGTACCTGCGCGTGCTCCAGCCCGGCATGGTGCACGCGGGCGATGCCGTGCGGCTGCTCGAGCGCCCGCACGAGGGCTGGACGATCGACCGCCTGCTGCGCCTGCGCTACGTCACGCCGCACGACAAGGCGGGACTGCGCGAGGCGTCCGCCATCGACGCGTTCGCACGCGAGTGGCGGGAGAAGTTCGCGGAGCTGGCGGGCTAGGCCGCCTTCGTCTCCGCCTCGCGCCCAGCCGTCCGTACGACCAGCCCGCGAGGAAGTCGTACACCGCGTGGGCTGCCATCGCGGGCAGGAGCGAGCCGGTGGCGATCACGAGCACGTGCAGCGGGCGCGCTCCTCGCGCGGCGCAGCACCGCCGACGGGATGAGCACGAGGAAGAACACGATATGGACCAGCGCCAGCGGCGCGATGGTGCGCAGCCCCGTCATCGCCCGCGTCCCGTCACCGCGCCCCGGCGCCGAGCAGCGTGTCCACCGCGTCCCGCCAGCGCGCCCACTCAGCCGCGCGCCATTTGGCGTCGCGCTTCGGCGCGAACTCGCGGTCGAGCGCACGCGCCGAGGCCAGCTCGCGCGGCGAGCGCCACACGCCGGCGCCGAGACCCGCGAGCAGCCCGGCGCCGAGCGCGGTCGTCTCGGTCACGCGCGGCCGGCGCACCGGCACGCCGAGCAGGTCGGCCTGGTACTGCATCAGCCAGTCGTTCGCCACCGCGCCGCCGTCGACTTGAAGCGCGCGCACGCGGGCGCGCGCGTCGCGTGCCATGGCCTCGACGAGGTCACGGCTCTGGAACGCCAACGATTCGAGCGTGGCGCGCACGACGTGCGCGCGGGTCGAGCCGCGCGTCAGGCCGAACAGCGCGCCGCGCACGTCGGCGCGCCAGTAGGGGGCGCCGAGGCCGGCGAACGCCGGCACCAGCACGACGCCGCCCGAATCCTGCACCGAGCGCGCGAGCGCCTCCGTCTCGTCGGCCTTCGCGATCAGCCCGAGCCCGTCGCGCAGCCACTGCACCGCGGCGCCCCCAACGAACACGCTGCCCTCGAGCGCGTATGCCGGCCCGCCGGTCGCGTCGCAGGCGACCGTCGTCAAGAGGCCCGAGCGCGAGGCGACGGGCTTCGCCCCGGTGTGAAGCAGCAGGAAGCAGCCGGTGCCGTACGTGTTCTTGCTCTGGCCGGGTTGCACGCAGCCCTGGCCGAAGAGCGCCGCCTGCTGGTCGCCGGCCACGCCGGCGATGCACACGCCGTCAGGGAGCCCTTTGACGCCACGAGTCACGCCGAACTCGCCCGCCGAGCGCCGCACCTCGGGCAGCACTGACGCCGGCACGCCGAACGTCTTCAAGAGCGCGGGCTCCCATCGGCGTGAGCGCAGGCCGAACAGCATCGTGCGCGACGCGTTCGTGGGATCCGTCGCGTGCACCTCGCCGCCGGTGAGCTTCCAGACGAGCCAGCTGTCGACGGTGCCGAACGCGAGCCGCTTGGCCGCGAGTTTCGCGCGCACGCCGGTGCGGTGCGCGAGCAGCCACTCGAGCTTGGTGGCGGAGAAGTAGGGATCGCACACGAGCCCGGTCGCGCGGCGGATCGCCGGCTCGCGGCCGCGGCGGCGGAGCTCGTCGCAGCGCGGCGCGGTGCGGCGATCCTGCCAGACGATCGCATGACCCAGCGGCTCGCCGGTCCGCCGGTCCCAGAGCAGCGTGGTCTCGCGCTGGTTCGTGACGCCGATCGCGGCGACCTGCGTGGCGCGCGCGCGCGCGGCGGCGAGCGCGCGCGCGGTGGCGGCGAGCACGCTGCGCCAGATCGCGTCCGGGTCGTGCTCCACCCAGCCGGGCTTCGGGAAGTGCTGCGGCAGCTCCTCGTAGCCCCGGCCCCGCAGGCGGCCGCGGCGATCGAGCAGCAGCGCGGTGGAGCCGGTCGTGCCCTGGTCGAGTGCGAGGACGAGTGGCTCGGTGTCGAGCATGTGCGGCCTCCTTGTGACGAAGACGCCACGCGACGCGCGGCGTCCCGTGCCTAGTGCGCGGAGAGCGCGCGGTCGAGCATCATCAGCTCGTCGCGCACGGACGCCTCGAAGCGGTCGATCTCCTCTTTCTCGCGCGCCGCGTCCCAGCCCAGGCGCTGGGCGAGCACCGGCGCCATGCGCCGCGCCGCGGCGAGGCCGCGGTCGTCGGCGAGCCAGCGCGTGCTCCGGCGGCGCATGATGTCGTCGAGCGAGCGCGCCCACTCGTGCTCGATCGCGTGCGCCGCGATGTCCTCGTCGCGTGCGGCGTCGGCGGGCGGCATCGGGAGCACCGTGCCCGCATCGTCGGCGGGCGGCGTGGCGCGCTTGAGCTTGCGGGCCGCGGCCACGAACACGTCGCGGGCCATGACGCGGAACGTCGTGTACTTGCCGCCCGAGATCGTGAGCACGGCGCCGTCGTCCACGATGCGGTGCTCGCGCGAGGCCTCGCCGACCCGCTCCTCAGCCGCGAGCAGCGGGCGCACGCCGGCGTAGACCGCGATCGGGTGCACGCGCGCCGCCTGCGGCAGCACGCGCGCCACCTCCTCCGCGAGGTAGCGGATCTCGTCCGGCGTCGGCCGGCGCTGGCCGTCGGCCGGCGGCGAATCGGTCTCGACTTCCGTGGTGCCGACGAGTGAGCGGCCCGCGAACGGGATGACGAAGCACACGCGGCCGTCCGCGGCGAGCGTCACGAGTCCGTGGCCCCTCGTGAGCGATGGATAGACGAGGTGCGTGCCGCGCGAGGGGCGGAGCAGCCGCGGCGGATCGTTGCGCCCCGGCTGGAGCATGCCGAGGAGCGCCGCGCGCGTGCGGTCACCCCACGCGCCGGTGGCGTTGACGATCAGGAGGGGTTTCAGCGAGCGCACGCCGCCCGCGACGCGTGCGCGCAGCTCCACCACCTGGCGGCCGGTGCTCGGGTCGGGCCGCGCCGCCGCCAGCTCGGTGTGGGTGAGGATCTCGGCCCCGTGTGCCGCCGCGTCACGCGCCACGGCGATCGCGAGTCGCGCGTCGTCCATGACCACGTCGGAGTAGATGCCGGCGGCGCGGAGACCGTCGGCCTCGAGCGCGGGCTCGAGCGCCAGCGCCTGGCGCGCGCTCGCGAGCACGTGCGGGCTCAGGCCCGAGCGGCCGGCGAGCAGGTCGTAGAGCGCCAGGCCCGCACGCAGCCGGAACGGGCCTACGCGGTCGCCGCGCCGGAGCGGCACCAGGAACCGGACTGGCCGCGCCAGCGCCGGCGCCAGCCGCGAGACGGTCATGCGCTCGGAGAGCGCCTCGCGCACGAGCCGGAAGCGGCCGTGCTCGAGATAGCGCAGGCCGCCATGCAGCATGTGGCTCGTGGCGCTGCTCGCCCCGGTGGCGAGGTCGTTCCGCTCGACCACGGACACGCTCCAGCCCGAGCGCGCGGCGAGACGCGCCAGCCCGAGCCCGGTGACGCCGCCGCCGAGCACGAGCAGGTCGCGCTCGGGCCCGCTCACGCCTGCCATGATGTCCGTTGCCACACTGTGCACCGCCCTGTGCGCATGGCGGCGGAAGATAGCAGCATCCGGCGTTCCGCCGCCCGCGACGGCGGCGTCAGTGGGTCTTGGGCTGCGCCGCCTCGGCCGCCGGCGGCTTGGGCTTCGGGCGGTCGAACTGGTTGATCTTCCAGTCCGGCTCGAAGTAGAGCGGCACCCGCGTGAGCTTGCGCGTCGCGATGATCCGTTGTGTCGCGGGCGTGCCGTACTTGCGCAGGAACGGCACCACGCCGGCCAGCTCGTTGCCGCCGTAGTCGCAGCGCTCCTCGAAGAAGCGGTTCGTGGCCGACAGCTCGCCGGTCTTCTCGTCCGTGCGCACGTACGTCTTTAGTGCGAGCGCCGTGCGCGCGGCGCGGTCGAGCTGCTTCTCGAGCGAGTCGGCGCGATACACCCAGGGCAGGAGCGGGCCGGTGCAGAGCGACGCCTTGCACAGCGCGAACATCAGCCGTGGATCGCCCGGCTTCGAGCGCGGGAGCGCGCCGTCGTCGCCGGGTGTGGCGGCGGTGTCGCCGTAGACGAAGCGGCGCTCGAAGCCGGTGAGCGAATAGTCCCTGCCCTCCACGTTCGCGACGATCGCGGCGAAGAACGTGCCGGCGTCGTTGTTCACCTGTCGCGGCGAGTCGTAGCGCAGGAACCTCCGGTTGGGAACGAGCAGGTAGAGCGTCATGCGCTCGACGACGAGGAAGTTGTAGGCGTTGATGGCCCACGCGCTGCGCTCGGCCGGCGTCATCTGCGACGGCGCCACGGACAGGAGCTGCGTGTGCAGCGAGGTGAGAGCGTCCGACCGGTGCTTGGTCCAGATGCCCTCGTCGACGTAGAGCTGCTCGTAGTCGAACCGCGTGTCCCGGGGCTTGCCCGGCTCACGCAGCACCTTCAAGTAATGCTGGAGGAAGTCGCTCCAACCCGAATAATCGGGCTCGGTCGCGCGCGCCGGCAGTGCGAGTAGCGAGGCCGCGAGCAGCGCGCCGACCACGGACCGGCGCCAGCGCGGGCGCGGCGGCGAGGCGGGGATCATCGAGGGTGGTCCTCCAGGCCGGCGTTCCGGCGGCATGCCGTTCGCGGCGGCGGACAGTTTAAGGGTCGGCCGCGCGCGCGCCAACGCGCGTTCGCGCGACGCACGTGGATTTGGCGCGTCCCTGACGCAGCGGCTAGGCTCCGCGGCTCGCGGCGCTTTCCGTCTCCCTCACGCGCGGGTCGACCATGAACTATCGCAGCCTCGGCAACAGCGGCCTCAAGGTGTCGGAACTCTCGCTCGGCTCGTGGACGACATTTGGAGGCAGCGTCGCCTCCGGCGACGCGGCCGCGATCGTGCGGAAGGCGTTCGACAGCGGAATCAACCTGTTCGATACCGCCGACGTGTACGTGAAGGGCGGCGCGGAGCGCGCGCTGGGCACGGCGATCCGCGACCTGCCGCGCGGCGAGATCGTCGTGGCGACGAAGTGCATGGGCCGCGTGGGCGAGGGCCCGTTGGGGCGCGGGCTGTCGCGCAAGCACATCTTCGACGCGATGGACGCGAGCCTGAAGCGGCTGGGCGTCGACTACGTCGACCTCTACCAGTTCCACGCGCCCGATGGCGAGACGCCGATCGAGGAGTCGCTGCGCGCGTTCGAGGACCTGGTTCGCATGGGGAAGGCGCGCTACGTCGGGTTCTCGAACTTCGACGAGCATCCGGCGCTCGCCGACCAGGTGGTGGCAATCCAGGCACGCGAGCGCTGGACGCGCATGATCTCGTCGCAGCCGCGCTACAGCCTGATCGACCGCCACGTCGAGGACGGCCATGCCGCGTTCTGCCGCAAGAACGGCATCGGCATGATCGTCTACTCGCCGCTCTCGCAGGGCGTGCTCACGAACAAGTACGCGGGCGGTGCGCGCCCCGAGGGCAGCCGCGCCACCGGCGCGTTCGCGCACTTCCTAGATTCGCAGAAGGCGCTCACGCCGGAGAACATCGCCGCCGCGGAGCGGCTCGGGACGTGGTGCGTCGCGCGCGGGCTCGAGCCCGCGGCGGTGGCGCTGGCGTGGGTCCTGCGCAACCCGGCCGTCTCGAGCGCGATCCTCGGGGCCACGAGCACGGCGCAGCTCGAGCGGAACCTGATGGCGCTCGAGGTGAAGCTCGGCGACCCCGAGTGGCGCGAGATGGAGACGCTCGCCTCCAATCGCCCGGCGGCAGCGAAGGCGGCGGCCGCGAAACCGGTGGCGGCGGCGAAGCGGAGAGCTGCGACGAGGCGCAAGCCCGCCGCCCGCCCGCGCGCGAAGAAGTAGAGCCTAGGACCGCGCGGCGAGCGCCGCGCGCCGACCGCGCTCCAGGTCCACGGTCGAGAGCAGCCACGCGCCGCCCAGGAAGAGCGGCAACAGCGTGAGCGTGGCGAGCCGCCCGCCGTGCGTGGCCTGCGTCACGAGCCCGAACAGCACCGGCCCGGCCACGCCGGCCAGCTTCTCGCTGACGGAATAGAACCCGAACATCTCGCCGCTCTTTTCACGAGGCACCAACGAAGCGAACATCGATCGAGACAGCGCCTGCGTGCCGCCCTGGAACATCGCCACCAGGGCCGCCAGCGCCCAGAACTGCCACGCGCTTTTCAGGAAGTACGCGAACACGCTGATGCCCGCGTAGCCCACGATACCCACCATCACCGCGCCGCGCGCGCCGAGAGGCCTGGCGAGCCGCCCGAACGCGATCGAGGTGGGCGCGGCCACGATCTGCACCATGAGCAGCGCCCCCATCAGGTCGGCGTCCTTCAAACCCACCTCGACGCCGTAGATCGTGGCCATCTTGATGATGGTGCCGATGCCGTCCGAGTAGAGCCAGAACGCGACCAGGAACCGCAGCAGGTCGGGCTGCGAGCGCAAGCCCCTGAGCGTGCCCCCGAGCTGTCGGAACACGGCCGCCGGCAGCTGCCGCGCGGGCACGCCGGAGCGCTCGGCCTCGGGCTCGGGCACGCGCCGGAACATCGGCAGCGAGAACGCGAACCACCACACCGCGACGCTCGCGAACGCCACCCGCGTCGCATTGGCCGCGCTCCCGAGCCCGAAGCGCTCCGGCATCGAGATGATCGCGAGGTGGAAGGCGAGCAGCACCCCGCCGCCGATGTAGCCCCATGCGAAGCCGCGAGCGGAGACGGCGTGCATCTCGTCCGCCTCGGCGACCGCCGGCAGCAGCGAATCGTAGAGCACGTTCCCGGTCGCGAACGCGATGAACGCGACGCCGAACGACGCCAGGAGTCCACTCCACTGGCCCGCGGGGGTGAGCGCCAGCGCCAGCGTGCCGGCGCATCCGAGCAGCACGCAGGTCAGGAGCACCGGCTTTCGCCGCCGCGACTGGTCGGCGAGCGCGCCAACAATGGGGGAGAGCACGGCGGTGATGGCGAGCGCCACGGCGCTCGCGTAGCCCCAGATCGCGGTGGCCTCGTGCGCGGGCATGCTGTGCGAGGCGGTGCGCGCGAAGTACACGGGCAGGATCGCTGCGACGACGCTGGTCGCGAACACGGAGTTCGCCCAGTCGTACAGGCACCACGCGCGCTGCGCACTCCGGCGGCCATCGGGGGCGGGCATGACGGGGAGGTCTAGCAGATTCCGGAGGCGTGGTGGGCCCGGCATGCCCGGCGCGCACACTGCGGCCGCCGCCGCGCTCTGGTAATGTCGCGCGTCGTCCGCTGCGGTGTCGCCCTCTTGGAAGGAAGACATGAACCCCATGCGCAGCCTCCTTCTCGCCGGCTCCCAGAATGCGTGGCTCCAGCGTCAGGCCACCAAGCGACGGTTCGTGAAGTTGGCGGTGCGCCGGTTCATGCCGGGCGAGACGCTGGACGAGGCGCTCGCCGCCGCGGCCGAGCAGAACCGGCTCGGCATCGCGGTCACGCTCACGCACCTGGGCGAGAACCTGCGCGAGCGCTCTGAGGCCGACGCCGTGCTCGCGCACTATCAGGCCACGCTCGCACGCATCGGCGCCGCACGCCTTCGCGGCGAGGTGTCGATCAAACCCACGCAGCTCGGCTACGACATCGACCCGGAGCTGTGCGCGCGGCACGCGCGCACGCTGGCGGAGGCCGCGCGCGTGCACGGCAGCCGGCTGTGGATCGACATGGAGGGGAGCGACTACACCGACGGCACGCTCCAGCTCTACCGCCGCCTGCGCCAGACGCACGCGAACGTCGGCGTGTGCCTTCAGGCCTACCTCCGCCGCACGCGCGCCGACCTGGAGGCGCTGCTGCCGATGGGGCCCGCGATCCGCATCGTGAAGGGCGCCTACGCCGAGCCGCCGCAGAAGGCTTTCCCCGACAAGCGCGACGTGGACGACAACTTCCACTGGATGGCGGAGCAGCTGTGGCAGCCCTCGGCGCGCGGGAACGGCGCCTGGGCGACACTCGGCACGCACGACCGGAACCTGATCTCCGAGCTTGAGCTGCTCTCGAAGCGGATGGGTGTCGGCGCCAAGGACTACGAGTACGCGCTGCTCTACGGCATCCAGAGAAACGAGCAGCTGCGGCTCGTGAAGTCGGGCCGGAACGTGCGCGTGCTCATCAGCTACGGCGCGCACTGGTTCCCGTGGTACATGCGCCGCCTCGCCGAGCGCCCCGCGAACCTGCTCTTCGTGGCGAAGAGCATGTTCGCGGGGTAGAACCCGCCGTCAGGCCTCAGCGCGCGGCGGCCGCCCAGTAGACGACGCGGGGGCCGTGCCACGCGGGATTCGCGTTCGGGCTCACCGAAATCACCACCGTCCAACCCTGCACAGGCGTCGAGGCCGACAGCGACCCCGCGCGGGCGCGCTCGAACGTGCCGCCGTGCTCGTCGCTGGTACCAGCCTGGATCCCGCTGTTGGCGGGCGGGTTGATGGTCAGCATGAAGTCGCTGCGCTCGCCGTAGGTGGGCGATTCGACATCGGGCTCGTTCGGATCGTGCCACCAGAGTGCGGCGTCTACCTGCGACGCGCCCAATGTCGATGTATCGATGCCTATCTGGACGGGCGGATCCGATGGAGAGATGACGACGCTTCCCCACGAGCCCGCGCCATCCATGGGAAGGCGCAGGGAGCCTGCGCCGCGGTTGTCGTCGAATCCATCGACGGCGGGCGGGTTCGGGCTGTACGGCGAGTCGCCGGCCAGGATCATCTCCGCGTAGACCTCTCCGGGTTCGACAGAAGGACGACGCATCCAAGGGAAGACCCACCCCCCCTGCATCCAGCTGATGAGCTCCGCCGCGGCGGCCGCAGCCACAGGCGTGGCGCCGCTGGTGAGACCGAATGGGAAGAGTTCGGAGTGGGTGCTTGAAGCCTTCGCCGTCCAGTATCCGGTGGGCGCGATCAAGTCCGGCTTGAACCGACCATTGAGCCGAGCATGGCTGTGCGGGCCGACCGCAGCGGGTGCCCCCACATTGTAGAAGCCGACGCCAAGAACACCGGGCGTCCGAGCAGGCGCACCGATCGCAGTGCCCGCGCCGTTCCCGTTCGCGGCGATGACGACGGCGCCAGCGTCGAACGCGGCCTCGGCGAGCTGGTCCAGGATGCGCGTTTCCGGGCAGCGAATCTGCGTCTCGAAGACGATGGTCCGGTCGCATCTTCTCATCGCGGCCTGGACCGCACGGATCGCCGCGTTCAAATCGAAGTCCACGCGGTTGGGGTCGGGGTCACCCGAGCAGGGGGGGCCAATGGGGGGCCTGTAGACCTGGAACATGTCGACGAAGGCCTTGCTCTGGCCACGCAGTGAGTCCCCGTAATAGCAATTCGCCGCCAGGAACGCGGCCGTCGATGTTCCGTGAATCTGGATATCCAGCGCGGTCGGTACGCAGCCCGTACTCGGTGTGCAGTCCATGCACGCGCCCATCCCCGATCCGCCAGTGAGCAACACATGGTTCATGTCCGCGCCGGTGTCCAGCAGCGCGATGCGCGACGGCGTGAACCCAAGGGCGACATAGGCTGGCAGATTCGCCTGCGTCGCCGCGACTTGCTGGGGCCATGCGATGCCCGGAGGCGGCGTATTCGGACAGGGGGGGCGTGATCCGCCCGCCGACGGCAGGCACCCATCGGGAAGCGCCACGTTGACGAATCGGGGCTCCACGGCGGCCACCGTGGTGTCCAACAAGAGCGAATCCCTGGCGGCGGCTCGCACCGACACGCAGATGGCGGGCAGCAGCCACGCTCTGTCGATCGGCTCGATGCGCCACCGGGATGGCTGATGCCTCAGCCATTTGTCCAGCGCGGCACTCCGACGGGTCGTGAGCGAATCGATTATTGCTGGACTCTGCTTGCACACCATGACCAGGTTCGGGATCACGATGTTGTCGTTCAGCAGAACGACGACCGTGTCCAGACTGTCGAGGCTCACGAGACCGCCGACCCTGGGCATCTCGCCCGATGGCGGACGACGCGGGACTGACGTGTCGATCGCCATCGGTTCCCGCGGGGCCGCCTGCATGACCCGACGGTGCGTGCGACGGGCGTGCACCTTCCCAGGCAGGGGCGCGGTGTACATCATGCCAACTGAGCCGGCTGGCCCGGTGTCGGACTCGCAACTGGAATCCAGGGAGATCAGCCCGACGGCGGCGCTGCAGGTGAGCAGCGCCGCCCTGAGCCAGCGAACCGAACGCGCGTTCATTCGGTCCCTCGCCGCTAGTCGATGTCGATCGATGGACCATCCGGCGGGCCGTTCGGACCGACGCTGGTGCCTGAAGTTTGCGTCGCCGAGGCGTACCACATCAGCGCGGCATCGTCCGCCACCTGCACCATCACCTTGTCCGTGATCCTGATCGTCTGCGCCCCGCCGCCTGACTGGAATGGTGAGATAGAGAGGACCAGGTCGACGTAGGCTTTGCCCGTCTTGTTCTCGAACACGACGAGATCCAGACGATGAAGGACGAGGTCCTCCGGGTCGTTGTAGGTTTCGTGGATGTCGCACGCTCTGATGTTGATCTTGTCGACCAGGCGCTTGATCTCATCGACCGGGAACGGCCTGATTTCGACGAACTTCCGCGGCTTCTTCAGCAGTTCAGGCATTGAAGATCCTCCTTAATCCGACGGCGAGGACGGGTGCGAATCGCGGCCGGCCGTCAGCAGCCTGACGAATCGCGGGTTGGAACGAAGGGGGGCGAGATCCGGTGCGTGGACGAACGCGTCCATGCCATATCCGGCGCGCACGGCGCGCTCGAGCCAGCGGATGGCGTCGTCATGTTCGCCGAGCTGGCAGAAGACATTTCCCGCCCGGACCATCACGTGGACATCGTCCGGCGCCGCGGCGAACGCACGGTCTATCGCCAGGCGGGCATCGTCGGCGCGGTCGAGATTCGCGAACCAGCCGGCAAGCCGGCTCCAGCCGTCGTAGTTTTCGGGATTCCTCGACAGGCGCTCCTGCATGAGGCCAATGGCGCGGTCGAGGGCCTCTCGCGCCCGTGCGTTGCGCGCCGGGACGAATCGAGCCGCGTTCCCCAGGTTGCCCCACATGACGGGATTCGAGGGACCCAACGCCACGGCCTTCTCGAACGCGTCGCACGCCTCCTCGTAACGCTCGAGGTAGAACAACACTGTGCCGAGGTTCGTGAATGCATTCGGATTCGGCTGGATCCGCAACGCGAGCCGATAGGCGTCGATCGCCTCCTCGTGGCGGTCCAGATGGAAGAGAGCGCCGCCGAGATGGCTTGCGGCCCGCGAGTTATCGGGGCAAAGCTGCATGACGCGCCGCCAGGTCCCGACCGCACTCGCGAACTCGCCGCGCCTCAGCTGGACGGTCCCCAGCAGCTGATGGCCTCGCCAGTCCTCGGGCGCCAGATCGATGGCAACGCGGCACGCCTCTTCTGCCTCCTCGAAGTGACCCGCGGCCTTGAACGCCTCGGCCAGCCCCAGCCTGCCCTCGAACCAGTCCGAACGTTTCGTGAGCGCTTTTTCGAACTCGCGCAGTGCCAGGTCGGAGCGTCCAGCCGCCAGGTGCGTTTCTCCGAGCGCCAACAGCACGTCGGGGTCCTCCGGCGCGATCCGCCGCGCGCGCTCGACGGCGGTCGTCGCGCGGCCCTCCCAGACGTGCTGCCCCGACAGCCGGAACTTGAACAGGTTGGCGCGCGCGAGCGTCGCCCACACCACTGCGTTGTCCGGCGACGATTGCGCCAGCCGATCCAGGATTGCGATGGCCCCATCCATGGCAGACTCGTCGTATGTGCGCCTCAGGTATGACATCGCCTGCTGCAGCCGCTCGGCTTCGGCGGGATCACGCGTCACCGGGCGTGTGCGCACAAGCGCCGGATCGACCGGGATCCCGAGCGCCCCGCGTACGCCGGCCACGAGCTGGTCCTCGAGATCGAACACGTCGCACGCGGCGCCGCGCAGCGTTCCGCCGGCGATCTGGACCCCGTGCTCGGGGTCGGTCAGCCGCCACGTGATCCGGGCGTGAGCTCCCACCAAGCGCAAAGTGCCCCCCAGCAGCAGCTGGGCGCCCGCGCGCCGGGCGAACGCCAGCGGCTCCTCGCCGGGAGCCGGGACGCCGGCGTCGGTGACGATGTGCACACGCTGCAGCTCCGCGATCGCAGCGGCCATTGTCTCGCGCAGCTCGCGGGCGAGCCGGGCGGCATCCCCGATTCCCTCCCGAGTGATGACGTGGGTGTCGAACGGGAGGATCGCGAGGTAGACGGGGCCCCTGCCGCTCGCCAACACCTCCGCAGAAGCAGAGCTCGAGAGCGCGCGCCTTCGTGCCGGCTCGGGGGCCGCATCGCTCAACACGTGCAAATCGGCGAGAAGGACGTCCGCGCCCGGGTAACGCTGCTCCGGATTTCGGGCCAGGAGCTTCAGGACGAGCTGGTCGAGCGGGTCGCCGATCTCCGATCGGTAGTGGCTTGGAGGTGACACCGGCTTATTGAGCGCCAAGTAGCGGACTGCTTCTCCGTTGTCCGCCTTGAACGGCAGCTGGCCGGTGAGCGCCTCGTAGAGCACGACACCGAGGCCGTAGAGGTCCGAGCACGTGCTCGCCTCGCTGCCCTTGAGCACCTCGGGTGCCATGTAGGCCAGGGTGCCCACCGTCGTGTCCGGGCCGGTGACGCGCGACACGCCCTGCGCCAGCGCGACACCGAAGTCGAGCACCAGCACGCGACCATCGCGCGCGAGCATGATGTTGCGGCTGGTGACGTCGCGATGGACAACGCCGCGCGCGTGCGCGTAGCCGAGCGCCCCTGCGGCCACCGATGCGATCCGCAACACCTCCGAGATCGGGGGCAAGGAACGTTCGAGTCGCTCGACGACCGTTTCACCATCGATGAGTGACATGGCGATGTACGTCTCGCCATCGGCCTCACCGCTGTCGTGGATGGCGACAATGCCGGGATGATCGAGTCGCGCGGCAAGCTGAGCCTCGTGCCGAAACCGGTGGCGCGCATCCGCGTGCGTGCTCAGCGATTCGGCCAGCAGCTTGAGCGCGACCTCGCCGCCGCGCACCTCGTCCCGCGCCCGCCACACGCTGGCCATCCCGCCCCGGCCGAGCGGGGCCAGGATCTGGTATCGACCGACGCGACGACCGTTCATGCTCGCCCGCAAAGGACAGCGGGCAAGCTATGCCGGGAC
>Ga0306921_10003504_pt1 | contig 15926 bp, 16 predicted proteins | sample sta12Cox44000080_FD_203760 | JGI IMG/M metagenome (GOLD analysis project Ga0306921, IMG submission 203760) | Lab enrichment of tropical soil microbial communities from Luquillo Experimental Forest, Puerto Rico - statoxic.12C.oxic.44.000.080 (v2)... | ecosystem: Environmental > Terrestrial >...
AGACTAGTCGAGAGGTCTGAACTTCTCGAGGCAGTCACAATAGGGCATGCCAGGCCTGCGCGAGATGGCGGTCATAGCGCGTCTGAATCGCTGAGCCCCCGCTATTCTACTTCACCATTCGGATTACCTTGACCGGAGAATAGTGGCCGAGGGAGGGGAATTTTGAAAGCAGCGCCGCATCCCATCTGCGAGATGCTTGCGCACAGCGTCGAACCAAAGGCAAGAGATTGACGAGCAAAGAGGTGGGCAATGAGAAAGGCTTGGACTGGTAGGAGGAAAAGCCGGCTGCAAAATCGACCAGTTCCCGATCTGTTAGTGGACGCTCAAACGGGGAGACATCAGGCGAGTGATAGGGTATGAAGCGCCGGACCGTCGCCAAGACTCGGGAATTCCGGACCGGCTCCTGAAACAGAGCAACTCCGCCTGACTTGAGGAGACGCTTGACCTCTGCGGATGCGAGAGCGAGATCGAGATGATGAAGTATCGCAATGCCAACAACGAGATCAATCGACTCATCAAGCAAGGGAACGTCGTGCGCCGAGCCCACTATGAAATCTACCCCCGAAGTAATACCGTGAACGCGAAGTCGCTGACGCGCGACATCGATCAATTCCGGCGACAGATCAAGGGAAATGACGTGAGCACCTCGGTTGGCCAGAAGCACGGTGTTTACTCCGTCTCCACAGCCGTACTCGAGCACAGTTTTTCCGCGCACATCTCCAAGCAAGTTGAAAACGTATTCCAGTGGATACACCGTATCGGCGGGAGGATCGATGTACCGAGCAACGTTCTTCGGAGTTGCGAGCGCATCTTCGCTATAGCTTTGAGAAGCTTCGCGCGCACTTCGTTCCTTTTCAGCGCGCTCCCATCTTTCGATGGGGGCGCGCATTGGATCTAGCCTCTTCTGCTCGGAAATTTTGCCCTCTCCCTTCTCTTGTCGCTGGCTGGGCTCCAAGCCCCCCCGCGAGCTATTCTGTCTATTGGAATGATGGGTGATAGGTGAGAGGAGATCCGCGTCCTCCTTGTGCCGATGTCCTCGCACTCCGCGTGCCGCCTTCCCTGTTGTCTCCGTGAGCCGTTCTGTCCATCAGCTCCGATACCAAGCGGGTCACCCGAGGCGCCCGGGAATCTGCGGTGTCAAATACTACCAAACTAGAGGATGACGTACAGGACATGCCGACGATCGTGTCACGGAGGGTCGCGTGCCTCCTCGGAGTAGGGAAGGAAGACATGTCACCGAACGAACACTGTCTGTCAATGCCGTGCGCAGAAACCGATTCCGGATCGTCTCACTCGCCCGGACGCCGCGCCAATCTCAGCGGTAACTGCTTGTTTCTTCACCGGAGCGGGCACCGGATCTGATCCACTGCGGTTCAGGCGCGACTTTCGCATTGTGAGCCCCCAGCGGGGACACCTTCCCGATAAAGGCAAACTCACCGTGAGGTGGGGACGCAATGCCACGGGTCAGGCCGAGTGCTTGACAGCCGGGCTACCGAAGGAAGGCAGAAGAGTTGCTGGGAAATGGTGATCGTCCGCAAAACAGGAGGATCACCGTGTCTTCATCCTCGGCATCGCCTCAGCTCAGGTACTCAGCTTGAGTTGGAGCGATGATTCGGGCCGTCAGGCCGGCTTCACTTATCCAGAGAGACACCCGCACCAGCGGACGTTACGCACTAATTGCGCAGCTTCCTCCCTGGCTCTATCTTCAGCGGCTGCTCTGGTGGCGGCTTGGCGGGACCGATCCCCATGGCCTGGCCGGAACGGGTCAATGACGGTGGCGGCCACCTCCAGCCCCTACCCTCATATATTCTCAGTGTGACGAGCAGGGCCCTGGTACCGTCAGCAGCAACCAAGGACAAATCAGCTACGGCTCGACCTGTTCCGCAAGATACGCGAGGGCACAGTCGCGACGCTGACAGGGATGCCCGGGAAAAGAGGAGCCAGGTTTGTTAGTTGGAACGGTAGAGGATATCGCGGCACCGATATCTGCAGTATGACGCTCAATGCCGCGACGTCCGTGGCGGCAAGCTTCAGCAAGAGCGCGAAGAAATGAACCAAGGATCGGAAAGGAGATTTGCGATGGTCGGAGGAATCAAGATGAACAAATGGGCGGGATCGTATTCCGGTCACAGCATAGGGCAAGTCATCGCCCGCTGCCTGTCGATGGTGCTCGTGATCCTTTGCGTCGCCGTCGAGGTCCAGGCGGCCGTCACGACCGTACCGACGACTTCCGACCCCCTCGCCAATGGCGACAGCTTCCAGGCCACTCTCAACAGCGCGAGCTGTGGAGACACCATTGTCCTGCAAGCGGGGGCGAGTTACCAAACCAGGGTCTCATTCGTGAACAGTTACGGCCCCCAAGGCTATCCCTTTTTCCTTCCCAACAAGAACTGCAGCAACGGAACATTCACGACGATTCAGTCCTCGAATGCCGCGGCGTTGCCTCCTGGAGTTCGAGTCGGACCGGGCCAGCGCAGCTACATGGCCCAGCTCGCCAGCAATACGAATTCGTGGGTGATCGAGGCCGCGGCGAGCGCGGGCAACTACCTCTTCGTGGGCATCGAGTTCACGCACACGGGGAATGTCGCAGCGCAGAAGGGCTTCTCGCCCGTACTCGTGTTCCTGTCCCAGAATCAAGCTCCCTACGGCGCGTGGGGCCATGATATGACGCTCGATCGCTGCATCGTGTGGCCCTATGAGGAATGGGCGGACCCCACCTCAAATATCCGCAGCGCAGCACTCGGCGTACGTGTCGATGGGGTGAACCAGAGTGTCATCAATTCCTATATCGCAGGCTTCATGGGATTCCAGTCGGACGACAAGATCACGCCCACGCAGTCGATCGGGGTCGAGTCAGTATCGGGACCCGGTCCTCTCACGATCGACAACAACTTCATCGAGGCGTGGTACAGCAACGTCTTCACGGGCGGCGGGGGCAACTATGTCAATCCGGCGTACACGTCCTCGCTTTCCGCCTCGACGCCCACGAGCGTAACGCTCCTCAATACAGCCGGCCTCAATGTCGGCGACTATATTGCATTCCAGGTCCCGGCCTTCATGGTTCCGAACCTCGGCATGGTTTCTTGGGCGGCCGGGACCGTGACCGCTATCAATGGGTTGACGGTGACATTTACTCCGCTCGGGAACGTAAGTCCTAGTCCCCCGAGCGTGCCTGGGGCGGCTCAGTGGAATGGGCTGAACGTATCTGGAGTGCGTGTCACGCGCAATACGCTGAATAAGCGGTGGGCATGGCAGACGGGCGGGTTCAGCATCGCCAAGTCGTACTGGGAGATGAAGTCAGGGGTCGATGTGCTCGTGGAGGGGAACCGCTTCCTTGGTCCGGGAAGCAACATCATGGGCCCGCTGCTCGTCAACCAGAACGGCAGCAGCCCGTGGACAATGATCAAGAACGTGGTAATTCGCAATAACCTGATGCTGTCGTCAGGGAGCATCAATATTGAGCTCGGCGGAAACTACTACGGCCTTCCCTCCGGAGTTGGGGGCCCCGTGACATTTAGCAACAACCTCCTCGGTCCCTCAAGCATCCGCGCGCAGGGGATGATCAACGGGCATGGGCAGATCCTGTGGACCCACAACACCATCCGCAGTGTGACGGGCTCGATGTGGATCCAGGACCCAACGCCCGGGACCCCCGGCGTCGTGTACCGAGACAACGTCATCAACTCCGGCGCGTACTGGATGCAAGGCTGGCCCGCGACCTTCCCCGGTGGTGTGAAAGACCACAATATTATTATCAACAACTCGGGCAGTGCCGCACCCCCAGGGTACGATGGAGATTTTGTCGTCGCGAACGACGCGGCGGTAGGCTTCGCGAACGTCCTCGATGCCGATTCGGGCGGCGACTACCACGGCTATGGCCTCGCGGCAGGCTCGCCTTTCAAAGGGCGTGGATCGGACGGCACCGACCCTGGCGTGGACCTCGCGGCCCTGGACAATGCCTTGAGCTCAGCTGGGAGCGGAGCTGTCGCAGGCACCGGAGGGACTGGAGGGACCGGAGGCACTGGAGGGACTGGCGGAACGGTTTCTGGTCTCCCCGCACCAACGAATCTGACAGTCAAATAGAGATAAGAGAAGAGCGCAGTCCGCGGGAGGTACGCCGCGAAATATTCGATGTGCCTTGCGGGTACCCCGACATCCGGAAGAACCGTGGCAAGGAATCGGGATCACGTTGTCTTCCTTGGGGCGATCGCGAGGGCTGGGCGCCATTTCATGGCAGGGCGGCCTTGGATCGATACCTGGCAAATGCTCTCTCCCAGGTGAATCTTTGGGCGTGCTCGTAGAAAGCCTGCGTGCGTTTCTGCGTGCTCGCTCGATCGCTGAGCGTAGTCAAGACGGCTTGCGCGATGTCGTCGGGACGATCCGGCTCGCATAGGAGGCCGTGTATCTTGTCGCTCACGAATTCGGGTACCCCACCCACGCGTGTCGCGACCACGGGCACGCGGACCAGCGCCGCTTCGAGCAACACCATCCCAAAGGGCTCTTCTCGGGACGGGAGAATCAGACACTTGGCATGCGCGATCCAGCCCAATACTTCGCGGTGGGGGACGTTTACCATCACATCGACCTTGCTGCCAAGCCCGAGCGAGTGAATGAGGGAGATGATCTCCTGACGCTCTGGGCCGTCCCCTCCGATCAGGACGAGCCGTAAGTCAGACCGCTCCTTTTCGATGAGGGAGAAGGCCTGCAACAGCACGTCATGCGCCTTTTTCGCGACGAAGTGCGCCACACAGATAACATACCGGCCGTTGACCTGCCCGGCCAGAGGAGAATCTGAACTGGCCGTCACCGCGTTCCATACGGCAACGACATTGGCCGCCGGGCTGAAGCGTTTCACCTGCTCGGCCAGAGCGTGCGAGCAGGCCACAACCAGATCGGCGGAGGAGAGCATCCACGTGAAGAGGGTCCGCGTCCACCCCGAGGACTTCACCGCCTCAGCTATGTCTGCTCCATGGACGGAGAGGATCACTTTGGGGCAGAGCCGCAGCCATCTGAGCAGCGAGAGTGGCAAGAGCTCCAGGCCGACGAAATGCGGATTCACGGCGACCGCCCCCCGGGTGGCCCTTCGCAGTCGTCGGAGGTTCGGGCCCAGGCGGGCGAGGAATCCCAGCATGTTGCGATGCCCGGAGGACAACCCAGGCAGCTTCAGCCACATCTGACCGGGTGGCGGTGGATCCCATCCGGTGATCACGAAGACCGCTTCATAGCGCTCTTGCATGGCCCTGGCGAGACCGAGGAAGACGGCATTCACCCCGCTACCAGGTCAGAGCACCCAAGGCACCAGGAATACGTAGCGATCCCGCGGGAGACGGGCACGGCCGCCCTTTCGCGCTAGGGTGCCGGCTTGATGCCGGACGCGTACATCGTATGGTCGCGACGGCGCTCCGTATCCGTGGCCGGGTCGAAGTGGCGCCGGCTAACCTTCTCGAACCCAGCGCGTCTCAGGGTCCACAGCAGTATCTCCTCGTCGTAGGCGTACTTGTGCTCGCCAAACTGGCGGAACAGGTAGTTGATCCGATGCATGGGCATGCTGAGCCACTCAGGATAGTTCGGATTCCATTCGGCGGCGAAGGTGTCTCGTTCCCCGCGTGCATAGGCCGCCATGTACCCTCCTGCCTCCGGGATACCCACGCTGAACACCCCGTGGGGAACGAGCACCCGGTATGATTCCCGAAGGACGTGCTCCACTTCGTCGGGAAAGTCGAGATGCTCCAGAAAGTGTTCGCTGTGGATGATCGTGATGGAAGCCGTCGGGAAAGGGAACAGCTCGCGCAGGTCGAGCCGCAACCGGCTGGCGGGATTCGCCCAAGAGAGACCCGCCCAAGCCTCGGACTTGCGTGAGAGAGTCGTTCACAGTTCACAGTCATCCTCGGTTCGACCCCCCTCCCTGGGTTTCCTCCTCCTAAAGGCCGTGGCCTTCAGCCCGACGACCCCCTTCGCGCGTAGTAGCGAATTGCCCTCCACTTTGAAGCGAGCCGCATTCCAAACGGAATCCGCGCCAAGCGAGGATAGTGGTTGGCTACCTCTCTCCATTCTTCTCGTAAGGAAGAGTCCGGATGTGAACGATCTCTTTCTGCCGCTTTCGCATGCCAGCGAGCGTCCAGCGCAAGCGTCCAGAACTCTTGCGAGAGGTTGATGGAGGGTCGGTGACTCGCCGCCACCCTTCTTAGCGCATCGTAGACGGGATGAAAGGCGTAGTCATGGACGATCAACAACGGATCGAGGAACTGGAAGCGATAACGGCGCGCGGCCGTCTGTCTCAGGTAGGTGCTCCTACTTCCAGCGTGTACTCGAAACGTCGCCAACACATCGGGAATATGTATGGTGCCGGTGTTGGAAGCCACGCGGATCCAGTATTCGAGATCACAACAGCTCGCCAGATGAGGGTTGAATAGACCGAATCGATCGAAGACATTCCGATGTAGAAGGACCGCGCTCGGCTCTCCGAGTAGGTTCTGGCCGATTAGTCGCAATGCCGTCTCTGCGACCTCTTGAGCAGACCATCGATCCGAGTCTCGATAGCTGGTTCTGATCTGTGCTTGGTGATCCAGGTAGAACTGTCGAGTCGCCGCCGACGTACCCGGTTCGAAAATGAAATCACGGGCGCACGACACGATTGGCATCTTGGAGCTGGTAGCTACGGCCAGCATTCGACGGAGACAATCTGGGCTGATACGATCGTCCTGAAACACGAATTTGATCCATTCGCCGTGTGATAGGAACACACTCCGGTTCCAGTTCTCGACCAGGCCGAGATTCCTGTCATTCACAACCACCCTCACCCGCGAGTCGAGACGCCCATAGCTCTCCGCAATGTCGATGGAGTCATCCGTCGAGCAATCATCCACAATGACGAGTTCAAAGTCGGGGTGAGTCTGCCCGAGGATGCTGTCGACAGACTCACGTAGATGCTTCCCGCCGTTGTAGGTCGGAAGACAGATACTCACGGTGGGTTTCATTTTGCTGCTTCCCTCCGCTGCGCTGGATAGGGGTCCCTCGTCCCTAGAGCTCGCCCCTGCCCTTTCTGCGGATCCAACGGATCAGTCGCACTGCCATTGCGGCATCGATCTCCAGGGCAGTCCGCAAGAATTGCTTGTGCGGAGATTCGCGACGCAGCATGGTCTCACGCAGCAGCATTCCCCATAGCGTCGATCGGGGAGCTTTCGTGGCGCTCGCCTGCTTTCTTGCGCACACCTCGCCTCAGGCCAAGCTGCGCGGTGACTGACAACGGGACCGATGGAGCGTCCAGCGGAAGGCTGAGTCCTACCACTCGTGCCAGGCGAAGCGCTCGACGCGCTGTCGCGCGAGAGCGAGGTAACGGCCCATGGGCTTGAGAGCTGGAAGCGCATCTTTCTCGAGCAAGGGATACGAGGCCTCAAGACCCGGAGTGATGGGGAGAAGCGGAAGCTCACGCTCACCCGCGCCGAGATTGGCGAACTGATGATGCCTTTGGCTCGCGGAGAAAGCATCATCGGGGCCCCATCAGGAAAGAAATCGCATCGCACACCCGATTGACACCGTCTTCCTCGAGCGCACCATAGATCGGAAGAGCCAGAACTTCAGAGGCGACTCGATGGGCGTTGGGCAAGCGCTCCGGCGCCGCGCTGGGAAGATCGCTGTAACAGCTATAGCTGCTCGCCAAGGGATAAAAGTATTTCCGCGTAAATATATTGAACTGCTTAAGTTCCGCGTGAAGCTCGTCACGTCCCTTTCGAGCGAACTCTCTCTGAATCCGAATGATGAAGTACTGGTAACTATTTCGCACTGAGTCCGGCGGAGCGACGCACGTCACAGCCTTAATTTGGCCAAGACGCTCGTGATAGATCTTTGCGATTCGAGCCCGCGCGTCCCGCTCGGAGTCGATGTATCGGAGCACGGCAAGTCCCATGGCTGCCTGAAGCTCTGTCATCTTTCCGTTAATCCCCGGCATCACGACTTCTTCTTCGTGCTTGATCCCGAAGTTCTTCAACAAATCGATGCGGCGCTTGAGGCCCGCGTTCTGAACAACGAGCGCACCTCCTTCGGCTGTATGAAAGAGTTTCGTTGCGTGAAAACTCAACATTGTCACGTCGCCGAATGCAGTGATCGGTCGCTGATCAATCTCGGTCCCAAAGGCATGAGCAGCATCATAGATCACGCGTAGGCCATAGGACTCGGCAATGGATTCGATCTTTTGCACGTCGCACGGAATCCCGTAGACGTGCACTCCGAGAATGGCGGTCGTTCGGGCAGTGATGAGAGGTACGATCTTGTCTGGATCGATGGTCATGGACGTCAGGTCAATGTCGGCAAAGACAGGGGTGATGTTGTTCCAGGAAAGCACGTGGGGGGTAGCGGGAAAGGTGAATGGGGTTGTGATCACCTCCCCGGCCAGCCTCAGCGCGCGGCAGGCCACGATGAGAGCAATCGTGCCATTGTTGAACAATGACAGGTGTTGGGCGTGTAGATATGCTCCTAGCGCCCGCTCGAGGGCCTCGTGCTTCGCCCCATTGTTGGTCAACCAGGCCGCTCGCCAGATGTCCGACAAGTGTGCACTGAATTCTTCGAGCGGAGGAAGCAAGGGACGCGCTACATAAACTGGTTTCGAAAAGGGAATAGGAGCAGAGGACATCATCATCCTCCTTATTCGGAGGCGTGCCAGCTTATTCGGACGCGTGCCAGCCAGCTGGCCGGGTCTGCACCACGCGGGCGGGAACACCTACCACAGTCGCGTTCGGTGGAACGTCCTTGGTGACGACCGCACCGGCGCCGACAGTCGCCCAGGCGCCGATATTGATTCTAGGGATTACACTGCAACCGATTCCCAACTCCACCCCTTCTCCGATGTTGACGCTTCCGGCGATGTGAACTCCGGGAGCCAGAGTGGCGAAATTTGAGAGACGTACGTCATGCGACACGGTTGCGCCGACGTTCACGATAACGTGATCACCGATGACAACATTCGAAGTAATCACCGCGCCTGCGGCAACGACAGAACCCGGCCCCGGGGCGGTGGGATCACCACAGGTCGCCCGCGGATCTACTAATGAAACGAAAGGGTTTCTGAAGCGGGCCTGAAGTCGTCCAATGATTCGACGCCTAGCAGCGGGGTCGCCGACGGCAACGATGAGCGCGGCCTTGGGCATCGCGGCGAGACCATCCAGTCCGACTACGACTGGAAGGCCGTCTACCCGCGACGGAACGGAGAACCCTTCGTCGACGAGGAATCCTAGACAGCGTGCCCGTCCTTCCTGAACATTGATGCGTTCGATGATTTGGCGCACCTCCCGACCCATACCACCCGCGCCAAAAATCACAATATCTCCGAGCGCCTTGTCCGAGATGCCAGTGAATCCCGCCAGCCGTGCCTTGTAGGTATGGGTCGTGTCCATCCATAGCCTCCAGACCGGGCGGCTCACGCGGCCTCGTGAGTGGGGCGACGCCTCTGCGCGAACCGCTAGAACTCGCCCCGATTGCCCCCCAGCGGCTCTTCCGATGGCGTTGCCGTAAGTATTGGGCCTTCCAACACCTCCGTCAAGTAGCCAAAGGCGAAATTATCGACCTTCGCGTGAGCAACTCAATTCGGCCGCGCCACGACTCGCCTGTAAAAAGACGGTTGCAAGAGGGTTACGACCAAGATTATCGCTCGGTGGAAGTTTCCATGGCGCTCTTAGGGCCTGAGCGGTCGCTGGACGCGTTTTGGGACGAAACGGAGGGCACGGATTGGCTTGAACGGTGGCGCCTGCTGCCATCGTCCGAGTGCTGTCTTGAGGTAGCGACGACTAGGAGGACTCTTGGCGGAATGGAATCGTTTCAGGCGCCGAGCGACGCGGCCCTCGGACGCCATTCTATGAGATCATGATCGCCATGCTCGGTCGAATAGTACGTTGGTGCACCCAGGATCCACAAATCCTGCAAGCACTCCGCAAGGCCCGCGAGGAATATGCCACATCGCGTCTGTCTCGCCAGGGCCGACGCAAGCTTGAACGGCTGATCTCTCGGCACCTTTTTGTTCATCTCGGGTGCGGACCGGATGTGCGCCAAGGATGGATCAATATCGACCTTCCAATTCCACAGATGGGGAGGCCTGCCACCTATATCGCGTATGACCTCCGCAAGGGCCTGCCACTGCCGAACGCCTCCTGTCAGATGATCTACTCGTCTCACTTTTTCGAACATCTTCCCTACGACACAGGTGTGAGCTTGATGCGCGACTGCTATCGTTGCTTGGAGCCTGGCGGCACATTCCGCGCGATGTTGCCAAATTTCAAGAGTATTTTCCGAGCGTATCTCGAGAATGACGAAGCGTATTTCTCGTTGGTGCCGCACGAATGGTTGACCACTCGAACGATGCCTACGGCTTCCCTTATCGATTTCGTCAATTGGGCCGTCTATCAATATGGGGAACACCAATGTTTGTGGGATGAGGATAAGGTGATTCGCGTGCTGAAGGACATAGGCTTCCGTCGAGCGGAGGCGGGGGAGTTCTTGTCTGGAATAGACGTGGATAGTGAAATTCGGCGACGTTACTCCTTTTACGTCGAGGGTATCAAATAAATGTCGTCTGTAGCCTCCTTAGAGGACTCTCAGACCGCAACGTAACAGGACGTGCTTGCAGCTGACCATGAGCATGCCGCGGACAAATCTGAGAATTAACGACTTCGTATATTCGGCGTGCCGGCGTTGGGTTCAGTCTGTCGTTGAACCAGTTCCCCAGTTGAAAGCCGTCTCAAGCACGGCCTCTTTGGCCTGGATGCACCACCCCGGTCGCTTCTCCGATGGCATATTGGAGAACTGTGCGCTGCGTCGCGGTCTGGAACGTGCCCTGCCACCAACTACGAATCCCGCGAAATTCCATTGGGACAACCCACGGCCATCGACAACACTCCATGTTGCCAGCGAGGTTTACAACGTTGGAGGTCACACGAGGGTTCTGGCTAAATGGGTCATGCGCGATGGTAGCGCGAACCATCTCGTCGTCCTTACGAACCAGCAATCTGACGTGCCAACCTTCCTAGAAGCAGCAGTCGGTCAGGCCCGAGGTACGATCATTCGTTTGCCGCCATCCGACTCACCGATCATCCGCGCGGCGGCGCTGCGAAGTTTCTCCATGCGTTGCGACCGGGTAGTCCTGCACAGCCACCCACACGATCCCGTCCCGAATATAGCCTTCGCGCAGCCGGGTGGGCCCCCGATCGCGATGTTCAATCACGCGCATTTTGGATTTTCACTCGGACCGAGCGTCTCGGACCTGATCGTCAATACGTTTGACTACTTCAGACAGCTAAGCAAGCAGTTTCGATATGCCCGGCGCACCTTTCTCCTGCCGGTGGTGTCGGGGATCGCTCCTTGGACCAAGGATCCTATCGACAAGGCCGCGGCGAAGGCGCGGATCAGCGAAGATGCTTCGAGTTGCATTGTGCTTACGGTCGGCCAAGAGCATTACTTTCGACCTGCACCGGGCTACGACTTCTTTCGAACCGCCCGCCGACTCCTGAAGGAGCACCCCCGCATGCTGCTCCTGTTGATGGGAGTGCCGCAGACGAGTCGGCTGATTCCGCACGACTTACGTGATGAACCTCGGTGTCGATTTCTGGGTCCCATTGTGGATCCGGTCCCGTACTATCGAGCCGCCGACGTGTTTTTGGAGTCGTTCCCCATGCCCTCACTGGGCGCCGTCGCCGAGGCGGTTGCGCAGGGTGAGGCATTTGCGATCCCAGTCTATGGCCCGACCGAAGGAATATTACGTGTATCCCAAGAGCCTCTCCTGAGCTATCCATATCGTCCCAGAGACGAGGACGACTACGTTCGATATGTCGGTCAGGTGATTTCGAGGCTCGGCGATTCTCGGGACCAAGCGCGGCAGCATCGGCGTTCACTTCATACAATAGAGGAGGGGTGGGGGCTGCGCCTTCGTGAGCTGAATCACGCAGTGGACGAACTTCAGCACATCCCTCACGAGTTGCCTCGGACTTCGATGATAGACTCGCAAGATTGCCAAGCGCTAGCGGATCTCTATCCTTTAGATAACATCGCCGATAGCATAGACGCGATGTTGCCATTCAGTCGCGCGATCCGGTCGCATCTCGCCGCTGCGTGTCACGGCTATATGACCCCGCGTGAAGCGCTGCGGCGCGTGCGGCGACAGATCAGGGAGGACCTCGCTGGTCCCCTCTGACCATGTTCACGGCTCTCCGAAGGCCAACAAGGAGCCTTCCTGGCTGCGGGACCGCAGACATTTGGGGCAAAAGCGTCGCGTCGCACCACGACCCGACCAGCAGAAGTAGAAGAATACGACCCTCCCGCCCATGACGACGTCTCCTGTTCAGGTTGTGTCGATGGTCGCTGCGTCGTCGAGGCCTGTCTAACACAGTAGGCTCGGTCATCGTTTCACGCCGGCGGTGCGTCGTGGCGGCGGTCGGCAATACGCGCTCACGTTCCTCTCCCGCCGCGCGGATCGCGCAGCAGAAGATACGATACTGACAACCTAGAAGGATAGTCTTGACCTGCTGCCTGGAATCGGGGCAATATCTGCCTCAAGCGAACCCGGCTATTTCTGCAAGGTGGGGGCGGGTTTCTCATGACAGCCGCGGTCGGCAATCGGCTTGGTCGTCTGTGCGGGGTGGCAGAGTGGGTATTCTCCGTGCTCGGCTCCTTGCGTTTCTCGTGACGGCAATCGTGAGCGGCACAGAGCTCGGTGCGGGCCGGAGTGCCAGCAGATCCTTGGTGGATCCCTCCTTGTACACGCTGGTTCACATCGGCCGAACTCGCGTTCTCGTCATGCTACAGGTCCCCGAGCCCGGCGACGAGGGACAACGTGCCGATGCGATTGGCCCGGTACAAGACGCCGTCCTGTCGCGCTTATCCGATGGACCATGCGTCCGTCGTGCGACGGTACGCGTCCATTCCCATGCTGGCCCTCCAGATCGACGCGATGACCCTGCGCGCGCTCGAAACAATGCCTGACGTCGTTGCTGCCGTGAAACTGGATCGCTCGCTAAAACCGCAATAATGCCGAACCTGGATCGATTCCCACTAGGCTGCACGTTTCTCCTAGTTCTCGTTCTTTTGCTCGGTGGTGGCCTGCGGACCACGCAGCCTTCGGCCGATTCTGCCAACAACATGGTTTTGCCCGAGCTACGGGAGCGTGTCCTTCGGGAAGGACGCGCTCGCATCATCGTCGAGATGCGGCTCCCCGGTGGCACGCACATTCCAGAAGGTCGGCTCACGGGTGGCGCCCTCACCGTGCAGCGGGGGGACATGGCGGCGGCGAGAGCTCAGATATTGTCGCGGCTTGCCGGTCGCAGACATCGCATGCTCCAGCAGTACAGTTCTGTTCCGCTGGTCGCACTGGAAGTCGGCCCCGATGCGCTCGCCGAGTTGGAAGCGTCGAGCCTCTGGGTCAAACGCGTCCTCGAGGACACGCTCCATGCTCCGAGCCTTGCGCAGAGCGTACCGCTGATTGCCGGAGATCAGGCCTGGAGCCGGGGCTTCGACGGCAGCGGGATGGTCATCGCCATCGTTGATACGGGGGTGGAGTCGACCCATCCGTTTCTCGCGGGCAAGGTGGTCGAGGAGGCCTGTTACTCGAGTACCGTCTCCGGCCGTAGCATCACGATGTGCCCGAACGGCCAGAACCAGCAGACGGGTCCGGGCGCCGGGGTGAGTTGCCCGCTGACCAGTTGTTGGCACGGCACCCATGTGGCGGGCATAGCCGCCGGCAATGGCGCAGGCGCTGGGGTGGCCTTCTCAGGTGTGGCAAAGGGCGCGCAGGTCATGGCCGTCCAGGTCTTTTCGCGGTTCACGAACGCCCAGGACTGTGGCGGCTCAGCGCCATGCGCCTTGGCCTGGACGTCGGATATCATCGCCGGGCTCGAACGGATATACGCTCTCCGCAGCGCTCGGAGCTTCTCCTCGGCAAATCTCAGTCTGGGTGGAGGCTCGTTTACGGCGCCCTGCGACGGAGATCCGATGAAGCTCATCATCGACAACCTTCGATCCGTGGGGATTGCCACAGCGGTGGCCGCAGGCAACGACGGATTTACGAATGCTCTCAACTCACCGGGGTGCATTTCATCGGCCATCAGCGTGGGCGCGACGTCGAAAGCGGATGTCGTAGCCTCGTTTTCGAACACGGCGTCCTTCCTGTCGCTCTTCGCTCCGGGTGTGTCGATAGTCTCGTCGGTCACCGGCGGGGGCTTCGGATCCGCCAGCGGGACGTCGATGGCGGCCGCGCACGTCGCCGGCGCGTGGGCCGTCCTCAGGCAGGCAGCGCCGAACGCTACCGTGGATCAGATTCTGTCCGCTCTGCAGACAACCGGGGTGCCGATCACCGACACCGATAGTGGAGTGATTAAGCCCAGGATCAGGATCGATCAGGCCCTCGCGGTTTTTGTCCCGACAATCAGCTCGATAGCCCCGAATCAGGGAACGCCGGGGGCAGCGGTCTCGGTGACTATCAATGGCTCAGGGTTTGCGGGGGGGGCGAGCCTGAGCGTCGGGGCGGGAATCTCCGTGTCGAACCTCACGGTCACGTCGCCGACACAACTGACGGCGACGCTGACGATAGCCAGTGGTGCGGCACTGGCGGCTCGGAACGTGACGGTGACGAATCTCGAAGGCAGAAGTGGGGCGCTGGCCGGGGGTTTTGCGGTGACAGCGGCGTCCGTCACGGTGAGCTCCGTGACACCGAGCCAGGGAACAGCGGGCGCGACGGTACCCGTAACGAGCAACGGGTCCGGGTCTATGGCAGGGGCGACGCTGAGCATTGGGGCAGGTATCACCGCCAGCAGCGTGGCGCCGGCTGCGCCGGCAAATTCTGGGTCTCCGCCCATACGCTACGTCACTGGTAGCCCCATCCTATGGCTCCTCGGCGAAGTTTTTTCTAACGCCTGCGAGAGTCCGGGACTGGGGCAGGACTTGAAGGAACGGTGCACAGCAACTTTCCAACCCGGCACCCTAGAGTCGGGTACGAAGGTACACCTCCTTGATTCCATCGCCGAAGCACGGTGTACGGACTTTGTCGCAGTCCGAGTACTCGAGAATGCATCGAAGGGAAAAATCGGATGCGTCGCGCCTGAGAATCTGACCAGCGCCAAGCCTTAGTAAGGTTCGGGGGCGGCTCATTTTTCTTGGGCCGTTGAGGTTGTTCGCTGCCGATCGCCTCGATCGCGGTCAGCGCACTTGGCCTGGCTGTCCGTTATTCACGGATGGCTTGCACGGACGAGCTGATTCGATGACGCTGGGCAGCGGGAATGGTGAATGCGATGTTATCCGCAACCGCTACTTGCTGGAGAACGTCGCGGTCACGTTTTGCGTCGCGTTCATCGTGACCGAGCAGGTCCCAGTTCCGGTACACGCGCCACCCCAGCCTTGGAAGACGCGATTCTTGTTCGGCGTTGCCGTGAGCATCACGACCGTTCCGGGCGCATAGGACGCCGAACAGTTGCTTCCGCAATTGATGCCCCCTGGCGTGCTCGTCACCTGGCCTGGACCTGTCTTCGTCACGGTGAGCGCATACGACGACGCCGTGATCGTGAAGGACAGGGCGTTGGACACCGACCCGCCGGGATTGGCCACCGTGACCTGCGCCGTGCCCGCCGCCGCGATGTCGGTGGCGGCAATCGTGGCCGTCAGCTGACTCGCGCTGACGAACGTCGTGCTCCGGGCACTGCCGTTCCACTGCACGCTCGCCCCGCTCACGAAGTTCGAGCCCGTCACCGTGAGCGTGAACCCCGCCCCTCCAGCCGGCGCGGAACTCGGCGATAGGGTGCTCAGCGTCGGCCCGGGCGCCGTGATCGTGAAGGACAGGGCGTTGGACACCGACCCGCCGGGATTGGCCACCGTGACCTGCGCCGTGCCCGCCGCCGCGATGTCGGTGGCGGCAATCGTGGCCGTCAGCTGACTCGTGCTGACGAACGTCGTGCTCC
>Ga0306921_10003505_pt1 | contig 15924 bp, 13 predicted proteins | sample sta12Cox44000080_FD_203760 | JGI IMG/M metagenome (GOLD analysis project Ga0306921, IMG submission 203760) | Lab enrichment of tropical soil microbial communities from Luquillo Experimental Forest, Puerto Rico - statoxic.12C.oxic.44.000.080 (v2)... | ecosystem: Environmental > Terrestrial >...
AAAACCGTCTGCAAGCCTGTGCATGTCGGCCTTGCGCTGCTTTGCGACGACCTCGTCCTGCTTGATCTTGGCCTCGGCTTCATCGCGGGCTTTTTCCTCGGCCTTGACCTTGAAGCCTTCGACCGCCTGCGCCATGTCGCCGACCTCATCCTTGCGGTCGAGCCCGGGCAGCACCACGCTGAAATTGCCGCCGGCAAGTTCCTTCATCCCCGCGGTGAGCCCCGCAAGCGGACGAATGATGCCGCGCGCGATCAGGAATGCGATCGCGAGCCCGAGCAGCACAGCCGCGACCGCGACCATCTCCTGGGCCGTAACCGTCGTGGAGACGCGGTCGCTGGTCTCGGCCGTCGTCTTCTCGAAGGCCTCGCTGATTGCGGTCTTGGTCTTTTCCATCTTTTCAACGGCGCTCACGATGACCGGCGTAATGTCCTTGTAGTAGTATTCATCGCCGCGCACGAGGTTCGGGCCGGTCTTCTCGAAGGCTTCGGCGTATTTGGTCAGGCCGGTCTTGACCGGCGCAAGCAGGCCCGCGAGATCGGACGGCAGGTCGAGCTTCTCCACATGCGCAAGCTGAGACTGCGCCTTGCCGAAATTGGCTTTGAAGGTGTCGATACCCTTGGCCTCCCGGGTCGCCAGCATGCGCCAGTTCGCGACCCGGAGCAGCAGCACCTTGGCTTCCAGCATGTTTGCGTCGTGCGCGAACGGTGTGCCCTGCGCGGCGTCGACGAATTTCTGCACGTCGGCCGCCATCTGGTCGCCGTCGGAGAACAGCAGTGCGCGGCCTGCATGCATCTGCCTGATGGTTTCGACCGCGGCCGCGCGCTTGGTCTTCAGATCAGCGACGTCTTTGGCGATCTGCTGGTAGACGACCCTGCGCTCCTCGGACCTGGTCGTGCGAACCGCCTCATCCAGGACACTGGATACCCTTTCGAGCCGCTTCTCGGCGTCTGCGGCCGAGGCTTCATCCTGATCGAAGGTGTAACGCAGGATCGCGCGACGAATCGCCTGCAGTTCGGTCGCAATGTCGCCGACGCGGATGGCGTTCTTGGATTGCAGCTCCATCACGCTGACCTGATCGCGGATGGAGTTGAGCTGCCAGACCGCAAAACCGGCCAGTGCGGCGCAGAACACAAGCAGGATGCCAAAGCCGCCATAGAGCCGGCCGCGGATGCGAAAGTTCAAAAACGACATCGGGGTGCAACCCTTGATTTCTGTGAAGGGAGGCGCCGTCGAACCGCGACTGCGCGACTGACAAAATGAATCTTTGTGCGCGTCCTTGCGCATCGGCATCAGAATTAAGCCGACGTTGCAAAATTAACGTTAAAGAGGCCTGCCCGTAGGACTACGGAACGGGCGCGTGAAGTCCTTGAATCGACACCCATTCCGCGCGTCGATGTTGCGGCCACATTCCTGGATTTGCGACCGCGACGAACAGATACAAAATCGCTAGAGCGACTCCGCGACCAGCCGAATGCGGAACACGGGCTGCTTGGCCTCATCCAACAGCTCCATATGCCATTCGCCGTTCTGCTTCAGCGAGCGGGAAATGCCACCGAGGAGATTGGCACAGACCGCTGTCATTTCGGTCCAGGCCGCGTCGCGGCTCTCGAATTCGTACGGCTGATCGGACGCTCCGGAATAGCGCCCGTGGCTGATGCGAAAGAAATATAGCGACATTTCCAAACCCATTTGTTGGGCCCGCCTTGCTCCCTGATCCGCAAACTGGATTGGGATTCGCTACCAAGGCATGAAAGTATCAATCCGTACGACTACGGCAGTACGACACCGGTTCCAGCGAAACCGGTTGTTGTTGGCGCGCGGTCAGATAGAGCGGCCGGTCAATCGGTTGAACGGCGCAGTTCCCCGGTCGTTTCCGGCCTGGTCGACTCAGGTTTGACCGGTTCGATCTTCCGGCTCTCGACCTGCGGGGTCTCGACCCGCGCGGCAACTTCAGACCGCGGCGTCTCGATCGAGCCGGTGCGAAGCGAACGGGGTCGTGCGACCGCGCGCGCCATCAGCATCGAGGTACCGCCCTGATGGTGGAAGTCGCAATAGGCGAAGCTCATGCCCGAGACCGAGCCACGGAAGCTGGCCTCGTCCTTCTTGTCGAGATTGAAGCAGGGCTCGAACGGCAGGCCGCGGAGCGAGGCGCACACCGACTGGCCGCGGATCTGGAGGGTGTTGCCGGGAAGGCGAACATGGCGGATCGGCCCGGAGCCGGAGAACTGGACAGCGCCCGCCGCCCCCATATCGTCGAGGACACGTCCGGCGCCACGGGTGCCGTCGAAGCAGTTGAAAACGAAGATCTTGCCGGCCACGAACTTGCGCGCCTCATCAGCGGTCATCATCCCGGCGAGTGCGGGCGCAATCAGCGCCCCGGCCGTGACGGTCCCCAACACAAAACGCGCAAGCATGCTGACACTCCAACTGACTGAGCCGCGGGCGACGCCTGATCCTTTACCCGCTGCTTACCATACTGACCATGGTGGCAACATTGGAGCAGCTTGGTTGGTAAAGTCTGAACGCCGTTAAAGAATTTTTACCACGATCCGGCCGCGCACACCGCCGTTAAGAATCTCCGCGCCCATGCCTATAACCTGGTCGAGGCTGATTTCATGAGTGATTTCAGATAGTTTTGCCCGATCCAGGTCACGCGCCAGGCGCGCCCAGGCGGCTTTTCGCGGCTCAATTGGGCACATCACCGAGTCGATACCCAGAAGGCACACCCCGCGCAAAATAAATGGCGCGACCGACGAAGGCAGGTCCATGCCCGCGGCGAGGCCGCAGGCCGCGATCGCCCCGCCATATTTTGTCATCGACAGGAGGTTGGCGAGCGTTGTCGAGCCGACGCTGTCGACCCCGCCCGCCCAGCGCTCCTTGGCGAGCGGCTTCGCCGCGCCCGACAACTCGTTGCGGTCGATCACCTCGGCCGCCCCAAGCGATTTCAGGTAAGGCGTCTCCGCCGGACGCCCGGTCGAGGCGATGACGTGATAGCCGAGCTTTGCCAACACGGCGGTGGCCACCGACCCGACGCCACCGGCCGCGCCAGTGACAACCACCGGCCCGCTCTTTGGCGAAACGCCCTGCTTTTCCAGCGCGATCACCGCGAGCATCGCCGTGAAGCCCGCGGTGCCGATCGCCATCGCATCGCGCGCCGAAAGCCCGTCAGGCAATTTCACCAGCCAGTCGCCCTTCACGCGGGCCTTTTGCGAATAGGCGCCGAGATGGGTCTCGCCCAGGCCCCAGCCGGTCGAAACCACCTTGTCGCCGGCCTTCCATGCCGGATGCGACGACTGCTCGACAGTTCCGGCGAAATCGATACCCGCGATCATCGGGAAACGCCGCACTACGGGAGCCTTGCCGGTGAGCGCAAGGCCGTCCTTGTAGTTGAGCGTCGACCATTCGACGGCGACGGTAACGTCGCCGTCCATCAACTCGGCTTCGTCGAATTGCGTGAGCGCGGCGGTGGTCCCTTTATCCGCCTTGTCGATCCTGATCGCCTTGAACGTTGTCACGGGTCAACTCCCTAAACGAGTGCTTTCAGGGAGGTTTAGCCGATCAGGCGGGTTGTGCAACAACCCTTGATACAGGCTTCTCGACGATCGGCAGATTGATCAGCGCAGAGAGCACGCCGAACAGCACCGATAGCCACCACAGTGGCGTATAGGACCCGAACTTCTCGAACACGAGGCCGCCAAGCCATACGCCGAGGAAGCCGCCGACCTGATGGCTGACAAAGGCAAAGCCATAGAGCGTTGCGAACCAGCGTGTTCCGAACATCAAGGCGACCAGCCCCGAGGTCGGCGGCACCGTGGACAGCCATGTGACGCCGCTGATCGCGCCAAAGCTGATCGCCGTGAGCGGCGTGATCGGAAACGAGATGAAGGCAATCGTCGACAACGCGCGAATGAAATAGATCGCCGACAGGATGTAGCGCTTCGGCGTGTAGGTCTGGATCCAGCCGACGCCAATGGAGCCCATGATATTGAAGAGCCCGATCGCGGCGACGACCCAGCCGCCGATCTGTGCCGAGAGACCGCGATCGACCAGGAACGCCGGCAGATGCACCGTGATGAAGGCCAACTGGAAGCCGCAGGTGAAGAAGCCGAGCACGAGCAGCACGTAGGAGCGATGGCCGAACGCTTCGGCCAGTGCCGTCTTGAACGACTGCTGATCCGCTGACGGCGCGTCGGGCGAGGTTGTAGGTGGCGTTGCAAGCGCAAGCGAGAGCGGCACGATCAGCAGCATCAGCGCGGCGAACACTGTGAGCGCGCCCTGCCAGCCCAGATTGTCGATTAGTGCGACGCCGAACGGGGCGAATAGGAATTGGCCGAACGATCCCGCCGCGGTTCCCGCGCCGAGCGCCAATCCGCGCTGCGCCGGCGGCAACAACTTGCTGAACGCAGACAGCACCAGGTTGAAGGAGCAGCCGGCCAAGCCAAAACCGATCAGGACGCCCGCGCCAAGATCGAGCGCCGCGGGCGTCGAAGCATAGCGCATCAGCATGAGTCCGCCGGCATAAAGCAGCGCGCCGACGCACATCACGCGCAAGAGGCCAAACCGGTCGGCAATGGCGCCTGCAAACGGCTGGCCGAGCCCCCACAACAGGTTCTGCAAGGCGAGGCCAAGACCAAATACGTCACGGCCCCAGGACAGTTCCCTGCTCATCGGCTGGATGAAGAAGCCAAGAGTCGACCGCGGGCCGAAGCTCAACAGCGCAATCGCGCAACCGCAGATGATGATGACAAGTGGCGTACGCCAGCTCGTGGAGGCCTGAGCCGGACGAAGATCGCCTGCAGTCGCGGACATTGCAAATTCCCCGGTTTTTGTCGTTCGCGGCTTTGGAGGCGGGACCGCGTTGATGTCCGGGAGTTAATGCATTCGCATGGAAATCCAAGAGCGGGGCAGTCAGGCGAGACATAAAATTTCTGTGTCGCAGCGCAGCGATGCAAATCACGGTGATCAGACACGCCTAATTGACGAGCCCAGCACCTAGCGGACCTTTCGGCGCCATGCTACATTCGATTTGCTCACTTTGAGGATAAGAGGCTTTCCTCAAATGACAGCGACCCCTTCGCAACGCTGCGGAGTTGGCCGACTGATCCGCCACCTAGCTGAAGGAACGACGCCGGCCCATGAGGCCGGATTTCACGGGCCCATAATATACTCAATATGAGTATATTATGGGCCAACAAGAAACGGAGGCAAACATGCCCATCACCGCCATCTTTGGCCCGGACGATTTTGCATATCCAGTCCCGCGCGAGGCCGACAGAACCTCGGAGCCGCCCGCCGCGCGCGGCCCTGCGCTACCGCGGCCATCGCTGCAATGGAATGAAGAGGTCGAGCGCGACACGGCGCATCTCTATGCGCGGGTCAAGCGCGTGATTTCTCCGGTCGAGTGGCCGCTGATGGCGCCGACCATCAAGGCGATCAACGAACTCAAGCTCGTGCGCGATGCTGTGATCCTCGCGCACAACTACCAGACACCGGAGATTTTCCACTGCGTCGCCGACATCACCGGCGACTCGCTGCAACTCGCCGTCGAAGCGACCAAGGTCAAGGCCTCCACCATCATTCAATGCGGCGTGCACTTCATGGCGGAGACCTCAAAGATCCTGAATCCACACAAGACGGTGCTGATCCCGGATTCCCGCGCGGGCTGCTCGCTCGCCTCCAGCATCACAGGCGCCGACGTGCGGCTGTTGCGGGAGCGCTTTCCCGGTGTGCCGGTCGTCGCCTATGTCAACACCTCGGCCGATGTGAAGGCCGAGGTCGACATCTGCTGCACCTCTTCGAACGCGGTCGCGGTGGTCGAAAGCCTGAATGCGCCGAGCGCGATCTTCCTGCCCGACCAGTATCTGGCGAAATATGTCGCCTCCAAGACCAATGTGAAGATCATCGCCTGGAAGGGCGCTTGCGAGGTGCATGAGCGTTTTACCGGCGATGAGCTGCGCGCCTATCGCGAGGCCGATCCGAGCCTCCAGATCATCGCACATCCGGAATGTCCGCCCGACGTGCTGGCCGAAGCCGACTTCACGGGATCCACCGCGCACATGATCGACTGGGTGCGCAAGAACCAGAGCAAGCGCGTGGTGATGATCACCGAGTGCTCGATGGCCGACAATGTGCAGGCTGAACTTCCCGACGTCGAAATGGTGAAACCCTGCAATCTCTGCCCGCACATGAAACGGATCACGCTGTCGAACATCCTGGACAGCCTGCTTGAGTTGCGCGAGGAGGTCACCATCGATCCGCTGATCGCCGAGAAAGCGCGCCGTTCGGTCGAGCGCATGATCAACCTGAAGAACTAGCACCCGTCGTCCGGGCCAAGCGATGCGCGAGCCGGGACCCATAACCCCAGGCAGCAGCTTCATAAAAGGCAGATAACCACGAGCGGATGAAAAAACGACGGCCTGTGGTTATGGGTCCCCGCTTTCACGGGGACGACAAGAACGAGAGACTCCCATGCGTACTCAAATTGAAAACCTCATCCCCACGAGCAGCGATGTCGTCATCGTCGGCGGCGGGCTCGCCGGATTGTTCTGCGCGCTGAAACTGGCGCCGCGGCCGGTCACCCTGATTTCGGCCGCTCCGCTCGGCGAGGGCGCATCCACCGCATGGGCGCAGGGCGGCATCGCCGCCGCCATCGCTGAAGGCGACAGCGCCGAAGCCCATGCGGCCGATACGGTCGCGGTCGGCGGCGGCCTGGTCGATGAAGCGATCGCGCTCGGGCTGGCCAGCGAGGCTCCCGCACGCATCGAAGATCTGCTGCGCTATGGCGTGCCGTTCGATCGCGACCTCGAAGGCAGGCTTGCGGTCGGCCGCGAGGCCGCGCACTCGGCGCGGCGCATCGTTCATGTGCGCGGCGACATGGCCGGCAAGGCGATCATCGCGGCACTGACTGATGCCGTACGCAACACGCCGTCGATCCGCTTGGTCGAGGGTTATGTCGCCGAGGCGCTGCTGGCTGAGGACGGCGCGGCGACGGGCCTGCAACTGCGAAGATTCGACAATGCGACCGCAAAGCCAGTGTTCATCGCCTCGAACAAGATCATGCTCGCGACCGGCGGCATCGGCCATCTCTATGCGGTGACGACCAATCCGCCGGAAGCAAGCGGGCTCGGACTTGCGATCGCCGCGCGCGCCGGCGCCGTGATCGCCGACCCTGAATTCGTGCAGTTCCACCCGACCGCGATCATGGTCGGCCGCGACCCCGCCCCGCTTGCGACCGAGGCGCTGCGCGGCGAAGGCGCGGTCCTCATCAACAACAGAGGCGAGCGCTTCACGCAGGCTTTGCATCCCCTCGCCGAGCTTGCGCCCCGCGACATCGTGGCGCGCGGCGTCTTCGCCGAAATTGCCGCCGGCCGCGGCGCGTTCCTCGATGCACGCGAGGCACTGGGATCGCGTTTTGCGGAAAGATTTCCGACGGTCCATGCAAGCTGCGTTGCCGCCGGCATCGATCCGGCGCAGCAGCCAATCCCGGTGGCACCTGCCGCGCATTATCACATGGGTGGAATCGCAGTGGATGCGCGCGGCCGCACCTCGCTTGAAGGGCTGTGGGCCGGTGGCGAGGTGTCATCGACCGGCGCGCACGGCGCCAATCGCCTGGCCTCGAACTCGCTGCTTGAGGCGATCGTCTATGCTGCGCGGATCGCCGAAGACATCAATGGCTCCGAGCCGTGCGCGCCACCCTCGCCGCCTATGGAACAGCCGCTGCCGCGCAATTGCGCCATGCCAGCCCTCGCATTGAAAAACTTGCGCGCGATGATGAGCTCGCATGTCGGCGTCGCCAGGGAGGCCGAACAGCTTGCTGAAGCCGTGCGCGTGCTTGCGTCGCTGGAGCGCGACACCGGCAATATCGCACTGCGCAACATGGCGACATCAGCCCTGCTCGTCGCCAGCGCGGCCTGGGCGCGGCGCGAAAGCCGCGGCGCGCATTGCCGCTCCGATTTCCCGGACGAAAAGTCAGCCTTGCGTCAGCGCACCATGACGACGCTGGACGCGGCGCGGGACGTCGCCGACCAGCTGAGCGAGCGGCCGCTATCACGCGCGACAATGCTCGCCTGAGGAGACAACATGACCACGCCAGCCTCGCTCATCCAGCCCGACGCCTTCCTCTCGCCGCTTGCAATCGATGAGGCAGTGAGCCGCGCGCTCAGTGAAGACCTCGGCCGCGCCGGCGACATCACCTCGATCGCGACCATTCCGGAAACGGCGAAGGCGCACGCCGTGATGGTCGCGCGGCAGGCGGGCGTGATCGCGGGCCTGCCGCTGGCGGTTGCGACGTTTCAAAAGCTGTCGCCGGATTTGCAGATTCACGCTTGTGTCCGCGACGGCGCTGCGGTCGCGGCAGGCGTTCACCTTCTCTCGCTGTTGGGACCGGCGCGCGCGGTGCTGGCCGGCGAGCGCACGGCGCTCAATTTCGTCGGCCGCCTCTCCGGCATTGCCACGCTCACCAGCGAATATGCACGGCACACCGGCGGCTCGAAAATGCGCATCTGCTGCACCCGCAAGACCACGCCGGGCCTGCGGGCGCTGGAGAAATACGCGGTGCGCTGCGGCGGCGGCTTCAATCATCGCTTTGGCCTCGATGACGCGATCCTGATCAAGGACAACCACATCGCGGTTGCCGGCGGTGTTCGCGCGGTGCTGCAGCGCGCTCGCGCGCATACCGGCCATCTCGTCAAGATCGAAATCGAGGTCGACACGCTCGATCAGCTGCGTGAGGTGCTCGACACAGGCCTTGCCGACGTGGTGCTGCTCGACAACATGGACATCGCAACGCTGACGGAGGCCGCAAAGATGGCGCAGGGACGCGTGATACTGGAGGCGTCCGGCGGTGTCACGCTCGATTCGATTGCGAAGATCGCAACGACCGGCGTGGACTACGTCTCCTCCGGCGCGCTGACACACTCCGCGCCGAACTTCGATGTCGCGCTGGATATCGAGGCGTGAGCCAAGTTGTCCTTTCCGGGCCTGACCCGGCAATCCATCTTCGTCGATGAAGAATCGTCTTGCGATGGATGCGGATCAAGCCCGCGCATGACGAATGGAGGTGCGACTTGGCCTGCGCCGGCGCTTCCACTACCGCCGGATCGAGTTCGGATACATCTCGGCTTCGCTCTTGGCTTCCGCGGCGAGCTCTGCCGAAATCGCAGCGGTCTGCTGCGGCGTGCCCCAGCTCGGTTCGTCGCTGCCGTCGCCCCATTTCTTCGGCCGGTAGAAGGTGTGCACCCCGAATTTCCAGATCTTGGTCATCTCGCTGACCCAGGATGGATGCACATAGTAGGCATGGTAGTGCGTCGACTTTCCGACTTCGGGCAGCCAGATCAGGCCGTCGAGCATCGCCTTGGAGATCTTCTTGGCGCGCTCCCACATGTCGGGCTCGCGGATCACGTCCGGAATGTTGTCGCAGGCGAAGGTGAACTGGCAGGCGAGGTGCCGGTATTTGTTCTGGTAGACCACGCCGCAAACGCTGTTCGGATATTTGCCGGAGAAGGCGCGGTTCATGATCACCTGCGCCACCGCGATCTGGCCACGCACCTCCTCGCCGCGCGCTTCGAAATAGACGGCTTCGGCCAGGCACTTCTCCGCGGCCGTGCGCGACTTCTCGTCGGTGAGCCCAAGCCGCTCGGCCGGGCTCTTGCCCTGCTGGTTGTCGGTATTGACCTCACCTTTCGGCGCGACGCTCTCGCCGCTCTCATCGGCGTTGGCGGCCTCCGCTGAGCCGGGCAGCAGCGGCTGCTTCATGTCGGGATCGGGCAGCCGCGCGACAATCAGCGGCTCTTCGCCTGGCTCCCAGCGCTCGATGCTTGCGAGCGGACCGCCGAGCGAGCCATTGCCGAAAAACAGGCTGGCGGTCTTGACGTTGAAGGGATCCCCGCGATGCGGCTCCGGCTCGCCAGCGGCGACACCATCGCGCGCGGGCTTCAGATCATCAAGCGGATGCGCCTCCAGTGACAGGGACACGTCGTATTGCGGCAGCGGCGGCGCGCTCATCGCCGCCTGTAATTCCGGATCAAGCGGCGCGCGCGCGGCAGGCGGCGCGGCTACCGTCTTGGCGTGAGGATCCGACGCGTTCGAGGTCGAGGGATCTTCGAGCGTTGGCCCCTTGTCGGCGGGTTGCACGGCCTCCGGCGTAGGCGCGGGCGGCGCGACCAGACGGTCGCCTTTCAGCGCGCGGTTCACGGTCGGGAAATCGGAGGCCTGATAGCGCGGCGGCGGCTGCATGATCGGGTTCCGCGTCACGCTGCCCGTGATGTCGATGCCCTGATTGTCAAGGTTCGCGAGGCGGTAGTCGGCGGTCTGCGGCGTCGAGGTGCCGATCGGGCGGCCGAAGCTGTAGGTAGCAAGTTGGATCGTCGCGGCCGGATAGAACACGCGCTTCTGCCAGCGCTCGGCAACGCCAGGCTGGCGCGCCAGCAGCGACGCGATGTCCTGATAGCCGATCTCGTTCGGCATCAGGGCGAAGATGCAAAGACCAAGACCGAAGGACGCGAAACGCACGCCCTTCGGCCGGTTACGCATGACGGACATCGTACGCTCACGCAACGCTTACACACGTCAAGAAATCGAACGCAGTACATCCGTGCAATTCGATCTATTTCGGTCGTATCCAATTTAGGTTGCCGGGGCGTTAATCCGCGTGGCCGGAGCGACACACGCAAGCGATCGCATGATTTGCCGCGAGCGCATCGAAAACGTTGGTAAATGCCACCTCGATGGAAGTGGTAAACATCCAGTCAACAAAGTTGATGAAGGGATTATTGCAGCACCGTGTCACTATGGGACAGGTGCCCAACGGGAACCGTCATTGCGAGAGCCGACGGGTCCACGCCAAGCGCGGCCTGATGACAGGCTCCGAGACGAAGCAATCCAGCCTCAATCTGGATTGCTTCGCCTCGCTCGCCATGACGAATGCTTACGCCTGGCTTGCGACCTTGGCACCGATCGCGGCCTGCGCCGCGGCAAGCCGCGCGATCGGCACGCGATAGGGCGAGCAGGAGACATAGTCGAGACCAATCTCGTGGCAGAACGTGACGGAGGAAGGATCGCCGCCGTGCTCGCCGCAAATGCCGACCTTAAGATTCGGCCGCGTCTTGCGCCCGCGCTGCACGCCGATCTTGACGAGCTCGCCGACGCCATCGCGATCGAGCGAGATGAAGGGATCGATCTCCAGAATGCCCTTGCTGACATAGGCGCCGAGGAAACTGCCCGCATCGTCGCGGCTGATGCCGTACGTCGTCTGCGTCAGGTCGTTCGTGCCGAAGGAGAAGAACTCCGCCGACCTGGCGATATCGCCGGCCAGCAGCGAAGCGCGCGGCAGCTCGATCATGGTGCCAACCTGATAGGCGAGCTTGGTTCCGGTCTCGCGCATCACCGCAGCCGCAATGGCCTCAATGCGACCCTTGACCAGATCGAGCTCGGCCTTGGTCGCAATCAGCGGCACCATCACCTCAAGGCCGACCGCCTTGCCGGTACGCTTCTGCGCCTCGACCGCGGCCTCGAAGATGGCGCGCGCCTGCATCTCCGCGATCTCGGGATAGGCGATGGCGATGCGGCAGCCGCGGAAGCCGAGCATCGGGTTGAACTCGGCGAGATCGCGCGCGCGATCGGCAAGGCGCCGCGGATCGGTGTTCATCGCGCGCGCAACTTCCTCGATCTCAGCATGCGTATGCGGCAAGAACTCGTGCAGGGGCGGATCGAGCAGGCGGATGGTGACCGGCAGGCCCTTCATAATCTCGAACAGCTCGACGAAATCCGCGCGCTGCATCGGCAAAAGCTTTGACAGCGCCGCGCGGCGGGCCTGCTCGTCCTCGGCCAGGATCATCTCGCGCACGGTGCGGATGCGCGTCTCCTCGAAGAACATGTGCTCGGTGCGGCAGAGCCCGATGCCCTCGGCACCGAACTTGATCGCGGTGCGCGCATCGTCGGGCGTGTCGGCGTTGACGCGGACGCCGATCTTGCGGACCTGGTCGGCCCAGCCCATCAGGGTTCCGAACTCGCCCGACAGCTCCGGCTCGATCATCGGCATGCGACCGGCAAGAACCTGGCCGACCGAGCCGTCGATGGTGATGACGTCGCCGGTCTTGAAGGTGCGCGAACCCACGCTCATGGTGCCGCGGCCGTAGTCGACGCGGATGGTGCCGCAGCCGGAGACGCAAGGCTTGCCCATGCCGCGCGCCACCACCGCGGCGTGCGAGGTCATGCCGCCGCGCGTGGTCAAGATACCTTCGGCGGCATGCATGCCGTGGATGTCCTCCGGCGAGGTCTCGATCCGAACCAGGATGACCTTGCGGCCGTCGGCCTGAAGCTTTGCCGCTTCATCGGACGAGAACACGATCTCGCCGGATGCCGCGCCGGGCGAAGCCGGCAGGCCGGTCGCGATCACGTCGCGCTTGGCTGCCGGATCGATGGTCGGATGCAGCAGCTGATCGAGCGAGGCGGGATCGATCCGCGACACCGCATCCTTTTTCGAAATCAGGCCTTCATTGGCGAGCTCGACTGCGATCTTGAGCGCGGCCTTGGCAGTGCGCTTGCCGGAGCGGGTCTGCAGCATCCACAATTTGCCGCGCTCGACCGTGAACTCCATGTCCTGCATGTCGCGGTAATGCTTCTCGAGCATCGTGTAGATCCGCGTCAGCTCCTTGAACGCGTCGGGCATCGCGACTTCCATCGACGCCTTGTCCGAGCCTGACCCGTTGCGCGCGTCTTCGGTAATGTCCTGCGGCGTGCGGATGCCCGCCACCACGTCTTCTCCCTGCGCGTTGATCAGGAACTCGCCGTAGAGCTTGCTCTCGCCGGTCGAGGGATTGCGGGTGAAGGCAACGCCCGTCGCCGACGTCTCGCCCATATTGCCGAACACCATGGCCTGCACATTGACCGCGGTGCCCCAGGATTCCGGAATATTGTGCAGCTTGCGATAGGTCACCGCGCGCGCGTTCATCCAGGATGAAAACACCGCACCGATCGCACCCCATAGCTGATCATGCGGGTCCTGCGGAAACTCCCTGTCCGTCTCTTGCGCAACGGCGTCCTTGTACTTGCCGACCAGATCAACCCAGTCGTCGGCGGAAAGGTCCGTGTCGAGGGAATAGCCCTGACTGTCCTTGAAGGTGTCGAGGATGTCCTCGAAATGATGGTGCTCGAAGCCCAGCACGACGTCCGAATACATGGTGATGAAGCGGCGATAGCTGTCATAGGCGAAGCGGCGGTCACCGGACAATTCCGCGAGCGCCTCAACCGTCTGATCGTTGAGGCCGAGATTGAGCACGGTGTCCATCATGCCCGGCATTGAGGCGCGGGCGCCGGAGCGCACCGACACCAGAAGCGGATTGTTGGGATCGCTGAACGCCTTTCCAGTCAGCTTGCCGACATGCTCGAGCGCCTTCTCGACCTGCGCGCGAAGCTCCTTCGGATAGGTCTTGTCGTGCGCATAGAAATAGGTGCAGACCGACGTCGGAATCGTGAAGCCGGGTGGCACCGGCAGGCCGAGATTGGCCATCTCCGCGAGATTGGCGCCCTTGCCGCCCAACAGATCGCGCAGGCCCGCTTTGCCCTCGGCCTTGCCGTCGCCGAAGGTGTAGACCCATTTGCCGGTCTTTGGAGCTGTAGCGGCTGGCGGAGCACCGGGCGCCTTGGCAGGCGATTTGGCGGCCGCTTTCGCTGGCGCCTTCGTCAGCGCCTTCCGCGCCGAGGCGGCCGGGGCAGGTTTCGTCCGGGCAGCCGCGGATGGCTTTGATTTCGCTGCGATTTTCTTGGTTCTAGCGACGACTTTGGCCATGGGAGACGGGTCCGGCTTGAGGTTTTGGATTTTCCGCGCCTTACACCACTTTGGGCGGTTCCGCGCAAGCTGCGAAACGGCGGTTATCAAGCGCTAGAGGTGAAGCCATCGGAGCAGGCCAAGGCCGATCAGACCGACCAGAATCAGGTAGATCGCGACGATGAAGTTGAGCAACCGCGGCATGACCAGGATCAACAGGCCAGCGATCAGCGCGACGATGGCAGGAATATGCGCAGTGGTGATGACCATTGTGTCTGCTCCGAATCAGGAAATGAGGGTGAGAGGCGGGAGAGAATCGGGATGGGCATCCTAGCTTCGCAAGTTCCCAAATAGGAGACGCTCGTCCCGCGATTGAGTTCCCCCTTTCCCAAAAATTGCCCCAAAATGCCACCGATGAGACCGGCTTCTTTTTGGAACGATGTCGCGTGCGAGGCATTGGGCCTCCATGACGCGCCGGTGCCAAGCCGAATGCTTAAGCCGGCGCGCTTCATGTCGAAAGGAGCAGCCTATGCGGAAAAGCGTCCTTGCCATGACCGCGATTGCTGTTGCGATCAGCGCGCCAATCGCGGCACAGGCTCAGAGCGATACGACCATAGGTCTTTCGCGCGGCGGCAGCATCGTCGTCGAAGGCATCGAGCAGGAACAGTTGCCGGCCTTCCGCGAATACGTCATCCGCGAACGTCTTCCGGACTACACCATTCCCGAGCGCGTCATTGTTGGCACGGTGCTGCCGGAGTCCGGCGTGACGTTTTACGACGTGCCACAGACTTACGCGGTGACGCCCTATCGTTACACTATCGTGAACGGCCGCACCGTACTGGTCGAGCCGCGCACGCGCCGCATCGTCCAGATCGTCGAATAGCAGCTCAACACCTAAGTGTCCGGCCGGCCGCAGCGGCGACCGGGCATCAAGGCCCCGTCCGGTCCCCCCCACCGGGCGGGGCTCTTTTTTGACCCGTTCCGAATGAAGGGATATCAATAACTTAGAGATTAAACGGTCAGAACACGAAGCGAACAGATTGCCCATTTGGGCACGTCTTGGGCACATCTTCTTCCGGTTTTGAGCAACAACGTTCCCAAAGCGTTCACTGCGTCGGTCATCCTGTCATTCTTCCGCTTGGTGAGCATCGCATAGACCCGCAACAACGTCGCTGGATCATCGCCGATCCGCGCTGCGACTCAGTGCACTGACACGCCAGCATCCAACAAAATTGTTGAATGGGAATGCCGAAGATTGTGAAAACGCGGCGACCCGAATCGTCTTCCTTCCCGGATCGAAATCGGACCACCGCAACGCAAGCAGCGTTGCGACGAGCCCCGGTCGAGCTCGCCGCCGCGACAATCGCGTAGAGGCTCGACGACTTGAAGCCCGCAACAAGAGTCGAGAGTTCGTCCCCCTCCAAGGCGACGCCGTGGTCGACCTCGCCCTTCTTTGGCGTGGTCTGAGTCTTCTTCATAGGGCTGGCAGTAATGATGCCGCTACGCTCCGCCGTTGCCAGCGCCGCGGCGAAAACGGAATGGACATGACGCGCCGTCGTCGACGACAATTGCCGCTTGGTCCACGGCGAGACCTTTGTCCGGAGACGCGTATAGACCGCGTCGATCTCGGTCGGCTGGAGTTGCTGTATCTTTCGCGCCCCGAGATCGGGGCGGACGTGCTCGTTGAGCAGTTGGCAATATCGCTCCAAGGTCTGCGCGCTGACGGGCTCCTTCTTCCGGCCCGGTGCGCCGATTGCGATCCACTGGTCGAGCCAATCGTTGACCGTCATGTCGCTTGGCGCGACATGCTGACCCGTGTCTGCCTGACCAAGCAGCGCGCGGAGCTGCTTACGCGCTTCGGTCTTCGATGTCCCCGGCTTGAGGGTCTTGGCGAACTTCCGGCCGTTGACCGAATAGCGCAGGCGATAGGTGTCGCCGCGCTGCTCGATCGATCCGGTGCCGTAACTGTTTCTAGCCATTCCCTTCCTCCTTCTTTCTTACGTTGGCCACAAGATCGGGCCGACCCCCACCGCATGGGCGACCGCGTCGATGTGGTCGTGGATGACGTCGGTGTAGTCCTTGAGGTCCATTGCCATCATGATGACGGCCCGGGCCACCCCGCATATGGTCGGGGTTCAGAAATCTCGTAATCTCGACGA
>Ga0306921_10003507_pt1 | contig 15922 bp, 12 predicted proteins | sample sta12Cox44000080_FD_203760 | JGI IMG/M metagenome (GOLD analysis project Ga0306921, IMG submission 203760) | Lab enrichment of tropical soil microbial communities from Luquillo Experimental Forest, Puerto Rico - statoxic.12C.oxic.44.000.080 (v2)... | ecosystem: Environmental > Terrestrial >...
CGCAGGGGATCGTCGATGACTACCTGGCCGCCACGCGCCGCGAAAAGCTGGTTCGCGCGGCATTTGAGCAGCAACAGAATCAGGCCAACCTTGTCGCCGGCCGAGTGGTTCAATATAACATCCTCAAACGCGAAGTCGAGACCAACAAGCAGTTATACGAGGGCTTGCTCCAACGTTGGAAAGAAGCAGGCGTTTCCGCGGGGATGAATGCCAGTAATATCCGGGTCGTTGACGCAGCCGCGCCCCCGACGCGGCCTGTCCGCCCTCGGCCCATCCTGAATTTGGGCTTGGCCCTTCTGCTCGGCTTGTGCCTCGGCGTCGGCACAGCTTTCGTTCAGGAACACCTGGACAACACGCTCAAGAACTCTGCTGACGTGGAGCGCATCCTCCGCGTTCCAGCCCTCGCCTTGATCCCCTCACGAGAATCGTTGAGTTACGGAAACTCTTCCGTGTCCGGGCTGGTAGGCAACGAGACATCCCGCCACCGCGCGAGCGGAAATGGAAACGAGAATGGGCTCGAAAACCTTGCTGCTTTGACAAAGCCATCGAGGAAAACATGGATTCGCATCGACGGAAATGGCACTCAGCATTCCGCCCTCTCGGAAGCATTCCGCGGATTGCGAACCTCCGTCTTGCTTTCGGCCGCAGGCCGCCCGCCACGTTCCCTGACCTTTGTCAGTGCTGAACCGGGTGAAGGCAAGACCACTGTCGCGAGCAATCTATCCATCTCGTTGGCGCAACTTGGCAAGCGCGTGCTGCTTGTCGATGGCGACATGCGTCGTCCGTGTGTGCACAAGCTGTTCAATATCGAGGAGCGGGAATGCGGCTTGGTCACGTTCCTTACGGGCGAAGATGGCTGGAGTCATCTGGTTCGTCCTACGGGAGTGGCGAATCTGGATTGCCTTATCTGCGGACCCGTACCGCCGAATCCGAGTGAACTGCTTTCGTCGGAGCGTATGAAGCAGCTGATCGTGGAGGGGATGCGTGAATACCAGTTCGTGCTGATCGATGCTCCGCCGCTTCTGAACGTCACCGATGGACGCATCTTGGCGGCGATGGTGGATGGCGCAGTGCTGGTCGTGCGCGGTGGATACACCCCGCAGGAGTTGGCCCAACAGGCGCAGTTCCACGTGCGAGATGTGGGCGCACGGCTGATTGGTGTGGTGTTGAATGACGTGGATCTGCGGCACCACGACTACTACCGAGGTTATTACCACTACGGATCGCAGGACGAGAAGGTGGGCGAGCGCCCGAAGAGTTGAGGGCTGCGCGACGCGCGGGCGAGGTTTCGTCGAGATTGGTTGTAAGTGCAAATCCTAGAAAGAGTTAGGTCACATGTGGTCCTGTAGGTGACGGGGCGAAGCTCTATCAGAGCTATAAAGATGGAAACGTCGCTCATTTCTGCAGCGCTTGCGCAAGTTGAACCGGCATTTACATGCGCCCCTCCATTGTGCGTAGAGGCCCCTGCGGAAGTGCAGTGGTATGCGGCATATACGAGCGCGAACCACGAGAAACGCGTTGCGCAGCAGCTCGAATGGCGCTCGGTGGAACATTTTCTCCCGGTGTACGAGAGCGTGCGACGGTGGAAGGACAGGCGAGTGCGATTGCAGTTGCCGCTTTTTCCCGGATATGTCTTCGTGAGGCTGGCGTTGCGCGATCGCCTGCGCGTGTTGGCGGTTCCGGGCGTGGCCCGATTGGTGGGGTTCAATGGACATCCGACTCCGGTGCCCGCTGTAGATTTCGAAGCGATTCGGGCGAGCCTGGCAGGGAATCGTGAGGTTCAGCCGCATCCGTATGTGCGTTGCGGGCAGCGGGTTCGGGTATTGAGTGGGCCGTTGGCGGGGTTTTCGGGGATTGTGGTGCGGCAAAAGAACCGGGCGCGGTTTGTGGTGTCGTTCGATGTGCTGGAACGTTCCGTCGCCGTGGAGATGGATGATTCCGACCTTCACGCAGTAGCCCGCGCATGAGCACTCTATTGCAAACCTGGGTAGTAGGGGCGTCGCGGGGACAGCCGCCGGAGCTGACGCTGTGGGAACGGTTTGTGGTGGGGGCGTTCTGGTCGGTGGCGGGGGCGATGATCTCGCGGGGATTTGTCCTGGCGGCTTCGGTGGTGTGCGCGCGGTTCCTGGGCAAAGAAGGATTTGGCGCGCTGGGAATGATTCAAAGCACCACAGGGATGTTCGGGATTCTCGCGGGACTGGGTTTGGGAATCACGGCGACGAAGTATGTGTCCGAGTTGCGACGGCTGGATCCGCTGAGGACGGGCCGGGTTCTGGCGCTCTCGGCAGCGGCGGCGTTTGTTTCCGGGAGCGTCATCACGTTAGGGGTGATTTTGCTGGCGCCCTACCTGGCGCAACATATGTTGGCGGCTCCGAAACTCGCGGAACCGTTGACGATTGGTGCGGGGCTGGTGTTTTTTGGGGCGCTCAACGGAGCGCAAACGGGAGCGCTGGCGGGTTTCGAAGCGTTTCAGACAATCGCGCGAGTGAACATCTACGCGGGGCTGGCGTCGTTTCCGCTGATTGCGCTGGGAGTGTGGCGCGGGGGATTGCAGGGCGCGATCTGGGGTTCGGTGGGGGCGCTGGCGATCAATTGGGCGCTTAACCGCCGCGCGTTGAGAAAAGAATGCGCGAAGGCGGGCGTGTCTTACCAGTTTGCGCATTGTTCGCGGGAACTGAGCATTTTGCATCGTTTTAGTTTGCCGGCGTTTCTGGGATCGATTCTGGTGGTGTCGGCGATTTGGGTGTGCAACGCGATGCTGGCGCGGCAGCCGCAGGGTTACGCGGAACTGGGTTTGTATGCGGCGGCAGACAAGTGGCGGGTACTGATTGTGTTTATGCCAACGTATGTGTTCGCCATGGTGATGCCGATACTTTCGAATCTGCACGGCGAAGGAGATGGAGCGGCGTTCCAAAAAGTGTTCAAGACGAACTTGCAGCTGAATGGGAGCCTGGCGCTGGTAACGGCGGTGCTGATTGCGGTTTTTGCCGGTCCGATCATGCGGGTGTACGGGAACGCGTTTCGCGGAGGGCGGGTGGTGTTGCTGGTGCTGGCGTGTTCGGCGATCGCGGAAGTGTTTAACGGTATCCTCGGGCAGCCGCTGGTGGCGGCGCACAAGATGTGGTGGCGATTCGGATTCGCTGTGTTGTTTATGGCGCTGCTGGTGGGATTGGCGTGGGTGCTGATTCCGAAACGGGGTGCATTGGGTTTGGCGGCGGCGTACGGACTTGCTTACGCATGCACTAATGTGACGCTTTTTCTGTTCGACGCGCAAAGCTGGTGGAGTAGCTCTCGGCATTAGCTCCCGCTGTGGTGAGTTCATGCTCAACAGACAAATTCGAATCCTACACGCGCTAGGAGCCATGAATCCTGGTGGCATTGAAACCTGGCTAATGCACGTGTTGCGGAACATCGATCGCAGCCAATTCCAAATGGACTTTTGCCTGTTCGGGTCTGAGCCTGGCTTGTATGCGACGGAGATCGAAGGGTTCGGGAGCACGATCTGGCGATGTCAGATGAGCGGCAATTTGTGGTCGTTCCGTCGCCAATTTCGCCAAATTCTGCGAGAGGGAGAATACGATGTCGTGCACAGCCACGTGCATTTCTTTTCGGGCAATGTGCTTCGCTGGGCAAAGGCCCAGAGCGTTCCGGTTCGCATCGCACATAGTCACACTACCCACGACGGCAGGTCCGACGTTCTAATGCGCCGTTTTTACCGGGGGTTAATGCAATCTTGGATTGAGCGGTACGCTACGCACGGCTTGGCGGCATCCAGAAGTTCCGCGTCGGCGTTATTCGGCGAAAACTGGGAGCGCGATGACCGAAATTGTGTTCTCCATTACGCTGTCGACTTGCATCCCTTTCAGGAGCCAGTAGATCGAGAAAAGGTCCGCAAACAGCTTGGCCTACCCCCAGGTGTCCCTGTCATGGGGCACGTGGGCCGTTTTAGCCGCGAAAAGAATCATATTTTTCTTCTTGAGATCGCGGTTGAGATCCTAAAGCGGCGGCCAGAAATCCATTTCTTGCTGGTGGGAGACGGACCTTTGCGACCAGTAATGCAGAGTCGAGCAAAATCCATGGGCTTATCGGACAAGGTACATTTTACGGGCATACGCACAGACGTGGCGAGGTTAATGCGCGGGGCCATGGACGTGTTTATTTTTCCGTCGTTGTGGGAAGGACTAGGGGTGGCGCTGATCGAAGCCCAAGCTGCTGGGTTGCGCTGCATCGTCTCCGACGTGTGCCCCACGGAGGTAGGCATTCTCCCAGACCAGTTCACCCAAGTTTCGTTGTCTAAATCTTCGGAGGTGTGGGCCGCAAACATAATCAAGGCATTAGAGTGTGGAAAAGTCGCCGGCGAGTTGCCGTTGCAAATCATGGCCCAGACAGATTTCAGCAGCCAGCAGAGCATCCGTAAACTGGCAAACCTATATAAAGCAGCGTACAGCGAGAGGCTGCATGCGGCGTAAGTCGAGGCGGGTCGGGGCCAGTGAATCACGGAAGGCGATGAGGAATTTGTGAGTGCGTTGGCCAGAGTGGCGATCGCTGAAACACCTAGCGGAGTGTCTTGCAAGAAGCGTAGCTGGCGACTGCGTTGGCACATCCCCAGATACATCCTGAATGCAAGTTTGCTGAACATTGGAGTCACCTGTGTGTTTTTGGCGTTGGATAGCAGGTTTTTGCATTGGTTTGTTTTGCCCACCACGGTCTGTGGCGTGGTTTGCCTGTCTTCACTTTTGGGCGCGGTGAAGCAGGAGCAGCTATTTACCGATCCGTCTTTGCTGGGCTCCGTTCTCGGATATCACCATACATACTTGGCCCCAATGCTTCTGGTGTATTGGGACTATAGGATCATAGCTTTGCCGATTCAGCCGGATGACTTCCGCCCTTGGCTCGGTAGGTTAGCTTGTATCAATTTGGTGGGCATTACGATTCTGATTTACGTCTTCTTACACGTAGTAAAGAGCCCGGCAAACACGAAGTTGCGGAGAACTTGGGTAATCAACCGCAGTCGCCTAGTCCTATCTGGGATGCTCGTAATTCTTGCATCCGTTGCCATGCAGGTCTACGTGTATTCCGATTTCGGTGGTGTCAGCGGGTACGTGGACAAATTTCTCTACGATCGAGATGCATGGACCAACAAGGGAGCGTTATTGGTAATCGCAGAATCAGCACCTTTAATGGCGGTGCTCATCCTTGGCTGCTTGCGACAGAAGCGGATGAGACGAGAACGGGTCAGGCGAACGTCATGGCACCTGTTAGTCGTTTGTGGTTTGGGCTTCTTGGTGTTGCAGATACTTTTTGGTGGGCTCCGCGGAAGCCGGAGCAACATTGTCGTTAACTGCTTTTTTGCCGCAGGCATTGTTCATCAGGTATTCCGGCCATTATCGAAGAGGGCAATTATCTGTTTGGGTATCGCCGCCGTAGCATTTAGCTATTACTACGTCTTTTTTAAGGATTTCGGCTATGAAGGCGTTAGCGCTGCCATCAGCCTGGAAGGAAGAGAGTCCTTGCTCAGTCAATCAGGACGATCAACAGAGAGCCTCGTCATCAGCGATCTCAGTCGCTCCGATATGCAGGCCTTTATTGTGCAGCAACTTGCGAACGGACAGGATGTCGATCTAGCAAGGGGACGAACCTACGTCGGTGCGCTCAGCTTGCTCATCCCGAGAGTAATCTGGCCGGACCGTCCGCCGGCAAAACTAAAGTGGACGACAGAACTTGAAAATGGTCCAGGCTCTTATGGCAGAGTGTTTCCGTCTACCCGGGTGTGTGGGCAGTTGGGTGAAGCTATGGTGAACTTCGGCTATTTGGGTGTGCCGATTTCCTTCGCATTCATGGGTTTTGTCTTGGGCAAGGTTTCGGCTTTGTCCCGTCGGCTTTGGATTACGGACGCACGGAGGATGCTGTTGCCGGGCATGGTGCTAGCAAGCGTTTGTATGGTCATCCAAGATTCAGACAATTTTCTCTACTTCATCGTGCAGTATCTCGCCATTCCATGGACAATCGTCTGGATTTCTACAATTCCCTACCGATTAAGGTTTGTCGTTCCCCCGGCTAACCCAAGAAGGGGCGGCGGCTACTTTCTCGCGACAAAGGCTTGACACGATCCAGTGGGGGTGCCTTATGAACGATTGCACCGGGAGAAAAATTCCTAAGCCGTGAATCTACTCGTCACAAGTGAAGCGCATTTCTCCGTTGCGGATAGTGGGATGATCTTTGGCGACGGACCCGTGAATTACTCAATGTGGGCGTGCTTTCTCGAGGTGTTCGACCGAGTGACGGTGCTTGCTCGCGTTGGAATGAGCAAGCGCGCGTGGCCTATGGAAGCGAGGGCGGATGGGTTGGGTGTGACGTTCCATGCGTTACCGGAGTACAACGGGCCCTGGGAATATGTTCGCACCTTTCCGAAGCTCAAAGCTCTTGTTCGGCAAGCTGTGCTCCAGTCTGATGCCTATCTTCTTCGCGTGCCCGGTCTTGTGAGCCGGACGGCTTGGCTCGAAATCAATCGACTTGAAAGACCATATGTGTTGCAAGTCGTCGGTGATCCTTGGGACGCGCTCGCGGCGGGAACAGTGCAAGGCGTTTTGCGGCCGGTGTTTCGTTATGCCGCAGTGCATGATCTCAAAAGAATGTGTCTGGGAGCGGTTGCGATCCACTATGTCACCCAGACTAGCCTGCAGAAGCGCTACCCACCTAGCAAGACTTCCTACGTAGAGTGTTTCTCTGACGCCTCGATGGACGCCGGTCTCGCTACCTCGAAGACCATCGAAGATCGGTACCGACGTATCGAAGAGCGGATTGCGCAAGACGGCAGCCACGGTAGGACCTTTCGCGTTGGATTCATCGGCAGCCTGTCACAGATGTACAAAGGCCCCGACGTTCTCCTGCGTGCCGCTGCACTGTGCTTAAATCGAGGACTTGATTTAGTAATTGAACTGGTCGGAGATGGTCGTTACATGAGGGCTCTGAAAGAGATGGCATCCCGACTTGGGATCGCGGACCGCACGACGTTCCTTGGACAACTGCCTTCCGGTGAACCCATCCGCAATTTCCTGGACGCTATCGATCTATTTATCCTGCCCTCCCGCGCCGAAGGATTGCCTCGCGCGTTACTCGAGGCCATGGCACGTGGCTGTCCATGTATCGGTTCTAACGTGGGAGGTATCCCGGAACTGCTCGATCCAGTTGATACAGTTCCCGTTGAGGACGCAGATGGCTTGACTAGGAAGATTCTGGTAGTAGCCGGTACGCCGGAACGGATGAAGCGGATGGCTGAGCGGAATTTTGAAAAGGCTAAGCAATCTAGCCCGGACGTGCTAAGAAAATCGCAGCGAGACTTCCTCTACCAGGTACGGCTTAGGTCTGTTGGCGACAAAGGCTTGACACGATCCAGTGCGGGTCTTTTAGGAACTGCGGTTAAGCGTTCCCGACCTATCCGCGGTGGACATTTATGAAGGTTCTTCACCTGAGTAAGACTTCGCGGGGAGGTCGGTGGGCGAGTGCGCAAGCTCGGGTGCTGACTCGGAGAGGAATCGAGGTACATGTCGCACTTCCCGACCTCGAAGGGGCGGTAACAAGCGAGTGGATAGCCAGCGGTGCAAGAGTCCACCGTATGGATTACGCCATGTGGCCGCTAGAACCCATCGCAACGATGCGCAGCCTGGACCAACTGCGACGACTTGCGGACCTTATACAGCCGGACTTAATCCACTCGCACCACGCGAAAGCGGCGATTATGGCGCGGTTAGCTTTGCATGGGCGCTATCCTGTGCCGCGAGTGTTTCAAGTGCCGGGCCCGCTTCACATGGAAATGTTCCTGTTTCGAGTGTTGGAACTTTCGACGGCGACGGCGGAGGATTATTGGATCGCAACGAGCCGTGCGACCTTATCACGCTATTTGCGCGCCGGAATCAGCCGTAACCGGGTCTTTCTGAGTTACGCAGGTACTGAAAACGAGCGCTTCAGAGGACAGCGCAAAGGACAGCTCCGTCGGGATCTCGGTCTGGCCGACTCCGAGTTCGTGGTAGGCAACATCAGTTACATATACGCACCTAAATGGTATTTCATGCAAAGGGTTGGACTGAAGTGCCACGAAGACCTAATCGATGGTATCTCGCTGGCGGCCGAAAAAGACCGTTCCATTCGCGGCGTCTTGATTGGCGGTCCTTGGGGAACAGATTCTACGTACTTTGAAAAGCTCAGGCAATACGCACGAGAGCGCTCGGGCAATGCGGTCATAATGCCGGGTGCGTTCATTCAAGAACAAGTGGCTTCTTCAATTTGGGATTTCGACTGTGTAGCGCACGTCCCGATGTCAGAAAACTGTGGAGGGGCTGTCGAACCCTTGTTGTGTGGAATACCAACGATCGCTTCTCGGATTGGCGGATTGGTAGAGGTGGTGATGGATGGATCGACGGGTGTCACCGTGCCGGTCGGCGATCCTCTCGCACTTTCCGAGGCGATTTTGTTCGTTCGAAATCACTACGGTGCGATGTGCAACCAAGCGCATGTCGGTCGGATGCTTGCACAGACCATGTTTGACGTTAATCGAACTGCAGTGGAGGTCGAGGAAATTTATCGTTACGTGCTCGGCCAGAGGGCGTCGACGCCGGAGGAGTTCAACTCAAAGGAATTTCTCAGAGCAACGAGTGCAGTTGTGTAGTGCATTGCAGGGACAGAATACGTCTGCGCCATTTCACAGCCGAGTTTCGGAACCCCTGACGGTATTGGACAAGCAAAGGAAATGTCACACCGTTGCAGGCAGTACGGATTGCCTCTAAAAGTGAAAAGGACAGTTGATCTAATCGTGTCATTTGCCCTTCTGACGGCTTTGTCGCCACTCCTATTCGCAGTCGGAATCCTGCTTTTCCTTACAATGGGACGCCCGATCCTGTTTCGACAGCGGCGCGCAGGGCGGTACGGAATTCCATTCATCGTGTACAAGTTTCGTACGATGACAGACGAGCGTGGAGCTCAAGGTCAAACGGTGGCAGATAGGGAGCGCGTAACGCGAGTTGGCCGTCTACTGCGCCTCTTCAGCATTGATGAGTGGCCGCAATTGTGGAATGTGCTGCGAGGCGACATGAGCCTGGTGGGGCCACGGCCGCTGCTGATGCAGTACCTGGAACGGTATAGCGCGGAGGAGATGCAGCGGCACGAGGTGAAGCCCGGAATTACCGGGTGGGCACAGGTAAACGGGAGAAATGCGACGAGTTGGCAGGAGAGATTCGCGCTGGATGTGTGGTACGTCGAGAATTGGAGTTTGGCGTTGGATGCGCGGATCCTGGTGCGGACGCTGTGGACGGTGCTGACGGGCGAGGGCGTGGCGCATGGCGGTCATGTGAGCATGCCGGAATTTTTGGGAAGCGAGCGAAACAAGTCGTGAACCGGAGACGCATATTTGTGTATGGCGCGGGGGGCCACGGAAAAGTGGTGGCGGACCTGCTGATGTCACGAGGCGAAAAGGAATTTGCGGGATTTGTGGACGACCGCGAAGAGTTGTGGGGCGCGAAGGTGATGGGATTCGCAGTGCTGGGCAGCGGGGAGTGGCTGCAGTGGGAAGCTGGGAGCGCGCGAATCGCGATTGCGTTGGGAGTTGGGGATAATACGTCGCGGCACTGGATTGCAGAGAGCTGTGCGCATTGGGGCGCCGAAATATTGACGGTGTTGCATCCGAGGGCGGCGGTGTCGCGGGCGGCTCTCGTGGGACGAGGAAGTGTGGTGATGGCGAATGCGACCGTGAATGTGGATGCGGTGCTGGGCGACGGCGTGATTGTGAATTCGGGCGCATTGGTGGAACACGACGTGGAAGTTGGCGAGTACGCACACGTGGCTCCGAATGCGGCGATGGGTGGCGGATCGAGCTTGGGCGGATTTTCGCATTTGGGGATTGGTGCGAGTGTGTTGCCGTGCGTACATATCGGAGCGCACAGCGTGGTAGGGGCAGGTGCGGTGGTGGTGAAGAATCTGCCCGATGAGGTGGTGGCAATCGGGATTCCCGCGAAGATCCATCGTCAGGGCAGGCGGGAAGTGGGGCCGGTACTGACGGCGGCGTCCAGAAACTGAACCTATGACTGGCGGATTGGCGACAAGTGCGGTGAGTGCATTGGCGATTGAGGGAGGGCGGCGGACGCGGGAGGCGGCGTTTGCGCCGTGGCCGTCGTTCGAGGCGGATGAGATTGAGGCCGCGGTGGAGGTGCTGAAGTCCGGGAAGATTAATTATCGAACCGGCGAGCAGGGGAGATTGTTTGAGGAGGAATTTGCGGCGTTAACGGGCTGCAAACACGCCGTGGCGGTGGCGAATGGAACGGTGGCGCTGGAGTTGGCGCTGTGTGCGTTGGGAATTGGCGCGAGCGATGAAGTGATTGTGCCGAGTCGGACGTTTATCGCGTCCGCGAGCTGCGTGGTGATGCGCGGGGCGGTGCCTGTGATTGCGGACGTGGAAGCGACGAGCGGGAACTTGACCGCGGAGACGATTCGGCCGCTGCTGAGTGGGAAAACGAAAGCAATCATTGCGGTGCATCTGGCGGGCTGGCCGTGCGATATGGACGCGATTGTGGCGCTGGCGCGCGACCGCGGGATCAAGGTGATCGAGGATTGCGCGCAGGCGCACGGGGCTACTTATAAGGGACGGCCGGTGGGGTCGTTGGGAGATGCGGGGGCATTTTCGTTTTGCCAAGACAAAATTATGACCACCGGCGGCGAAGGCGGAATGCTGACGATCAACGATGAGACGGCGTGGGAACGCGCGGTGAGTTTTCGGGATCACGGGACGCGTCACGACGAGCTGGAGGCTCGTACGGAATCGCGCCGCGGCTTTCAGTGGGTGCACGACTCGTTTGGCACGAACTGGCGGCTGACGGAAATGCAGTCGGCGATTGGGCGGGCGCAGCTGCGGAAACTGCCGGCGTGGGTGGCAGCGCGGCGCAGAAATGCTGCGATTTTGCGGCGACGACTGGAGGGCTGTCCGGGGCTACGAGTGACGGCGCCGCCGGACGAGATTGGTCATGCGTATTACAAGTACTACTTTTTTGTACAGCGCGCGGGCTTGATGGCTGGCTATGACCGTGGTCGGATTCTGGCGGCAATTAACGCCGAGGGAGTTCCGTGCTTTAGTGGGACCTGTAGCGAAATTTATCTAGAGAAAGCGTTTGCGCGTGATCGGCGTCCTCAAACTCGTCGTGTAGTGGCGCGAGAACTGGGCGAGACCAGCTTGATGTTACAGGTGCATCCGACGCTCAGCGAGCAGGACATGCAGGAGACGTGTGACGCCGTAGAAAAGGTGATGAGTGTTGCGGTGCGATGAGGTGATGTTCGGTCTTTCCTTCTGCAATTTGTAATTTGCCATGCGCTTTCTATGATTCCCCAAAAAAACCATTCTGGCCTCGCTGGCAGTGTGCCGTCTAGGAGTGAAACTGTAACTCCGTTGCCCTCGCAGTTCATACGCTATCGGACGATTCTGGTGGCGCTGTTTCAGGCGCAGTTAGTCTTTACGGCGCTGGTGCTGGCTTGGTTGTTACGTTTTGATTTCTCGCTACCGTACCGCCGGCTGCTGTTCTCGGCGGCACCCTTGCTGATCTTGATTCGGCTCGCCGCGATCGGGCGATTCCATCTTTTTCACGGATGGTGGCGCTATACGGGAGTCAGCGATGCGCTGGACATTTTTAAAGCGATCGCGCTGGGCTCTGGGGTGTTTCTGTTTGTGATGCGATTTCTTCTCGGCGTCGTTTCGTTCCCGCGGACAATCTACATTTCGGAAGCGGTCTTGAGCACTGGATTGCTGGCGGGTGTCCGCTTGCTGTCGCGAATCTTCACGGAATCCACGTCTGCAGTGGTGGGATCGCGTCGCAAGGTGATACTGATCGGAGCCGGTTCCGCGGCGCAAATCATCATCCGGGAAATTCATTGCTGGAAGCACAGGCTTGCAGTGGTTGGCTGCGTGGACGACGACGAATCGAAGCTGGGAATCAAGTTGCAAGGCGTTCCTGTGCTCGGGACGGTCGATCAGCTCCCGTCCATATTGGCGATGCAGCCGGTGGATGAAATTCTTATCGCGGTGCCCTCGGCCACCAGTAAGCAGATGCAGCGATTTGTGCGGATTTGCGAAGAGTGTGGGACGAGGTTCAAAACAGTGCCCGCGCTGCACGTCATCATCACCGGCGAAGCGAGCATTCATGAGTTTCGCGATGTTCACTTGGAGGACCTGCTGGGGCGAGATCCAGTGGAAATTGATCTGCACGCTGTCAGGAAGATGATCGAAGGACGGGTGGTTTTGGTTACGGGCGCCGCCGGATCGATTGGCTCTGAGCTGTGCCGGCAGGTTTTGGAGTACAACCCCTCCACCTTAATTTGTTTGGATCAGAGTGAGACGGGCATCTTCTATCTCGAACAGGAACTTTCGAAAACGAAGACTGTTGCGCAAACGGTCTATTGCGTGGGGGACATCTGTGATTCCCAGCGAGTTCGGTGCATCTTCGCGGAGTATAGACCAGACGCCGTATTTCATGCCGCCGCCTACAAACACGTGCCCGTGATGGAGCGCAATGTTCACGAAGCGTTGAAGAACAATGTTTTTGCCTTACTGAATCTACTGCAGGTAGCTGAACATAATGAATGCGGCAGCTTCATACTGATTTCTTCCGACAAAGCGGTGAATCCCACAAGTGTGATGGGTGCAACCAAGAGAATCGGGGAGCTGATCATTTCGCAGCGGCCGACTGACGGGATGCGCTGTGTGTCTGTACGTTTTGGCAATGTGTTGGGGTCGAACGGCAGCGTGGTGCCGTTGTTTCAGGAACAACTTCGCCGGAATCAGCCACTCAGTATTACGCATCCCGAGATTAAAAGATTTTTCATGACCGCGCGGGAAGCGGTGTCGCTGGTACTGCAAGCATTTGCAATCGGCGATCGTGGTGACACGCTGGTGCTCGACATGGGGGAGCCAATCAGAATTGTGGACTTGGCAAGTACCTTGATTCGAATGTTTGGCAAATCGGAAAGGGAAGTGGGTATCAGCTTTACGGGTTTGCGCGAGGGAGAAAAATTGAACGAAGAGATTGTCTATTCGACGGAGGGAGTTCATCCGACATCATTCGAAAAGATTAAAAGAATCCGCGGTCCGTTGGCGGGGTGGATTCAGCTGCAACGGGGACTGGAAGAATTGAAAATGTGCACGGACGTAGTGAGTGCCGAAGGCGTGCGCGAGAAGATTAAGGCCATTGTTCCCGAGTATTGCTATGAGGCCAACGAGAAAACGGCAGTGCCCAGGCCAATTGAAGTGCGTGTGCGCGTGCAAGAAGGGCTGAGGCTTAATTCGGTGCCTGTCGACGGGGATTAATAGAATGCGGCTGGAATTCACTCGGACTTGGCAATGCGTACTCTTTCTCGCAACGGCGGTGATTCTGTCGGGAACAGTAATTGTCTTCAGCGCGAAGGCTTACATCGCTGCCCGTTGGGATGCCTCCTCGAATCCAGCGTTGTGTTTGAAAGCGGCGAAACTCGAGCCGGGGAATGCTGAGTACTGGCGGCACGCAGGATTGCTGCGCCAATGGGACTTGAATCCAAGCGACATGCGTGATGCGCTGCACTACTTGCAGATAGCCTCACAAGTGAATTCGCGATCTTCGGGCATTTGGATGGACCTTGCGGATGCGTATGCGACTGCGGGAGACGCTGAGCGGGCAAAGGAAGCATACGATAGGGCGCAGACGAGCTTTCCGATGTCATCCGAAGTCGCCTGGCGATATGGAAATTTCTTGTTGTATCAGGAGAACTACTCCGGGGCTTATCCGAAGATCCGCAAGGCCATCTCCATTGATCCATCGCTGACGCAAAGCGCGCTGACCGAGTGCTGGCAGTCGAATCCGGACGTTGCGCCGATCGTGAGGGACCTGTTACCCGATAAACGGGAGTACTACGTTTCGGCGGTGGAATTTTTCCTGGCACGAAAGCTGGCGGATCCCGCCCTTGCGGTTTGGAATCGCCAGAAGGAAGGGGGACTGGCCGTCGACATGGAGGAGACTGTGCCGCTGGTTGAAGCACTAATCAGCGAGGATCGCATCGGTGAGGCACAGCAGGTTTGGCGAAGCGGGTTGCAGGCGTCAAAATGGGTCCAAGACTCAGAAGGAGGTAGATCGCTCGTCTTGAACGGCGGATTTGAGCACGACATCGCGAATGGCGGGTTCGATTGGCGAGAAGTTCCTTTGAGCGCCGTTAACTTTGAATTCGATAGCGCCTTTGCACATTCGGGCACGCGCTCTTTGCGAATCGAATTCGATGGTACAGACAACGTGGACTTTGGGCATCTGTTTCAATACGTTCCTGTCGCGTCGGATGTCCGCTATCACTTCTCAGCATTCGTTCGAACAGAAGGCCTGACGACGGACCGCGGGATAAGCTTCGAGATTGTAGATGCCCATCATTCGGAACAGTTGCAGGTTGCCACGTGCGAGCTCACAGGCACGAACGCCTGGACCATGCTGCAAACGGATTTTGTGAGCGGCCCGGAAACACAGGCGGTGAAAATCACACTGCGTCGCTTGCCGAGTTGGAAATTCGACAATAAGTTCAGTGGAACAATTTGGGTGGACGACGTGACGTTAACGCCTGCCCCTGCACAGGTTACTTGGTCGCAATGACAGCGATTCGGCTTGGGGCATGCGTTCTAATCGCAGTCGCCGTGTTATCGTTTGGCGGCGTAGAAAGCTGGGGAAGTGCTGCTCTGGAGATTGGGGCTGCTCTGTTGTTTGTGTTGTGGGCTGCGCTTGTGACAGTCCGCGGACGAGCGGAGATTTTTTGGAATTGGTTGTTTATCCCTGTTTGTGGATTGGGGACCATCGCGTTAGTTCAATTCGCCTTCGGCGCGTCGGTCTATCCTTATCTGACGAAAATCGAGCTGCTGCGTTGGAGCGCGTACGCCCTATTGTTCTTCCTGGCAGTCCAGTCGTTCCAGACGAAAAAGCACGTTAAACAGTTCATTTGGTTTCTGTTGGGCTTGGGATTTGTCGTTTCACTGTTTGGGTTAGTTCAATACTTCACGTTCAACGGCAAACTCTATTGGTGTGTTTATCTGCCAGCGGGAGTTAGCCCCTTTGGTCCGTTTGTCAATCCAAACCATTTTGCCGGATTTGTGGAGCTGATCGCGCCGCTCGGGTTGGCGATGTTGTTTTTCCCGTCGCGGCGTCGGGAGGAGGTGTCATTATTATTGTTGTTTACAATTGTGCCGATTGGGGCGGTATTTCTCTCGGCATCGCGAGCAGGGATTATTGTTGTGGTGCTGGAATTTGCGTTGTTAGCATTTCTTTCCCAGGTACGTCGAATGAGAAGGAAACAGTTGGTGAGAGCCACGGCGATCGGTCTACTTGCGAGTGGCATGATCTTGTGGCTGGGAGTGACCAAGGCCCTTGAGCGCTTTGAACTGCTTGCGCACCAAGGTGTCAGTCGCGAACTGCGCGTGGCGATGGATGAAGATATATGGGGGATTTTTCAGGATCATCCATTGACGGGCACGGGGCTTGGTACGTTGATCGCAGTGTATCCTCGCTATGAAAGTTTCTATAACGGAACGACTGTCGACCATGCCCACAACGATTTCCTCGAGTTACTTTCCGATACCGGACTAGTTGGTGGCGTTTGCGGCGCGCTTTTCATCGGATTGCTCTTCCGCCGAGGATTTGCCAATTTTCAAGTTGCCGCGGGTGGCGGCGCGCGGGCGCTTGTTGTGGGGCCGTTAGTGGGCTGCGCTGGTATGCTGCTGCACAGCTTCGTGGATTTCAACCTTCATATTCCTTCAAACGCACTGATTTTTCTTTTGCTCGCTTCCCTCGCGACAAAGGCGCTGCGCTTTGCGCCCGGCCCGATGCCCTCTTTGCAAGAAGCTCGTTAGGCGGTTTATCGAATGGCTTGTTGATATTCTGATCCG
>Ga0306921_10003508_pt1 | contig 15920 bp, 14 predicted proteins | sample sta12Cox44000080_FD_203760 | JGI IMG/M metagenome (GOLD analysis project Ga0306921, IMG submission 203760) | Lab enrichment of tropical soil microbial communities from Luquillo Experimental Forest, Puerto Rico - statoxic.12C.oxic.44.000.080 (v2)... | ecosystem: Environmental > Terrestrial >...
CGGAAGATCCCGACCTTGGCCGTCATGATCTGCTGCATCGCCACCCTCAGGGCGGCTGCCGACTCCTTGCCGCCACCGCCCAGCATGGCCGTGAGCCTCGCCTGCTCACGCTCGAGGTGATCGTGCACGACCGAAGTGGGGATGGTGATCGCATTCTCGGCGCGGTCGCAGAAGTCGGCGATGAACTCGCCCACGATCATGCCGGCCACCACGGTCTCGGCCACCGAATTGCCGCCCAGACGATTGAAGCCATGCATGTCCCAGCAGGCGGCTTCACCCGCGGCGAACAAGCCCTTGAGGGTGGGGCTCTCGCCCGTCGGCAGCGTGCGCACGCCCCCCATGGTGTAGTGCTGGGCGGGGCGTACGGGAATCCAGTCCTTGACCGGATCGACGCCCAGAAAGTAGTGGCAGATCTCGTAGACCTCGCGCAGGTTGTGCTTGATGTGATGCTCGCCCAGGAGCGTGATGTCGAGCCAGAGGTGCTCACCAAAGCGATTCTTGGCGCCCTTGCCCTGGGCGAGATGCTCTTCCATCCGCCGCGACACCACGTCGCGCGACGCGAGCTCCTTCTTCTCCGGCTCGTAGTCAGGCATGAAGCGGTGACCGTCGGCATCCTTGAGCAGCCCGCCGTCCCCGCGGCAGCCCTCGGTGACCAGGATGCCGGCCGGAAAGATCCCGGTGGGGTGAAACTGGACCGCCTCCATGTTGCCCAGCGCGGCCACCCCGGTTTCGAGCGCGATGGCCTGTCCAATGCCCTCGCTGATCACGGCGTTCGTGGTGACCCGGTACAAAACGCCGGCCCCGCCGGTGGCAATGGCGGTGGCCTTGGCGACATAGGCGCTGAGCTGGCCGGTGATGAGATCACGGACCACCGCTCCGTAACAGCGACCGCCATCGTGGATCAGAGCGACCGCTTCGGTTCGCTCGTGCACCGGGATCGAGGCGGCAATGGCCTGATCGGCCATGGCGGTGATCATCGCGTGACCGGTGCCGTCCGAGACGTAGCAGGTGCGCCACTTCTTGGTGCCGCCGAAATCGCGCTGGGCGAGCAGGCCGTGCGCCTCATCGCGCTCGGTGATCGTCGTCTTCTGCCCGTTGATGATGACTTCGCGATCGCCCTTCCGGACGCGGCTCCACGGCACGCCCCAGGCGGCCAGCTCGCGCACCGCCTTTGGCGCGGTGTTGACGAACATGCGCACGACGCGCTGATCGGCGCCCCAGTCGCTCCCGCGCACGGTGTCCTCGAAGTGCACGTCCTCGTTGTCGCCTTGGCCCTTGATGACGTTGCCGAGACTGGCCTGCATACCGCCCTGCGCCGCCTTGGAATGCGAGCGCTTGGCCGGCACGAGGGACAGAATGATCACGTCGTGTCCACGGCGCTTGGCGCCGATGGCCATGCGGAGCCCGGCCAGCCCGCCCCCAATGATCAGCACGTCGGTGTAGACGATGTTCATGGCCGCGCTCCCCGCGCTCCGCGCTGGACCCAGGTCGGGACGTACTCCTCGCCAACCCGGTCACGGTGCTGGTAGCCGATCTTCATATATGCCGCGAGCGTGAGGAGCCCCAGCACGAGGAAGAAGACCGTGATGCTCCACTTCAGCAGGGTGAGGCGCCGCCGCGTGCGATTGGGCTCCACGCCCTCGAACCAGCCCCACTTGACGACGAGCCTGTACAGGCCGACGCCTCCGTGCAGCTCGACACAGAACAGCAACACCAGGTAGAGCGGCCACCACATCCCGCTCCATACCCGATCCGCAGATGCATACGGCCCGATGGCTCCGGGATGCATGAGCATCTGGTAGAGATGCGGGGAGCCCAGAAAGAACAGCAGGAAGCCGGTCACTACCTGCAGCCACCACAGGCTCGTATCGGAGTGACGCAGAAGGTTCTTGTGACCAAGGAAGACGCGGTATTGCCGATACTCGGCGGGGAACTTGCGCAGGGCGAGGACGGCGTGGCCCATGAACAGCACGAACACGACGGCCACGATGACCGAGACGATCTGCGGAAAGCTCCGACCGAAGAAATAGTGTCCCTCGAACGCCCGTGTGACCATCCACATCGCGTCCTGACTGATCAGGATCGTGGACACGAAGGCCATGTGGCCCCACATGAAGAGACCGAGGAGCAGGCCAGAGGCACTCTGCGCGAGGTCCATGCGCGCCGGCCAGTGACTCTTGCGTGAGAGGTCGGCCAGACCCACTCCGACAATCACGTCGCTCTTCTTGCTCATGTCGCGTCCCTCACCGTCTGGGACTAGATCAGGTCCCGGTCCCAGTTGACGATGATGCGGAACTGGTACCCGAGCTGCTTAGCGTCCTGCTGATCGATCACGGCCGACCGGAACCGGAACCACATGCCCTGGAGCAGGAACACGTTGAAGGGCGGGCGATAGTCGGCGGTTACGTCATACTCCGACTGGTTCGGCGCCTTCTTGCGCGTGGAAGGATTGATCGCGTCCCAACCCCACACGAGATTGGTGTTGGCGTACAGGCCCTTGGCGAGCACCCGCGAGAAATCGAACGCGGCGCCCAGAAGGATGGCCTTTTGCCGCGCCTGGTCAAAGTCCAGCTCGATCATCGTGAGATACCCCGGATTGGTGCCCCAGGGGTTCTGGATAGTGTTGCCTGAGCCCACGACCGAAAAACCAGTGGTGAGCGTGAGATCCCGCCAGATCGCCTCGAGGCGCGTCTCGCCGACCTGCGTGACCCAGTACTTGCCGTTGCCGGGCGGGAGGAGGGCGTCACCGACCGCGCGCTGGTCGGTGAACTGGGCGCCGAAGCGGAGCTTCCAATCCTGGGTCAACGGAAGGAGATATTGCCCCTCAGCGTAGATGGTGTTGAAGGTATTGACGCCGTACTGGTTGCTCAGGTCGATTTTGAGGCCCTCGAGCGGAGTGAGGCGAACTCCGAAGAGGCCCACGCCGTCGTTGCGGCCGACCGCTCCCGCCTGCTTCGACATGCTGATGAACTCGTCGGAGTTGCGGGGCTTGATCTGCCAGAGGAATCCGGTCAGGTACTCGGCCCACGCCACCTTGCCGGCGAGGGTGATGCCCTGGAAGGTGTTCGGCGTCATCCGGTTGTCCTGGGAGTTGATGTAATTCTGCTCCACTCGCTGGCGGTAGCCCGTGAGGCGCGCATAGTCTTGATACCTGAGCGCGCCCCAGGCTTCGCCGGGAACGTAGTACCCGTTCTGCCCGGGCTGGAGGAGCAGCGTGCCGTCCTTGTCCGGTGGCGTGTAGATCGGCGCCGAGCCGTAGAGCGTCGCGCCCATCGCGAACGTCTCGTAAAGCCACCCGGAGCGGTAGCTGATCCAGCCTCCGAGGGCATAGGCCTCGTTCTGGGTGCCGTCCGGATTGATCCGGTTGAAGTAGTAGGAGCGGAAGTGGACCTTGAGGTCCGTGTCTCCAATGAAGGGCGGCTCGGTCTTCGATATCGCCTCGTGCAACGGAAGGAACAGTGCCTCGAGTGGGGCAAGCACGGGCGGGGGCGGCGGCGCGTCCTCGGCCTGGGCGAGTCCGAACCAGCCTGCGCACACGATCAGCACAATCGAAGCGCAATGGACAACGACCTGGACCCGGGCCTTCGTGCGGTTCATCTGTGTCCCCCTGTCGGGTGCCGCGCCCTCGTCGCACTGTACGACAAACGCCTTGACATACAGAAGGGCCCCACGACTTGGGCGAGACTCCGACCAGCTCCATGACCTTGGTCCCCATGAGAAGTCCATACTTCCTGTTTAAGTCTAAGGCCTTGGGATGTTGGGTCTCATGAAGCCACAAGGTCCGATGCGAGGACCCATGAAGGCATGTTCCGCACGCGCCTCACGATGTCGAACACCCGTCGCGGACTTCCAAGGTCCGACCACGTCACGTGCGGGAGACTCGCGACGGCGAGGCGGGCTGCGCCGGATTCGAGAACCGCCTGGGAGAAGTGACCTTGGGCATGAGAGCATACGCCTGGTGCATGGCCCACACCTCGTCCTCGGTGCCTAGGAAGGGCCTGAGGTGCGCCAGGCGATCGCTGACCGCCGGGATGGTCGCCTCGCCCATGCGGAGGAGGGCAGCTGCTTTCCCCACCAGCACGAACGTATTCCAGAGGCATCCGGCTTCGAAGCAGATGCGGGCTTTGTCTTCTGACGGCTTCTCCCAGAACCGCCTGACCTCCCAGATCCGCTGATCGCCGTCCGAGCCGAGGGGCTTCCCGAGCTCGATCCAGCCGTATTCCGTCTCCGGGGCCGTCGCCTGAGCGCCGAGCAGGACGACTGTCTCGGGATGTTCAGCCACCCATGCCGCGATCCTGGCGATGTGCGCCATGAACGTGGTCTCGCCCAGGACGAAGTGGTCCGAGGGAAAGATCGCCGCGATGGCGTCGGCGTCATGTGCGGCGACCCAATGGGCCGACAGCAGGATGGCGGCTGCGGTGCCGCGATCCGCGGGCTGGACGAGCACGTGCGAATCTCGGAGGCCTCCCATTGCTTGGACGAAGTAGCCGGCATGGCTGCGAAGCGTGATCACCGCGGTCCTGGAGGGAGGGATGCCGAGGGCAATCCGATCGAGCGTCTGGCGGAGAAGAGTCCGCTCCTCGAGGAGAGGGACATACTGCTTGGGGCGATCGTCCCCGCATATGCGCCGGGCCAGAGCTCTCAGCCTCATGCCTTCGCCACCGGCCAGCACGACACCCCAAAGGCTGCCGCCGGAGGAGGAGCCGATGGAGACAGTTTCCGAGAGCGGCTCGCGCTGCTGATGCATTCGGGGCACCTCCCCTAGTAGAAGGCCGGCAAGGTAAGAGGGAGCGCTGTACTAGGCCGCTGGGACGGAACAGGAGCACCGGAATCTCGGCCTTCCTGAGTCAGCACCCGGCCTTCGCGGGAGATGAGAACGCCTGACCCGCGCTCGATGAAACGGCCGTCGCCACCGCTCATTGGATTGCGGCCGCGAGCCTTGATCGCCACGACCGAGGGGGCAACCCTCTGGAACACCTGGTCGATCGCCGGGACGCCCGCCGAAGAAGGTTCGCCCGCGGCCGCCGAGACGAAACGGGTCACGAGGTATGCGGCGATCAGCCACACAATCCACCACCCAACGCTCGACGTCCTGTCCATTCGCCCCTCTCGCTCGACGATGACGACAGGGGAGACGCTAGAGTCCTTCTGCCGCGCCAGCTACTGGCAGAAATACCAATTCTGCGACTGGAAAACCTACAGGGAATTCGGCCGGTCGTGAGCCCGCGAATCCGGTCGAATCGGCTTCTTGTATCCCAGCCTCCGATCGATCGCCACTGATCGTGGCGCTCGATCCGGCGTACCGGACATCGACCGGAACCGCCGCATCGAGCGCGAGGCGACGACACCATCGGCTGACCGCCTCGATGGTGCTGTCGATCGTGCTACTTCTCTGCAGCGCTGCGAAAGCCGCTGACCCCAGAGCGAAGGCAACATTAGCACCCCCGGCGGCGGTCGCCTCCCAGGTAGCCCTCTGGTTCCCTGACGTAATCTGCCTTCTCAGACGCCGCCCCTCCAGGAACCCCCAGGAGCCCGATACCACAGGATCGTCGTCGACGATTTCCGCTACTTGCCGCCTCGGAGCAGGTCGATCTGGGCAATCACGTCGTCGGCACCTTTGAGGATGCCGGCCTCCTGGTCGAGCGCCTTGCGGAGCGTCGGCGTCGCCGCCTTCACCCCGGACGGCGTCGGGTCGGTCTTGAGGAAGCGGTCGGTGGCCTGGAGGTCGGTCATGAATGGCGCGAACTCCTTCCGCAGAGCACCCACGCCCTCCTGCAACCTGGCAAAGCTCGCTGCGCTCTCCTGGCGGCGCTGCTGCCCGGCTTCCGCCAGCTGGCCGGAAAGCGTCTTCAGCTGAGCGTCCCACTGGGTGAAGTAGTCCTCGGTGCGGGCCTGCGCGACCGCGGCGGGCTGGTTTGCAGCGCGTCGCCATTCAGCTTCGCGAGGGCGCCGCTGAACGCGTTGATCTGAGGTCCGACGTCCTGCCGTGGCTGATCGACCATGTTCCTGGCGGCGCTGGTCGTCTTCTGGACCTGGCCCTTGGCGTCAACAAGAGCATTGCTGGAGTTCGAGCAGGCCGGAGGCCGCCTGTGGCGGGAGCTCTGTCGTGGCCGTGGCCAGAAGGGCCAGGCAGCCGAGGGCGAGGACGAAGCCTTCACGAAGTGGTCCAAGCATTGGGCACCTCCTGTGTGTTGGAGTGTGGTGCGCTCTAGCCCTCACGGACCGCAGGGCATCCCACGCTCCCGCACCTCCGTGAACCGTGATACTGACCACCGGCCGGGGGCGAAGACCTTCACCGCCGGCCAGCACGATGCCCCAGCAGGCTGGGTTTCGCTCAGGGGCCCGCGAAGCACGATTCGAGCTCATGTCGTCCCCTCCCTCATGTTGTCGGAGAGACCGTGTGATGCGCCACGATGTCTGGCCTCCGGCAATGGCGCCAAACTCTGCTGCCGGGAGACTAGGACGTGATGAAGGCCCGAACTACTGGCAGAACTACCAATTCGTACGCTGGAAAAGCCGCAGGTGCTCGACGACTGGCCGAGGGTCCGGGGAGGGCCTCGCTCCGCTTCGACCTACGATTCCCACGAGATCGCGGCCGAAACGAAGGGGCTGGCGACCTCGGCTTGCCTCAGGCAAGGCAGGAGGTCTGAAGCGAGCTCGGACTTGAGCACGTACCCCGCCGCGCCGGCTCCCAGCGCAGCACGTACGTAGTCCTGGTCCGCGTGCACCGTCAAGAATACGATCTTCGCGCGAGAACCCCTCGCCCTGAGCCTTTTGGCCGCCTCAATACCATTCAGCCCATGCATGGAAATATCGAGTACGACCACGTCAGGCTCGAGGCGGGCCGCTTCGTCGAGCATCGCCTGCCCGTTGCCCGCGGTCTGAATCACGTGGAAATGCGGTTCTAGATGCTGCGCGACGACTCTGAGGAATTCCTCGTGGTCGTCGGCCAGTAGCACGGTCAGCCGAATCAAGTGACCTCCGGGGCACGTTCGTGCTTGCTCCGCGCTCCGGTGCCCGCACGAGTGCGTGTGAGTTCGCTGTGATCCAAGCGTAACGCGCGCCGAGCGCCGGAGGCTACTGGCAAAAGTGACAGCGCCCTGGGGGGACCCCAGCCGCTACAGAGATACGATACGCTTCCTGATAGCGAACTGGATCAGCTCGGCGCTTGTCTTGATACCCAGCTCCTGCATCATCGTGTATTTGTGAAACGCGACGGTTCTCGCGGTAATCTTCAGGACGTTCGCAATCTCCTTCATCGTGCGGCCCTCGGCGAGCAGCTGCAGGATCTCGCGTTGACGATCACTTAGCTCGTGGGTCGCCTTGGCCGATCGCGGATCGCGGAGGAGAGTGTCGAGCATATCCCGCGTGGCCAGAGGCGTCACATACGAGCGTCCCTGGCTGACGTCGTGAATGGCCTGAAGCAGCTCCGACGCGGCAGAATTTTTGAGCACGAAGGCCGATCCGCCGGCGCGAAAGGCCTCGGCGGCAAGATCCGGATCTTCGCTCACGGTCAAGAAGATCACCTTGACGTCGGGCATCAAACGCTTGAGTTGCCGGGCGGCGTCCAAGCCGTTGAGTTGAGGCATGGCGACGTCGAGGACGACGATGTCGGGCCGAAGCTTCGGGGCGGTTTCCAGGAGCGCCCGGCCATCGGCCACCGCCCCCACCACGTCGCAAGCGGGCTCGAGCAGCTTGACGAACGCCTCCCGCAGCAACCGGTGGTCGTCCGCGAGCAGGACGCGCGGTCGTTTCACGGGCGGCTCGCTACTGCCGGCGCGCTCCAGGGAACACGCACGTGCACTCGCGTACCGCCCGAGGGTCGCGAGTCAATGACGACCTCCCCTCCAAGGAGGAACACGCGCTCCCGCATGCTGACGAGCCCGAGTCCGCCCTTGCCCTGCATCAGCTTGGGGTCGAAACCGGTACCGTCGTCGACGATTTGTAGAGAGATTATGTCCGTGGTCCCGCCCAGCTCAACCTGGACGTGCTGCGCACCGCTGTGTTTGATGGAATTCGCCAGCCCCTCCTGGGCGACGCGATAGAGGCACAGGGCCGTCTCCGGTGGAATCTCCGACGGTATCTGATTCTCCGCGAACTCGATCTTGAGGCCGTGCCGGTGGCTCAGCTCGACGCAAAGACTCCCGATCGCCGCCGCGAGCCCGAGCTGCTCCAGTTTCGCCGGGTGGAGGTTGTGCGAGAGCTCGTGTACCGACGACGACAACAACCGGGCCTGGCGTAACAGGTCCTGCATACCGGCCTCCGGGAGCTTCTGGCGCAGGAGATCCATTTGCACGGTCAGCAGCGCCAGCCCTTGGCCGAGGTCGTCATGGAGCTCGCGGGCGATCCGCCTCGATTCGCCCTCTTGAGTCTGAAGCAGCCGGCCGGACAGTCTTCGAAGCTCGGCCTGGCTCAGCCGCAGGTCTCCTTCTGCCTTTCTGCGGTGGGCCATTTGAACGAGCAGGGTGGCGATGAGTGCCGTCTCGAGAGCGAAGATACCAATGGCCCCGACGATGTACCACCGATACAGATCCCAGGGGCCCAGCTCTCGGTAGCGAACGTCGGTCCCGGCGGGTAGAGCCGCCTCGCTGAGGCCCCAGCGCCGGAGCTGTCGCCAATCGACCACGTACTCGTTGGAGCTGACGTCTGGCCGGGAGATCGCGTCGGGCCGCTCGCCCGCAAGAATCCGCAGGCCAAGGCTCGCCGCATTCCTCCCGGCCCGCTCGAAGCTCATGACGTGGCCGCCCACGATCCCGCGCCCGATGTATGAGCCCACGTAACCATAGATCGGGGCGTTGGCTTTGGCCGCCACCAGGTCGAGAGCCTCGGCCGGAATGAAAGTCTTTCCGGCGGCGTCCGCGAATATGTGGAGATACTGGATGATGCTGTGGTCGGGGAGGTTGGCGATTCGATTTAGGAGATCGTCCATCGACAGCCCGGACAGGTACACGAGCTCCAATCTGTCTTCGTACGGGCGAAACCGCTGCCGCGCCAGGGCCTCCCACCGAGCATCGTAGCTCGCGCTGCCGGCGATGACGAACACACGCCGGGTCCCCGGCTGGAGTCGGAGGGCCAGTTCCAGCGTGCCGCCCAGGTCGTACTCGAGCGGAGCACCAATGACGTCTGCTGGAAGCGTGCGCGTCCGAACATCCTCATCGTCGAGTGCGGAGAACACGATGGGGATCCCTGGAAAGATCCTTTCGCGATAGTCGAGCGCAAAGTCGAGTGCGGGCGACAGAGCGGCTATTACGAGGTCGACCTTTTGACCTGTGTACTTTTGCCGCAGAAAATTGGCCAGGAGTGCGCGTCCCTCGGCGTCCGGGAATCGTGAGATATCGAGCGGCTCAAAACGAAGCTGAAGGTGCCAGCGGGAGTCGGCCGCAAAGGTCGAGCGAATACCATGATTCAACTGCGTGCCGCCCGGGCTTCCCTGACTATTGTCCGGGGTCAGCACTACGACGGTCCTCACGTTACCAGGCGTGGCCGCCAAAGCGCCGGCGCAGGGCAGTAGCAAGGCTGATAGTGCAATCGGCGCCAGCAGATGATGTAGTTGCTTCGTCGGCAACCCCATGCTCGACCGGCCTCAGTGGTGGTCTGAACAGACCATGTGACGCGTCATGGGAGCCTCCGCCGTCCGGAAGACACCACATACGCTGTCGTCACAGCGCCCGCGCGGCTGACGGCCCATCGCACGCAACTTGCCCTCGGCGACCATCCGGCAGAGAGATACTCCGGCCACGTGCGCTCCGTTTCTCTCTCCGTCCGTGTCCGGCCTTCTCGAGCACGTCGGATGCCGCTCGAACCGCTCGATGCGCCCGAGAATCTGCCGAAAGAGCGTCGGCGTCAAGTGGCTCTTGGCTAGCTGCAGGATGAAGTACCGGGCATGTCGGACGGCGCGCCCGCCGGCGGTGGGTCGTCACCGGCGAAAACGGCGATGTACTCTCCCGATGCACCGACTCGCGATGACACGGGAAGCAGTGATGGAACAGTGATGATGTCGTAGTTTGGCGGCCCGAGGAATCGACCCTGTGAGACGTGAGACGGGTCCCGTAATCTAAGAAACGCGCCGGGTCAAATCATCGTCTCAGGCTCCCAGCGCCTCTGCACACGGCCCTTCGCGGCCCTTACGACCGCGCGCTTGTGTTCGCGTTCCTCCTCGCTGATACGGTCTCAGCAGTTCCGTGCGCTCGCCGGGCACGATCTTTGCGCGATACCCGACCCGGCCGATCGCTTCTCGAACAACAGGTGCTTGGCCGTGTTCAAGGTCACGACGAAGCCCCACCCCTCGCTTCTGTCACCCTTGGCGATGTTGTAGCTGACAATCCCGATGACCTCGCCCCTCAGATTGAACATGGGCCCTCCCGAGTTGATGGGGTCGACGGTGGCATCGGTCTGGAAGAACTCGGCGACGGGCATGCTCCGATACGCCGTGCTCGGAGCCCAGCGGGCGCGGATGGAACCCACGCTGAGCGAGTGTGGCCGTCGGTGAGGCGCGCCGACGATGAGGATTTTATCGCCGACTGATACGGTGTTCGAGTCGGCCATCGGGGACACGGTCGAATTCGTCGGCACTCGATCGAGTTGCAAAAGCGAGAGGTCGGCGGCGGCGGGCTCCGACGCCACCACCCGTGCCGACACCGTCTCGCCGCCCGCGAACTCCACAGAGATCTCGTCCATGCCGTGCACGACGTACGCCGCTGTCAGCACCTGGCCGTACGCGGAGATGAGGACCCCGGACCCCGTCTCGGTGAAACGGCTCTGCGTCTCCGCCATCGCGTCGCGGCCGCGTGCGCGGATCGCCACCACCGACGGCGCGACCCGCTGGAAGAGCTGGTCGATCGGCTGGGCGCCCCCCGGCGGGAATTCTCCAGCATGGGCCGAGACAACACGGGCAACGACGTACGCTGCGATCAACCACGCCCCCCACCACGCACGCCCAAAAGTTGCGCCCATATCCATCCCCTCCACGGCTTTGGGAACAGTGCGCAGGCTAGGGTCTTTTGGCGCCTCGCGACTACTGGCAGAAATACCAATGGCACGACTGGAAGATCGACAGGTTAGATCGGGAGATCAGAGACTCCCTAGAGCATGGGTCGCATACAGGCCCCGTTGACGGACCCGCCCTTCTTAGGCCTCCCGCGCCAATGCCGCCGGCGACTCGTCGGCCTTCCTCGTTCTGTCTACGCCTCGTTCACGAGGATGAGGATAGGCCGAATCAGCACGAAGCATGCGTCGCTGCGCAGGCACGACGGCGTCCGTCGCGCCCTCGAGGAGCCGATCAGGACGCGGTGGCGCCGTCCTACGCTTTATTGTTACGGCATCGATCCTGATGTTTCCGTTTATCTTAACCAAACTTTTCGGCGTTTCAATTTTCAGATGACCAATCAGCACAAGCGCCACGATCGGAGAGCGCCTGTCGCAGATCGAATGGATTTACACGATCTCTTGGATAGCCTTCTCGGTGGTGGTGTTGGCTTACGCCTTGTGCAGACAGCCAGAGCCAGCGGCTCTTGGGGTATTACATCTTCGATGGCATAACAAGGAACGCAATCTTTGACTTCTCCGCTGCCACTGGGCACCTCAATTTACTACCCGATTTTCTTGTCCCTACGGGATTGCTAGTAGCGAACCATCCATATTTCTTCGGCGCGACGAGCGTGGACGTGGATACGACGGAGCCCAGTTCGTCTATCCACATCAACTGGGAACATCGATCGCGCGAGTTTCTAGCTTTCACGCCCGTGCCAGAGCCCGCTAGTCTCTTGCTTGTCGGTTCTTGTCTCACCGTGCTTACCGCTGTTGCATGGAGACAGCGCCAGCGCAAATAGCACACTCAGCATAGATAGCCACCGTCACTCACGGGCGTCGAGTCCTCTCGGCGCTCGTGGTGTTTCTGGCAACGAGCAGGGCAACAGATCGGATGGCTCGGGCGCTTAGTTGTGACGTAGCCGGGCGGTGCCCCCGGCTTGGCCCGGCGGGCGACAGCGAGCTTGGCGGTCTCTTCCGGCTCGGGAACGCTTTCCCGATGTCGCGGTGTAGCAGTGAGGGGAAGATCAGCCTGAGTGACGGTGTCGCGATCGGAGCGCCGGGGGCCGTGGCCGGCCCATTCGATGACCCGGTCGGCCCGCAGTAGCAGCGTCGGTGAACATGTGCGGCTTCGGCAGGCGAGTGTTCAGCCGCCGACGGTCGCGTGAGGCGCCAACAGTAAGCACATGTCTTGGAAGTTAGTAGAGCAGATGCATTAGTGAGCACCTCGTCCGACGAAGCAGCAGTTGCAGTTGCCTACACATCCTCCGGACCATCAAACGAATCCAGACCATCAGACTGTGCGATTCATCTTGACAGGCGACTTCTCCAACCTCCATAGTGTCGCACCGACCAAGACTGATCGGCTTCTGACGAGGTTGAGAATGACCATTCTCGATCGCTTGCACCCTCGTCGTCCCGCTGGCTTGAGCACTATGTTGCTGGTGCTTCTGATAATCGCTCCCGTCACGCTCGCGCATGCGAGCCCCCCCGACCAGACGTGGATCGCGGGCGTCTACGATCAAGCCGATTTCGATGACGTCGTAGGTCTCTTGACGTCTGTCCTTGAGGCTACCGATTCCACTGTCGCGCCAGAGCCGCGTCACTGTTTCGCCCTCGCACCGAAGCTAGGCCAGGCGAGGGTGGTGTGCCCGGCTAGTGCTCCCGCCTACTCGCCACCCCTCCGCGCTCCGCCGCTCGCCTGACCATTCCGATCCGCCGTGCGCGGTGATCACCTCGTGGTGCTCACCGTCAGGTGCGCTCGATCGAGAGCGTTCGGCAAGCGTCCGACTTATGCCGACACGGGAGAGAAGCATTCAGTGCGCCTTCCTATTCGAGTGGAAAACGAGAGGCACGGGTGCCGAGGGGTCAGCAGCCAAGCAGGAGGCTGCAGAAAGGAACCATGAAACCAGAAGTCCGGTTAGTCCGCCTCTTCCCGGTGTTCCTCTCTTGTCTGTGGTTGGCCGCCTGCGGAAACGTCCAGGTGAAACCTGACCAGCCGATCGGCACGGCCACGCTGAAGCCCACAATAGAAGACAAGCGCGCGGGGCTCGTCGGTATTGCGCCTGAGTTCACGCCCAAGGCCTACCGGCGGATCAGCGTCGAGATCTTCGCTGTGACGGACAAGAACATTGATGGGGACGATGACAAGCAGTTCGCGCAGGTGATGCCAGTCTACCTGCAAGCCAAGCTGGTTGAGCAGCTTCGCGCAGAACGCCTGTTCGAGCAGGTCGCGACTCCCGAGGACACGGCGTCGCCGCCTGAGGACGGGAAGACGCTCAAGCTTCAGGGGACGATCACCGAGCTCAGCGGCGGCTCGCGCGCGCTGCGATTCTGGATTAGCTTTGGCGCCGGCCGAAGCAGGGTGCAGTACGAGACCCGGATGGTCGATGCAGAATCCGGAGCCGTGCTGCTGGTGACCGCGGATCGGCGGATCGGTGTGATGTCGGAGGCGATGTCGCTCGACTACGGCGGCGGCAGTCGCGAACTGCTCGAGCAGACGCTCAGCGACGCCGCCCGCGACTTCGTGCTGTTCCTGACGCGACTCGCGGGGGGCCAGGGACCGTCACCCAACTGAATGGCGAGGGGCAGACGCTTGACTCACTGGCTCACCATCACGGCCGTGCTGCTCGGCGCGCTCGGCGGCCGTGTTCGCCAAGCCAGAGAGAACGCCGGAGGAGTCTGCCAGGGACAGTCTCGAGTGCGCCCGAGAGGCCGCCCCGACGCCTGCCGCCCGGCAGTACGGCATCGTCACCGAGAATGTCTACCGTCCCTGCCTCTGGGCGCGCGGGTACACGCGCGACAAGCAGGTGGAACCGCCACCACCGGGCTTCTATCGTGGCATCGAGTAGACAGCGCGAACTGACGCTGAGCGCTCGGCGCGTCGGATTCGGGACGCTTCTCGTCCTCTCCCTCGCATATGGCTGAAAGTCAGCCAGACTCGAGCGGAGTCCACGGTCGTGGACCCCACGATTGGTCTCACCATCCTCTCTTCTCCGCTTCTGGCTCTGGAGACGCGCGACGTGTACGGATGCTCACTGAGAGAGATTCGTGCATGGGTGCAGCAAAGTGGCGTCCCCGTGGGGTACTTCTGCGCTCGGCATGCTCCGCGTCCTTGCTCCTTGTCGTCATCGCGCTGACTCCTGGATGCTTCCCGATCATTGTCCCGTGGCCAGGGGATGTTCGCGCAGTTCACTCTCGATCCGCCCCTGCTGGCTTGCAGGGCGACGAAGGAGTTGTGGTGATCACCGACGGCGAGATTCGCGCCAGCAACCGCGACGAGGAGGTGATCTCGTGTGTTCGACACGCGCTGGCAACCAGTCAACCCGCGGTGCGCGTCTTCGCCCCCGACGCCCCCGTCCGAGCGGCCTTTCTCGACCTGCCGGAAGGAGGAGAGGGCCTTCTCGAAGCCGACGCGGCCCTCCAGAAGTACGTCACATCCTTGAGACTGCGTTATGCCGTGTTCGTGACACCAGAGCGGGGACAGAAGTCGAAGTCTGAGCCGCACGGGAGCTCCGGATCCTTTGAATCTACGGAATGGCACGTGTGGATTGGACTCGTCATGGATCTGTCGAGCGGTCTGCCCATCGGCTCCGTCCGAGCTGGGACAGAGACCACGCAGAGGGGAATGGTTCTCTTGGGTGGTTTCCCTCCGTGGTTTATCGTGTGGTTGCCACAGTGGACTCGCGACGGGAAGGCCTGTATGGAGTTCGGGCGGGAGGTCGCAGAACTGCTCCGAGATGATAGGTCGGCTGGCCTTCAAGACGCAAGCCAGCGGACACGCATGCAGGCCCCAGACTCGGCGGCTGTCCAACGGCCCGACGATCAATCACCGGAGGCTTCACCTTGAAGGAGGTCCACCATGAAACCATGCGGTCGTCTGCTTGATCTGATCGTTCTCGCAGGTTTCGCTGTTGTGACCGGATTTACTCTTCCGCCGGCCCTGGCCCAGACGGTCGACCCTCAATCACTCGTCGGACAATGGGCAGGGACGTGGGCCATGGCCAATGAACCGGGCGTTCAAGGCACACACAACATGACGATAAGCAAAGTTGAGGGCAATCAAGTCTATGGACACGTGGACCGTATTGGGTTTGGTAGGGCCGTGGCGACGGCGCATTTCGACTTCGTCGGCACACTGGACGGCGACAGGCTCACGTTCGCAGGTCCCGCGCACACGGTGGAGTTGACGGTTTCCGGAACTAACATGCGGGGGACGGGGTTCGAAAGCCTTCGCTTTATTGTTGCGATGGCAAAGAGCAAGTGATCTCGGGGACTCGCAGAAGGTAGCCCGTGGCATCCGCTTCTCGGGCGCCCCGTGTCCGCGTCTGGCAGATTACGTCGCGGGAATGAAGCTTGCGGGCGGGGCGATCGTCGGCCAGAAGGGTGCGAGAGTTGGCTATCCTCTTCAGGCGTATGTCGGCCCAGTCAAGGCGTTCGCTGATCTTATATCGGTCAGCTCATGGCGTTTGGCAGGTCATAGAACCGTATCGGTACAGACCGCGAGCTTTCTACCAGCCGATCCAGACAGCGGCACTGGGGAGATTACCATTATAAATGAGGTCGGCATCGCACCCGCGCTCGTGCCCGAAGCGCCCACTTGGATAATGCTCATTGGCGGCTCGGTCCTTTTATCCATCGGCCGGATGTTGCGAGTGACGGCGCTTCGACATTAGAATTTCCTTGTATGTCTTCAAGACTACGCGCAAGGCAATCGCCTCGCTGTCAACAAAGAAGCAAACAGTAAGCACAGGCCCCTGGGCGGCACACGTATTTGGGTGTTCGCGGTCTTGCGGGCCGCAAAAGAAAGGCGCGGCGTTCTACGGGATACTGCGGGCCGAGGGTGGAGTCAGCAGGCTCCATGGCGGCGGCCCTCGGTGACCGTCGCTGGCGGG
>Ga0306921_10003513_pt1 | contig 15893 bp, 19 predicted proteins | sample sta12Cox44000080_FD_203760 | JGI IMG/M metagenome (GOLD analysis project Ga0306921, IMG submission 203760) | Lab enrichment of tropical soil microbial communities from Luquillo Experimental Forest, Puerto Rico - statoxic.12C.oxic.44.000.080 (v2)... | ecosystem: Environmental > Terrestrial >...
TAAAGATCGATCACGAGCGCTGCACCGAGTGCCGCATGTGCTACATCGTCTGCCGCGAGATCGACATCAACGCCGTCTATGTCGCACTGGAACCGTTGCATCGCATCGAGATCGACATCGAGAAATGCACCTATCCCGGCTGCACGGCGTGCCTGATGTACTGCCCGGCGGAAGGCTCGATCGTCGAAATCGAGAGCGGCCGCTCGATGGTGCCACCGCCACCCGAAGCCTGGCAGGAGGCTTGAACCCATGCACCCGATCCTCGAACAGTTCTTGGACAGATGGGTTTGGCCGACGATGCCGAGAGCGCCGGGGGCCGAATTCCGTCTCCGGCTGACCCGCGAGAAATGCGTCAAAGGCTGGGAAATCTCGCTGGAACGCACGCTCGGCGAGATCGAGGAGGAGCTCGCCAGCAACGACGAGGCCTGGAAAAAGGAGCGCGCATTGCGCGGCTATGCCGCCGAGGGCGTGCACATGTCGATCAAGCAGATGTCGGGGCAATTATTGTCGGTCGATATTGCCGACCAGGAGCGCTACATCGATCTGCAACGGATGCGCGCCCGCCAGATCTGGGACGAATGCAAGCACAGCAAATTGCACGCCGACGTATTGCTCGGTAAAGGCTGGATCAAGGACGAGCGCGAATTGATGGACATTGCGCAAGCCAATACCCAGCCGCTACCCGCGTATTTCGGCATGTCGATGATGTTCCCGCACATTCATCCACTGGCCCGCGCCGCGCAGAACTATTACCAGGAGGCCAATGCCTGCATCGGGATTATGGCCTATCTCGACCGGGTCGACGATCCGCTCGTGCGGCACGAGCATCTGAGCCAGCGCGACGAAGAGCTGATGCATTTTATGGAAGGCAAGTTCCAGATCGATTTTCTGTGCGCGACGGCAGAGACGCAAAAGCCGGTCGAGTACGCGCTGGACTATCTGCTGCATCAGGTCGGCGGCATTCGATGAAGGTGCGGATCGACTACGCGATCTGCAATTCCTGCGGCCTCTGCCGCGAGGTCTGTCCGGAATCGGCAATCCGCCCGATGTTGCTGGAGCCGCGGCACCTGTACGAGGTGCAGGAGATGAAATGCACCGGCTGTGGCGAATGTCTCGAATACTGCCCCGCACCCGGCGCATTGGTGCAATACGAGCCCCCACCCTTCCCTCCCCCGCTTGCGGGGGAGGGTTAAGGAGGGGTGGCCGGAATAGGAGGACGACATGGCACGGCAATACAATTTGATGTCGGCCGACGGGCACCTCGAGGTGCCGCCGGAGCGGTGGGTTCACCGGGTGCCGGAGAAATATCGCGAGCGGGCACCGCACACGGTGCATCTGCCGGATGGCGGAGACGCGCTGATGATCGAAGGCCAGCCATTATTGGAGGCGAATTTTCTCGATCTGCGCGCCGGCCGCGCCGAGGGGACGTGGCAGCCGTTTGGGCTCAAGGTCGCCGACGCCGCGGGCACCGGCTCACCCGAGCAGCGCGTCAAGGAGCAGGTCCAAGACGGCATGGACGCCGAGGTGCTATTTGCCGCGATGGTCGCAGGGCCCGTCTTCTGGCGCAACATCGCGCATGACGAAGTCTATAAGGCGGTGATCCGCGGCTACAACGACTGGCTCGCGGAGGAATATTGCGCCGTTGCACCCGACCGCCTCATCGGCATGGGGGTCATCCCGATCACCAATGTCGACGACGCGATCGCCGAAATGAAGCACTGCAAAAAGCTTGGCCTCAAAGGCGTGCTACTGGGTGCATTGCCGAGCGCCAAGGGCTACCCGACCCCGGAGGACGACAAATTCTGGGCCGCGGCGCTCGACATGGACATGCCGTTGACCGTGCACGTGCAGCTCTATCGCACCGGCCCCCGCGCCAACCAGCCGACCTTCAAATATCCCAAGGAAGATCCCGAGATCATGCAGCGGTTGCGCCGCCCATTCCTCGAATGGCTGTGCAATTTCGGCCTGGCACCAGCGACGAGCATCACGCAACTGGTCTTGGCCGGCGTGTTTGAGCGCTTTCCAAATTTAAAGATCTTCTTTGCAGAGACGCGGCTCGGCTGGGTTCCGTTCTGGCTCGAGCACATGGATTTGTGGTACCAGCGCCACCTCGGCTGGGCCCAGGAATATCTCGGTTTCAAGCCGTTGAGAGAACCGCCGGGCCATTATGTCCGCAATAACATTTATTTCAGCGTCCAATACGAGCGGGTGGCGATTGAGCAACGCCACAATGTCGGCGTCGACCACATCATGTTTGCAACCGACTTTCCGCACATCGAGAACGAATGGCCCAATTCGCGCCCGGTCATCGACAAGATCTACGCCGACATCCCCGAAACCGACAAGCGCAAGATCTGGGCCGGCAACGCCGTCGAGTTCTTCCACCTCGCCAATTAGGGCGCCCACCCTCTCTCGATGAGGTGGTCAATGATGCGGCACCGCGTGCTCATCCCAGTTGCGGCGAGCCTAATATCATTTGTATCGCTAGCCCGAGGTGAGCAGCCGGTCAGTCGCGTTGGGGTGCTGGAGACCATGGAGGTTCCCGAAAGCAAGGAGGCTTTGCTGGAGGGATTACGTGAGCGCGGCTATGTCCCAGGCCAGAATCTTCGCATCGAGTATCGATACACACAGGCCCAGAACGAGCAGATCCCTGCGCTGGTTGCCGAGCTCGCCGCGTTTGGGCCGGAGGTCATCGTCGCCGCCAATCCGCAAAACGCGGTCGCCGTCCATACTGCTGCTCCAAAGGTTCCGCTCCTCTTCATCTCAGTGGCCGACCCGGTCGCGCTCGGCCTCGTCGAGAGCCTCGCGCATCCGGGTGGCAATACGACCGGGTTCGCAACAAACGTGCCCGAAGATTTCACCGGACGGCAGCTCCAGTTTCTGAAGGACCTCGTTCCGCGCGCCTCGCGGATCGCCATGCTGGCCAACCCCACAAACCCGATGCACCAGCGCGAACGAGCGAAACTCCCAGAGATTAGGCGAGCGCTGGGAATCGAGTTGATGTTGGTAGAGGGGCAAGCCCAGATCAGCTTGAGACGGCTTTCGAAACAGCACACGCGGAAGGTACCGAAGGGATACACGTGTGGGGCGATGCGCTCACTTTCCGCCATTCGGCAAAGGTCGTAGAGCTCGCGGCTAAGTATCGAAGCCCGGCGATCTATCTGTTCCGTCAGAGCGTACTGGACGGTGGGTTGATCTCCTACGGTCCGAACCAGACCGATTTTTGGCGACGCGCTGGCGGCTATGTGGACAAAATCCTTAGGGGCGAAAAAGTCGGTGATCTGCCGGTACAGCAACCGAACAAATTCGACCTCATCGTAAACCTCAAGACGGCAAACGCGCTGGGCATTACGGTGCCGCCCTCGATCCTCGCGCAAGCCGACGAGGTGATCGAGTAAATCGGTCCGTTCAGTTCGCCGCACGGCCTTCGGCCGGCGAAGAGGCCGAGGTCTATGTGAAGGAGGTCGTCGCGGCCGACTTTGACGCGCCGGGCGATGGGGCTCTCATCTTCAAAGTGCTGACAGACTTCGAAGAGAAAGGTATCGCAGTCACGGAGGCGGAGTTGCGCGCCGAGCTCGAATGCGCCGCTGCGCAGGCCCGCAAGCAGACAGCGCAGTCCTAAACCCAGCGTGAACTGACAGCGATCAGAGAGCGAGCAGAAACGGGGAGCGCCACTATGGATTGGATACTCGATCCGGAAATCTGGGCGAGCCTTCTGACATTGACCGCCCTCGAGATCGTGCTCGGTATCGACAATCTGGTCTTTATCGCGATCCTTGCCGGCAGGTTGCCGGCGGAGCAACGGGACCGGGCGAGGCAGATCGGACTGTCACTGGCGCTGCTGACCCGCCTCGCCTTGCTCGCCTCGATCACTTGGATCATCGGTCTCACCCAACCTCTGTTCGCGCTGTTCGATCATCCCGTCTCTTGGCGGGACATTGTGCTGGTGGCCGGCGGCCTCTTCCTTCTTTACAAGGGCACGCGGGAGATCCATCACGCTCTGGAAGGCGATGAGCCCGGCGGTGCGGAGCCCGAACATGGGCGAGCGAGCTTCGCCGGCGTGGTCGCGCAAATTATGCTTCTCGACATAGTCTTTTCGCTGGACAGCGTGATCACCGCAGTCGGCATGGCGAACAGTTTATGGGTGATGGCGACCGCCGTCATTATTGCGGTTGCGATCATGCTCGCGGCGTCTGGACCGCTGGCTGAGTTTGTCCAGCGTCACCCAACGGTAAAGATGCTGGCGTTGAGCTTCCTGATGCTGATCGGCATGACCTTGATCGCCGACGGCGCCGGCCTCCACGTCCCCAAGGGATATATCTACGCCGCAATCGGCTTCTCGGTCGGCGTCGAGGCGTTGAACCAATTCGCCGCGCGCCGCCGCAGATCGCGCGCCGAGATTCGCCCCGTCCGCCAAATCAGGCGCGACCCTTCCCGGCGAGCATAATGGGCGTCACCGAGTGTGACGCCGCCGCGGCGAAAGTCGTTTGAGGAGCAGGAGACATGGCGGCGAAGCGAGGGATAACCGTCGATGACATTGAATTGGAGTCCGCGGAGGGGTTCATGCCCTTTCGGCCGCTGCGCGACCGGGTGCTTATCCGTGCTATCGAGCGTGAAGAGAAGACTGCGGGCGGCATCATCATCCCCGAAACAGCAAAAGAAAAGCCGATGGAGGGAGAGGTAATTGCAGTTGGTCCGGGCGCCCGCGGCAAGGATGGTGCGCTTCGACCGATGGAGCTGAGGGCGGGGGACCACGTGATATTCGGCAAATGGTCGGGCACCGAGATCAAGCTCGACGGCGAAGAACTGATCGTCATGAAAGAATCAGACATCATCGGCGTGATCGAGTACGAAGCCGCTGCAAGAAAGGTCCCTTGAGGGTCAGATCCTGCCGTTGCCGTTTGTCGCAGTGCCAGGGCCGCCAGGGTCGATGCCGGAGTCGAGCGCCTGCTGGGTCGCTTCCCATGCCCGCGCATCGACGTTGCCCACGAGCAAGAGCGAGCGCACGTCGACGCGGCCGTGGATCGTAATTAGAGGGTCACCCGTGTCGATGACCGCGACGACGCGCCTCCCGACGGGTGCGCTCCGGTCGTAAAGCACGGTGTAAGGATACTGCGAGTCCACCTCCACGAAAATTCGCGTCCCGCGAGCCAGTTCGAGGGGCAGGAGTACGGATTTATTGGTGACACTCTCTTTCATGGAGGTTCTCCTTGTCGGAGACGCCTGGCTGATTCGCAAGCCTCCAACCCGACATTCGCCAGATCCTCGGCGGTCTCTGAGTCAGATCGCGCTGGCAACATGACAGTGTCGCCCTCGATTGCCGCGCAAGCCGACGAGGTGATCGGTTAAATTCGAACCGTCTAATTAGCCAGAAAGGCCTTGGCTTCGGCGAGTTCCGGCCGGTCCGTGTCGGCGCTCGCCAAGGCGACGAGCTTGCCGTACGCGTCGCGCGCCTTTGCCGTGTCGCCGGTCTGCTTCGCAGCGCGCGCGATGCCGAGAAGGCTGCGGAAGCGGTTGCGCTCAGCGCCGACGGTCTGCTCGTACTCCTTGAGCGCCGCGGCCGGGTCGTTGAGCTCTAGCAAGAGATCGGCGAGTACCTCGCGCGCCGGCACCACCTCGGCCGGGGTCGCCGGGTGCTTGTCCATCGAGGCATCGAGATCGGCTGCCGCGCGCACCAGCTCCACCGCCTTTTGATTGTCGCCCTGGGCCTGCGCAAGGATGCCAGAGGCGGCCAGCCGCTGCACCTCGACCTGCTTCGCCCAGTAATCGTCTTTGTTCTGGTCGAGTTTCTGTTTCAACGACGCCAGCTTCGCGATTTCGGTCTCGGCTTCGCCAATCTTCCCGGTATGAGCAGCCCCAAGCGCTCGCGTGTACGCGATCATCGCCTCGGCCCACGGGAAGCGTTCCCACGGAAATGGCATCGGCGGCGCGGTGAGGGCGGCGGCTTCCGCCCAGTTCCGGCGTTCGACGGCATAGCGCGCCGGCATCGCCGCGATGGCATAGGCCATCGGCAGGTTCGGCACATTAGCTCGCTTGAAAGTCATCAGCTCGTCGACGATGCGCTTCGCCTCGCGGTCCTGACCCATCTGCAGATAGGCGTATTCCATATAGTCCATCGAGTGCACGGCCTCGCCATTGAAGGCGTCGGGGCCGAGCTCCTCCCGAACATAGGAGAGTCCGGCAGCTGTCGCTGCGCGATTGGTGTCGACCGATTGCCGCCACATTCCCAACCGCGTGAAGATGTGTGACGGCATATGTAGGGCATGCGGCACTGCCGGCGCGATGTCGGCGTAGCAGAGCGCCGCCGTCAGCCCATCCTCGGCCATTGCCGCCGAGTCGTTCGCGTGGATCAGGTAATGCGCGACCCCCGGATGGTTGGGCTGCTCCGCCCGTACTGTCTCCAGGATCGCACGCGCCTTTTTTCGATTTCCGTAGGTCTTGTCGGTCGGCGGCGCAGTCGCGACCAAGGCGAGCGAATAGAACACGCCCGCCTCCCGATCGTCGGGGTAGCGCAAGTGCACCTGCTCCATCGCCTTTTCGTAAGCGATGGCCCGGGTGCGATGGTCGATCTTGTCGTTATCCCGGTAAAAGGTCGCAATCGCCGCGATGTAATCGCGCTCGCGATCGGTCTTCGGCTGCGCGGCCATCGCCTTCTCGACCGCTTCCGAGCCCGCCTTCAATGCCGCCGCGTTGGGCGGGTACCAGAGCGGGTACCAGTGGCTCATCGCGGCGCCCCAATAACCCATCGCGCAATCGGGTTCGATCGCAGTGACGTCGGCAAAGGCCTTGACCGCCTCCTCGTACCAGAAGGAGTGCAAGATCCAGACGGCCTGGTTGAACTTTTTCTGCGCCGCCGCGCCGCAGGAAATCGGGAAATCGACCTCGCTGAGCTTAGCGCTGGCGGCGGGTTTGGTGCCCGTTTCGGCACGCACAACAGGCGAATTCGAAAGTCCGACCAGCGCCGCTGCAAGGAAAGCCAGAGAAAGGTGATTTCGATTCATCGCGATCTCCCAGCCAGGCCCGACGCCTCGCACGTAACCCGGGGTTATCTTAATCATCACCCCGCGCGAATGTGAGTGTAAAGTAGCTCACACTTCGTCTGATTTTTTGGCCGAAATAGCCGAGCTCCCCGGCGTGAACAGATGGTCAGGTCAATCTAGTGCTCAGACTCGAACATATGATTCGCATTATCGTCATGGCCGGGCTCGTCCCGGCCATCACGTTCTTGCCTCGCGCCGCGCCGCCCGTCGCGGATGCGTGGATGCCCGGATCAAGTCCGGGCATGACAAGTTGCGTTGGCGTCAGCACCATCCGAACACTAGGTCATGACGTTGCGGAGTGAGGAGATTAGCATGTCGGCTTTCCCGGTTTGCCGGTCCACCTCAACGCGCTGTCCACTGGTCCGAAAGTAGAGGGAAGACTGGACCCGCTGCGCGCCAGCATGCACCTTCGGGTCACCAGACGATTCCTTCAAAATCGTGCGCTAAGCTGCCTGGGGCAGAAACGCAGCGCGAACGTCGCGTAACGGCCGGAACCCCGCTTCGGGCCTGGCGGCGGACCACACATAATCGTCGGTCAAGGCGATGTGCTCCCAGCCGAGCGGGGCGATATGGGCCGACAGGTCATCAGGAACGGCGACGCCCTGCACCCCAAGCTGCCGCACGGCGCGGTCGTGATAGACGGTGTTCCATTGGACGTTTCCGCTCATCGGGCCGGATTGGCTTATACTAACCACGCAGTCCGATGACCGCATTCGACCCCACTGCGGACCTTCGTATGCGCCGATAGCTATGGCGGCCCTTGCCCCTAAGCGGACCGTCAACCTAGCCGACGCGGTCGGCTTCCTTAGATGAATCAGCGGGGGCTCGTTTGGCCCAGCTGCTGGGTCGGACGTCTTTCGATCGAGCTGTTACCCGATAACCGCTCCAATACCGAGCGCGCGATGGCAGCAGGGGCCTGGTCCGGGATCGCAAAGCACGAACTGACGTTGATCTCGCATAAGACATAGCTGTCTTCGCCCGACAGGGTCGGGGCACCGTATAGGAAGTCGGCGTCCCAGATGATCGGTAGCGAGCCAGGGTCGATGCCGAGGACTTCCATCATCTGTGGCGTCCATTCGGCTTCCATTTTGGCTCTGAGGGCTTGAAACGGCGTAGCATCAGGACCGCGCATGATTCGCGGGCCGGGCTGCGCAGCGTGTGAGTCCGGCCCCTCCGGGGGCGGTGGGATCAGCGCCTTGATGAACTGGTGTCCAAAGCCGGCGACCTTGTCGGTCGCCATGTAACACCGGATCATGCCATCGGGCAGGCGCCGCTGAAACGGCTGGTCAATGATGCACCCGCCCCACCCGAAATAGGGCTCGCAGAGCGCCATGAACTCCTGAAACGGCAAGTCCAGCGGGACGCTGCCCCGTTGCGCATGCAGGACGCGCACGGTGTGCACCGCGGCGGAGCGTATCGGAATTTGCTCGACTTTCCAAACCCCGTGGCCGCCGTTGCCGCGGTTCTGCTTGATGACGCGTGGGCCTGAGGATTGCAGCCGAGGGGGAAACGCGGCGCTGAATTCGGCGGCCGTGCGGTACATGTGCGTGTCGGAACCCCAGCCGAGGTGTTTCGTCCGGTAGAGGACTTCTTTGACCCCCATCTTGAGAATTATGTCCGGGTGCGCACTGACCCAAGGGCCGCGTGAGGCGACGTCGCGCAACAAGGCGTCAAGTGCCTCTCGGGTCTTTCCTTGATGGATCGGATCGACCCACACAAGCGCCCCATCAGCGCTCAGGAGCTGCTCGCGCACCTCATCCGCGAACGCCTCGTCATAAACTGCAGGCTCGGCCTTGATGCCGAGATCGGCAAGCTCCTCGAAAATCCGGTAAAAGCGATTATTGTGTGGTGTCGCGGCTCGTCGCGCTTCGGTATCGCCGCGCCACAGGATTGCAATTTTGAAGGGCTTCGGGTCTGGATTGCGTCCGTCCATGCAACGCTCCTCGCTTGGCGAGTGGCGCAGAGCTTGGACGGGCGTCTGACGGGGTGCCTGCTCGACCCCGCAGTCATGCTATCGCCTCTTTGGACGGCTGACAATCCCGATCCATCGCGTAAGCATTAAACGAAGGGAGAATGAGCAACCTGACGCATCACCGCGGCTTTCACAATGGCCCGTTCCTGGCGCTCGGGTCTGCTTTCTTGTTTGGAGCGAGCACACCGATCGCAAAGCTGCTCCTCGGCATTGCCGACCCGCTCTTGCTGGCCGGTTTGCTTTACCTCGGCTCGGGTGCCGGGCTCGCGCTGGTCAAAATCGGGGGCGGCTTCCTGGGCTTTGGCCGCGCTGAGGCGCCACTGCGCCCCCGCGACCTGCCCTGGCTTGCGTCGATGGTGCTGTTCGGCGGCATTCTGGGCCCGGCCTTGCTCATGTGGGGCCTTACTGTCACGCCCGCCTCGACCGGCTCCCTCTTGCTCAACACCGAGGGCCTCGCCACGATGGCGATCGCTTGGATTGTCTTTCGGGAGAATGTCGATCGCCGGATATTCGCCGGCGCCATGGCGATCCTCGCCGGCGCGGTGTTGCTCTCCTGGCCGACAGCAGGCGCCGGGCCGCTAATCGACTGGGGCAGCGCGCTGATTGTCCTCGCCTGCGTATCGTGGGGCATCGACAACAATCTCACCCGCAAGCTCAGCGCGGCCGATCCGCTGCAGATTGCCATGATCAAGGGATTGGCCGCCGGGGCAGTAAATTTTGCGGTGGCGCTCGGTCATGGCGCGCCATTGCCGGGGACGACAACGCTCGCGGCCGCCGCCGCGGTCGGGTTTTTCGGGTACGGCATCAGTCTGGTACTGTTTGTGCTTGGCCTCCGCCATCTGGGAGCGGCGCGCACTGGCGCCTACTTCTCGACGGCTCCATTTATCGGCGCAGCCCTTGCGCTGCCGCTGTTCGGCGAGACGCCGACACTTAATCTGATTGGCGCGGCATTGCTCATGGGGATTGGCGTCTATCTGCACCTCGCCGAGGCGCATGACCACGAGCACTTGCACGAGCCGTTCGAGCACGAGCATCGCCACGTCCACGATATCCATCACCAGCACGACCATGCTCACGCCGATCCAGGCGGAGAGCCTCACAGCCACTGGCACCGGCACCTGCGGGTTCGGCACAAGCATCCGCATTACCCGGACCTCCATCACCGTCACGAGCATGAGCACGCTTGAGCGGGTCAGATGACCCGAGTGCGTGAAGGCTTAAATGACTGACGTCGCAGAAAGGCGGGAACCGGAGCAGGCTGTTCCCCTCGCTGCGTTGTTCACCGCGTTTCTCGCTGTCTCACTGTGCGGTGTCGGCGGCGGTGGCGGGGTTGTCTGGGCCCGTCGCATCGCTGTCGAGAAGCGTCGCTGGCTCACTGAGAGAGAATTCGCGGATGTTGTGAGCCTTTGCCAGTTTATGCCCGGGCCTAACATCGCGGGCATCGCCGTCTGCGTCGGAGCAAAGATGCGCGGCACGATTGGAACGATCGCAGCAGTTTCGGGCTTTCTCGTCATTCCGTGGGTAATCGGTCTATCGGTAGGCTTGGTCTTCCTTGAATACGCTCACCTCACGGTCCTCAGGAACATTCTCGGTGGCATTGCCGCTGCGGCAGCCGGACTACTGATCGCAACAGGCATAAGGCTTCTTTTGCCGCACCGACGGCGGCCCGCAGCGCTGCTTTTTGCCGTCCTCGCCTTCGGCCTCATCACCTTCGCCAAACTGCCGCTTCTCGCCGTCCTGTTCGGCTTGGTGCCGCTCAGCATTGCCATTGCCGGAATCGAAAAGGCGAGAGCACGATGAGCGACCCCTCCGCCCCGCTGGCGCTGACGGCGCATCTTGCCCTGGTCTCTTCGATCAGCTTTGGCGGGTTCCCAACCGTCCTGCCGGATGTCCACAACTTCGTTGTTACCAGACATGGCTGGATGACCGATCAGGACTTCGCCAATATTTTCGCTATTGCGCAGTCGATCCCTGGGCCAAACATGATCCTGATGATGAGTTTTGTCGGTTGGAAAGTGTGGGGATTTCCCGGAGCGGTCGCCAGCGCGTTCGCCACCTTCGGGCCCCCTTGCACGATTTACTTTGCCTCCTACCGGCTGTGGGACCGCTTCCGAGACGCGCCATGGCAGCAGATCGCGCGCTTCGGCCTGGTTCCCGTCGTCATGGGCCTCGTTATCGCCAGCGGCACGGTGATGGCGCGCGCAGCAGACACCAGTTGGCCGGCCGTTGCCGTCACTACCGCCGCAGCCGTAATCACGCTGGCGACCCGGCTCAGTCCCATGTGGATGCTGCTTCTCGGCGGTGCTCTTGGCGGACTGGGCCCGCTCTGACAGGGTGATCAATCTCCCATCGCCCTCGCCTCCTCGGGAGGCCGCACCTTCTGAAACTTGATCAGCAGAAGGATATCGTAGACGCCTTTGATCACGCCGCCAATCAGCAGCGGCCAGCCAAAAGTGGAGAGCGTCAAGAGCCAGCCCGAAATCATCGAGCCGGCCGCCCAGGCGAAGGTTTTCGGGACCGCGGTAATGCTTGCGGCGGCCGGCCGCTCTGGCGGCGTAACGACCGCCATCACATACGAGGTCCTGGTCGGCACGTCCATCTGCGACAGCGCGCTGCGCGCAAGCAGCAGTGCGACGGCGGTGGCGAGATCGGGCGCGAAGGGGATCAGGATCAACAAGACGTTGGACGGCAGATGCGTGAACACCATCGTGTTGATGAGCCCGATGCGCGCCGCGATCGGAACCGCCAGAAGGTAAGAGACCGCCGAGCACAGGCTGCTCCAGAACAGGATCGCCGCGGTCGTCGTCACTGAAACCGCAAAGGCTTGGTAAAGCCAGAGCGCCAGGAGCGACTGCACCAGAAAACCGGTGCCGAACGAATCCATGCCGAAAAGCGCAGCCATCCCGTAGACGAGTTTCTTTGATTCCTCCAAGGGCGCCCTTGGGGCTTTCTCGGCCATCTCGACCGCTGGAGACAGCGGCCGGTACAGCAACAACGCCAATAACCCCAGCATCGCGTAGAACCCGAACATCAGCTGCATGGCGGCCGCCCGAGCCCAGCCGGTCCATGTCGTTATAAAATCGGGAAGCGCCGCGGCGAGCACACCGAGCGCCGTTGCGCACGAGCCGATGACGCTGTAGCGCGCGAAGAGCGCGGTTCGGCTTCGGGCCGTGATCATCTGAGTGAGCACAGTCTGCTCGAGCGGCACGAAAATGCTCGCATCGCCCGAGGTCGGGTTCATCGTGCCGACGAAGGCGATGACCAGCAGCGGCCAGAAATTTGTGATCACCGCAAAGCCGGCCCCGGTCGCGGCCATCAGGACCGCCGCGGCGATGAGCAGTAACCGGCGGGAATGCCGGTTGGCGATCCACCCGACCCACAGCGTCAAGAGGGCGGTGCCGATCAGCGTGTTCGTTACGATGGCGCCGATCGCGAGCGGGCTGTATCCGAGCTCGACAAGGTAGATCGGAAGCAGTAGGGCGACATAACCATCGCCAAACGCCCGTACGCCACGCGCGGCCAGGACGCGCAACGCATCGGTTGACGCCTCCGCCGGCAGCAGCCGCCACCATTCGTCGCCGCTCAACCATCGGCCGCGCATGCCTCAGCTCCCATGCACAACCAGCCCGAGCCCCGAGATCAGGAGGAGGCCCAGGACCACCTTGCGAAAACCGGCTTCGTCGAGCCGCGCGTAAAGCCGAAGCCCGGCCCATGTTCCGGCGAGCAGCAAGGGTAATCCGATCAGGAAAAGCCGAAGCGTTTCCGCATCGACCAATCCGGTTCCACCGAGCCAGATTGCGGTTAGCAGGAAGACCCCGACGCCGATCGGCTGGAAGACGGTTCGTTGCTCATCACGCGGCCAACCGCGCAACGTGCACCAGATCGTAACGACAATCCCCGCGAGGCCGGTCGCACCCCCGATGATGCCGTTGTGTACCCCAATCGCTCCGTCCGCTGCCTTGCCCGTCGTGACCGGCGCAAGCTGAGGCCGGATCAGATTATAGAGGCTGAAAAGGATCAACACGATGCCGATCGAAATCCGCAGTGTGACGGGAGAAGTCCAGTGCAGCAATTCGACGCCGACGGGCACGCCGATCACGGCGCCTGCCAAAAACGGCAGCAGCCGCGCCAGCTTGATCGACCGGCGCAGCTTCCAGACTGAGATCCCCTGCACGATCGATCCGTAGGCCACGATCAGCGCCGTCGCGTGAGCCGGCGACAGGAAATGCAGCCATACCGCTGCGGCGGCGATGCCAAATGCAAAGCCGGCTACGCCAGTTACGAGAGCGGCGACGAAGGTCCCAGCCCCGAATAGAATGAGATCGAAGGTTTGAAGCTCAGCCATGGCACACCCCATCTTGGCCGCCGGGATTGCTCCCGGCGATGACAGGGCAACACTTGGCCGGCAATCGGCTGACGGGTGGCTGCCAATGACCTGAACGCATTATCCTCCGTCGCGACCCGACGTCAACAGCCGATGGCGAGGCAACCCGCTCGCTAATGAAATCCCCGCAATGCTGACACGAAGAGACTGGACAAAATGTCCGGCCCCTTCGTGACGCCAAAGGCGAAGGTTACGCCTGCGCGGATCTCGCCGGCCGTCTGGCCATTGACGCGCGCACCGCGGAACCCGAAGTCCACCGCTATATTGTCCTGTACCTGCCAGATCGCTCCGACGAGGGCTGAGCCGGTTCGAAACACGCTTACATCGCTCTCATAAAATATCTCGGCGACCGGCCGCACGGGCCAGTCATGCGGACCCTCGATGATGCTGTCGAGAAAGTAATCGACATGCTGCTGGCGGGTTAGCTCAATTTGCGCGTTGAGGTGAACTGTTCCCCAGTCCCAGCGCTGCGAGACGATGCCGTTAAGGACTGCTCCCGTCCCATGTTGATCGTTAATCCCCGGCAAGAGAGCGCCAAATTCGGTGGCGATACTGGGCCCCTGCTTCTCCTGCAGCGCCCCCTCGCGCAGCACGCCTTTGAAGAGAGCCTGGCTTTCGACCAGGCTTGTCACGGGGATGCCGGCGGTCAGACCATGCGTGAGCTTTCCCTCGAGTGCCGCTTCCCAGCCCGGAATAAAGCCGTAATTGATCCTGAGATCGGGAGCGAGCAGCGCCCGCTCGGCTCCCGCCCGAAGGTACTCGAGCGGGCCGAGCTCGATTTCTATCTCGCCGGTTTCCGCCACCGCCGCGTCGGTGCCGTCGAATGGACGATAGGCCTTGACCTCGCCGCACCAGAAGGCAAGCGCCGCAGCGAGCGCGGTGACCGCGCCGAGTGCCTTCACGGCGTCGGCCGGAATACCCAGATCGATGGCCGCTCGCCCGAGCCCGCCCGAACCGCCACGAAGAGCCGGTCGAGCTCAGGCACAAACAGCGAGGTGCGCGCTCCCGCAACCGTCGGCACGCGCGCGATCCGGCGATAGCCGGCTCCGTCCTGACCCAGGACGTCGACGACGCCTTCGCCACAGCTGACATAGACGCGGTGGCGCTTGGCGTCGACGAAGACATCGTCGGCATCGCCACATGTTTCGAGCCTCGCGGCGGCGTGACCGTCCTCGGCTGCCAACGCCATCAACGCCGGAGGGGTGCGAAAAACAACCAGCACCCTATGCGCATCACGATCGAGCGCCATCGGGAAGTTCGATCGCAGTCCCTGCGTCGGCCAGGATGCATTAGCGCCAGGAGCGGCGAGATCGGCTACCGCGATCTCATGGGCGTCCGGCACATTGACGAAGACCCGAGCGCCGACGTCGTCGATCTGGAAGCCTTCGGGATGCGCCTTTAGGCGGATGTCGCCGGTCTTAGTCCGGCTCGCCGGATCGATGATCGCAAGCGCGCCCTTGCCGTAGCCCACCAATACCCGCTGATGTTGAAAGTCGACGCGGACGTTATCGGCGTCGCCGCCGAGATCGATGCGCCCGCCCTGGGCAAGATCCTCGCCGCGCAGCACCCGCACCGAGCCGTCGCCGCCATTCGCGACATAGACATCATCGGCAAACGGGATATGAGCGACGCCCTGCGGCTCGCTGAAGCCGCCGATCGTATGCGTTGTGCGGCCGGCGGCTAGATCGACGACTCCCAGCGTGTTATTGCCGAGCTCGGCAACAAACAGGCGCCGGCGGTTGAGATCGACGCCGAGGTGATCGATCCGGCCATTCACCTCGCCTAGAGGTATCTTCGCTTCTAGGACAAGAGGCGGATCGACCGTTTCCGCCGATGCGACCGCCGACAACACCAACGTCAGGGAGAGAAACGCCGCCGCGGCGAAGCCCCGCTCAGCTCTTCGCGACATTGATGTGCACCAGCGCCGCTTTCAGGCCTTCGGCGAGCTTCTTGGCGTCGTCATTGGCCCAGAAATGCATGAAATAAAGGCGCGGCTGGTCGTCCAGCATATGGTTGTGGATCGCCGTGACCTCGATCCCGTGCTCGCGCAGTGCATTCAGCACCGGCTTGACCTCGCTGGCGATCAAGACGAAATCGCCGGTGATCGCCGCCTTCCCGCCGCCGGTCGGCTGGAAATTGATTGCATTGGCCGAGCCCATTGGCGGCGGCACTGCCATGCCGTTGTCCTTTATCGGCTCCGCCCGTGGGATCCCGAATTGATAGATGCCGCCATTATTGGTCCCCTTGGCGCCGAGGATCTGATCTATCGCGCCGGTGTCGATATCGATTGGCGGCGGCGCCGCCGCAGTCGCAGCGGGGGCGGCGAGCGGCGTCTTGGTTTCGCCAAGGGCGGTGTGCAGCGCCGCCGCGAGCTTCACCGGATCTCCCTGCCCGAGCACATGCATGTACATCGTGAAAGGCTGGTTGCGCAGCAAATGATTGTGCAGCGCTGTGATTTCGATACCGCTAGCCGCGAGCTTGGTCATGACCGGATTGA
>Ga0306921_10003521_pt1 | contig 15874 bp, 19 predicted proteins | sample sta12Cox44000080_FD_203760 | JGI IMG/M metagenome (GOLD analysis project Ga0306921, IMG submission 203760) | Lab enrichment of tropical soil microbial communities from Luquillo Experimental Forest, Puerto Rico - statoxic.12C.oxic.44.000.080 (v2)... | ecosystem: Environmental > Terrestrial >...
TTCCCTTACCATCGATGGGGCTTTCCACGACGCCGACGGCAAGCCCGGCTTCAACTTCGCCGATCGCGAGTGGCCCCATGGGTGGAAGGGTTCGGGCAACCCCCACGGGGTCGTCTTCTCGCGCTAGCACCCGCCCTCGACCCCTGTTCCAACGGTCGGTGAACTCTTAGTCTCCATCTCCCTTCTCGCTTCCGTCCTTGCCACGCCTTCACGCTATACTGGCTTGGTGAGGCAACTCTGCAAATCCGCCGCCCCGGATTCCGCCTCCCCCGAGCGGAAAATCCTGGCGCTCGACTATGGCCGCACCAAAATCGGCCTCGCTCTGGCCGGCTGCGAAGCCCGCATCGCCGAGCCTCACCACACGCTCGAGCGCGTCAATCGCAATGAAGATATGCGCCGCCTTCGCGAATTTGTCCGCGGTCACACGGTCCGCCAGATCGTTGTTGGCCTCCCGCTTCGCCTCGATGGCTCCCCCGGCGACATGGCCGATGAAGCCACCCGTTTCGCGGCACGTCTGCGCAAACAAACGGGTGTCCCGGTCGAACTCGTCGACGAGCGCCTCACGAGCTGGGAAGCCGAGCGCTTGCTCGAAGAAGAGCTTGGGCGCCGCATCACCCGCCGCGATACCGCCCACGGCCGAAAGAAAATTACTCGTGCCTCTGACGGCAAATACACCGTCGACGCCGTTGCCGCTATGGTCATCCTGCGGGAGTATCTGGCTCGCACTCCCGCTCTCAAGGAGCGCTCCTAATTGCGCATTTTCCTCTTAATCGTCGCCATTCTTCTCTTGGTTGCCTCGGCCGCAGCTGGCTATCTCTGGTATTCCCTCCAAAAGCCTTTCGGCCCTGTCCCTCCCGAAGGCATCTTCGTCGAAATACCACACGGTTCCTCGCAGCGCGCCGCCGCGCACATCCTTGCGCAAAACGGCGTCCTCCGTAGCTCCCTCGCCTTCGAACTCTACGCCCGCCGCCATCCCAAGCGCTCGCTACAAGCTGGTGAGTATTTCTTCGATCATCCTCTCACCGCGAAAGAAGTCTTCTGGAAGCTCGCGAATGGCGAAGTCTATGAGCAGCTCTTTACCGTCCGTGAAGGCGACACCATCTTCGACATTGCCAACAACCTCGAAGCGGCGAAATACATGCATGCGGCAGACTTCCTCGCCGCGGCCTCGGACGCCGCGCAAATTCAAGACATTGCTCCAGGTGCCAAAACGCTCGAAGGATTCCTCTTCCCCGCTACCTACAACCTTCCCCACCGCTTCACGGCCGCGGCTCTCACCAGTGTCATGGTCCGCAAATTCCGCGACGCCCTCCAGCAGATTGCGCCCGATCGCCTCGAACCGCTCACCCCTGGCACTCCGCTTCTCTCTATCGTCACTCTCGCTTCCCTCGTGGAGGCGGAAACTCCCAAGCCCGACGAGCGCTCGCTCGTTGCCGGCGTCTACACCAACCGGTTGCACAAAGAGATGCTGCTGCAATGCGATCCCACGGTGATTTACGCCCTCAAGAAGGTCGACAAATACAACCCCCCACTCACCTTCAAAGACCTGCGCTACGATTCTCCCTACAACACCTATGTCCACTCTGGCCTTCCTCCCGGGCCCATCGGCAATCCCGGCGAAGGTTCTCTCAAATCCGCCTTGAACCCCGCTCCAACCGATTTCCTCTATTTTGTCTCTAATACACAGGGTGGCCACTTCTTCGCCTCTACGCTGGCCGAACACAACAAAAATGTGGCCAAATACCATCGTCTGCTCAACGGCGAGCCCGCGGATCCTCCCGTCGTGGAGGTGCATCAAACTCATTCCGTCAGCCACGCCCACAAAGGCAAACGATGACCGACCACGACCAGCCTAAGACCAAAAAAGCCCTCATCCTCGAAGCAGCCCGTGACCTTGGCCACCAGAAATGGACCAGCGCTGAAATCGATCAGTTGCGCCGCAAGCTCATCGCCGATCACGGCGAAGCCGGCAAATCCGGCAACGATTACATCGCCGATGTCCTCAAGTCGATGGGCTGGAAGGTTCAACTCTCCGAGCGTGAAGAAGCCGAAGAACGCTTTGAGGAAGAGTTCGAAGACATCCTGCATTTCAAGACCCTTCAGGATGCCGAGGTAAGCCTCACGCGCCTCGACGAACTGGTTCGCCGTTTCCGTGCTCACGGCGAAAAGGCCGCCGTCGACCGCGTTCTCGAAATTGCCCGTCTCGGCAAGCGTCGCGCCGAGATGATTTCGCATAACCGCAAGGTGGAGTCGCAAAAGCGCGAGGAAAAAAAGGAAATTGCCGAATGGTTCCGCATCTGGCTCGAAACCCCCGACGCTTTCTTTGACTGGCTGGACGTGCGCAAAACCTCTCCCGAGTTCCGCGAAAAGTTCGGTCAATTCGACGCCGAGGAGTAGCAATGCACGCGGAAAATTCCGCTCCCGATTTGCCCACCTATTCCCTCGATGTCCAGGCGCTCGATCTCGGCTCCGGCACCAGGGCCGTCGGGCTTGAGCTTATCGAAACGGAAAGCCGTGAGCCCCTCGCTGGTGAGGACGCCGCCCGCATCTGGGCTGCGGTCTTCCCCGCCCTCGCCGCCAGGGAGCATTACGCAATTGATTTCTTCAGCCATCTCGACCGCGTGCGCGATTTTTGCTCGGCGCACAAAATTGACTTCCGCGAAGCCGCCGGGCGCTGCCTCGTTATCTCGCAACCCGTCGTCGAAACCCTGCGCCAGCTCATCGCACGCTTTGAAGCCGAAACCTTCGGTTTTCGCGCCGGACCCGCTACCCAATCCGAAGATCCTGCCCTCGAAGGCGAACTTTCGAAACGCGGCTTGGATGCGTACGAAGCCGCCTATCCCCGCTACTCCTTTTGTGCCATCTGCGAAGCGGCCGAGGGGTGGGTTACCGTCCTCAGCGAAACCCTCTGGCCCACCGAAATTATTCGCCGTGTGCGACCCGCGCTCCAGCCTTTCGATGTCTACATCGCTCGGCCACAATAAATCGCAAAACTACGCTAAAATAATAGGGCAGCGTAACATCGTGGGCTTTTCGCGCTCCCTGTGCTTGAGGGATTGCTCTCCGCTGTGGCCAGGCTAGGAATTCTCGCTCCTCGCCCGGGTGTAGCCAGCCGGGGCTAACTGGGTGCGGTCGGACCCTGACGCAATGCATCCAAAAGAGAGTGGACCTTCGAGTGTGACAACGAGCCTTCGCGTCACGGCACTGTTTTGGCCGTGCCGCAACTGGCGCAAAATCAATACGGCTTTTGAGCCGCTGAGGGCTGGCCTTTTGAGTTTTCGCGGAAATTCTCAGGCCCCCTGAACATCCCCTGCCGCAACTTTCGGCAGGTTATGGAGTTTCGTACTTCGTCGATGAATTTTGTGCGCAAATGCCTGGTTTGGGTGACGCTGCCGGCTCTCGCTTGCAGCTGCGGTGGCCGTTCTCCCGTCACCAAATCCACGACCGTGCCTCCCGCCACGCGCCCCGTTGCTCTCGAAGCCACCGAGGAGCAACTTCTCGACCGCTACAACGCCTTCGCCCGCAACTTGCAGTCCCTCAACGCGACCGCCGAACTCAAGCCCACCGCCGGGTCCGCCTACAGTGGCGTCATCAGCGAGTACCACGAAGTCAAGGCTTTCGTCCTGGCCGCTCGTCCCTACGACGTCCGCATGATTGGCCAGGTCCCCATCGTCGGCAAAACGGTCTTCGACATGGCCAGTGACGGCCAGACCTTTGAAGTCTCCATCCCGCCGAAAAACAAATTTCTTGTCGGGCCCGTCACCCTCGAACGTCCCAGCTCCAAGCCCATCGAAAATCTTCGCCCGCAGCATCTGGTCGAGGCCCTGCTATGGCCGGAAGTTCGCAAAGAGGAAGTCGTTTTGCCCGAAGAGTTCAACGATGAATCAGCCCGCTACTACGTCCTCACCGTTCTCCGCGGAGGCTATCAGTCCGAAATCCTGCGAAAGGTCTGGTTCGACCGTGCCGACCTCCACGTCGTTCGCCTGCAGTCCTACGGCCCTAAAGGTGCCCTGCTCTCCGATGTGCGCTACGCCAATTGGCAGCCTCTCGATGCCCCTTCTTCTCTCACCGAGTATCCCCGAAGCGTCCGCATCGACCGCCCTCGCGACGAGTACCGCCTGGAAATGACTTTCTCCAAAATTTCTCTGAATGAGCCTATCGCCGCTGATCGCTTTCATCTCGAACCGCCCGCTGGCGCAGAGGTCGTGCACCTGATGACCACCGGCACCGAGGACAAAAAGCTATGATGGGCGAATTTGTCTTCCGCAATCTTTTCCACCGCCCCATGCGCACCGTCATCGGCGTTCTGGCCGTGGGCTTTGAAGTGATGCTGATCGTCATTATCGTCGGCCTGACTTCCGGCATGCTCCAGGAAACCGCGAAACGCATCGAAGGCATTGGGGCAGACGTCATGATGCAGTCTCCATCGGCCCAGATCTTTCTTGCCTTCAGCGGCTCCCCAATGCCCATCAAGATTGCTGAAAAAATTGGCGAGCTGAAATACGTCCAGGCCGTGGCCCCCGCCCTCCTCCAGTTCAACTCTAGCGGAGGCGTCGAGGTCGTCTACGGCATCGACCCCGAGTCCTTCCGCGCCGTTTCGAGCGGTTTTGTCTTTCACCAGGGCCACGATCTCGAGCGCCCCGACGACCTGCTGGTCGACGACTGGGCCGCCAAGGCCAAGCATCTCAAGGTCGGCGATACCTACAATCTCCTGAGTCACGACTGGCACGTTGTCGGCATCGTTGAGCATGGCAAGGGCGCTCGTCTCTTCGTTCCTATCACCACCCTCCAGGACCTCGTCGGCGCTCACGACAAAGCTTCTATCTTCCTCATCAAGTGCACTCGCCCCGAGCATACCGACGACGTCATCGAGGAAATGAAAGCCACCTTTCCGAACTATCCCGTCCGGCCACTGAAAGATTTCATGTCGCTTATGACTTCCACCAACATCCCGGCGCTTCAAGCCTTCATCAATTCCATGATTGCCCTGGCCGTTTCCATCGGCCTTCTCGTCATTTTCCTCACCATGTACACCACCGTCCTGGAGCGCACCCGCGACATCGGCGTCCTCAAATCTCTCGGTGCCAGCCGCCTTCTGATCGTTCGATCGCTCCTCACCGAGACAACACTGCTCTGTTTTTTCGGCATTGCTGCGGGCGTTGGACTGAGTTACCTTGTCCGGGCAGGTTTTCTCGCCCTGTTCCCGACGCTTTCGATTTTGATTACGCCGGAATGGCTCATCCGGGCCGCTTTCATCGCCCTTATGGGCGCGGTACTGGGCGCGAGTTATCCGGCTTGGCTTGCCAGCCGGAAGGATCCGGTGGACGCACTAACCTACGATTAAAGGGGCGAAGGAACCTAGTCACGCATGGGAATCACAGTTAAAATACAAACGCGTCAAGCTTTCAACTCGATGGAGCCTGATCTGCACACCGTGGAGCCCATCCTTAAAACCGAGAACCTCTGGAAGCTCTACCATGCCGGAAAGGTTGAAGTTCCCGCACTCCGCGGCGTCAATTTTGACGTCCTTCCCGGTGAATCCGTCGCGGTCATGGGTCCGTCGGGTTGCGGCAAATCCTCGCTGCTTTACGTGATCGGCGGCCTGGCGCAAGCCTCCCGCGGCCGCGTTCTCGTCGACGGCAACGACCTCTCGGCTATGTCCGATCCCGAGCGCACCAAATTGCGCCGCCACAAAATCGGTTTCGTCTTCCAGCGCTTCAATCTTCTTCCCACTCTCACCGCCAAAGGAAACATCGCCATCGCGCAGTACATTCATGGCGACGGCTTCGATCCCCATCGCTTTGAGGTCGTCACGAAAATGCTCGGCATCGAGGAACGCCTCCATCACCGTCCCGCGGAATTGTCCGGCGGTGAACAGCAGCGCGTTGCCATCGCCCGCGCCATCATCAACGAGCCCAAAATCCTCCTTGCCGATGAACCCACGGGAAACCTCGACACAAAAAACTCCGAAATCGTTCTCGAGATGCTTCGCCGCTTGAACAAGGATCTCGGCCAGACCATCGTCATGATTACCCACAACCCCGAAGCCACAACCTACTTCGACCGCGTTGTCCACATGCGCGACGGTGTCATCGTCGACGGCATTCCGGCAGACTGATATGGCGGGCCTCGGCCAAATCCTCTACCGCACCTTTTTCTGGTCCTACGAACGCGGCAGTTGGCAATACGATTTGGCTGTCATCCTCATCGTCCTCTTCGTTCTCGCCACACCCGTGAAGTGGTTCCACGACCAGCCTCAAGTCGGCATGCCCGCGAATACCAGCCAGGTGGAATGCATCAAACTGCCCGGAGAAAACGAGACTTGCCGCGTCGACGCCCGCGCCCTCGCTCCACCCGAGCGCACGCCCCAACTTCAGAACGATCTGCACAACGCGTTGCAGAAGGCCAATCCCGACCTCGGCGATGGCCGCTTTGCGATATCGCGGATCGAAGCGTTGCGCGACGAAAGTGGCAACGTCGTGGCTTACCGGGTGGACATCCGCCACTAGAGTCGGAGTCCGCCGCTATCTGCCTTCGCGGCTTTCAGGAGCAGGTGAAAAAGGTCAACGCCGAAGCCGAACATCGTCGCGAGGCCGAAGATCGCGACTAGGGCGTATCGAATCGTACGCCACCTTACCTCGAAAGAGGTAACGGCAGTCTATGTTTATCGGACATACCGCCGTGGGATTGGCGCTGAAACACCTTGCGCCCCGAGCACCCTTGGGCGTGCTCCTCGTTGCCGTCAACTGGGCCGACATTCTCTGGACGTTGTTTCTATTGCTCGGATGGGAACACGCTCGGATTGTCCCGGGAGACACCAAATGGGCACCATTCAGTCTCTACGATTATCCCTGGTCCCATAGCCTGCTGGCCCTGGCCGTTTGGGCCACCATACTCGCACTGCTTTACCGCGCGGTGCGCAAGGATAATGCTGCTGCCGCGGCGATCTGGATCGGCGTGATCAGCCACTGGCTGCTCGACTGGATCTCGCATCGCCCCGACATGCCTCTCTATCCCGGTGGACCGAAATTCGGCCTGGGGCTCTGGAACTCCCTTCTGGGGACCTATGTGGTGGAACTGGCGATCTTCTTCGCAGGTGTCTCGATCTATGCTCAAGCGACAAAGCCCCGCGACCGCATCGGCTGGCACGGCTTTTGGATATATGTCGCGTTTTTGCTGTTCATCTATCTAGCCGATCGTTTCAGTGGCCCTCCCAAAAGCATGAGGGAAGTTGCGTGGACCGGCCTGATCGGCGTAGCCGTGCTGGTCGCTTGGGCTGACTGGTTTGATCACCACCGGCTTGCCGTTGTCGCCGGAACCAACGCCCCCGCCGTCCCCTGACCCCTCCCCGCATTTGCGCAGCATCACAGCGGTATTCGCCGCTCTCTGCTATCATGCCGAGCGCGGTGATTTGAGAGGGACGGAATGCCGGGCATCGCCAACTCGGTGGGACCTCGCACAAGGAGTACGGAGATGCTTAAGAACGACAATCGGACAACCAGGTGGACTTTAGCCACGATCGTGCTTTTACCGCTGTTGGCCTTGACGCTCGCGGCTCAGCAAGTCACTTCGCTGATCATTAGCGGACAGCAGGGCCAGGCAAAGGTTCTTCAGGTTCAGGGAACAAATTATGTCGAAGTGAATGGCCTTGCGCGGATCACCGGAGGCTCGCTCAGCTTCAGTGGCAATCAGGTTGTCCTGACCTTGCCCGGTTCCGCGGGTGACTCCTCTGCCGCCGGGGCTCCGCCGTCTGCCCCCGCCTCCTCCCAGGGCCTCTCTAGCGAGTTTCTCAATGCGGGCATCGAGGCCATGGCTCAGGTGCGCGAGTGGCACGCCGCGCTGAAAAACGCCGTCGAGCACAGCTATCCGCTCGGCGCGGACTGGTTGGGATCGTTCCGCGCTCAGGCGCAGCAGGCCTTGCGGTTGGCCGGCGTTGCCGCAAGCACCGACCAGGACAAGAGAGCTTTTCAGCTGCTCACAAACGGATTCAACATGATGAGCAAGCTCAGCGATAAGTATCTGCAGATGACCGCCAACCTGAACTACATCGCGCCCGACGCTATCAGCAACGATCCCTTGGATCAGAGGCTGGTCGCCTGCGGTCATTCGCTTGCTTCCATGGCCTCGACCAGGCAGTTTGTCGATGACGGCTCCTGCCAGTAATAATCGCGTCCCGCGACCGTCCGCTGCTGTTGTGCTACGATTCGAGCGGGCTAGTACGGGCTGAAGGTTCAGCCGCAGGGGATGCTTTGAAACGATTCCGGCTTGCAGTTTTCGCGATTTGCTGTTTCGTCTTCCTTTTTGAAAGCTCTGCGGCGCCAACGAAACAAGCCGCCGCGAAGCTTACTCTCGATCACGCGCTTTCTATGATGGATCGGGCCGCCCAGGATTTTAAGAGCCTCACCGCGGCCGTCGAACATATCAAGTACACCGCCGTGGTTAAAGACACTTCCACAGAAACCGGCGAAATCTTCGTCCGCAAAGATGCCAAGATGCGCATCGATTTTCAGTCCCCCGATCCGCGCACCATCCTGCGCAACGGCGACAATCTTTACATTTATACCCCGAAGATCAACCGCGTCGAGGAATACAACATCGGAAAAAACCGTGCCATGGCCGATCAGTATTTGGCCCTTGGATTCGGCACTCGCAGCGAAAATTTGACCAGGAACTATCAAGTCACCTTAAACGGCGAGGAAGAATTGGATGGTCGCAAGGTCGCCGTGCTCGACCTCGTTCCGAATTCCACGGAAGTCCGCAAGCAGATTGATCACATTCAGATTTGGGTCGACGAATCCTCTTGGCTCCCCATTCAGCAGAAGTTCTTCGAAGCCGGTTCCGGCGATTACTTCATGTCGCGCTACACCAACGTGATGAAGAATCTGAAACTCGGCGACGGCAAATTCAAGCCCGACTGGCCCAAAGGCACGAAGGTCGAGAAGCACGGCTGAGGCCGACTCAAGCGGACGCCGCTGCTTCTCTCTCCAGCAATTTCTGTTTGCGCGCCATCCCCCACCGATACCCCGCCAGGCTGCCGTCCATGCGAACCACCCGGTGGCAGGGCACCACGATCGAGACCGGATTCGTCGAGCAGGCCCGTGCGACTGCGCGTACCGAGCGCGGTTTCCCCAGCGCTCGCGCCACTTGCGTATATGTCCGCGTTGTGCCGCGAGGAATCTTCTGCAGTTCCTGCCACACTCGCCGTTGAAAAACCGTGGCCTGCACGTCCAGCGGAAGATCGAGGCTCGGCGGAGCGCCTTCCACCCGCCGCACGATTTCTCGCAGCCATCCTTCCTCCCCGGCCGCGCGGAAAAGTTCGGCCCGCGGATACTCGTCCCGTAATGACTCGACCAGCGTTCGCTCGCTCTCTCCCAGATACACCGCCGAAACACCCCGCTCCGTCGCCGCCACCAGGACCTTTCCTAGAGTTGTGTTCACAAGTGTGTACCCTATCCTCATACCCGCTCCTCCCTTTCGATACGAAGCCGGCGTCATCCCCAGCTGCGAATTAGTTTTCTCGTACAACCGGCTCGAGGAACCATACCCGCATTCGTACAGCGCCTCGGTAATATTTGCTCCCTCGCGTAACAGTTTCTTCAACCGCTCGAGCCTGAGTGCCTGCGAGAACTCGCGCGGCGACAAGCCCGTAATCCGGTGAAAGGCTCGCCGAAGCTTCGCCGCTGACGTCTTCAATTGCGCGGCGAGCGAACTGATCCCAACCGGTTCTTCCTCGCTCTCTCGAAGAATAGCCGTCGCCCGACGAATCAGACCCGTCGCTTCATCTTGCTCCTGCGGACGGCAACGGCGGCACGGCCGGTAGCCGAAGCTTTCGGCTTCCTCGTTCGTCCGGAAAAAAAGTGTGTTGCGCCGTAAAGGGCGCCGTGCCGGACACGAAGGCCGGCAATAGATTCGCGTTGAACGCACCCCAAACACGAAGGCGCCGTCACACGCCGAATCCCGCTGCTCGATCGCCTGCCAGAAATGATCGGCGGCTCGCGGAGTAATCGGTGGCGCCGCATTGCTACGTGAAGTGGTCGACATGGCGTTAGATTACCGCTCTCGGGAAACTCAATCTATCCGTTTTCGGACGGCGAACTCGCTACCGCGTCCGCTCCGGACGCCCGGTCTAGGCCTCGCCCGGCGCGGGTATCGCTTCATCGGCTTCGATGGTGTCCCTGTGCGGCGCTGTGATGACCAGCAGAACCGCGGCGAGAATGACCGCGCTCGCAAGTATAGTGCGCACAGAAAGCGGTTCCGCCGCCAGTAACCATCCGAGAAAAAGCGCTACCACAGGGTTCACGAACGCGTACGTCGCAACACGCGTCGCCGTGCTGTGCTTGAGAATGTATACGTATGCGGTGAACCCGAGTCCGGATCCGAATAACACCAGATACAGCAGGCCAAGCCACGAGCGCAGCGTCACCTGCGAGAAATGAAATCCGTGTACTTCTCCGGCCATGAGCGCGACAAGACAAAGAATCGAACCCCCGCACAGCGATTGCATCGCAACGCCCAGAAGCGGTGATGAAGGCATCGGATGATGTTTCGAATAAATCGACCCGATCGCCCACGCCAGCGACGCAAGTATCAAAGCCAGGGTTCCCACCGGGTTTACCCGTTCCGAACCCCCCAGGTGCTTCGGTCCAATCAAAAGAACCATCCCCGCAAACCCCAGAATGAAACCCGCGATCACCCGTGGCGCCGGATGTTTTCCTCCGGGGCGCAGCCAATCCACCAGCACCATCCACAGGGAAACCGTCGCCACCAAAAGCGCCGCGATCCCAGACGGCACAATTCTCTCCGCCCAAGAAACTGTCCCATTCCCCAGGAACAGCAGCAGGCAGCCGGTGATGGCCGTGGTGCGCCACTGCGGCAAAGTTGGTGTTTCGCCGCTCACTCGTCGAAAGATCGGGTAACATGCCAGGCCCACCGAAAGATGCCGCAACCCCGCCATCAGATACGGCGGTATGGACTCGACCGCCACGCGAATCGCGAAGTATGTCGAGCCCCAGATCACGTACACCACGGCGAAGGCGGCCACAAGGAGCCAGGCCGGTCCTGACCCCACCCTTGCGTCCAAGGCGCGCTGCCGGGAAGCGGTTTCGAGTGTGTCGCTGGCCATTTCCACCTCAAAACAGGAACGATGCGCGAAAGCGAAACGAGGGCACAAACCATAATGGCCTGTCGACCCTGGTTTCGGTTCGGAGGCGTAAACAAAGCGAACGGCGAAAGTGAAATCTTTCAACCGGTTATTAAATCTTAGGGCACTCACGCGCATTTCCACAGATTGACAAAATTCGTCTCAAAATGGCATGTTTCGATCCCTAACATTCCTCACGGCTTCGTGAGTTAGCAAGACAAGTTATAGAACTAGCGAACGGCTACAAGTGTCGATTCATCTCTACTGAGGGGTGAGATGGGTGCCAGGAACCACGCTTTAGCTTGGGAAAAGTTGCCAATTTCACCGGGACAGGCGCCTAAGCCCGATCGGGCGCCCATTTTCTCCGACCAACCTATGCCGCAGCCGGTCCCTGCGCTGCGGGTCATGCCCTTGCTCAAAACGCCTCAACCTCGCCGCTTCTTGTGCGTCCCGACTCATGCCGTCGGCGTCCACACCGAGCAGCGCGAAAGCCCCCGGGCTTCCCTGAAGTTGCCCCTGCAACTACGAAGCGTTTGCGGTGTGCACGAGCAGTATCCCATCACGCTGGTCACTCGTGATATCAGCTCCTCCGGTGTATTTTTCCTCTGCCCGAAACCGTTGGTCGTGGGGACTGAGATTCAGCTGGACATCGTCCTCGTAAGCCGGCCTCTCGGCTACGGAAACGTCGTGGTTTCCTCCCGTGCCCGCGTCTGCCGCACCGAATCCGCCAACATGCCCGGATGGTATGGCATCGCCGCCAGCTTTGAGGATTTCGCCTTCGATCGCGACGACCATGTCCCCGGTCGATTTCCGCTTGCCGATTGATCGAATTTCTCGAATCCGCCTCATCAAAATCTCGCGCAGGGATTTTGGGGTCCTGCGTGTCTCTCACCGGATGTTTGCAGATAGAGCTGACACCTTTCTGGTACCCTTGCCGGGATGCATCCGCTCAGAAAGCTGCGTGGCGTCCTTTTTGACTGGGACGGTACTCTCATTGATTCCTTCCACGCCGATTCGCAAGCCTATCTCGACATGTTCCGCGAACTGGGTCTCCGTTGGGGACTGAAGGATCTGAAAAAACACTATTCGCCCGATTGGTACACCGTCTATCGCAGGGCGCGGATTCCGCCCGAGCGCTGGGACGACGCGGACCGCATCTGGCGCGCTTATTACGCGAAACATCCTTCCAAATTGATCCCCGCGACTCGTCGCGTCCTCAGACAATTGAGCCGTCATCACGAGCTTGGCCTGGTCACGAGCGGAGACCGCGACCGTGTCACTCGCCAACTCGAGGAATTTGCGCTTACGGCAATATTCCGCACCCGCGTCTGCGGTGGAGACACTCCCGAAAAAAAACCTCATCCGGCGCCGCTGCTGCTGGCATTGCGGAAAATGAGGCTCGCACCCGACGACTGCATTTACGTCGGTGACACTCCGGAAGATCTCGAAATGGCGGAGGCTGCAGGCGTGCGAGCCATCGCCGTGTTGGGACCTTTTCCGACCGCCCGCCGGTTACGCGCAGCCCGCCCTGAGTTTTTGCTCAAAGCCTTGGAGGACCTGCCGGAATTGTTGCGAAAGATATCCGCGAAACGCTGAATTGATGGCCGGAGCGGTTACGGCTTGGGTGCGGGAGGATCCGGAGCCGGTGCCGCAGGCTCCGGCGAGGCGATCTGCGCCTGCATCGGGGGGAAAGGCTTGAAGTTCGTCCACTTGATCGTCACACGAATCGGAACATCGCGATTCTTCGTTTTGTAAACGCCTTCGGCACGCGAGTAATTCGGAAACCAGTATTTGCCGTCAACGTTCTCGCGATACGTCTCGAATATCGTGAACGGCAGGCTCGGCGGATGCATCTCGCCGAGATCGGTGATCCACCTCCCGTATGTTTTCACCACTTCCAGGTATTTCCGGTCCACCCATATCACGCCGTCAAACAGCGGATGCTGCCGGTCCAGCGTCTTCGGCGACACCTGAAAAATGTAGCAGTCCACTTCATCCACCGTTTCCGTGTTCAGATACTGCACGTTGTATTTGGACAGTAAACTCGGGGTAATCGGGAAAACGGGGATTCGTGTTAGTAACTGCACATCGTCCGGTTCGAACTGCAGATATTCGAGCGAAGTTTCCGGCGCCGAGACGGCCTTCTCGTAGAGCTTGCCGTCCCCCGCGCGGGCCGCGTCGTAGGTTGCGATATATTCTCCCGTGGGCCTGCCGTCAGAGCCCAATTCCTGAATGCGAATGGTTTTGCGGTACGAGTATTGCGGCCGCGTCGAAACGTAAAGCTGCTCCTTTTCCGAAAACGCCTTGATGATTTCCGCGGGCGGCAACGAGGGCGGCGCTTCCGGCTGCGGCACGCCCACGACTCGCTTCACATCGTGATCCGGGGGAGGGGCCAGCGGACCGGGCGCGTTTTCCTGGCCTTTGACCGGAAAAGCGAGAAGGAGCAGAAATCCAGCGAGCGCGATGAGAGGTGTGTTCGAGCGAGGAAGCCGGGTTGCGCGGAAAAACGTCGTCATTCTGTTTAGTTAGATGCCGAAAGCGGCGCAGCACGCCGCACTTTTCTTGCCTGAGCCAACGGCTAACCCAGTTTACCGCAAGTCGGCCGATGGCGAATTGCCATTTGGAAGACGCGTCCGCCGCTCTGCTACAATTTTGTGTTTCGCCAATGGGGAAAGAAGAGCTGCAGGCAAGACGGTTTGTCGCCACCGGGCGGGTCCAGGGCGTCGGATACCGCAATTTTGTGGAGCATGTTGCGGGAAAGATCGGGGTCCACGGGTACGTGCGCAACCGGCGGGACGGCAGCGTGGAAGTCTTTGCGATGGGCAGGCCCGAGCATCTGAAGCAGTTGCGGACGGCGCTCGAACGCGGCCCGATGATGTCGTACGTGGACGCGGTTGCCGAAGAGCCTGACACGGTGGACACAAATTACCTGGGCAATTTCATCATCGAAATCACGGTTTGACGAGGAGTCCTTCGATGGACGATCTGAAGCAGTTGATCCGCGAAGTGCCGGACTATCCGAAGCCGGGAATTCTGTTTTACGACCTGACCACGCTGTTGAAGGACAAAAAAGGTTTTCAAGAGCTGATTGACCGCCTGTGCAAGCATTACGACGGCCACAAAATCGACCTCGTGGCGGGGATCGAGGCGCGCGGATTTATTTTCGCGCCCGCGCTTGCCTACCGGCTGGGCGCGGGATTTGTGCCGGTCAGGAAGCCGAAGAAATTGCCGGCGAAAACGGCGAAGGTTTCCTACGCGCTCGAATACGGCACGGACACACTCGAGATGCACGAAGACGCGGTGCAAAGAGGCCAACGCGTGCTACTGTGCGACGACCTGCTGGCGACGGGCGGCACGGCCGCCGCGGCGGTGCAGTTAATCCGGTCGCTTGGCGGAACCGTTGAAGGAGCCGCGTTTGCCGTGGAACTAAATTTTCTGAAAGGCCGCAGCAAACTGCCAGGCCTCGACGTCTTTTCGCTCATGCAGTACGACAAGTGACGACGCGGTTTCCGCGTGCCGCAACTAAACTGTCCCGAACGAAGTCCGCGGAGTGAGCAATCTCTCCTTGGCCCATCACGCATGCACCACCTCATAATTTGCGAGGATGCATCCCCCGTCGATCTGGCGGCACTCTGTCAGCTTGAGCTTCAAGCGGCGGTGGAACTCGCGAAATGTCGGGATGCCCGAACCCAGTAGAATCGGGTGAATGTTCAGTCCGATCTGGTCCACCAGATCCGCGGCCAGCAGCGACTGCGCCAGTTCACCGCCGCCCATCAGACAAATGTTCTTTCCTGGCCGCTGCCTCAAATCGCGCACAAACTCGGCGGCGTCGGTTTTGACCAGTTCGACGCCCGGTCTGTCGATGGCCTTGAGCGTGCGCGAGAAAACGTAGGTGCGCATCGCGGGCTCCTTCTGCTGCTTGGCCTTCGAGGCTTTTTTGGTGGCGGGCTTCGCTTGGGCGGCGGATGCGTCCCAGGTTTTGCGGCCCATTAAAATCGTGTCGATGTCCTTGAAGTAGTCCTTCATCATCTGCTGCACATCCTGGCTGAAGTGGAGCCAGTCGAGCGAGCCATCAGCTCCGGCCAAGAATCCGTCGAGGCTGACCGCGCCGCCGTAAGTGATTGTGCGCATCGCTGAGGCTCCTCCTTTCGTTCGGTGATGTAAGAGGCGTAGAAGACAGATGCGGGTCGAGAAATCATACTAAACGTTCCGAAATGGAATAAGTAGTCATACCGGGGAGGGGCACCGCCTGTTTTTCTTATGAAAAGGAAAGAAGGGACTTACCGAGAATGGAGCGTAGCAAGGGGACACAAAGGAGGGGATGGCCAGCGACCCGGGAGGAGCGAGCAGGAAAGGAAGATGACGCTCGACAGCGGGCAGGGGGTGGCGAGCGCGAGGGAACTGACCGCGCATTCGCGGCGCCCAGTTTTCCCATTCCATCCGAAGTGTTCCACGATAAATTGTGTATGCTGTCTCCTCCCGAAAAACTCGAGGCTCCTGTCTCCTTCGACCAGTTTGAATTTCATCCATGTAACATGTATTTTATGGTGGGTCGGAGGTTCGGGAACCACAACGCCCTAGTCTGCTCCGCTGTCTGACGGCACCTGTCTAGTTGCGACAGTTAAGGCTAGCGTGGCAGCTGTGGGACCTTGAATCACGTCAAACGCCCCGTAGGAATACTGAGCTAAGGTTAACGGTTACTAGACTAGCTTTGAAAGAAAGGCTGACACCGTA
>Ga0306921_10003530_pt1 | contig 15855 bp, 14 predicted proteins | sample sta12Cox44000080_FD_203760 | JGI IMG/M metagenome (GOLD analysis project Ga0306921, IMG submission 203760) | Lab enrichment of tropical soil microbial communities from Luquillo Experimental Forest, Puerto Rico - statoxic.12C.oxic.44.000.080 (v2)... | ecosystem: Environmental > Terrestrial >...
GATCGCGACCAGGATGTGCTCGAGCCGCTTCTTGACGTCGAGGATCTCTAGCACCTTCTGCTTCTCGGCGAGCTTCAGCGACATGTGCGCCGCGACAGTGTCGGCGAGGCGCCCTGCCTGCTCGATGCCAGCGAGCGCGGTCAGCACTTCCGGTGGCACCTTCTTGTTCAATTTGACGTACTGCTCGAACTGGCTGATGACCGAGCGCGCCAGCACGTCCATTTCCTTCTCGTCGTAGGTCTCGGCATCCGGCAGCAGCGTCGCGTCCGAGGAGTAGTACTCCCCGGCGTGCAGCTTCTCGATACGCGCCCGGTCGACACCCTCGACCAGTACCTTCACCGTGCCATCAGGAAGCTTCAGCAGCTGCAGGATGGTGGCGACGGTAGCGATGCGATACAGGTCATCCGCCTTCGGATCATCGACGTCGGCCTGCTTCTGGGCGACCAGCATGATGCGTTTGTCGGTGCGCATCGCGACATCGAGCGCCTGAATCGATTTCTCCCGCCCGACGAAGAGCGGGATCACCATGTGCGGATAAACGACCACATCCCGCAACGGCAAAACCGGCACGTTTTGCAGTGCGTCAGGGGGAGTCGTAGGAGCAGTAGTAGTCGGTTCGGACACGCTCAAGCCCTCGACAGCGGGTGGGGTCGGGCCGAGGCGTCTGTCAGACCCCGGCTCGCGGCGTTAGTGAGACTAGTGTAGCGGGAATTGAGGCTCAAGCCGTGCGTTTCAAGAGTGACGCACCTCACGGGCCTCGCGTTTCGCGGCACTGCGGTAGCGACACCGGATGGCGGCAGCGAGCCGCTTCGGCTCTCGGATTCAGTGGTGGTTCGATCCGGAGGCGCGGCGAGGCTCATCGACGCTCGCGAGGCGGCTGTCATCCGAGCCGTACACGACGTAAGGCTTCGTCTGCCCTTCGATCACGGTCTCATCGATGACGATCTTGGCCACGTTCCGCATGGAAGGCAGCTCGTACATGGTATCGAGCAGCACGGTCTCGAGGATGGTTCGCAGTCCCCGGGCGCCGGTCTTGCGCTGCATGGCGCGATGAGCCACCGCCTTCAGCGCCTCGTCACGGAACTCGAGCTCGGCGCCTTCCATCTCGAACAGTCGCCGGTACTGCTTGGTAAGCGCGTTCTTGGGCTCGGTGAGAATCGAGATGAGCGCGCCCTCATCGAGCTCATCGAGCGTTGCCACCACGGGCAGCCGGCCAACGAACTCGGGGATCAGCCCGTACTTGATGAGGTCCTCGGGCTCGACGTCATGGAACAGATCGCTCCCGTGCGGGCGCGCATTGATGCCGCGCACCTCGGAGGTAAAGCCTATGCCACTCTTCTGGGTGCGGTTGAGGATGATTTTCTCGAGACCCGCGAACGCCCCGCCGCAGATGAACAGGATGTTGCTGGTGTCGACCTGCAGGAACTCCTGCTGAGGATGCTTGCGGCCACCCTGCGGCGGCACCGAGGCGATGGTCCCCTCGATGAGCTTCAGCAGCGCCTGCTGCACACCCTCGCCGGAAACGTCGCGGGTGATCGAGGGGTTATCGGACTTGCGCGAGATCTTGTCGATCTCATCGATGTAAACGATGCCCGTCTGCGCCTTCTCGACGTCGTAGTCGCACTTCTGCAGCAGCTTCTGGATGATGTTCTCGACATCTTCGCCGACGTAACCCGCTTCGGTGAGCGTCGTTGCGTCCGCGATGGTGAAGGGCACGTTGAGAAGTCGAGCGAGCGTCTCTGCCAGCAGCGTCTTGCCGCAACCGGTCGGCCCGATGAGCAGGATATTGCTCTTAGCGATCTCGACCTCTTCCTTGGCGCGGCCACCGCCGCCGCTGCGCGTCTGCAGGCGCTTGTAGTGGTTGTACACCGCCACCGAGAGCACTTTCTTCGCGCGCTCCTGGCCGATGACGTACTCGTCCAGGACCTTCTTGATCTCGTGGGGTTTGGGGAGCTTATCGCGCGCACGCTCGGCGCGGTCCTCAAGCTCCTCACGGATGATGTCGTTGCACAGCTCGACGCATTCGTCGCAGACGAAAACCGAGGGACCGGCAATCAGCTTGCGGACTTCGTGCTGGCTCTTCCCGCAGAACGAGCAATAAAGCAGCTTGCCGTCGTCGTGACGGCCGCGGGAATCCTCACTCATCACTGTGCCTCATAAGACTTCCGCGCCGCACGCGACACCAGCCGTCGCCACGACGCGACTTTCTTATAGCACGCCCTCCGGGCATGAAGCAAAGCGCTATGCACGGCTAAGTCCTTGTGAGAACGCGAGTTGTATGACGTGGTTCACCAGTTTTACATTTGGCGGGAGTACTTCCCCCCTGGGTGCGCGCCCTCTCCGCCACGGCCAGCCAAATCAGGCTGGCTTTGGGGCGGTACCGGCGGGCAGCTCGCCGCGCTTCTCGAGCACCCGGTCGATCAGCCCGTACTTCACCGCCTCGCTCCAGTCCATGAAGCGGTCGCGGTCGGTATCCTGCTTGATGCGCTCGACACTTTGTCCAGTGTGCTTCGCGAGGATCTTGTTCAGGCGGTCGCGTGTCTCGAGCATCTCCTTGGCATGAATCTCCATGTCCGCCGCCTGGCCCTGAAAGCCCCCGAGCGGCTGGTGAATCATGACGCGCGCGTGCGGCAGGCAGTAGCGCTTGCCGCGCGTGCCTCCGGCGAGGAGTACCGCGCCCATGCTGGCGGCCTGGCCGATGCAAATGGTGCTCACGTCGGGTTTCACGAACTGCATGGTGTCGTAGATCGCAAGACCCGAGCTCACCACTCCGCCTGGAGAATTTATGTAGAGCGCGATGTCCTTCTCGGGATTCTCGGACTCGAGGAACAGCATCTGTGCGACCACGATGTTTGCCATATAGTCATCGACCGGGCCGACGATGAAGATGACGCGCTCCTTGAGGAGGCGCGAATAGATGTCATACGCCCGCTCGCCACGCGCGGTCTGCTCGACGACGATGGGCACTAAGTTCAAGGCTCGTTCGTTCATGTGCTGCCTGCCTCTTGCTGCTCGTGCCCCTCAACGGGCACGTCCAGGTGATCGTGCGGCTGATTATGATGGTGCTCATGTCCCGCGCCAGACCTGCCAAAGCCGGTCAGCTCGGAGAAACTCATGGGCCGCTCGGTGATCTGCGCCCGCCCGAGCAGGAAGTCCACCACCTGATCCTCGAGCACCGCGGATTCGATCTGGCGCATCGCCTCGGGGTTCTGCAAATAAGCGCGTCGTGCCTCATCCGGGTTCGGGTAAGCCTCCACCAACGAGCTCAGCCGCGTCAGCACGCGCTCGCGATCGACCTTCATGCTCTGGCTCTGCACGATATGTGTAATCAGAAGGCCGAGCGCGACGCGGCGCTGGGCCGGCTCAACGAATGCTTCCGGCCGCGGCAGCTGGCTCGCATCACGGATGCCTAGCCGGCGCGCGGTCTCGATCTGTAGCTGCTGCACCTGCTCCTCGAGAAGCGCCCGCGGGACTTCGACCGAGTTGTTGCGGTAGAGCGCGTCGAGTATCTGCGCACGAACGCGGCCGCGGATCACGTCGGCCAGCTCCTGTTCCATGCTCTTGCGAACCTCAGCGCGCATCTCGACAAGACCGCCTTGTTCGACACCGTACGTGCGGAAGAATTCCTCGTCGACTGCCGGAAGAGATCGTTCCTCGACTGCCTTAATGGAGAGATGCAGCTCGGTGGACTGTCCGGCAAGCTTTTTGTTCGGGTGGGTGGCTGGAAAAGCCACGTTCAGCGTGCGCTGCTCACCCGCCCGCACTCCCTTTAGGCCCTCCTCGAGCTCAGGTAGCGCCTGGCCGCTGCCGAGTACGACGTGTACATCCGTCAGATCACCGCCTTCGATCGGCTTGCCACCGATGCGCGCCTGGTAGTCGAGCCGCACTCTGTCCGTGGCGTGCGCTTCCCGGTCAACCGGCGTGAACACCGGCTTCTGCGCCCTCATGTTCTCGATCATCGCGTCGATATCCGTCTCGGTCACCTCCGCCGTCGGGCGCTCGACCGTGAGTGACTCCGGCGGATTGATGCTGATCTCGGGCAGCACCTCGAAATGGGCCGCGTATTTGAGGTCGCTCTCCGGGTCGAGCGCGATCGGCTCGATGCGTGGGCCACCGGCAGGCCGCAGCTTCTCCTGGCTCACGGCCTGAGCGAACGAGCTGCGCATGAGGTCGCTCAGAACCTCGGCGCGTACCTGGTCGCCAAACTGCTTGGTGATGACCGCGAGCGGCGCCTTGCCCGGGCGAAAGCCTTTGAGACGGGCCGTGCGCGAGAGCCGCTTGAGGCGCTGCTGCACCTCTTTAGCGACCTCGGTAGCGGGAACCGCGACTTCGAGACGTCGCGAAAGCCCGCCCGTATCAGAAAGAGAGACTTCCATCAATTCAATACCTCAGGTCCGAAGCGTCGAGCCCGTGGCCAGCGTCTATTTTGGAATGCACACGGAAAAATGGTGCGAAAGGAGAGACTCGAACTCTCACGGGTTTCCCCACTGGATTCTAAGTCCAGCGCGTCTACCAGTTCCGCCACTTTCGCCCGTGCCGTGCGCGCCGGACGAACCGGGAGCACCCTACCGGCCGTGCGTCGGAGCTAAGACATTATAGCGAATATGGTCCGGCGCCCCTGCAGGTACGAGCGCCAGCCTGCTAGCAAGGACCCGTGCGCGCGACCGGCACGCATCTCCAGACCTCAATCGCACGCGACAGGCCGGACAAGGGCCTCAGGCGCCGTCAGGTCGACCTCGCCACCTGTGTCGAAGCGGTCATTTTTACAATAAAATCAAAAGGTCACATCGCAGACTGCGGTTGTAATCCGAAGCAGTAAGGCGCGCTGGGGTGGGTTTCGCCGGCCCAAACCTCCCGGCCTGATCCCGCCACGCGGGAATTCCGGCCTTACCCTGACAGAGGGAGAATGCCTATGTTTATTAAGCGTTAAACGCTCAGGTAACAATCGCTTCCGTCGCCTCAGATGACGACGAGCATTTATTCGGAGATACGTCCCCTTAGGCTCGCAGATGCGCGCGCCGGAAGCCTCTATCCCGTGCCTGAGCCTGTCCTAGGCGCAAAAGCGCTCGCGGGAGGTGACATGATCAAGGCGATCTCTGCAGCCGACCGCGGCTCTGTCGACCGTCTCCTGTCGGCGCAGCCCCGCTGACGCCGGCACACCAGAAAAGATGCGTACCCGAACTCCGTGCTACGGACATCTCGGCGACACGCCCGCTCGCGACTACGCCCTGAAATTGCGTCTGTTCAATGCTTTTGCGGAACCCGAGCTGCGCGCAGCGATTAAAAGTTTGCATCTTGCACCGGGAATACGTGTTTTGGATGCGGGATGCGGGACGGGTGAAACGCTGCGATGGCTCGCCGCCACAGTTGCTCCCGACGGGCTGGTAGTCGGCGTTGATCTGTCCGAGAGTCATCTGCGTGCGGCACACGCGGCACGGTCGGGCAACATCGCGTTATTGCAGGCAGATCTGCAGAGGGCGCCGCTCGCAGCTGCCACCTTCGATCTGATCTGGTCAGTTAACACGATGAACCATGTTACTGACCCGCTCGCCGCCACCCGTGGCCTGGCCTCCTTGCTGCGCCCCGGTGGACGACTCGCCTTCGGACAGAGCTCATTCCTGCCTGACATGTACTTTGCCTGGGACGCGAGGCTCGAGCGCGTGACTACCGAGGCCGTACGCGCCTACTACCGCGACCGCTACCGGCTTACCGAGGAGGACCTTACCGCCGTGCGCGCCCTGGGGGGTCTGCTACGCGAGGCCGGTCTTTCCAAAGTGGGCGTGCGCACGGTTGTGATCGAGCGCTTCGCGCCGCTCGATCCACACGCACAGGCGTGGTTGCTCGAGGCGATCTTCCGCGGTACCTGGGGCGAGCGTCTGCGGCCGTACCTGGCACCGACGGATTATCAGGAACTGAGTGAGCTCTGTGACCCAGAGCATCCGCGGTTTGCGCTGGTTCGCCCGGATTTCCACTTTGTCCAGACCTTCACGCTCGCGGTGGGGGAGCTCCCGTCCGCAGCGACGGCGGTTTCATGATGGGGTGCTTCCGGGTGCGTCACCCAAACCTCACCTACATGCCATGAGCTCCTCGTAGAGGTCCTCAAAGAGACGCGCCGTATAACCCGCATCCTCGCAAGTGGCGCGCGTGTAGGCCTCCCGTGCGACGCGTAGCCGCAGCTCTTCATCCGTGAGCAGCGCCGCGACCTGCCGCGCAAGCGGCTCAGGTTCACCCACGGGTGCCGCAAGGGCAGCATGCGGCGCCCAATCTGCAATCTCGCCGACCGCCGTACCTACCGTGGGCACCCCTACTACCGCGGCTTCGCGGAGCGTGACCGGCCCTGCCTCATGGCGTGACGAGATCACCTGGAGGTCGGACACTTCCAGCAGTGGCCGCAGTGAGCTCTGCGGCAGGAAGCCGTGAAACTTGACCACGCCGGCGAGACCAAGGCGCCCAGCCAGTGCCTGAATCTCGCCGCCCAACGTGTCTACACCCACCACGTGCATGTCAAATTCCAGACCTTGATCGCGCAGCGCGACCAAGGCGCGTAGCAAGGTAGGTTGGTCCTTCACGCGGTTGAGGCTCGCGATGTGAATAAGCCGCGCCACCTGTACTGCGCTGCGGTGTGCCGGCGGACGCGGTGGCCATGCGTCGAGATCGACCCCGAGCGGCACGCGGCGGGCGGTGATACCCAGTGCGCTCAAGGTGCTGAGCATTGGACCGCTTGCCGCGGTCACCAGCGTCGCTGCACGGAGCACGGCCGCCTCGCGCAAGCGTCCCTTCCAGGTCAGGCGCCCCCCGTACGCGATCGCCGGCAGCGCGGTCAGTTCCCCGCCGGCGACGTGGACCACGCTTGGCACACCGAGGATGCGGGCGGCCGCAACGCCAATGAGCCCCGACGCACCGGACCACATTGCGTGAATCACGTCGAAGGGACATACGCGATGCTGCGCGCAGACAACGCGAACGCCGCGTACGCGTGTGTGACGTTCGCCGATATTGAAAACTTGTGCCCCCAGCAACTCCCACCGCCGAGGCTCCGCCTCCTGCTCCGGTACGAACACCCGCACCTCGTGTGCGCGCGCCAGCCGCCGGATCAGTGCGAGCAGCGCCGGAATGACCCGGTATTGCGCAGAAGGATCGACCCCTCCTGGTACCACCAGAGCTATTCTCATAGGCAACACATGCAGCGAGTGCCACGCACCTCAGCGCGCGTAAGGCTGTGGGCAGCACCCCAGCGCCTGCCAAGCATCGCGTCGGCACAAATCCATCGCTCGCACGTTCCCCCGACTACCGATGACAGAACCCCCAACATACGATAGGGACTCCCGGCGGCCAAGCGCCTAGCTCTGCTACATCGCCCATGACTACCTCGCACGCATCGGTTCCGGAATCGACGGGCGCACCCCCACGATTGCGCGATACCCAGGATGCGTTCGATAGCGTCGCCGCCGACTATGATGGTGATCGCGGCAACAACGCGCTGATCCAGGACATGCGCAGCGAAATGTGGCGCTGGCTCGATAGCACGTTCACGCCAGGCAGCCGCCTCATCGACCTTGGCTGTGGGACTGGGCTTGACGCGGTGCGCATGGCAAGACTCGGGCACGAAATCACTGCAACTGACTGGTCCCCACGGATGGTGCAGCGTACCCGCGAGCGGATCACGCAGGAACAGCTGACTTCGCGCGTACAGGCACTGACCCTGGGTGCGCACCAGCTCGAGCGTCTCGATGGCATAGCAAGCTATGACGGTGCTTATTCCAACCTTGGCCCGCTGAATTGCGTACCCGATCTAACCGCCCTATCCCGGCAATGCGCGCGGCTGCTGAAGCCCGACGGCGCACTCGTGTTCACTGTAATCGGTCGCATCTGCCCTTGGGAGCTCGCCCACTACCTGCGGCGGCGGCGCTGGTCACGTGCGACAGTTCGCTATGCGCGCGGTTTCGTTGCCGTCAACATGAACGGCCACTCGGTGTGGACCCATTACTACGGTCCGCGCGAATTCTATCGCTCCTTCCGAGAGCATTTCGTGCTGACACACTTCCGTGGTTTGTGCGTGTTTGCCCCGCCGCCTTATCTCACGTGGCTACGCGAGCGGCACTTCAAAATGTACGAAATGTCGTGGCGTCTCGATCGCAGACTCTCCGGCTGGCCGTTGTTTAGACACGTAGGTGACCACTTTTTGATCGTGATGCGCAGGCGCTGACCCTCAGGATTTGGCGTTGCGCAGCACCTGCCGAAGCGCCTCGACCGCTTCGGCAGGGTGACGTCCTCGGCGCAGCTCGTAGGCAGGCAGGCGGCGCACCTGCCGGGTAAAGCTGCTCCAGCCAGGCTGTCCGGCAGCGTAGCGCTGACTTGCAGCCAGGCGCCTGACGAGGTCTGCCTCGCTCACCGGCGCCACCAGCCGTTGTCCGGTTGCGCGTTTCGCTGTAACGAACACGATTGCGGAGATTTTGAGCGGGGCGCGCGCCAGGCGATGGCCGGCGCTGCGCAGATCGATCTCGAGTTTCTCCACCCCGCTGCGCCGGCGGATGATGGATGAGCTCCTGATCCGCGCAGCGTCCGCGAGGTGCGTGAGAAACCGTAATGAGTCGCGACGCACGTGGAGGAAATTGGCAACACCGGTTGCCAGCAGGCCATCTGGCTTGACCATCACGCTGTCCTCGGCGAGGAAGTCCAGGCCCGCGAGCAGGCAATGTAGTGTGACTGTTGACTTTCCGGACCCACTCGGACCCAGGATCAGGATCCCGGCTCCCCCCAGACCCACGCACGCGGCATGCAGCGGCACGAGTCTCTGGGCACGTACCGCCAGAGTAAAGACGGCAAACTCCAGCAGCTCGTAACGAACGTGGTAGGGAAATTGCAGCATAGCGCGGCTGACCACGACGAGTGCGGAGCGCCGCGCCGGGTCGAGCGCGACGAAACTCGAGTCTCCTACTGCACCGCACAGAATCCCGCCGCCGGCGAGCGCCGTGACCGATGCCGGTTCGTCATTGACCGCTCTCACAGTTCGCGGCGCCCGAAGGAGAGCGAGCCTTACCACAAACCGCGGTGCGGGCGCCGCAAACCGGTGAGGCGGCAGTTTCGCATACGCCGCCTGCACGATGGGTAACAGCGCGGGATCATCGCACTCGAAGCGGAACTCACCACCAAGCACCTGTGCGCGCACACGCACCGGAGGTTGCCGTCGCTCCCCGAATGGATCGGCGGGTGGTTCCAGCAGCGTGCGGACACGCGATGCGGCCACTGGCCTGGCACTCACATGTCGAGCACTCGCGGGGTCCTTGCGTCGCACGCTAACTCTGCTCGAGTAGAGAGACCGCGCGCGCAAATACTTCCTCGGGGCTGCGCCGGCTCAGGCAAAACACATCGCCTCGCCGACAGGTCGCCTGCATACAGGCTCCGCACGACAAGTCGGACGAATCGAGGAAAACACTACGCGGCCCCAGCGGCCTTGACCAATCGCTGCGTGTGCTGCCGAACAAAGCGACGACAGGCGTCCCTGAGACCCATGCCATGTGCATCAAACCCGAATCCTCCGATAACACCAGCGTCACTCGTTGTAGCAGCGCGAATACCTCTGAGGGCGTGGTCTTGCCCACCAGGTTGATGAGATGTTCTCCCAGTTCTCCCTCCAGAAAAGCCGCCTTCTCTGCGATGAAAGACGTGCCCAACACCAGGAACCTGGTGTGCGGCCACCGCTGCAGCCACTGTCTGGCGAACAGGACATATTTGTGCATCTCCCAGTTACGCGTGGCGAACGCCCCAGCCGGATTCAGCACGACCAGTTGATCAGTGTCTTTGAGCCCCTGATCCTTCAGGACCGTCGCCGGGAATGATCGGCGAAGCCGCAAGCAGCTATCCAGTCGAATATCGCCCAGGCCGATGGCCTCGATGGTCAGGCGGCTTCTTTCCCCCGCAGACCGGGGCGAGAACCGGTCAAACGCAGACCACGCGGTGGGGCGGAGGGTCCCGCGCACGATTCTGCTGAGCATACTATTCTGCAGATCGATGATGACGTCGTATCGCTGCATGAGCAATTTCGGCAGTAACAGACAGGTACTCAGCAACTGGCGCTGCGGATTTCGCGCTCCACCTATACTGTAGACGTGGTTGAAGAGCTCCAGATTCTTGGGAATATCCTCCACCTCCTCCCTGGTCAGCAGATCCAAACGCGCATCGGACGGTAAACGATTTCGCAGGCTCTGCAGGTAAGGAAGAGTGATTACAACGTCACCGAGCGCCTGCAGCCGAATGGCCAGCACGCGCCGCGGCGCGTGCTTCTCTGTCCATGGTCTGCAGTCGATATTCAATCTTTCGGTGCGGGCTTTACGGGGTGAGGCGGCCGTCAGGCCGCGGAGCAAGGACGCTCTGCCAGCAAGCAGCTCGAGACCACCAAAGTCAATTTCCCGGCGCAGGGCACCGACACGGATCTGCTGTGGAGATGATAGCGGATGGTGGACGTGGAGGTCCAAACGCGACGTGTGGCGACGTCAGGGGAACGCAGCGCTGTGGTTGTGATCCTGGCGGACAACGATTTTGATGGCCCCGATCGTGATACGGACGTGGGCGAGCGTGCGTGTCAGCACTGTTTTCGCTACCTTCAAATCAGACCTGGGTCCCGGAATGGACCGGTCTGTAACCTCGCGGCCGGGTGTACCGCCGATATGAACGTGGCGGCACGACTGCTGGCAGACTTGATCAACCGCCGCCAAGTCCTGGAGAGCCAATGAGCGCATCGCTGCTACATAGCCTGCTGCGAAGTGCAGCCGGTCAGCGAATGAGGCAAACATTGCGTGCATTCATCAAGACCTCCTCGATTTACGACCTGCCGCTCTCGCAGTGTGAGCCCGAAAAGGCCCGAGTTGCCGTGCTCGCACCGCACATGGATGACGAGGTGCTGGGATGCGGCGGCACCATTGCCAGGCATGCGATGGCCGGCTCGGATGTCGTGGTGATCTTTCTGACGGACGGTCGTCTTGGCGGTCGACCGGACGTGTCTCAAGAAGAGATCGTTGGTGTCCGAAAGGCGGAAGCACGACGTGCAGCGCAGATTCTCGGGGTGCGCGACGTCAGGTTCCTCGATGCAGAGGACTCCCGCCTGCGCTCCGACCCCCACGTGGCACGGGGGTTGAAGGAGATTCTCGAACGCGAACGCCCGGAAATTGTCTACCTGCCTTTCTTTCTGGAGCAGCATCCAGATCACCGCGCAGCGACCGGCGTACTGCTGCGGGCCACCAACGGCAGCGCGTTGCACTTTGAATGCAGAGGGTACGAGGTCGGCACTCCGCTCTTTCCGAATCGTCTGGTGAGGATCGACGAGACCCTCCACTTGAAGGAGCAGGCCCTGAACAGTTATCAGAGCCAAATCGCGCTGGTGGACTATCGCCATTACGGCTTCGGCCTGAACGCCTTTCGCGCCATAGGATTGCGAGATCACTGCGGGCGGTTCGCTGAAGCGTTCCACGCCCTGGAGCTTGCCGACTATCGCCGGCTATGTGAGGCAGTCGGCTCGCGCCGCTCTTTCTTTTGATAAAAATTGTACGTGTGCCGATGGGGTGTGTCGGTCAGATACTGCCACGAGCCGAATGCGGGGAACGGGTACGGGGAAAACCGGGAGAGGCTGACTACGCTCGAAAGTGGCGCCGGATCACGCTGCGGCATGTCGTTCCAGCCCAGCAGCAGGTGCCCGGCCTCCGCGAGGCAACGATAGCTCTGCGACATTGCCGCCTCACAGTCTTCGGCGCGGTCAAGACCCCAGCCATACACCCCGTTGCAGATGATCAGATCAAAAAAGCCGCTGGGGAAGTACTGCTCAATCTCCTCCAAGCGGGCAACAATGTGCTGCTTTGCGCCGAATCTGCGACGCGTTGAATCCGGATCGATAGTCCAGTAGTCGTGCGCAGTGAAATAGCGGCGCTGATAGTGCGCCGTAAACCAATCGCAGCCCACGAACAGTACGGTCTTGATGCGCGGATCGCTGCCATAGTGTGCGAAGATGATCTGCTCGAGGACTCTCCGGTCCTCCGTGAGCATTGGAGTGTCAATCCTGAGCCAGCCGCGCAGCGCAACCGGCAGTCTGACCACGACTGCGCGGCTCGCATAGCCTCGCTCCGTGAACAGGCGCACAACTTTCGCCCACATGCAGGCGGAGCCCTCCGAGGTTTCGGCAGTGCTGACATCACACGCGGAAGCGTCGCCTGATGGCGGGGCGTTCCGCCTCACTCTCACATCGCTCGACCCACACTCTCTCCCATACTCCTGCCCAGAAATATCCGGCTTTCCTGCATCCCGGGGGGCATTCTGGCGATGCGCTTTCTCGCCCGGTAACGAACTGACCACAGGGCGAGCCGCGGATCGCGCATCATCGCCGCGATGGATGCGGGCCAGTTAGCGGTCGGTGGATGGCCCGCGGAGCCGCGAGGCAACAACTCGGCATGCACGGTCTCGAAGCCGGACCGTGTCAATTGCCGCGACCAGTCCCGCCACGTCATCGGCTCACGCGAGCCGACCGCAATTCCAAACAACTGCTCGGTCGTTTCGTGCAGCTGTCTGCTGGTCGCGGCGTCGACGCTCTCGGTCCAGACGGCTTCAACGAACGCCAGATATCCTCCAGGGCGGAGGATAGCCCTGGTGTGCGCAAAGACGTCGGCCAGATTCATCTGGAAGAACACACTCTCTGCAACCACTGCGTCATACGGCGCCGCCGGGCGATGGTCTAGGAACTGCTCACATCGCGCCGCCACACCGAGGCGGCTATTGAGCCTGTCAAACAGTACCGGATCCGGCTCGATTGCCGTCACATCCACCCAAGCGCGGCCATGCGCGCGGCCGTGTTATCGATCCCGGCGCCTACTTCCAGAACACGGCGGACGTCCAATTCGGTGAGCCACCGCAGAATCCTCAACGTAGCCGAGGCCCCGCCGGGATGGAGATCTCCCATGCCCAAGCTGGCACGGAATTGATGATACTTGAGCAAGATGTCTTCGGCGGCTTGCGTGCCGCTCGGTTACCCTGAATTGTTCAGTTCAACAGGCGCGTCGCAGTCGAATCGTCAGCTGGTGGTTCGGCGACTTCGGTACCTGCGCGCGGCCCTTCTCATGGTTTCAGGCGCCAGGGCAGAGGCTATGGCTCGCAGTGCACCCGACCACCATTCCTGGTATCGCCATGAACGTGGTGCGGTCGACAGGACTGTGCCCAGGGCGCTGACGCGGTGTCCGGTACTCACATAGCTTCTGGCAAGCAGGACAGCAAACGTAGCGCGTTGTTTTCGCACGATGGGATCGAGCTCGCCGATGTTGTCGGAGGACAATACCTTGTCGAGTACCCGGATGACATTGCGAATTGCCGTAGCTTCGTTCGCGTAGTGCTCTTGATGACGACGCACCAGCGTGAGTGGTTGATCGACAGCATCGACCTCACTCCGTGCGGCCAGTCGCAGCCACAGGTCGTAATCTTCGCCCGTGACCAACTCTTCGTCGAATCCGCCAACCTCCTCAATGAGCGTACGCTCCGCCACTACGCTCGGCAGAGCGATGGCCGTTTCGGTCTTGAGGAGCTTTTCCAGGATCCAGCCGTCTGCCGCCGGCATCTCCTTGATCGAAGCACCGCAGGGATCCACCAGCACAAACGTCGTTTGACCCCATCGGCAGCCGCTGCGGCGACGCAGCGATGCAAGCTGGATCTCCAGTTTCTTGGGCAGCCAGAGATCGTCGGAGTCCATGAACGCGACGTATTCGCCAAGCGCCTGCCGCAACGCGGCATTGCGCACCACGGCAGGCTTGCCAGTGTGCGTTAGCCGGAGCACTTTGACCCTTGGTAGATCAGCGAAGGTCGCGAGGTACGACGTTGTCTCGAGGTCCGACCCATCATCGGCAATGATCAACTCCCAATCCTGAAATGTTTGCGCGAACACCGAGTCCAGCGACGGACGCAGGTAGTGCAGGCGGTTGAACGTCGCCAAGACAATGGATACCAGCGGCGGTTGCGTCAACTGGACCGCCTCTTCAGCGCCGCGATCTGGCTCGCCGTTCCACTTCCAACAATCTTGCCGTTACGCATCTCGAAGACCAGATCGCAACGCCGCAACGCGCCCGCACGATGCGCGGCCATGAGGATCGTCCGGCGGGGCTGCAAGCCATGCAGCGTTTCCACGATCTCACTCTCGGCAGTGGTGTCCAGCGAGCTCGTCGCCTCATCCATGATCAGCAGCGACGCCCCGCGATACAGTGCGCGCGCAATCGCCAGGCGCTGACGCTGTCCCCCGCTCAATCGGCATCCCCGGTCGCCCAGCCGCCCCTCGTAGCCCTGCGCGAAACCCGCCACGCAGTCGGTGAGGCGCGCCAGCCGCACCGCGGCCTCCATCCGCTCATGGTCGATTTGCCCGACCGGGATTCCGAAGGCAATGTTCTCGGCCAGCGTGGCGTCAAACAAGAACACCTGCTGAGGAACGTAGGCAATCGTCGATTGCCACGCAGCACGGTTTTCCCGCGCCAGCCGTACTCCATCAACCTCGATGTGCCCCGCCTGCGGAGTAAGCAGCCCGCTGAGCAGATCTAGGATCGTGCTCTTACCCGAGCCGTTGGGACCTATGAAGCCGACCATCGCGCCCGCGGGCAGGACGAGTGACACCTCGGTCACCGCCTCGGGCCGGTCGGGCGCATAACGGAACGACACCTCGCACAACCGAATCTCGCTTCGGGGTCTGGCACGCCACCCATGATCCGGCGCCGGCGCGCGCGCTTCGCCCGGCGTACTCGGGGCGCCGGCCAGATCCGCCTCGATTCCGGACAACGCCGCGCGCTCAGCGCGAATCTTGACGATTGCGGAAAATGACTGTTGCAACGCCGGCAGCAGCCGGTAAGCCGCGAAACCCACAAAACTCAGCTGTGCTATCCACGGACCATCGCTGTTGGTGCGACTGTGCAGATAAAGTGCCACCCCGACCAAACAGCAGACCGTAATGGACTCAAGGACGTATCTGGGACTGGAGGAAATAGCCGTCGTGCTGCCGATCGCCCGGGAGATCGCCCTGCATTGTTCCGTAAACCGTGTGACGAAGGCATCGCGCGCCTGCAGCAGAATGATTTCCCTGATCGCCCCGAAACTCTCGTTGACGGTCTGGGTACGCGCTGCGTCGGAGCGGCTTATGATTTGCCCGTTGCGTAGCAATTGCCCGCGGGCAACCGTATAGATCGCTGCGTAGCTTGCGCCGAGTCCCAGCACGGCGGCAGCAGCTGCCACGGGGTTGACGAGCAGCATCGAGGCCGCGACGCAAACGATCGTCACCACATTGGTCACGAGGAGGAGCCCTTGCTGCAGGATCCCGGATGTCACCCGTGCGGTCTCATGCAAGACCCTAGTGGCCAGTAGCGAGCTGTTGTTGCGTGCGTGAAATTCGTAGTCGCGACGCAGGTATTCGCGAAACAGACGGATGTAGAGCGTGTCGCCGACACGCAAAGCAAACCGATTGATTACCAGGAAACCGAAGAGATTGACGGTGTTGGCGATGAGAACAATGACCGAGAACGCCACGCCGAGCAGAATTACCAGAGTGCCATCGCCCTCGAACTGCAGATGCTGCAGAATTCCGCCCAAGACTGCGCTGTGCCTGAGTGCGCCCGGGTCGGCGAGCGCAGTAAAGAATGGGGGCACCGCTGCGACGCCTCCAACCGTCGACAGGCCCATGATGATCGAAAGCAGCTGCAGTCCCAGCAGCCCGCGACGCTGCTGCTGATCGAGAAGGCGCCAAACTGACTGGAGTACTGACACTGTGCGCTCAGGCCCCGGTCATCCGCGGGAGCGGGTCGCGGACGCTGAACGTACGGGCGGGCTACGGCGTACTACCGCCCGCAC
>Ga0306921_10003534_pt1 | contig 15849 bp, 12 predicted proteins | sample sta12Cox44000080_FD_203760 | JGI IMG/M metagenome (GOLD analysis project Ga0306921, IMG submission 203760) | Lab enrichment of tropical soil microbial communities from Luquillo Experimental Forest, Puerto Rico - statoxic.12C.oxic.44.000.080 (v2)... | ecosystem: Environmental > Terrestrial >...
GATGACATCATTTTTCGTTTTTTTCAATAAAGCCCCATTCAGTCTCGGATTCGCAATACTGGTCTATCTGTGCGTCGCCATTGTGACCGGATCTTTATACGTCCTTGTAACGCACTTCGAGCATAAGCTCCCGAAACAATCATTCAACGGGTTTGGAGGGCGTCTCGGTGCCATCGCGTTTATCGGGTCTGCTGCATGCCTTATCACAACAGGGTTGCTGATCCGGTTGTTTTCAGGTGATTTTCAAGTTGTGGTGCTCAAAGACAGCGTCACATTCAGTGAAAAGGCTCCGATGGTGATGGTCCTTGCTAGTGCGCTGGGTTCGCTTTTAACTAGAATTTTAGGCAAGGAGATAAAGTCAACTATCCCCGGACTGAATATCACCCTGAGTGCTTCGGTATGTGGATTTGTGGGTGGCCTCGTTTTTCTATTGCTACCCCCTTTGGGTCCGATAGCCAGTCTGTATTGGTACGCGGGCAACTTTGCCGGGATGAGTTCAACTTCAATTCTCAATTCTCATCCAAGGATCTTACTCGCTGGGGCAATCACGGGCGTCTTTCTAGCGGGACTACACTACTACGGAAGTGGAATTGGTGGCCTTTTAGGGTTTTCTGCTTTCTTGGCCGTGATCGTTTTGAAGTATTTTCTGCGCTACGCGTATCTCGAAAGAATAGATGGTTTGCAGCAGATTCACGACGGAGATGGGAATCGCCTAGCCTTAACTCGATAAATGCTAGAGGCTGCGACAACAGCGTAAGAATAGCGGGGCAACAGCGTCCTAGAAAGATGCAAAATCACTGCAAGCGTAAAAAGAACAATCCGCAAAGCTCTTATGGAGATTATCGAGGGGAAGAACACCCCCGTGGCCGCAACTGTCCCTAAATTCTTGCAAATTTAGCCGCGCACGGCAAGCAGGCGCCTCTGCTCGCAACCTATCTGCGGGAGATTCCCATGACGGAAGAACGGAAGTACGCAATTCTTTTTGCGGCAACGCGGAAGTGGCTGCGGTAGGGATGATGAGATTGCTGTGGAGCAACGAATTTCGGGGTGTTGACAGCTCAAACTCTCGGTCCCAGCTCCCTGCCTAGTCCCCGCAGCTCAGAGAACCTAAAGAACGTGAAGGGAGTAACATGGTCCCACAGCCCTTCAATGGAAAGTCCCTGCCTCGAATCGGAGGCGAAAAATCACTCGTCGCGCAATTTGAGTCGCAATTTGAGATTGTTGCTGAAGCGTTCTTGGAATTGTTTGAGCTACTTGAGGCGCTGAGGCCCATAGCCTCAATCTCATAAGCTGAATCCGGGAGTTCACTTTGAACTTAGTGAACAAGTTGCTAACATGAAATTTCACCGCTCTTTCGCTTATGTTTAGTTTGTTCGCTATTTCCTTGTTTGCCAGGCCCTCGTTCAGGCCCTCCAAAACTTCGGTTTGACGTCTCGATAAATTCAATCCAGATTGCTGCATTATTCGCGGGACGACAACCAGCGGAATTTTAACTATGATCGCCCCGTCCCCTATTCTGGCCGTGATCTTCATTTAGTTCTCTCCCCTTACAGGTTCGGTGACACAACATTTCAGTCCATCGCGCTCGCCTCGCCCCGCGGTAGCCGCCCGCCTCGGGCTCAATTCTCTGTAAGGCGGCTGTCCTCTTGCATTCTCTTCAAACGGTCATAGTGCTGCTTCAATGGTGTTAACGTCTGGGTCAAGGAGAAGGTCCACACCAACTTCGCATCCATTCTGGCATTGGCATAACTCCTCTCGATCATGGGATTACAGCCGTTATCTGGTTTGAATATCCGCTCTCGCCTGAGACATCGACCGCCGTCACGACATAGTAGTACGTGGTGGCATTCACAACGGATGCGTCCACGTAGATGAGTTGTGTCGTGGTGCTGCCAATCTTCACGTAACCGCTTCCATTCGTCGTAGACCGGTACAGGTTATAACCCGTAACTCCTGCCGATGTCGAAGCAACCCAGGTCAGCGTGACCTTATGAATAGCTGGAACAGGAAGAGGCGTTGGAGCAGGCGTCGGAGTTGGGGTTGGAGCAGGCGTCGGAGTTGGGGTTGGAGCAGGCGTCGGAGTTGGGGTTGGAGCAGGCGTCGGAGTTGGGGTTGGAGCGGGCGTCGGAGTTGGGGTTGGAGCAGGTGCCGGAGTTGGAGTTGGAGCGGGCGCCGGAGTTGGGGTTGGCGTTGGCGCAGGCGCCGGAGTTGGGGTTGGCGTTGGAGCAGGCGCCGGAGTTGGGGTTGGCGTTGGAGCGGGCGTCGGAGTTGGGGTTGGAGCGGGCGTCGGAGAAGAAGATGAAGCTGTTGGTGGCGGAGATACAGAACCATTCGTGAGAGAGACACAAACACCTATCATGTGTCCGCGCCGGAACTTGCATCTGACTTGCGGCGTGGCTTCCTGTGCCTGGATTTGCCCTGCAGCGATCCCCGCCAAAAGGCAGATGACGGCAACCAAAGATCCCGACACCTTAATTCCCACCATAAGCTACCTGAGAGGTGCTATATCACGCCTGGAATAGAGCAGTGGTCTCCCCACGGAACCGACGCCCTGAAGGTAGACGGAAGAGCACGCTGGCCGCGAATGCCGCGGAGCGCTTCCAGCTCCAAATCGATCAGTACTCACAGGAGTTGGGAAGGTTCCAGTACGGCATTCTCAATGTGTCTTCTAATTACTCAAAGGCGGAGTGTCGTTGCTCCAGAGCAATTTGGAATCTGCTCCAACCCAATCTCACTCGACAACCTGCCAGGTATCAATCAAGGCCGTGAGGTCGAGGCCGACAACATCCACCTGTAGTTTGATTCCATCGTCGTCCTGAACCACGGCTCCCATTCCCTGCGGAACGCGACATCCTCGCGAATTTTGTCGTAGAGGTCGCTCATGTCTTCGTCCTGTCCTTCGCCAGTCCAAGATGAGTCCGGTCCTCATGGTAGCAGAGCAGGTAGGAAGGCGGCAGTCGTTTCAGATGCCGCTCAGGATGATCATACAGCCAGCAGCTCCGTCGCCCAGCCCGCCCTCAGCCCATCCCAACCTCCCGTAAACCTTATCCCTTTAAGGGGTACAATCGCCCCACTATGGACTCCACCGAAAACGCTTCTTCCCCCGTACGCGGCCGCCTCAAAGTTTTTCTCGGCTACGCTTCTGGCGTCGGCAAATCCTTCCGCATGCTTGACGAAGGCCGCCGTCGCCGCGAACGTGGCCAGGACGTGGTCGTCGGCGCCCTTCAATCCAAAATTCCTCCCGACATCGAGCCCCTCCTCGACTCGCTCGTAGTCATTCCCACTCTGCACGCCAAAGGCGGCCAGGCCATGGACGTCTCCGCTATTCTTGCGCGGCGCCCGCAAATCTGCCTCGTGGACGGCCTCGCGTACGACAATCCTCCCGGCTGCCGCAACGCTCACCGCTGGCAGGACGTTGAAGAGCTCCTCCAGGCCGGCATCACCGTCGTCGGCTCCGTCAATCTTCAATACATCGAAGACCAGCGCGACGCGGTCGAAAAGCTCACCGGCAAGCGCGTCACGCAGATCATTCCCCGCGAATTCCTCAACACCGCCGACGAAATCGTCATCGTGGATGCGCCAACCGAACGCGCCCGTGAACGCCGCACCGTCCTGCGCGAAATGGCCCTGGTTCTTTCCGCCGACGTCATTGACGCCGGCTTGCAGCGCTATCTCCGCTCGCACGGCCTCGAAGAAACCTGGGGCATGCACGAGCGCTTTCTCGTCTGTCTCACGCCGCGCGCTAATTTCGGCGATATGCTCGCCAGCGCTCGCCGCAGCGCCGCGCGCTTCCATTGCGATGTCCTTGCCGTCTATGTGCGCCAGCCCGGGCTCTCTGTGGAGGACCGCGCTTCCCTCGAACAGGGTCTGGCGCAGGCTCGGAGCGAAGGTTTGAACGTCGAGGTTCTTGATGGCGAAGATCTCGTCGAGACCATCCTCCACTTCGCCCGCCCGCACGGCATCACCCAGATTTTCGTCGGTCACAGCACCAAAAAGGATTTGCGCACCCGGTTGTTCGGAAGTTCTGTCAGCCGTCTGGTCCGCGCGGCACGCGGTATTGACGTCCGGATCTTCCCTCATTAGCCCATAAAACAATCAAAGCGAGAGACGACCATGAGCCACAAAAGACGAGGCCGCCTGAAGATATATCTCGGTTACGCCGCAGGTGTTGGCAAAACCTACCGCATGCTCGAAGACGCGGGCGATCTGCAGGCCCGCGGCGTGGACGTCGTCCTCGGATTTCTCGAACTGCAAGGCCGTACCGACGTCAACGAGCGCGCCAAACGGTTCGAGACCACTCCGCTGCTCCGTGTCGCTTGCCGCGGTAGCTATACCGAAGAATTTGACGTCGTCGGCATAAGCCGCCGGGCCCCCAAGGTCTGCATCATTGACGACCTCGCTCACACCAACGCTCCCGGCTCCGAGCGCCAGCGCCGCTGGCAGGACGTGCAGGTCCTTCTCGAAGGCGGCGTGGATGTTCTCACCACTATGAACGTGCAGGACCTCGCCAGTCTCAGCGATCAGATCCTCCAGATTACCGGCCTGCGTGTCCGCGAAACCGTCCCCGACTGGGTCTTTCAGCAGGCCGACGAAGTGGTCATGGTGGATGTCACTCCCCGCGCGCTTCTTCATCGTCTCGAACGCGGCGCCATCTATTCTCCCGAGCGCGCCAGGACCGAAAACGAGCGCCTCTTCCAGGAGCCCACTCTAGTCGCCCTGCGCGAACTCGCTATCCGCCAGACCGCCCAGGCCCTTGAAGCCCGCACCGCCAAGAAAAAGGAAACCGACGAGTCCCGCGCGGAAAAAATTCTCGTCCAGGTAACGGCCGAGCCCTCCACCGCCATGCTCTTGCGCCGCGCTCGCCGCATCGCCGACTATCACCACGCCGCCTGCGTAGCGGTATTTGTCTGCTCGGCGCACGACCTCTCTGCCCTGCCCGCGCCTGAGCGCCAATCCGTCGAGCGCCACCTGCGCTTTGCCGAACACCTACGCATCGAAACAGTCGTGGTCAACAGCAAGAAACCCGCCGACGCGCTGGTGGACTACGCTCACAACAACGCCGTCACGCAAATTTTCATTGGCCCAGCAGTCAAGCCTCCCAAACGCTGGTTCCGCGGCCTCGATTTCACCGACCAGGTCCTCTATCTTGCGCGCGATCTCCAGGTCACGGTCGTCGCCGAACGCAGTCGCGAAGGCGGTCGCCCCTCCCTATATCCGGAAGACGAAGCCGCCGGCCTCATGCACTCCGGCTTTGTCCGCATCTCCGAAGAAATGACCGTCGAAGAGGCCATCGGCACCATCCGCCGCCAGGCCGAGCAGATCGAAATGATTTACTACGCCTACGTTCTCGATGATTCACAGCATCTCCTGGGCGTCATCTCCTTCCGTGAACTTGTCTCCGCCGACCGTTCCAAAAAAGTTCGCGACGTCATGCGCACGGACTACCTCTCCGTCCCCGAAGACGAAGATAAGGAAATCGTCGCCCAGATCCTGGCCAAGCAACGTTTGCTGGCCATTCCCGTCGTGGACAGCGAGAAACACATGATGGGCATTGTCAGCAGTGCCGATCTCGCCGGCGTCGTCCAGCAGGCCGCCGGCGAAGACATCCTCAAAATCGGCGGCATGGAAGCTCTCGAAGGCCCTTACATGGATGTGACCTTTGAGCAGATGATTAGAAAGCGCGCTGGCTGGCTGGCCATCCTCTTCCTCGGCGAAATGCTTACCGCCACCGCCATGGGCTATTTTTCCGATGAGATTTCGCGCGCCGTCGTCCTTGCCTTGTTCATTCCCTTGATCATCAGCAGTGGCGGAAACTCAGGCTCCCAAGCCACTACCCTCGTCATTCGCGCCATGGCCCTCGGAGAGATTCGCCTGCGCGACTGGTTCCGTGTCATCACCCGCGAACTTCTGGCTGGCCTCGCACTCGGCGCCATCCTCGGCACCATCGGCATCACCCGGATCTTTCTCTGGCACGTACTCCGCGGCACCTACGGCGAGCACTACCTCATCATCGCTCTCACCATTGGGTGCAGCCTCATCGGCGTCGTCACCTTCGGCACGCTGGCCGGCTCCATGCTGCCCTTCATCCTGCGCGGCTGCGGTCTCGACCCCGCCAGCGCCTCCGCCCCCTTTGTCGCCACTCTTGTCGACGTCACCGGCCTCATCATCTATTTCAGTGTGGCCAACGTCATCCTGCGCGGCGTCTTGCTCTAACCCACCCGCAAAGCTTTTTCTCGACGACGCGGTTGACGCCGCTGCGTTGTGCAGTGGTCAGCCACAGACTTCAAAATGCGGCATCGAACAACCAGTGACGTTGAGAAATCTATGGAGCCAAGAATTGACTACCGAAAGGTCGCACCAGGAGCTTTCAAGGCCGCTCTTGGTCTTGAAGAATACCTTACTCAATCCGGCATCAGAAACTCTGCTTCATCTGATTAGCCTTCGCGCCTCTCAAATCAACGGCTGTGCCTATTGCATCGCATGGAAGGAATCGCCTTACTACGCGGCTCGCGAACGCGCGGCCTTAGCATGGACGGAAGCAATAACGAACATTCGCGAAACTCACGCGCCGGACGAAGTGTACAAAGAAATGCAAAACAACTTCTCAGAGAAGGAAATAGCAGACCTCACGTTTGCCGTGGCTGCGATCAACCTCTGGAACCGCCTTGTCATACCGATGAGATCTGTCCCAGGAAGATACCAACCTAGGAAATCAAGAGAACTCGTGAAAGGCGCCTAGTCCACCGAGCTCGATTTTCAGCGCGAATTTCATCGTGGGAAGTTTCGCCGGACGCCTTGTCTCCGGGAGAGTTTGCCGGCAATTCATCCATGAAATCGTTCGCCATCGATAGAAAAGACGCGATGGTCTTCGTTTGGTAGAACGGCCCGTCGTACCCTTGCGATAAAACAAGCATCTCTAACAGGAAGGAGTAATCATGCCGCGACAGGTTATGAGTCGGAGGAGCTTCAATTGTTCTGCCCTTGCGTCTGCTATTGCCGCGCTTCTACCCCAATCGGCTGCCAGCGACGCCAGATCTCTGCGAGGCACTGTCCTGGAAGAATCCACGAGGCGCGAGGTGATCAAGCAGCGCCTGCCCGGCGAGCCGCAGCGTCACCTCACGTTGGTGGAAATCGTATACCCGCCAGGAGCGGGATCGCCGCCGCATGTCCATGCAAATGGTGTGATGGCGTTCGTTGTTTCCGGTTCCGTCGGCTCCAAAGTTGGCGATGAGCCCGAGCGTATCTTTCATGCCGGAGAAGCGTGGTGGGAGCCTCCGGGCGCGGTCCATCGCGTTTCCCGGAATGCGAGCTCGTCAGAACCAGCAAAGTTGCTCGCTATCTACATCGCTCCTCCCGAGGTCCGCGATCAGGATCTCATGAAGCCAATTTGAGCGATTGTCCCAATTGGCGCCAACCTCGGCGAACCGTTGGCGCGCAACAATCTATCACCGAAGTTCGCAGCAGGCTGTGGAGGGAATTATGGACTATTACATCTGCACACAGTGCGGCACCCAGTACGCTGAGACGGAGTCCACGCCAGAAGGCTGCCGCATTTGTACGGACGAGCGGCAGTTTGTAAATCCTGCGGGACAGCAATGGACCACTCACGGCCGGCTAAAGCGCTCCCATCGCAACACGGTGCACACCCAGGGTGAGGGCGTTACCGGCATCGGCGTGGACCCACAGGTTGGCATTGGGCAGCGCGCGCTAATGGTGCGCGGAATTGATGGAAATGTGTTGTGGGACTGCGTTCCGCTGCTGGATGAGGGTTTGGCGGAGTTGATTCGAGCGCTGGGCGGGATCCGCGCCATCGCTGTTTCCCACCCGCACTTTCACACCTCGATGGTGGATTGGGCGCACACCTTCGGCTGCCCAGTCTACATTCACGCCAGCAATCGCCCGTGGGTGATGCGCCCTGATCCCTCGGTGCGCTTTTGGGAAGGCGAGACCGCGGAAGTGGCCCGCGGAATGACGCTCGTCCACTGCGGGGGCCATTTTCCCGGATCGGCCGTGCTCTATCACGACCGCGACGGCGGCGAGCTCTTCACAGGCGACAGCTTCCACGTGAATCCCGACCGCCATACCGTTGGAGTGATGTACGGATTCCCGAACTACATTCCGGTATCAACAAGGACCATTCGGCACGTGGCGCGCGCTGTGGAGCCGTTCGAGTTCCGGCGAATCTACGGCCAGTGGTGGGACGCGGTGATCCGCGATGGCGGAAAGGAGTGCATCCGCCGCTCGGTTGAGCGCTATGTGGCCGCCATTGAAGGAAAGTACGACTGACGGCGAGAGTTCGTTTTACGTAGTCAGCGAAGTCGGGTGGTGAGCGCCCCAATGCCCGCTGAACGCCGTCAGCCACCGGCGTGTTGCGACCGTCGAGCACCGTGCCAAAGAGATAGAGCACCAAGTCGATCACTTCGGGCGGAACCCGAGCCTGGAGCATCGCGGCACGATATTCTTCGGGAGTGACTTGTTCCAGGAGAAAGCAGTCCTGGAAATTCAAATTGTACTGCCGTCTGAGGGAAGGGAACCTGTCGCTACAAAAAAGTCGGTTCTCGTTGAGCCAGTTAAATTTGAACGACGACAACTATAGCTTTTGCCATGTTCACTCTCGTCTTGTTCCTCGCCAAAATCTCATCCGTTCCAGGAATTACTTAGATTTCTTAATTCCCCTCTTGAGCATCTGAATGCCACCCGCGGATACGGAATAAGTATCACATGGTCGCCGCGGACCGAGAGTCTTCCACCGACGTAAATGTCGGATGAGTTGCCGGGTCGTCGAAGTGAGCGTTCCAAGCCTGCTGCCCATGAGCTGTTCTCCATCACATCCAAGCAAATTCGATGGGCCCAGATCCAAGTGATCCGAACCTCGGAATCAGCACTGGGACTTACAACCTCTACTAGATTCGAGACGCCAAGCTGATATTTCCTCGCAGTCCTTCGTTGCCTTGGACGTCACTTAGCAATCTGTCAGCACAAAATTAGACACAAAGATTAGTGAGGATTTGCAACAGGTTGGGTCAAGGTGTGTCGAGGTTTGTCAAGCCAGGCGCGGTAGGTGTTTGACGGGGGAACAAGAAGTGGGGCTTGACTATTCTTGACCAAATCTTGTCTAACCCTGACAGCGCACCCGGAATAGATTGTGTCTACTGTATTCAGAACAGGAAGAGTTAAAACGGAAACGCAAAGAGCGGAGCACAAAGATGGAATCCGTCGATACAGCTGAAGCGAAGACCGTGCGTAGAGCGGCAGCTAGGCGGCAAATTCCCGAGCGCCTCAATGTTGCCATCGCTGTAGTTATTCTTTTTGTCTATCTCAGCCTGCTCCTGGGAGAGTCTCTCCTTGTTGGTCGCCACTTTTGGCTGTTTGGCCTAGTTGTCCTTGGTTTTATCATTTCTACGCCAACCCTATGGGGACTCGTCCACGAAGGCATCCACGGCCGCCTAATCAGGCACCCATCCGCCAATCGTGCGGCATCGCGCGTGTTATGTGTCCTTCTGGGTTTTTCATTCGACGCTGTCCAGTTTGGGCACCTCATGCATCACCGCTACAACGGTCACAAATATGATCGACCGGATCGAGCAGTTGATACTGAGCCCGCATGGAAGAATTGGGCCCGTCATTGGATCCACCTTCTCGGTGGTCACTACCTATTTACTGCGCTCGCAAGCACCGTTGCATTTGCGCCCGCCCGGCTGCGGCAACTAGCCCTGCAAAGTGCAATCTCCGGTCAGGAGCCTGACACGGTGGCGGTGCGGCACGCGGCTCTTCAGTGGTTTTCCAATCCACAGCGGACGGTTCGAATTCGGATTGATTGCATTGTGAGCATTCTGCTGATCTTGCTTTCAGTCATGCGCTATGCGGCATTCTGGCCCTTACTGGCTTTGGCACTCTCCGCTAGAGCTGTAATCTACTCCACTCTCGATAACCTTCCGCATTACGGCGTGCAAGGGCGCGGGGACGCAGCGGCAAAGAACTTCGGCCTGCCCCGATGGGCTTCGCTTGTCGTCTTACATCACAATCTGCATCGGGTTCACCACGAGCGACCGGATCTCCCTTGGCGAGAAGTACCCGCGTATTTCGGGAAAGCCGATACCGAAGGCAATTATTTTCTGGCAGCCATTCGGCAATTTTCAGGACCGTCCAGGACCTAAACAGGAGAAGCCAAGTGGTCAGGAGAGAATCATTCGGCTTGGCATTTCTCGGCATAGCATTCACTCGCCGAGGTCTAGAATATATGCCATCAAAAAAACCTTCAGGAGCAGTCGCCGGCAAATGACGGGTTCATGATGGAGCGGAAATCGGAAACGATAGCGGGAAACATTCTGGTCATCGATGACGACGTAGAGCTGTGTAAGTTGGTGTCGCGGTTTTTGGGCTCGGAGGGATTCAAAGTTCAGGCGGTTCAAACCAGCAATCACGGTGTAGAACGGGCCCTTTCCGGGGACTATGATTTGGTCGTCCTTGACGTGATGCTGCCGGGAATGGACGGCTTTGAGGTCCTTCGACGGATTCGGGCGGAGTCGCGCACACCCGTCTTGATGTTGACGGCGCGCGGAGACGACCTCGATCGGATTTTGGGCCTGGAGATCGGTGCGGACGATTATCTTCCGAAGCCGTTCAATCCACGAGAACTTGCCGCCCGAATCCGGGCCATCCTGCGCCGAGCAAAGGCTAGCTCCGCCCTGCAAGGCGATTCCGCGCCCATTACCGTTGGAGATCTCGAACTGAGCGTCGGTTCCAGGCTCGTTCGTCTCGGAACCGAGGTGCTCAATTTAACCACCATAGAGTTTGATCTGCTCGAGAAACTGGTGAAGTCGGCTGGCCGCGTCGTCGGCCGGGAGGAACTCGTAAGAGAAGTTCTTGGGCGCGAATTCTCGCCCTTTGACCGCAGCATTGACACGCATGTCTGTAATTTACGAAGGAAGGTAGGGTCGTACAGCGATGGAACAGAACGCATCAAAGGGGTCCGTGGGGTCGGCTATTTGCTTGCGACGCCAAGTGAGACTAAAGGGTGATAGACCCCATGCGTAGCCTCTTCCTCAAGATATTTCTCTGGTTTTGGTTGAGCGTGGTCCTGGTTAGCTTGACGACTGCCTTTATCGCGGCGATCACGCAGTCCGAGAACACTGCTTGGCAGAACCAAGCTTTCGTCGACATGGAAGCTGCTCGCTCTGTGGAAATCTACGAGCGCGAAGGCGCCGGGGCCCTAAAGAAACATTTCGAGGACTTTCCAAAGAGGCCCATGTATGCATACCTTCTCGATGAGCACGGCACAGAAGTGCAGGGTCAGAAACTACCGGAGCAGGCAATCCGATTCATGCGCCAGGGCTTTGATAAGTCTCTTCCGACTCTCTTGTTGGGACCGTCGAAAGACGACGAGAGTCGTAATCCGCTTCGTTACGCTCCCCTCCCACCGAAAGTAGCACCTGGACAGTCTCCTAGAGTCGCTCCTGCCCCGGAACATCGGAAAGATGCAAGGAGGACTGGGCCCATACTGGTAGCGTCAGACCAGGTGGTTGGACCCAGCGGCCGACGTTACACTTTTCTTGTCGCCATTCCCCCTTTGTCCATTAAGACGTTGCTCACCTCACTCCGCGTCAGCGTAGTAGCCCAGTGGGGCGCAGGCTTGTTCTTAGTCGGCATCTTCTGCTTTTGGCTTGCGCGTCACATCACACGTCCAGTAGTCCAATTGCGCGAAGCGGCAGGCCAAATCGCGGATGGCCGCCTTAGCACCAGAGTTCCCCCGGCGCTGCACAGACGTCGAGATGAAATCGGCTTGCTAGGCCAGCACTTTGACCGGATGGCCGAACGGATCGAGTCCCTCGTCGCTGGCCAACAAAGACTTTTGAGCACGGTCTCTCACGAACTGCGCTCCCCCTTAACCCGCCTGTCTCTCGCCGCCGGTCTGCTGCGTCAGTGCTCGCCGGAGGAGATACCGGAATATTTGGATAGGATCGAATTGGAGACGGAGCAGCTCGACAAATTGATCGCTCAACTACTCACGCTATCGCGAGTCGAGAGTGGTGCCGACGCGGGTTTAGTTAAAGAGGACATAGACCTCGCCGGTCTAATACAGGAGATTGCTGTCGACGGAAACTTCGAGGCCCGGGCTCGTTCTTGCATGGTCTGCGTCGGACCGGTGGAATCGTGCGTCACAATGGGCGTGCCTGACCTGGTCCGCAGAGCAATTGAGAATGTCGTCCGGAACGCGATCCGTTACACAAGGGCGCATTCGCACGTCGAAATCACAATGCGACGTGCGGGAGAGTCGTCGTCTCCAACTGCCGTCATCCAGGTGCGAGACTATGGTCCTGGCGTGCCGGATACCGACCTGGCGAAGATTTTCCAGCCCTTCTATCGGGTTCCTTCGTCCGATGGATCCATTACCAGTGGGACCGGTCTTGGTCTAGCGATCACGGAGCGAATTGTTCGGATGCATAGAGGGTCCGTACGAGCTGTCAACGCACCGGATGGCGGTTTGATCGTTGAATTGACCCTGCCCCTGAAGGGATAGAAATTTCGTTTGGCTCTGAGACGCCCAAGTTCTTACAGCGCGCTCGCAGCCGATCTTGAGACTCCACAGAGCTCGAATAAGGGAACGTCGATCCGCTAATGAGCTTGCTCGCCGATGACGTCCTGCCGCGCGATTTTCTATGCGGATGAAGGACGTTTCTCGATCCTCACGAATCAGGAGCAAAAACACCTTCCGAGTTCTCTCAGTCCCAGAAGCAAGAACCGATCACAGCTATGCGTTCTGTAAGGGAGGTTCCCTCTTGAAGAATTTCGACGCCTTCTTGACAAACCGTGACCGCACGGCGTTTCGAGTCCTCCTACCCTCGTTGTGACGAGAAACCGTCAGCCGGGCTTCGATGAATCCGGTAATAAATGAAACTCAGAGAGGCACATTTCATGAAATTGAATTCATCAGCATTTCGCGCGAAGGATGACAGGCTGCTCAAGATGGCTTTACAAGGGGATCAGAAGGCGCTGGACCTTCGGTTTGCACGGTACCGCCGATTGCTCTACGACCTGGCCCTTCGAATACTCCGTAACCATGAAGAAGCGGAGGATGCTGTGCAAAGCTGCTTGCTTTTCGCCTATCGAAATCTCCCCAATGTCAAATGTGAAGGTTCCTTTCGCAGTTGGTTAGTAAGAATCCTTATCAACGAAGCCCTGGTTATTGTCCGCAAGAAAGAGAGCAGACCCGCAGAAGCCTCGGCGCCGCCGTCTTCGCAAGGGGACTGGCTTGAAGGCTTTCCTGCCGGGGAACCCGATCCAGAACAAGCACTTTCCAAGCGAGAATCCGTCGGCGCTCTCATCGCGCACCTCATTCGCCTGCCCGTCCCATTGCGGTCGGCGATAATCCTTTGCGATATCGGCGAGCACGACATTGAACAAGCTAGTGCGGTTCTCGGTTTCGCACCGAACACCGTGAAAGTCAGGCTTCATCGGGGAAGAGCAAGGCTTGGGCTAGCCACGCGCCGGAATCGCGCGAGGCGGAACGTGTGCGACGTCTTAATCGGCGTATAAGGTGTGTGTCGGTAGGGAGATGAAAATTTGTGCCGACCGCGACTAAACCGCGGAACAGCGGGGCAACGGTCGCTCTGAAACAGAGCCATTTTCACTAGTGTGGATTCCGGAATTAGCGGCTCAGAATCTCCGGAAACCACATCGGAAGTGTTTATGCGCATTTCGGAGGGCTTATTGTGTACCAACTTGTGGACCAACTGAGGCAGGTTTTTGAAGCGGGTGGGGCCTGCAAGTGCGACACCTGCAAGGCTTTAGGATTTCCCGACTTCTCAACTACGAACCAGAAGGCCGGGAGTTCGAATCTCTCAGGGCGCGCCACTTCTCCTAGAATCAGACAGTTGCAGCGAAATGAACATCTGGTGTTTTCCGTCCATTCCGTGCAATAACCCACCACCACACACTTCTGCTTCGTCGCCGAGCTCTCCACCATGGCCACTAGCGTCAACAAGGGTCCGCGAGCTTCGTGTTCCTCGGCACGTCCGCGAGCGCTTGCTCGTTCGAGCGCACAGCTGTGCATACGAGAGCACGAGATGCAAGCGCGAAGTGTAGCAACTAGTGTTAGAGTGCTCGCAGAGCAGCGCGCCCGTAGCTCAACTGGACAGAGTGCCAGCCTTCGAAGCTGGATGTTGTCGCCGACTGGTCGCGCAGCTTTCCCCAAATCAAATGCGAGTTTCCCCCTGCCCGTGCTAGCGGCCAGCATGGTGCCCCGCATCACTACCCGCTATCCCGATGCAGAGCGACAGTTAGTCCCGCGCATTTATGAGCAATTCAGGCAGAGGTGCCCTTACGCTCCTCTGCCCGAAATTCAACAGACCGTTCGCGACTGGCCTGCGAGAGGGAACGCTGCACTCCAGTCGCGACGAAGGCCGGCCCGTAGACCGGCGTTCCGGGCTGCTGGCGCCAGGATTCAGCAAGGCTGCCCGCATCCACAGGATCGAACCCGATTTCATCGATGAGCCGGAACACAATGGCCTTGGCTTTGGAGTCGTCTCCAGCAACAGGAATCGCAACCCGCCCCGTGGTGCCAGCTGGCAGGCCGAAGTTCTGTAAGTGAGCAGCATAGATGTTGTTAAATGCCTTGATCACGGGACGTCCCAGTTGCTGCGCGACCCACTGACTTTCCGGCATGCCGTTTTCGATGGCGTCGATACGGCCGTCGCGCTGCCGCGGATAATAGTTCCCCGTATCGATTACGACGACGCTCGCCGGCACGTCTTTGAACAAATCGGCCGGCAGATTGGAGATATTTTTTTCGGGGATGGTCACGACTACGACGTCGCCGGCGCGCGCGGCCTCTTTCACGTTGACCGCTTTCGCACCCGTTTCGGCAGCAAGTTTGGTGAGGGTCTGCGGACCTCGCGAATTCGCTACGAAGACTTGATGTCCCGCTGCGGTGAAACGACGCGTTAGTGCGCTACCGATATTGCCTGCTCCGATGATTCCTATCTTCATGTCTGCTCCTTCGCCCCTACAGCGGCTAACCGGATTGGATGAGCAGAAAGAGCCCTAGTTGCAAAGGACGTTGCCTGACAAAAATGTCGATTCCTCTGTCGTCCGCAAAAACTCCGTCGAGCGGGAATTCATTCATGTAACATGTTACTTGGCCTCACCGTATCTTCTTGATTTTAAAGCCGGGCCGAGTTTTGGTGAATGACAGGTCATATAGGATGAGAAGGCGGGTCTCCGCGGGATGCGATACTCTCCCATTGCTCGACGTGCTTGACGGTAGACTACTTTTCTCTTTTCCAGAACGCGCTTGAGACGTCGCTATTAGAAACTGTTACCTGAAATTCTTGATCAACACAGCGTCAATCGGTTCTGTGCCGCGGGAGAGCGCCAGGCGGCCATCGCGGAACCAATCGAAATAGAAAATGTTTTCGGAGGTAAAATGCGTCACCTGCTTCGGCGGGCCGCCAGCTACCGGTTGCGTCCAAACGTTCACCGCGCCGTCTCCGCGAATGAGGAAAGCGACAGAGCGGCCGTCAGGAGTCCAATGAATGTTGCCTCCGGAAGTCGCGGGAAGCGTGAAAACCTTCGAGGGCTGGCCTCCCGCAAACGGAATGATTGCCAATTGCGCGGGCTGATCTTGCCCGGAAAAATACCAGCAAGCGATCCATTTCCCGTCGGGGGACACCGCCGGAAAAAAGGAGTTGTAGTCCGTCAACTGGATTGGCGTTCCGCCTGTGCTCGGAAGTTTCATAAGAACGGAATGGCCACCCTGCTCGCTAGTGAAGACCACCCATTGGCCATCCGGTGAGACTGCCGGCCGAAAGTTATTCCTTCCCACCGTGAGCGGTTTCGGATTTCCGCCGT